>Ga0209350_1001030_pt1 | contig 12947 bp, 12 predicted proteins | sample GraSoi013_2_20cm_2_FD_185822 | JGI IMG/M metagenome (GOLD analysis project Ga0209350, IMG submission 185822) | Grasslands soil microbial communities from the Angelo Coastal Reserve, California, USA - Sample 09_27_2013_2_20cm (SPAdes) (version 2) | ecosystem: Environmental > Terrestrial > Soil >...
CCACCGCGGTCCTCGGGGAGTGCCACGCCCGCCTGCTTGGCGAGCGCGCGCACCGCCTCGGGAAACGAGAGCTTGTCCTGGCGCATCAGGAAGCCGAACGCGTCGCCGCCCACGCCACACCCGAAGCAGTGGAAGATCCCTTTCCTGGGATTGACCATGAAGGAAGGAGTCTTCTCCATGTGGAAGGGACAGAGGCCTTTCCAGTTCTGACCGGCCTTCTTCAAATTCACAAACCGGCTGACGAGGTCGACGATGTCGACCGCCGCTCGGATCTCGTCGAGCGCCGCCTGGGAGTAGGACGCCATGCTCAGCTTACCTTCAGCGCGGCCACGGTGGCGCCGGCGCCGCCCTCTGCGGGCTCGCCATCGCGGAAGGAGTCGACGAGCGGGTGGGCGGCGAGGAGGTCGCGCACCGCCTTGCGTAGGGCGCCCGAGCCCTTGCCGTGGATCAAGCGGACGCTCGGCAGGCCCGCGAGAAACGCGTCGTCCAGGTACTTCTCGACGGCGTCGCGGGCCTCGTCGGTCGTGCGCCCCAGCAGCAGCAGCTCGGGTGCGATTTCGCGGTGAACGACGCTCGCAGGGAGGGCGCCCCCTCCCCCCGTCCACTCACGCCATCGCCCCCGGCGGGGCGGAGGGCCTCGAGGGGCACGCGAACCGTCAGCGAACCGGACTGGACTGTCGCGGTGCTTCCGGCAATCGCCAGCAACTCTCCACGAATGCCGAGATGTTCCGCGGCCACCGTCTGACCTGGCGTGAGCCTCGCCGGCTCCCCGGCGTGCGGTGCAGCGGCCTGGGCTACCGCCTCCACGCGAGCCGCGGTCTCGCGCAGCCGCTGGCGGCTCTCCTCGAGCGTGCGCCGCGAGCGCTCGGCGTGCTTCAGCCGATCCCACTCGGCGCTGACGGCCCGGCGAACGTCGGTCAGGAGCGCGGCCGCCTCCGCCTTCGCCCGCTCGACGATCGTCTTCGCCTTCCCCTCGGCCTCCTTGGCGGTCTCGCGCGCCTTCGCGAGCTGCACCGCGGCGTCGGTCCGGGCCCGCTCGATCTCGCGCGCGCGCGCGGCCTCGGTGCGCGCGTGGGCGTCGAGCGTCGCGAGGAGCTCCGAGAGCCGCGCGGTGTGCTCGGAACGATGCGCCTGGGCCCGGGCGATCAGCTCGGGTCCGAGCCCGAGCCGCGCCGCGACAGTCAGCGCGTAGCTCTGGCCGGGCTGGTCGTAGCGGAGACGGAAGGTCGGGGCCAGCGTCGCCGTGTCGAACTCGACCGAGGCGTTGCGCGTGCGGGGGTGCGTGGAGGCGAAGGCCTTGAGCGGCTCGAGGTGGGTCGTCGCGATCACGAGCGCGCCCCGCTCGGCGAGCTCCTCGAGGATCGCCTGGGCGAGCGCGGCCCCCTCGTCCGGGTCGGTCCCCGCGCCCAGCTCGTCGAGGAGCACGAGCGAGCGCTCGCCGGCCTGGTCGAGGACCTCGCGGATCTGCTTCACGAATGCCGAGAAGGTCGAGAGGTTCTCCGAGACCGACTGGTCGTCGCCGATGATCGCGTGAAGGTGCGTGATGACTGGCAGCCGCGAGCCTTCCGCGGCCGGGATGTGGCAGCCCGTCTGGGCCATCAACACGAGGAGCGCCGCCGTTTTCAGCGCGATCGTCTTGCCTCCCGCGTTCGGACCGGTGATCAGGAGCAGGGGACGCTCAGCCGTCAGCTCGATGTCCGTCGGAACGACGGGGCGCTCGGCGTCCGTCCAGCTCTGGGCGAGGAGGAGGGGGTGGCGGGCGCTCTTGAGCGACAGGGTGCGCCCCTCGTCGATCAACGGCTCAGTCGCCTCCATCCGATCCGCGGCCTCCCCGCGGACGAAGATCCAGTCGAGGCGGCCGACGGTAGCGACCAGCCTCTCGAGATCGTCGATCCGCTCGCGGACCGCGTCGGTCAGTTCGGCCAGAACTCGAGCGGTCTCGTGCTCTTCGTCGCGCACCGCCTGGACGAGGTCGTTGTTGGCGTCGACGGTGTGCTCGGGCTCGACGAAGAGGGTCTGGCCGCTCTGCGAACGGTCGTGCACGATGCCACGCACGCGACTCCGCGCCTCCGCCCTCAGGGGGAGGACGTAACGCCCGTGGCGGATCGTGACGTACCGCTCGGCGAAGAGCCGCTCGGCCTCCGGATCCTGGAAGGCGCGCTCGAGCTCGGCGGTGAGCCGCCGCCGCCGCTCGCGGATCTCGCGGCGCAGGTGACGGAGCCGGGGGCTCGCGTCGTCCGTGACCGCGCCGTCCACGTCGAGCGACCGGCCGAGTCGACCGGCGAGCTCGGGGAAGCGGGGTAGGGAGTCGATGATCGCAGCCACCTCGGGAGCAACAGTCTGACCAACTTGGCATACGCTGCGAGCCTCGGGGTCGCCAGGAGGGCCGGCGCCAGGCGGGCCAGCTCGGCGCCGTCGAGGACGCTCCCGGCCACCCGGCAGCGCTCGAGCACCGGTCGGATATCAGGGAAGCCGTCGAGCGGCAGGGGGCTGGACGTCGCGAGCGCCAGCCGCGCCTGGCGCGTCAGCTCGAGCTCGGCGACGACGGCGCGGGGGGCGGTGAGCGGCTCGGCGGTTGCCGCCAGCTCACGACCCATTTCGGTCTGCGCTTCGTGAGCCAAGAGCGCGCGCACCGCGTTCCACTCGGTGGATCGCTCCCAACTGTGGCCTGCCTCCACCCGTCGCCTCATTCGCTCCCGCGGGAGACTAAGGGAGTGTCGGCGGTACGTCCTGGAGTGTTCCGGCTAATCGGCCATTCGCTCCCGGCGCTTGGCTTTCTTGCGGGCGGCGAGCGCCTTCCGCTTGCGCCGGACGCTGGGTTTCTCGTAGTGCTGACGCTTCTTGAACTCCGACAGGAGCCCGGCCTTCTCACACTGCTTCTTGAACCGCTTGAGCGCGTTCTCAAAGGACTCGTCGGGCTCGACGATGACCTTGGTCACTCCGCTCCCCCCTCGGAAAACCCGCGCCGCTCGATAAACACTATATATCACGCGCTCCACCCCCCGGCAATCGAGTGCAGGCTGCTACACTAGGTGGGCCGACATCCCCCGTCCCGGGAGACTCCAAGCCGTGACGAGCGCCGCCCTCTTGCCCGTCTATTCCGTGGCCCCGTTCGTCGTCATGCTCCTCGCCATCGCGGTCCTTCCCCTCGCGGTGCCGCACTGGTGGGAGTCGAACCGCAACAAGCTCGCCCTTTACCTCGTCCGGGAGCCGGCGGCGCTCGTCCACATGACGCAGGAGTACGTCTCGTTCATCATCCTGCTGGCCGCCCTCTACGTGATCTCCGGCGGAATCCTCATGCGCGGCGACCTCCCCGCGACCCCGCTCGTGAACTCCGCGTTTCTCGCGACCGGCTCCCTGCTCGCATCGTGCATTGGCACCACCGGCGCCTCGATGCTCCTGATCCGCGCGCTCCTCCAGACCAACCGCGAGCGCACGCGCGTCAGGCACACGGTCATCTTCTTCATCTTCCTGGTCTCGAACATCGGCGGCATGCTCACGCCGCTCGGCGATCCGCCGCTTTTCCTCGGCTACCTGCAGGGCGTGCCCTTCGCCTGGACCTTCCGGCTCTGGCCCCACTGGCTCCTGATGGTGGGCGTGCTCCTCGTGACGTACTTCGTGTGGGACACGGTCCTCTACACGCGCGAACCGCTGGCGGCGATCCGGCGTGACCGGACCCAGCTCGAACCGCTCAGGATCCGCGGCGCGCTGAACGGCCTCGGGCTCGCCGGCGTGGTCGTCGCGGTCGCGTTCCTCGGTGAACCCTGGCGGGAAGCCGTCATGGTGGCCCTGGCGGCTGTCTCGCTCTGGCGGACGCCGCGTGAGATCCGCCGCGCGAACGGCTTTACGTCCTACCCGATCGTGGAGGTCGCGGTCCTCTTCTTCGGTATCTTCCTCACGATGATCCCCGCGCTCGAGCTCCTGCGGCTCCGGGGCCGCGAGCTCGGCGTGAGCGAGCCGTGGCAGTTCTTCTGGGCGACCGGCGTGCTCTCGTCGTTTCTCGACAACGCCCCGACCTACCTGACGTTCCTCGCGCTGGGGCAGGGCCTGGGCCTCGCGCGCGAGGTGGTGGACGTCCCCCACACGATCCTCGAGGCGATCAGCGTGGGCGCGGTGGCGATGGGCGCCAACTCGTACATCGGCAACGCGCCCAACTTCATGGTGAAGTCGATCGCGGAGGAGCAGAGGGTGAAGATGCCGACCTTCTTCGGCTACATGCTCTACAGCGCCCTGATCCTGCTGCCCCTTTTCGCCGCGGTGACGGTCGCCTTCTTCCGGTAGGTCCAGGTACCCGGCCGCGCTATCGGAGCAACGCGAGCACGCGCTCCGCGGCCGCGGCGACCGAGGCGTCGATCACCGGCAGCTCGTCCCGCGCGAACGTGGCGAGCACGTGGTCGGAGACGTCCTCCTTTCGGTCGGGACGCCCGATGCCCACCTTGACGCGCCGGATGTCCGAGGTGCCGAGCGCCTCGATGACCGAGCGCACGCCCTTGTGGCCGCCGTGGCTGCCCCGGAGCCGCGTGCGGACCGCGCCGAGCGGCAGGTCGATGTCGTCGTAGACGAGGACGAGGTCGGCCGGTCCGGCGCCGACGCGCTGGAGCGACCGGGCGACGACGGGACCGCACACGTTCATGAACGCGAGCGGCTTGATGAGGTGGATCGTCTCGCCCCGCCACTGGCCCCGAGCCACGAGAGCCTGGCCCTCGCGGTGCCACGGGCGCTTGAGCATCTGGGCGAGGAGATCGAGGACGCGCTGGCCCACGTTGTGGCGGGTGTCCCGGTACTCCGCTCCGGGATTCCCGAGCCCCACCACCGCGTGGGCCACGCGGGTCCGGCTCCGCTACTTCTCCTTCTCCGCCTTCTCGGGCCTCCTGGCTTTCTTGCCCTCTTCTGGGGGGGCTTCCTCTTCCTTCGGCTTGCGCTCCGTGAGCACCTCCGGCTCGGTGACCGTGGCCGCCGCGGGCGCCGCCGCCACGGGCGCCTCCTCGGCCATGGGCGGCACCACCGTGGCGACCGCCTGCCCTGGCGGGGTCACGATCCGGACGCCCTCGGGGGCGCGGAGCTGGGCGACGGTCAGCACGTCGCCGATCATCAGGGCCGTCACGTCGGCATCGATGCGCTCGGGGATGGCGGTCGGCAAGCACGAGACCAAGAGCTCGTGGACCACGATGTTGAGGATGCCTTTCTGCTCCTTGACGCCCGCGGGTTCCCCCACCGGGCGGACCGCCACGCGTACCGTGATCGTCCGATCGGCGGACACCTCCTGCAGGTCCACGTGGAGGAGGTGCTCCGTCACGGGATGGAACTGTAGGTCGCGGATGATCGCCATGCGCCTGCCGCCGCCCGCCTCGCCGTCGAACTTGAGCGCGAGCAGCTGGGTGGTGCCCTCACGGCCGTGGATCATCTTGAGCACGGCCTTCGGGTCCACGACAACCGGCTCGGGCTTGGCGCCGCCGTAGAGGATGGCGGGTACCTCGCCCGCACGGCGCAGGCGCTTGGCGACCTCCTTGCCGGTCGCCTGGCGTCGCTTGATCGTCAGCTCTTGCATCTCCATCGTCAGGCTCCCTCCGGCGAGGTCATACGAACAGCGTCGACACGGACTCTTCGTCGTGGATGCGGCGGATCGCCTCACCGAGCAGCGGCGCGACGGTCAGCACGGTGACGCGCGCCGTGAGCTTCGCGGCGGGCACGATGATCGAGTTGGTCACGACGACCTCTTCGAGCGGCGACGTGGTGATCCGCTCCACCGCGGGGCCCGACAGGACCGGGTGGACGCCGCACGCGAGGATGCGCCGCGCGCCCTCGCGCTCGAGGGCGCTCACGGCCTGGATGAGCGTGCTCGCGGTGTCGATCATGTCGTCGATCACGACGGCCTCCCTGCCGCGGACGTCGCCGATCAGGTGCATCGCCACCGCCGAGTTCGGGCCCTCGCGCCGCTTGTCGATGATCGCGAGGCTCGCGTTGAGCCGCTTGGCGATCGCGCGCGCCCGCTCGACCCCGCCCGCGTCGGGCGCGACGATGACGGGCTCGCGCAGCTCCTTCTTGCCGAGATAGTCGATGATGACCGGTGCGGCGAAGAGGTGGTCCACCGGGACTCGGAAGAAGCCCTGGATCTGCCCCGCGTGGAGATCGAGCGCGAGCACCCGGTCGATACCGGCCGCTTCGAGCAGGTCGGCGACGAGCCTCGCCGAGATGGGCACCCGCGGCTGGACCTTGCGGTCCTGGCGCGCGTAGCCGTAGTAGGGCAGGACCGCCGTGATTCGGCGCGCCGAGGCGCGCTTCAGCGCGTCGATCATGATGAGCAGCTCCATGAGCGTGTCGTTCACCGGCGGGCACGTCGGCTGGATCACGAACACGTCCGCGCCTCGGACGTTTTCGTTGATCTGCACGTACACCTCGCCGTCCGAGAAGCGCGTCACCTCCGCGTCCGCCAGCGGCACGCGCAGGTACTGCCCGATCTCCTCGGCCAGCGGCCGGTTCGCGTTCCCCGTCAAGAGCTTCAGTTCGTAGGCCATCGGTGCCTCGCTCGAGGTGTGGTTGGGGCGGGAGGATTCGAACCTCCGAATACGGGATCCAAAGTCCCGCGCCTTGCCACTTGGCCACGCCCCATCGTTCGTGTCTCCTCAGGGGTCCCGGGTCATCCGGATCGCCGGGCCTCGAATCGCGCGCACCGCCCAGCACGCCCAGGAGCCCCGGGCGACGCGCGCCCGGATCTGCCGCGCGTGGTCGAACGAGCGCGCGACGCCGAACACGGTGAGCCCGCTGCCCGACATCGCTGCGCCCAGCGCGCCCGCCGCCAGGAGCGCGGCTTCCATCTGCGCCACCTGCCTGTACGCCGTGGCCGCGACACGCTCGAGCGCGTTGAAGAGGCTCGCGCCGACCCGCGCCGGGTCGCGGCTCCGGAGCGCCGCCACCATCTGGCGGACGTGGCTGCCGTCAGAATACATCGCGGGGGTCACGCCCCCATAGATTGCCAGGGTGCTCGCGCCGACGCCAGGGTTGACCAGCACGAGCGCGAGCGCGGTGCCCGCGACCGGCTCGATCCGCTCGCCCCGCCCGGTCCCGAGCGCTGCGCCGCCGCGGAGGAAGAACGGCACGTCCGTTCCGAGCGTCACGGCGAGCTCGGCGAGCCGCGCCGCCGGCCATCGGAGCCCCCAGAGGCGGCTCAGGCCCACGAGCGCCGCTGCGGCGTCCGCCGAGCCGCCGCCGAGCCCGGCCGCCACCGGGATGCGCTTGTCGAGCGTGATCCGGGCCCCCCGACTCACTGCGGTCGCCTCCCGTAACGCGTGCGCTGCCCGCACAACGAGATTCCTTCCATCGCTCGGAAGATCGGGGGCGCTGACGCGCAGTTCCAGGCCCTCGGCGTCCTCGATCACAAGCCGGTCGGAAAGGTCGACCGCCTGCATGACCGTGGCGACTTCGTGATAACCGTCGTCCCGCTTACCCAGAACCTCCAGGGCGAGGTTGATCTTGGCCGCGGCGTTGAGCACCAGCCGGCGGGCGACGCGCGACCGCTTCGACAAGGCATCGAAGCCTAGCATGCAGCCAGGACGATTTCAACGGATGTTCCGTGTTTTCGCCCCTTTCGGCAGCGCCAGCGTGAACCGCTCGGGGTCGATCCCGGCGCCCACGGCCACGTTCCGGTAGATCACCGATCCCGTCACGTCGGCGCGCTCGGATCGGAGGTCGAACCCCAACCTGACCTCCCCGTCGCGCCGGAAGGTGATCGTGACCGGGAAGCGTCCGCCATCGATCTCGAGTTGCTGGACCTCGCCCGTCCTGAGGTCCATCCAGACGCGCTGGCGCCGGTCGGCGCCGACGAGGGTCAGCGAAGGGCCGAGGCCGTCGGCTGGCACGAGCTCGGCCACACGCAGGTCCTTCGGCGGCACGGCGCGCCCGGCGAGGACCGCGACGAGCGCGTCCGCGTCGAGCGGCAGCCCGAGCACCCGGGCGATCGTCGCCGCGTTGGCCGGCCCCACGAGCGCCTCGTTCTTCGCGGCGTCGTACGCGGTGAGCCGGCCCTCGTGGACAGTGACGAGGAGGAGGGGCTGGCCGAGCGGCGACAGCGCCTCGAAGCGTACCGAGTCCGGCCCCTTGACGAGGAGGGCGCCGGTGAACTGGTGGCTCTCTCCCCCGCGCGTGAGAACGATGTCGGCGAGGGCGCGGAGGTCGGTGAACTCGTGCCAGCGCGCCTCGAGGAGCCCGAGCGCGTGGCGGGCGTCGTCGGCGACCGGCTGGCGCGGGGGCGCGGTCGCGCACCCGCTTAAGAGCCCCAGCAGGCAGAGGAGGCTACTGAGACGCCTTCGAGCCACTCTTGGCCCGGCGCCCGCTATCCTTGAGGTCCTCGATCTTCTTCTTGACCCCCTCGGCGGCCGGGTCGAGCTGCAGGGCCTTCTCCCACGCGGCGAGCGCCTCGGTCTCGAGTCCGTTCTTCAGATAGGCGTCGCCGAGGTGCTCGTAGATCACCGGGTCGGGTTCCTTCGTCTTGTCGACGGCGCGCTTGAGCTCCTTCAGAGCGTCGGGGTAGCGACCCTTCTGGTAGTACGCCCAGCCGAGGCTGTCGATGAAATAGCCGTTGTCCGGCTCGATCGTGAGCGCCTCGCTGATGAGCTGGATCGCCTCGTCGAGGTTCTGCCCGCGCTCGGCGTACATGTAGCCGACGTAGTTGTACGCCTCGGCGTGCTTGGGATCGAGTGCGATCACCTGCCGGAACGCGCGGACGGCGTCGTCGAACTTGGCCTGCTTCTCGAAGACGACGCCGAGCTGAAAGTGGAGGTCCTTGTTCTTGTCGTCGAGGCTCAGTCCCTCCCGGAGGGTCTCCACGGCGCGGTCGTACTGCTTGCCGCGGAAGTACGCGGTGCCGAGGTAGAGAAAGAGCTCGGGCCGCTTCGGCTCGAGGTTGACGGCGTCGCGGAGGACTGCGATCGCCTCGTCGTGGCGCTTGGCCCGTCCGTGGAGGAATCCGAGCTGGACGCGCGCGTCGATCGAGCGGGGGTCGACGCGCAGGATGCGCTCGAGCTCCGCGCGGGCCTCGGTGTCCTTCCCGCCGTCCATGTACGTGGTGGCGAGGAAGTACCGCGCCCGAAGGTTCGTCGGCTCGAGCGTGACGGCGCGCCGGAAGGCGTCGGCCGCCCGGTCCCACTGTTTCTGCTCGTAGAAGACCGCCCCGAGCTTCATCCACACACGCGCGTCGCGCGGCGCGACCTCGGCGAGCGCCTCGATCTCCGCCTGCGCTTCCTGGAAGCGGCCGAGCCTGATCAGCAGGTCGCCGAGCCGTTCGACGAACGCCGGGTTGTCGGGGTTCGCCTTGGCGGCGCGCCGGTAGATCTCGACCGCCTCGTCGGGCTTGCGGCGCGTCTCGTACACATAGCCGAGGGCAGTCCAGGCGCCGTCGTGGTCGGGATCGAGCTCGACGGCCTTCTGGAGCTCGGCGATCGCCTCGTCCCACGACTCGGTTTCGATGGCGAGGCGCCCGAGCAGGAAGCGGGCCTGTGCCAGCCGAGGGTTCGTGTTGATGAGGCGGAGCAGCACGGCGCGCGCGCGGTCGTAAGCCTTCTGCTCGACCTGGTAGCGCGCGAGCGTCAGATAGGGGTCCTCTGCACTCGGGTTCAGGGCGATGGCCTTCTCGAGCTCCGCCTCGGCCTCGGCCCACTTCTTTTGCGCGCGCAGCAGCTCGGCGAGCGTCGTGTGGGACGCGACCTCGTCCGGCGCGAGTTCGACGGCGCGCCGCGCGGCGGCAAGCGCCTCGTCGGCCGCGTCGGTGCGCACGAGCCACTGCGCGAGCGTGGTCCAGAGATAGGCCGAGTTCGGATCGCGCTTGAGGGCCTCCCGGAGCGCGGGGATCGCCTCGGTGAACCGCCCCGCCTGCGCGGCCATCTGCGCGACCACGAACTCGTGGTACGCGTGGGCCCGGGTGTCCAGCGGGGGCGCGGAACGCCGCGGCGTCGCGTCGAAGGACGTCGCGACCGTCCCAGCGGCGGCGCACGCGGCGAGCGTCACGCTCGCCAGGAGAAGCGCGGTTCGGACGAGGAGGCGGCGGATCACCGCTCAGCGCCTCGTTCTGCGGGGAACCGCCAGGCCTTCGTGAGCAGGCGCCGCGCGGCGGCCGCGAGGGCCGGATCGGGGATCGGGGAGATCGCCTCGTCGATCGCCCGTAGATCGGCGGCGCCGAGCGGCGCGGAGGAGCGCGGGCGCCTCCGCGGAGCGGCCGAGGGCCCCGCCTCCTCGAGCGTCCCGAGGGTGAACCGGAGCGCGCGTACGGCGGGGAACCGCGCGCAAAGCCGCGCCGTCAGCTCGTCGGCGCGCAGCGTGAGCTCGTGGAGCCACGGGGAGTTGTCGACGATCACGGTGAGGCAACCCTCGACGAGCCCCTGGGGCTTGGCCCGCCGCGCGACGTCGGCGCCGACGAGGGTGGACCACACGCGCCTGACGTGGTGCTCGGCGAGTCGCTCGCGGAGCTCGGGGACGGCGGTCACGAGCAGATCGGCGACGGCGCGCGGCGCTCCGACTCTCATCCATCTGTATCATACCCCGTCGGCGCGAATGCCGCGAGGCCGGAGTGCTATAGTGGCGGCGGTCATGGCGAAACCTCGGCGTGGGGACAGTCTGGAGCTCGTCATCGACGACCTCGCGTTCGGGGGCGAGGGCGTCGGGCGCGTGAACGGGTACGTCGTGTTCGTGCGCGGCGCCGTGCCGGGTGACCGCGTCCGCGTGAAGCTGGTGGACGCCCGCTCACGGTTCGGCCGTGCCGTCATCGAGTCGATCGAGGTGCCATCCCCCGACCGGGTCGAGCCGCCGTGCCCGTACTTCGGGCGCTGTGGCGGGTGTCGGCTCCAGCACATCGCGTATCCCGCGCAGCTCGCGTTCAAAGAGAAGCAGGTACGCGACTGCCTCGAGCGGATCGGCGGCCTGGGAGCGTTCGAACTCCGGCCGATCCTCCCGGGCCCAGAGCCGTACGGGTACCGGAACAAGATGGAGTTCACGATCACCCGTCCCTCTCAGGCCACCGACGGTGGTTGCGGCGTCGCGGACCCCGCGACAACGGTCGTCGGCCTGCACCAGGCCGATCGCTACGATGTCGTCCTCGACATCGAGCGGTGCCTGCTCCAGTCGGAGACGATGAACGCGTTGCTCGATGCGTTCCGGCAGGAGATCCGGGCGCGCGCGCTCTCCGTCTACGACCAGGACTCCGGCGCGGGGCTCCTGCGCTTCGTGTCGCTGCGCGAGGGCCGGTCCACCGGCGAGGCGATGGTGAACATCGTCGCGACGGCGCCCGATGTGGAGGCGTTCGGCCCCGTCGCCGATCGGCTCGCGGCCCGCGTGCCGGAAACGGCGAGCGTCGTGCTCAACGTGAACGCGAAGAAGGCGAGCGTGGCGGTCGGGACGGAGGAGCACCTGCTTCGCGGGCGAGACCACATCCGGGCGTCGCTCGGCGGGCTCAGTTTCCAGGTGTCGGCGAATTCCTTCTTCCAGACCAACACGGTCCAGGCGGAGCGGCTCTTCGCCGTCGTCGAGGGCGCGTGCGGCCTCGCGGGCGGAGAGACTGTCATGGACCTCTACTCCGGCACGGGCACGATCAGCCTCCTGCTCGCGCGCCGCGCTCGGTGGGTGTATGGGATCGAGGTGGCGGCGGCGGCGGTCACCGACGCCGTGCGGAACGCCCGTGCGAACGGGATCGCGAACTGCACGTTCCTCGCGGGCGAAGTGCGCGTCGTGCTCCCGACGCTGATGCGTGACGGCGTCAAGGCGGAGGTCGTCGTCGCCGATCCGCCGCGCGCCGGATTTCATCCCAAGGCCCTCCAGGCGCTCGCCGCGCTCGGGCCCGAGCGGCTCGTCTATGTCTCCTGTAACCCGGCGACGCTCGCGCGCGACCTCGGCGAACTCGTGCGTGCGGGCTATCGGCTCGAGTGGGTGCACCCGGTGGACATGTTCCCGCAGACACCGCACATCGAGGCGGTCGCCCGTCTCCGACGGGCTTCATGAAGACGTACCTCGCCCGCCGGCTGCTGCAGTCGTTGCTCGTCCTCTTCGGCGTCTCGTTCGTGGTTTTTTTCATCCTCCACCTCACGGGCGACCCGGCGCTCGTGCTGCTGCCGCCGGACGCGTCGGCCGAAGACGTGCAGCGCTTCCGTGAGGCGATGGGATTCAACGATCCGTTCATCGTCCAGTACGGGCGGTTCCTCTCGGGCGCGCTGCGCGGCGACTTCGGCCAGTCGGTGCGCCACGGCGAGCCCGCGTTCGACCTCGTCGTCGAGCGGATGCCGGCCACGTTCGAGTTGGCGGGCGCCGCCCTGGGGGTCGCGCTGGTCCTCGCGATCCCCGCGGGCATCATCTCGGCGGTCCGACGCAACACGATGCTCGACTATGTCTCCACGATCGTCGCCCTGCTGGGCCAGTCGATGCCGACCTTCTGGCTGGGGATCATGCTCATCCTCGTCTTCTCGGTGCAGTTCAACCTGCTGCCCTCGTCCGGGCGCGGCGGGCTCGCGCATCTGATCCTGCCCGCGATCACGCTCGGCCTCTTCACGACCGCGCGTATCACGCGGCTCACGCGGTCGGGAATGCTCGAGGCGCTGAACCAGGACTACATCCGGACGGCGCGGGCGAAGGGCGTCGGCGGCCCACCGGTCATCTGGAAGCACGCGCTCAAGAACGCAGCGATCCCGATCGTGACGATCGTCGGCATCGAGCTGGGGACGCTGCTCGGCGGCTCGGTGATCACCGAGACGATCTTCGCGTGGCCGGGTGTCGGGCGCCTGTCGGTGCAGGCGATCTACAACCGCGATTATCGCGTGGTCCAGGCGGCGGTGTTCCTGCTCTCGACCACCTTCGTGCTCGTGAACCTCGTCGTGGACATGCTCTACACCTACCTCGACCCCCGCATCCGTCTGCGATGAGGGCCGCTGCGTTTGCGCTTTGTGGAATGAACGGCGGCAGGCGGGCCGGAG
>Ga0209350_1001031_pt1 | contig 12945 bp, 9 predicted proteins | sample GraSoi013_2_20cm_2_FD_185822 | JGI IMG/M metagenome (GOLD analysis project Ga0209350, IMG submission 185822) | Grasslands soil microbial communities from the Angelo Coastal Reserve, California, USA - Sample 09_27_2013_2_20cm (SPAdes) (version 2) | ecosystem: Environmental > Terrestrial > Soil >...
GAAAAGCCTTCCTATCTGCCTTGATGCCTCTTCGAGCGCAGCAGGACGATCGACGGTGACAGCGGAGATACCGGAGACAGCCGCCAGAATCTGCTCTTGCAGCCCATTCTCCGTCACAAAGCGGCGATAGGCTGCCGTAGTGATGTGAAAACCAGGAGGTACAGGCAAGCCAGCCGCTGCCATGCGCGCCAGCGAAGCACCTTTTCCCCCCACCTCCTCCAGTGTGGCAGAGACATCATCCAGCGCTAAAACGAGAGGGATATCTTGTTCAATTTTCACTGAAAACTCTCCTTCAGAAGAGTTACGGCTATATCAAATAGCAATATGTTATAGCGTGACTATAATATATTTCTTAAGCCCCTGTCAAGTATTTCAATGTTTGAACCCACTTGCCACATACGTTATAATCTTCCCATAACGAAAAGCAACCACAATGACCGTGGACTGTTCCATTGAGGGATCGAAAGGAACCGTACCACGTCATGCGTATAATCGAAAACGAAACACTTACAGAAACCTCCGATGCCCATCAAGCTGTTACCATAGCGGACATCTGGAAGGCTCATAAGCTGCTCAAACCGCGCCTCCATCACACTCCCCTGGAGCCATCGCGCACCTTGCAGGATCTCACGGGCGCCCATATCTACTTGAAGGCCGAGCATATGCAGCGCTCAGGCTCATTCAAGGTACGCGGCGCAAGCTATAAACTCTCACGCCTGCCTGAACAGGAGTATAGCCGTGGAGTGATCGCCGCCTCGGCGGGCAACCACGCACAGGGCGTTGCCATTGCCGCCGCCAACTACAATATCCCCTGCACAATCGTCATGCCAGAAACTGCGCCGCTCGCCAAAGTCACAGCCACGCAGGGATATGGTGCCAATGTGGTGCTCCACGGCTTTACCTACGATGACGCCTATCAACACTGTCTCGATTTACAATTGGAGACTGGAGCGACCTTTATTCACGCCTTTGATGATCCAGATGTTGTCGCCGGGCAGGGGACACTTGGCCTGGAAATGTTGAGCGACTTGCCCGACGCGGATGCCATCGTCGTTCCTGTCGGTGGTGGGGGGCTTATCGCCGGTATTGCTATTGCCGCGCGCGCCCTGCGTCCCGATATCACTATCATCGGCGTGCAGGCTGCGGGAGCCGCTAGCTGTCGCCGATCCCTCGATGTCGGTGAGCTGCGCGCGCTGCCCGCAATTACCACCATCGCCGATGGTATCGCAGTGAAGCAACCGGGAACGCTGACGTTCTCTATTATTCAGCGTTTAGTTGATGAAGTCGTTCTTGTCAAGGACGAAGACATTATTAGCGCTGTGCTGCTGCTCATGGAACGCAACAAGATGCTCGTCGAGGGAGCGGGCGCCGCCGGTGTCGCTGCACTGTTAAGCGGAATAATCAAGCTAAAAGGCAAAAAAGTGCTCGTGCCATTGACGGGTGGCAACATCGATATTAATCTCGTGAGCCGCTTTATCGAGCACGGCCTCGCAGCCGCCGGGCGCTACTTCGTCATACATACGCTCCTGACGGATCGTCCAGGAGAATTGATGCGTTTGCTGGAAATCATCTCGGATATGCGTATCAACGTCATCGACGTACGCCACCAGCGTATCTCCAGCCGGCTGCCCATTATGCAGCGTGAAGAAACGCTCACCCTTGAAACGCGGGACCGGGCTCAGTGCGAGCAACTGCTCCAGCGCCTACGCGAAGCAGGCTATGTTGTAGAAGAAGCGCAGGCGCTAGAATAGAACATGGGTTAGCAATCTACAAAGGCAGAGAAGTAAGTGATTAGAATGGCTCTAGCCTATGAGGACGACCCGCAATCATCTGCCGGTGTACCTCGAGCATCCGTTGGTGATCCTCGACCATTTCGTGATGTTCCTTTAACGCTCTTTGATAGCTTTGCCAGGCTTGTTCTTGCTCTGACCTTCCTCGATGGGATTTTAGCACATCTTTATACAGGGCCTGCACCAGATAATGATGCTCCAGCAAGAGCTGATGATGATCCATCAGCTGGTGGTGGTGATCCCTCACAGCTTGGTAATGGTCTTGGAGCGCCTGGTAATAGGCCTGGTTCCGAACGTATTCAGGGTCAGAGCGGCGCGTTTGCTCGCTGTGCTCTCCTGATTCTGGTTCCCCTCTGGCTTCTTCATCGTTTTCCATAATTAAAATGAAACAGGCTCCCTTTGGATTAAGCTGTTTCGTGCAGATCAGGTTATCAGAACACGAATACTTAGATATGGGGAGTTATGCCGGAAAACATCCCCTTGTTCATCGAAGATTCATATGACAGAGATGAAACGGGTTATCTACGGGTCGCTATGCTCATGCACACTATACGCTATGTGGATAGTGCCGGTCAACCATGAGAATCCAGGCTATTGCTCAGTTTGAACAATCATCTTTCGTTTTTTATAATGGATTAAATGGCGTAAAAAGATATACAGGAGGAAATAGCTATGGCAAACCAGCAATATATAGATCTACTGCGGCAAGGAGTGAAAGCCTGGAACGCATGGAGGCAGGAAAATCCAACTGAAGTGCCGGACTTGAACGAAACCGATCTCGGTGCTGTGGATCTGAGCGGAGCCAATTTGAGTAGAGTCAACCTGAGCGGCGCCAGGTTGAGCGGAGCTACACTGATAAAAGCTGACCTTAGCTGGTCCAGCCTCGTGGGAGCCGATTTGAGCAAGGCAAACCTGAGGGAAGCCAACTTAAGTGGGGCCGATCTCAGCGCCGCTGACCTGACTCTGGCCAATCTCAGCAATACAGACCTGAGCAATGCAGTCCTCATTGATACCGTCTTGATTGAAGCAGACCTGAGCGAAGCGAACCTGACCGGCGCTGATCTGACCGGCGCCTTCCTCAGACAGGCCAACCTCAGAGGAGCCATCATCACGCAAGAGCAAATCGACAAGGCCAGATCACCTGATGATATTCCTTGAGCTCCTCTGAGTGAGCAATGCACTAATTTTGAGTCGTTTCATCAATCGATGAGGTAAGCTCTTCAATCACTTCAATATCAGCTTCCTTCAGGGCTACCTGCGTGTCGGAATGTTTTTCTGTGACTTCTACCAGGATCATGGCATCATAGCCGCCTTGACCGCCCTGATTGCCCTGATTGCTGATCGTCTGAAACTGTATCACTCGTACAACGGTGAACCCAGGGTCACCAGGTACTTCTTTGCCAATGAGGTTATTTGCCCATGCTGCAATCTCGCTAACTGTTACCGCGTGCTCATAAGCGAGTAGGCGTGTCTCCATAAAGTTCCCTTCTATCTACGGCTCGTTGCTTAATGGTTGGGACATCCTCTTTGTCGGTGGCTTTTCTGGCTCTCTAAGGTAGAAAGTCGTATGTCCGCAAGCCGTACAGATGCATGTCCAGAATGGACGGGTTGGGTCAAACTTGGAATTTTGGGCATATGAAACGATCGCAGGGCCAGCATTATAGAGCATTCGGTCTCCTCCGCACTCTGGGCACGTTTTCGAAATTGTATGTTGTGCTACAGGAATTGGTGCTTGAGAGTTCATATCATATTCCTTTCTTTAATCATACATTGCTTTTTAATACATCGCGTATATTTCCTTTTGACACGAATCAAGGAGGTGTTTAAGTGACAATTAAAGTGTGGGTAGGCAGTTCAAGGGTCCATAAGCGTTAACTTAAGGGGCCAGGGCGACCGCAAGGGTCGCCCCTACTATACAACGAATCGGCTTGCGAAGCCCGTGTATAGTAGGGGCGACCCTTGCGGTCGCCCGGAGGGGTGGCTTAAGTTGACGCCTACCCACACTTTAATAATTAACCCTGCGGCAGCAGCGGAAACATGCGTTCTTTGAGTTGTTCCACGATTCGCTCAACGGGTTGGACCGCGTCAATCACCTCAAAACCGTATTCCCCGGCCATAGCATCAAACTGCTCAAGCAGCCGCATCTGGTAATTGACAAAGCTGTCAAAGAGATCGCCCCCCATCTTCATGTCCATACCCGATTCCCAGTGGTCGAAGCCTCCTCGCTGCAGTACGCGCGGTATGAGGTCATCCACGCTAATGCGCAGGTAAAAAATGGCGTCGGGTATCAACGCCAGCCCATAGATCGAGCGAATCCAGAGGGGATCAGCGCCGCGTACGATGGCGCGAGCCATAAGAGAATAAATATATCGATCGGTGAGCACGATAAAGCCCGCGCGTAGTGCAGGCAGGATCAGGCTCTCGAAGCGATCGACAAAGTCGGTAGCGTAAAACAGGTTAAGGGTTATGGGGCCAAGCGTATGTCCCTCTTTGGCTTGCTTAAGGCCCGCGCCTATCAACTCCGAGCGCGTCATCTCGGTGTCAACCACGGCATAGCCGCTGCTCTCCAACCAGGGCCGCAAAAGGTGCAACTGCGTGGAACGGCCAACGCCATCTGTGCCTTCGATAACGATCAAGCGACCAGGCAATATTTCATCACGTTCTTTCAGGTGGATAGCGTCAATACCATAAAATTCCAGCCTGGTCATAAGTCGCCTCTTTTCCCCACTCGTGTTCGATACTTTGAACATCCTTTATGATACATCCCAATGACGCCGCTCATCCCCTATGCCTCCCTTGCAGGTCAGCATGTGACGGACGCATCTCTCTTGCCAGGCCAGCCCAGGCTGAATCCTGTGCGGACGTACGTATGCGGCGTACGCTTTGCAGGTAAGGCCGTATGAGCTTACGCATCCTGCGCTGCTGTTCTGGTATGGGCAGCGTAGCGTCCATGACCGTCAGGTCAAACTCATCCACCATTGCTTCGTACTCGTTCACGATACGCTGCTGAAAAAGCTTGAAGCTCTCGGCCGGATCGTTGCTGAGGCCCAGGTCCATTCCAGCTTCGTAATATTTCAGTTCAGATCGCCCGGTGAGAATACGGCTCAGCGACACCTCCAACGGCACTCTGTAATAGAAGGCCATCGTCGGTTTCACCGCGAATTGATAGAGCTCTCGTACCCACTGGCGATCAACATTGCGGGCGACATCGCGAGCAAAAGCTGTATAGATGTAGCGATCCGCCAGCACAATGGCTCCTGCCTTGAGTGGAGGGATGATATCGTGCTCTGTACGGTCAGCAAAATCCGTGGCATGGATCAAGCTAAACGTTGTCGGCGTGAGCAACTGCTTTTTCTTGCCACGGCTCGTCGTCTTTTTGACCAGGGGAGATGAATTCCATTCGCTAAAAAAGACAGTGTACCCTTCGCTGATAAGCCACTGGCGCAGTAAGGCAATTTGCGTACTTTTTCCTGAACCATCCACCCCTTCCACAATGAAGAGGCGTCCAGGATATTCGTGTCGTCCATAGGTTTCCATAGAAAAGTAGATCCTTCCACTTGACCCGTCGTGGAAAATGATAGGGGAAAAATATCTCTTCGATTATCATCGAACAGGTAGCCCCTTGTCAAGGGTTAATCGGCTGAAAGCAGTGCCATTTTACCCGAGAGTGCAGAGATGGCCACAACCCTTACACCTTCATGGCAAGATTCATGATATACTAACGTCACATATATAGTGGCGACTCTGGCGGTCGCCAAACTCACACATCTAACCTTTCATTTTCAGGGAAGAGAGGACAAGTACACCATAGGCCAGATACTTCACATCAACATACCAACTCCACAGGGTTACCTGGAGGGGATACTAAAACCCGAAGAGCAGGGAGAAACTCCCAAATTTACCGGGCTTGTCTGCCATCCACACCCGCTGGGTGGCGGCACTATGCATAACAAGGTGGTCTTCAAGGCAGCGCAAACATTGCAGGCGCTACATATCCCCACGCTCCGTTTCAACTTTCGCGGCGTAGGTCATAGCACGGGAACATACGACGAGGGGCGCGGTGAGATGGACGATGTACGCTATGCGCTGGAGTTCTTGAGCCGCCGCTATGCAGGTTTACCGGTTATACTGGCAGGTTTCTCATTTGGTGCCTATGTCGGACTGCGTGTCGCCTGTGTTGATGACCGCGTTCAAGCGATTATCGGCCTTAGCGTACCCGCTCGCATGTTTGAAGGGGAGACACTTCAAGGCTGCCAAAAACCCAAACTCATTATTCACGGTACCGAAGATGAAATTGCCCCCTATGAATTGACTGCGAAATGGTTTGAACAGGTGCCCGCGCCCAAAAGCATGGTAGCCGTACCGGGAGCCGACCATTTTTTCCAGGATCGCCTGAATGAAGTAGAGGCGATCATCATTGGCTTCGTGCAAACACTGTAATTCAAGGACGAACTTTATCAAGTCGGGCCCTTTGCCGAACCTGTTCCAGCGTTGGAGAAGCAAGCAAAACAGTCATTAGCTTATTTCTTTCTCCAACAGTCAGAATTACCCCTCCACCACCTCCGTGCGCCAGACACGCACCGCGCCGTCTTCCGCACTGTTGGCGAGCAGCCCATTTGCGCCAAATACCACGCCATAGACCTCTATGCGATGATTAATGGTCTGCAGCTCACGCCCCTGGTGGACATCCCACAGGCGCAGCGAACCATCCTCTGACCCCGATACCAGCAGCCGTCCGTCAGCGGAAAAATCAACCGTCCAGACCGCGCCATCATGTCCCGTCAACGTATGCACAATCTGCCCATTGCTTGTGTCCCAGAGACAAATTGTGCCATCGGCTGAACAGGAGGCCAACAGTGTCCCGTCGGGCGACCACGCAACCCCGTAGACGATATCGCTGTAGCGCAATTTGCGTTGCAGGATCCCATCCCTCACATCCCACAAACAGATGCTTTTATCGAATGAGCACGAGGCCAGCAGGTGACTATCATAGGAAAAATCGACGCCCACAACTACGTTGTGATGACCCTGCAGCGCCAGCAGCGTCTCCCCTGTCGAAGGATTCCATATGCGCACCGTCTCGTCGTTGGAGCAGGAGGCCAGCATACGGTTATCGAGAGAATAAGCTACCGTCCAGACCGCGCTGCTGTGCCCTTCGAGTATTCTCGTGGCCTGTTGCGTCCTGATATCCCATATGCGTACCGTCTTGTCTTCGGAACAGGAAGCTATGTAGTTCCCATCGGGAGATATATCCACGCCCATCACCGCGCCTTCGTGTCCATAGAGCGTGGCCAGCAATGCTCCGGAATCGGTAGACCATATGCGCACCGTCATATCTTCACCGCACGAGGCGATGTTCGTACCATCTGGCGAAAAGACCACGTCATCAACGTGTCCCTGGTGTCCCACCAGGATATGTAGCGGCGTTACTTCAACCCCGATCACGCGTTGGCCTTTTCCCACCGGCAGTGGAGCAGACGCCGTTTTCCATTCCGCCCATTCGATCAAAACCATGGAACCGCGCTCAAAACCGTATTTTCCTGGATACTGAATTGTATCCCAATCCATTTTTTCGTCGAGGTAGTCATACAGGGTGCCGAGCGTAATGCGCCCTGTGCGTGGATTGGCTGCCTCGCCTTCCAGGGCATCGAGCAGGTGGGCCATGAAGATGCCATGTCCGCGCGCCATCTCTTCCTGTGAGACTTCGCCTGTGCGCCGCGAAGTAATGATGACCCGTCCATGCGTTCGCGGCAGATCGAGCAGGGACTGCCCAAAAAGCAATCCTATGTCATCTTGATTTTTCTGTTGTCGCCAGTTTGGTCCCGCGTGCGCAATATCCAGGATCGTCAGAATATTGTTAGCCTTCGAATCATAGAGGTAGTGATCGACAAATGTAGGAACGTGCAGGCCCGTAACCGGCCGGTCAATCCGGGTAGTCCTCAGTGCTAAATAGCCGTCCCGTGTTGCCGGATCCAGGAAAGCATTGCCGGCAAAATAAAATAGTACCAGGTCACCGGGCCGTGCGCGAACCAGGCAGAGCTCGCGCAGCTGGCTTTCAATCTCATCGCGTGTCGCAACATCACCCGAGAGAAAGATCACGTCCTCCGGATTCCATCCCCCTCGTTCGGGATCAACCAGCAATTCATAGAGTGCGCGGGCGTCCGCCTGGGCAAATGGCAAAGGAATAAAATGGGCCGTATCATTGTAATTGTCTATACCAACTATCAACGCGTAGCGGTGTTCCATGATTCACCTCTGTCGAACCTTTTATGACGTATTTTATTCACGCATATAGGTTTAATCTGTCTCTATCTCTCTGTCCAGATTGATTATACTACGCGAAATCACTCCTAAGATAGATAGGGATACAAAGCGACAGCGTATACTATTCCCTCACTCCCAACGTCATGTAATATAGCAGCGTTTCGAGATGTGAGTGAATCGAGTAGCAATCTTAACGAATGACTGCTAATTTTAGCAACTTTCCGTAAACTGAAACGTACTTCGTACGTATAATAAGTAATAACCCTCTTCCTTTTTTTCTCTCGACGCCGCGGGCGGTCAGTAAAAAAAGGCCAGAGGTAGACGTAATAGACGTACAAATTGTATGATGGTAAAATATAAAGTCATTTTGACAGACAAGGTTACTTCTACAACTGGCATCCCATGTAGAAACCGTGTCAGTTGAAGAAAGCAGGTCTGGATCTATGGATGCTCAGGCTACATATATGTTCCAAAGAAACCCTAATGAGCAGGGGCCAAATGGCTCACCACGCCCAAACAATAGCAATAATGGCAACGGCAACGGCGGTCCCAATAAAAATATCACGAGATCGCTGATCATGCGCTCGTTGCTCATCGTTTTTGTCGTTCTGTTAGGTTGGGGCCTTTTCCAATACTTCACCCAGAGTTCGAATAGTGGCCCGCAGGATGTGCTGGATGTCCCATACAGCACGTTCTACCAGCAGGTCAAACTAGATAATGTACAGAGTGTTGTCTTCCAGGCGCAAGATGCCACTGGTTCCTTTAAGAATCCTATAACGGTACCAGGCAGCAATAACGGTTTGCCATCGAAGCATTTTCATTTTACGCAACTGCCCAATGGCGATCCAACACTCATACCATTGCTGAATCAGCATCATGTTAGCTACCAGGCGAAGTCCGCTGGCGACAACAACTTCTTCTTGAATCTACTCTTCAACCTGTTACCATGGATACTGGTCTTTGGCGTCTTCATCTTCATCGCCCGCCGGGCAACGCAGAGCCAGCAGAACATTTTCAGCTTTGGCAAGAGCCGTGCGAAGTTGGTGATGGAAGACAAGCCAACCACAACCTTCGCCGATGTTGCGGGCGTTGATGAGGCGAAAAACGACCTGGTAGAGGTCGTAGAGTTCCTCAAGACTCCTGGCAAGTTCCAGCGGCTGGGCGGTAGAATACCTCGCGGTGTCCTGCTGGTTGGCCCTCCAGGAACAGGTAAGACATTGATTGCTCGTGCCGTAGCAGGTGAGGCTAGCGTGCCGTTCTTCTCGATAAGCGGTTCCGAATTCGTTGAAGTGCTGGTTGGTGTTGGTGCGAGCCGCGTGCGCGACCTCTTTGAACAGGCTAAGAAAGCCGCGCCAAGTATCATCTTCATCGACGAGATCGATGCAGTTGGTCGCCAGCGCGGGTCCAGCATCAACAGCAACGATGAGCGCGAGCAGACTCTAAACCAGCTGCTCGTTGAGATGGATGGCTTTGATACCCGCCAGGCTGTGGTCGTTATCGGCGCCACCAACAGGCCTGATGGCCTGGATAAGGCGCTGCTGCGTCCTGGGCGCTTCGACCGCCGTGTCTCCGTGGAACGCCCTGACTGGAATGGCCGCCTGGCAATTCTCAAGATTCACTCTCGTGACGTACCTCTTGCGAAGGATGTCGACCTCATTACCATCGCCCGTGCCACTCCAGGTATGGTTGGCGCCGACCTGGCGAACCTGGTCAACGAAGCCGCACTGCTGGCTGCCCGCCTGGAGGCGGTTACGCAGAACTGTTTCGATGAGGCCCTTGACAAGATCCTTATCGGCGCGGAGCGTCCGCTCGTTCTCTCTGAAGAAGATTTGAATGTTGTTGCGTACCACGAAGGTGGTCATGCGCTGACGGGACTGCTGCAAGAAAACGTCGACCCGGTCTCCAAGGTCACGATTGTGCCTCGCGGACAGGCCCTTGGCGTTACGCAGTATACACCGTTGGACGATCGCTACAACTACTCGAAGGATTACCTCGAGGCGCAGCTGGTAACCGCTCTTGGTGGCCGGGCCGCCGAGGAGGTGGCCATAGGGCACATTACGACGGGAGCGGAGAACGATCTCCAGCGTGTCACAGCTATTGCGCGCCAGATGGTTGCCCGCTGGGGTATGAGCGAAAGGCTCGGTGCCGTCTCCTTTAGCGACCGTGATGACCCGTTCGCCGGTACCGCCCTGGCAAACAATTCCCGCGAATACAGCGAGAAGACGGCCACGCTCATTGATGAAGAGGTCGATCGCATCGTGAAATGGGCCTATAATCGAGCCGTTAGCCTCCTGTCGGAGCATCGCACAACGCTCGACCGTATTGCAAAGGCGCTGCGACTGTATGAAACCATCGATGCCAGGCAATTGCGCGCGATTATGGTGGAGACAGGCGCGATCGAGGCCGCACCTTTAGCGTATCAAGGCTAGGTAATAATACAACAGCCAGGGACAGCGAACGAGCTGTCCCTGGCTGTTGTATTGAGTATTTGTGTCTGCTCAGCTCCTGAGTAGCGAACGCAACGTCTCCAGCAACAAATCTTGCGGACAGGGTTTGGTGAGGTAAACCTGGGCACCGAGTTCTCGTGCTTTTTCCTGGTGCTTCTCAGAAGATCGTGAAGTCAACATGATCGTTTTCACCCTGGCGAGCTCCGGGTGGACGCGCATCATACTGAGCACGTCATATCCACTCAAGTTTGGCATCTCTATATCCAGCAAAAGCGCGTGTGGTGGATTGTCCAGCAGGCTTTCAAGCGTTTTCATGCCGTCATCGGCCTCTCTGACCTGGTACCCCGCGTAGGTGAGCGTCTGGCGCAAAGATTTTCGGATATACACAGAATCGTCCGCGATCAAGATGGATTGCCGGGTTTGCGCGGGATACTGGACCTGTTTGTCGCTCTTCCGTATCGCTGCGATTTTAATGGTGCTTTCCTGCATTTCATAGTGGTTTATGAGCCCAGGTAAATCAACGACAAGCAGGATATTGCTCATAGCATCGATCACCACTCCGGCAATGCCCGGCCGCCGTAAGTGAGGAGCAAGCGGCTTCACCACCAGCTTGACCTCTCCCAGGATGTCATCGACCTGTACCGCCATGGGATGCGCTTCAGTTGCAAGTATGAGCGCTGGTCGAACGCCTTCAACAGCAGAGTGCTCCGCTGGGAGGCCGAGCAGACTATGCAGCGTGTAGAGATGCTCTGGCAACGTCTGTTTGCCATCGTCTATGCGCTGCACCTGCGAAAATGGCACCACAACATGATGGCTTCCCGTTTTGACGAGAAAGCCCTGTAGCGCTCCTTGTGAGCGAGGGAGACGCAGGTGGAGGCTGATACCTCCCAGACTATTCCGCCGCGCCACGACCGTTCCGTTCAGACGGCGGATAGCCTCCTGTACCTCGTCCATGGCACCTCCACCTACCACCATCGAGAAGCCTACCTCGATGGTGACTTCGTTGCCAATTGCACCCGCATGCAGCCAGGTGCGGCTCACTGTATTTCCGCTCTCTTCTCCATCTACCTCTTCTGGCGCAGTCGACCTATGGGCGGTACAGGTGCGTACGAGCTGTAACAGCGGGTGTTTGAGCTCTTCCAGGATATCCTGGTCGATTTCCGTCGCGGCACCCTCCACCTCGAAGAGCACTCGCTGCTGTTGTGCTAATGGACTCATCATTATCGCGCGCTCGATACCTACCAGCAGCGTACTGATCGGCGCGAGCCTGAGCAAGAGTGTGTCGTTCCGTACATTGGTAGCCTGGTCAATGTGCTGCCGCGTAATGCAGTTGAGCTGGGCAATGGCTGTCCGTAATTGTGAAGAGGCGGTCGTGACATCGGCGACGGCCTCACTCAGTGATTGTACTAGAAAGTCGCTTTCTGTAAAACGATCAATCTCCAGATCATCCCATTGCAACGAATCAGCAGGCTTTGGGGGCTGCACTTTGCTCTTATGTTGATACAACTTGCCGGTGCGTTGTGCAGACTCGTCAAGGATGCGCGCAACAAGTGAGGATATAGGCCTTTCATCGCTTGCCGATTGTGCTGCCATCGCATCAAAACGTTTTGTGGCGAGTTGCGTAGCTAACACGCCCTCCATGTGCCGCAAGCGCGCCTCGGCCACGTGTAATTCCTGCAGCGCTTTTTCAACCTCTGCCTGCGCATTCTCCAATGGGTTACTGAGTTCCGCCAGTCGCTCGGAATGTTGTACGAGTTGCTCGAAGCGATGGACATCCACGCGCACAAATGGCGCTGGTTGATGCTCTTGCGCAGGTTTGAGTACCGGGCTGGCCTCTTCTACAGATTTGAAGGGTACGCGCGCAGGTGATTCCTTTGCTTGCTCTTCTTCCACGTGTTGCGCATAGCCTGGTTTCGTTGCAGACCCGGCCGCTATATCTATATTGAGCGCTTTATACTCTGTCTCAAGTTCAGCAAGCAAACTACTGCTTTCTTCACCATTCGTGACAAAACTGATCAGCGTCTTCTCTAAAGCGTGCGCCGTTTGCACAAGTGCATTTAACCCGATAAAAGGCACAATCGTCCCGTTGATTATCTGCTTGACCAGGTCTTCCAGGTGGCGGGCAATAGTCGACATGGCCATGCAACCGATGGCGCCAGAAGTCCCTTTCAGCTTATGGGCAGCGCGCTGGATTACCTGTAAGTGAGCAGCATCTAAGTGATCATCTGGCTCAAGTTGCTGTAATGTTCGTCGTATCGTCGTAATATCTTCGTCAGCTTCGCCAACGAAAAGGGCGAGCATCTCTTCTGGCGTAAGGAATTTTTCGCTTGCTTCCTCTTCACCAGGAGCTTGTGTGGATGTTTCCTTTTGAGCGCCCTCCTCTTCCCAACTCCCCATGTCCATCTCATCAAAGGCCTGGAGTATTGCCAGGTCTTCGGTGGATA
>Ga0209350_1001037_pt1 | contig 12925 bp, 16 predicted proteins | sample GraSoi013_2_20cm_2_FD_185822 | JGI IMG/M metagenome (GOLD analysis project Ga0209350, IMG submission 185822) | Grasslands soil microbial communities from the Angelo Coastal Reserve, California, USA - Sample 09_27_2013_2_20cm (SPAdes) (version 2) | ecosystem: Environmental > Terrestrial > Soil >...
CCCGCCTGCATCCTCGGGCCACCGCGGACGCCGACGCCGTGTAGCGCGAGGTACACGCCGCCGATCCAGTAGACCACGCCGTACCCGAGGTACGCGTACGCCGCCGCGCGGAAGCGGTCCTCCATCAGCGCTGCGGCCTGAACCGGCCGCCCCACGTTCTCCGCACCTCGGCCAGAAGCTCCCGCGTGATGACGGTATCACCGCGCCCACGCGCGTATGCCTCGACCGCCTTCACGACCATACCGCGGGCGAACCCCGGGATCGCCTGGAGGCGCGCGCGGGCGCCCTCGTCCCACACGAGCTGATAGTCGACGGGGAGCCCGAACGTGAGCGTCGGCGGCAGCTCGATGACACCTCCGCCGTGGGCGCCCGGCGCATAGCCACACGCGGGATCCTCCGCGAGATAGTCACCGTAGGTCGCGTACGCGCGGCACCGGCAGCCGCCACAGATCTTCGCGAACTCGCACGCCCCGCACCGCCCACCGAGCTTCGGGGCGCGCAGGTCGTCGAAGACCGGCGCCTGGCGCCAGAGGTCCGCGAAGCTCGTGGTCCTCACGTTCCCCGCCGACACCGGCATGTACGGGCACGGTGTCACGTCGCCCTCGGGCGTGATGCGACAGTAGTACTTGCCCGCGGGACACGAGCCGTGGGCGTAGTTCTGGAGCAGCGGCGACGACGGGTTCCGCTCCCACAGGATCCGTCTGAAGTGCGGGGCGCACTTGGCCCGGATCAGAAGCCCGTCCGCGCGCCCCACGGGCGTCGACCACGGGTCCTCGGGCTTTTCGGCCCCCGTCCCGCCGACACCCTGGACCTTCGCCAGGTAGGTCAGGATCGTCTCGTAGGCGGCGGCGTCGATGTCGGTGAGGTCCGTCCCTCGCCCCGTCCGGACCAGGAAGAAGAAGTTCAAGACCGTCGCCCCGAGCTCCTTCGCGAGGTCGATCATCGCGGGAACCTCGCCGACGTTCCAGCCCGTCACCGACATGTGCAGGGAGAAGTCGAGGCCCGCATCGCGCAGCACCCGCGTGGCGCGCACGGCGCCGTCCCAGGCACCCGGCAGGCGGCGGAAGGCGTCGTGCTTGACGCGGTCGGTGGAGTCCAGGCTGATCGATGCGCCGAGGACGCCGTGCGCGCGCATGCGCTCGGCCTCGCGCTCGCGCAGCAACACGCCGTTGGTGCCGAGGACCGTCGTGAAGCGCTTCGCCCCGGCGTAGGCGGCGAGGTCCCAGATGTCCCGGCGCAAGAGGGGCTCGCCGCCCGTGAGAATCAGGAACACGTTCGGGTTGACCTGGGCGATCTCGTCCATCACGCGGTAGCACTCGGCGGTGGTGAGCTCGCCCCGGGTGTCGGCGCCCGCGAACGCCGACATGTAACAGTGCGCGCACTCGAGATTGCACCGCTGCGTCAGGTTCCACGACACGCTGTACGCCGTGTACGGCGGCGTCGGCGACGACGGGAGGGGCATCGGGGTTGGCTTCGAAGACAAGGGCGGGGTGATGTGGCCGGCTACCGCGGTTTCTTCTGCGACACGTACCCCGCGATCACCTCGTTCATCGTCTGCCGCGCGTGCCCGATGCCCTCCTCGCAGATCGCGAGGTCGACCGTCGTCGCGCCCTTCTCGGTCGCGACGCGCTCGACCTCCTCGCGCGTCATGTCACGCATGAACCCGGCGGGCACGCGGTCGAGGCGCGCGGTCGCCTCCGCGGTCCAGACCCGGCCGGTGGTGGTTGCCTCGGACGCGGGCGGCTCCCCGGGCTCGAACTTCGTCTTCGCGAGGAGCGTGTCCCAGCCGGCGCCGAGCTTGTCGCGGCCCACGGTCTCCTCGATCATCGGGAGCGCCCACTGGCAGGTGATGACCGGGATCTTGCGCGAGCGCGCGTACTTCTCGATCCGCGCCTTGGCGCGCCGGCGGAGGTACGCATCCGTCACCTCGCGGAGCGCGTCGCGCGCGTCGGCCGACCACTTCACCCGCACGCCCGGCAGCGACTCCTCCTCCTCGATACCGCCCTCCTGAGCGGCGATCGTCTCGACGACCTCCCGGGAGATCACCTGGAACTTGTCGGCGGAGGCCCGGCACACCGGGCACGCGACGACCGGATTCGGCCCCTTGACCGTGTAGCCGCACACCGAGCAGATCGCCGTCGCGGTCTGCGCCTCGGCGCGGAGTCTCGCGACGGCCAGGTCCTCGGCCAGGATCTGCATCTTCTCGGCCATCCGCGTCGGCATGAAGATCGCCATCGCCTCGTCGATGACCTTGTTGGTGATGACCGTGTGGCCCTGCTCGATCGCGTACCGGAGCAGGGCCGTGCGCGCCACGCCCTTGACCTGGGGCGGCACGCGCTCCATGCGCGCCTCGGCCTCTTCGGTCCAGGCGATGATCTCCTCGGCCCGGTGAGGAGGACGTTGCAGGGCAGGAGGCGCAGGAGGTTCTCGGTGTTGGAGCCGAGGTCCACCTCGTTCGGGTCCGCGTGAACGCCGATGCGCCCCAGGATCAGGAGCCAGGGCTGCTCCTTGCGGGCGAAGGTGAGGATTTTTTCGAAGCACTTCCCGTCGAGGAGGGTAATGGCGAGATCGACACCGTCCTCGGCGGCGAGCTTCCGGCCGATCTCCAGATGCGACTGGTAGATCTTGGCCAATCCGGTGTCGATGATCTCCTCGTGCAGTTGCTCCTGCTCCTTGAATCGAAAGATCTTCGAGGCCTTCTCGTTCAGCACGCCGACGATCCCGTTGAACATGGCGTAGTGGAGATACGGGTCGTAGACCGCGATCGCCTGGAGCGGGCGGCCCAACGCCTTGGCGAGGAAGATCCCGAGCTTCAATCCATGGAAGGACTGGGGAGAGCCGTCGAGGCCCACGACGATCGCGCCCTCCGCGTCCCGGAGGGGATCCGCGTTGCGAACGACCAGCGTGTCCTTCGAGACCTTGCGGACGAAACGCTCGGTCACCGAGCCGAGCTGGCTGTCCTTCACGGCGCCCATGCCCAGCGCCCCCATGACGACCAGGTCGTAGTCGGCGGCGAGACAGTCCTCGACGAGCACCTTGTAGTGCTTGCCGTCGACCATCTTGCGCGCGAAGGCGAGCCCCGCACCCTCCGCACGCTTGGCCATCACGTCGAGGTAGGAGTCGGAGATGAGCTGGAGGCCCATGGCGATCAACGAGTCGTGGATCTTCCGCTGGCGCTCGAGCTCGTGCTCGTCCTTGTACTCGTCCGGCAGCGTGTACTCCATCTGCTTGAACCGATAATCGTGGAGCCGCGCCGCGTAGACGTGGATCCCGGTGAGCCTGGCGCCGCACGTCCGGCCCAACTCGACGGCCAGGTCGATGGCCCGGTTCGAGTAGTCCGAGTTGTCAACCGGGACGCAGATGTGCTTGAACATGGGTCCTCCCTATCTCAACTCGAAGTCGACCGTCGCCACCGTCCGGGGGGCGATCGTCACCTCTTTCGTGACCGTCCGCGGCTCGTCGTACAGGGGCCGGCCGTCCTTGTCGGCCCCCTTGGGCCGAAAGCCCGCGTGCCACAGCGTGACCCTGTAGGTCCCGGGTGGAACATCCGTGATCCGAAACGCCCCGTGCGTGTCCGTGACCGCGACGTAGGGATTGTCGTGGACCAGGATCCAGGCGGACATGTGCGTGTGGGCGTCGCAGAGCACGCGCACGACGCCCGGCTTCGACAGGCGACGGGTGACGTCGATCGTCTGGTCCTTGTTCGGCAGAGCCAGGTTGAAGACCGTCGTGCGGCCGAGGAACGCGTGCGTGTTGTGGAGGACGGGGTCGGAGTTCTTCACGTGGACGCGGTCGCCGGGGCTCACCGCGGTGACGTGGGCGACGAACAGGCACTTGTGGTTGTCCAGGGTCACATCGCCCCCCGCCTTCTTGCCGCGTGTGACGCCCTCGATCGTGACGACGCCGCCCTTCACGCCGTGGTCGGGACCGAGCACGAGCGACTCGGACGGCTTCGTCTCACCGCAGACGTCCCGGTTCTTGTTGACCGGGATCGGGTCGAGCGTCGGCGGGGCGCCGACGAACCTGACGGTGCCGGTGAGGGCACCGCCGTCCGCCACGGCCATGATTTCGTACGCGCCGCCGGGGCCCGGCGCGACGAGCCCCAGCGCCGCCAAGAGGGCCGCCGCTAGGGCTCGGGGTTGACGGCGTACTCGAGGGCCAGCCAGAAGCTCCGGCTGTACCGGAAGAACCAGATCGGAAACACGACGACCACGGGGAGCCAGAGGGCAAGCTGCGCCGCGGTCGAGAGCTCGGTGAACGCCCAGAGCAGGAAATAGCCTCCGATCGCGATGACCGTCGTCACCCCGTAGTTGACGTAGATCGCGCCGACGAAGTAGCCCTGCGCGCGCTCGAAGGTGAGACCACAGAAATCGCAGGCGCGCGCCATCCGGAACCAGCCACGGAACATCGAGCCCGCGCCGCAGCGGGGACACGCGAGGCGCGCCGCCCGCCCGAAGGCACGTCGCGCACGGAGCACTCGACGCTCGGATGCCATGGAACACCCCGGAACGCCTCGCCTGCGCCACTCAGTGCTTCGCGGGCGCGCCCACGGCGGCCTTGACGCCCACCGTGCGCTTCGCGACGGCAAAGCCGTCGGGGAGGAGCAGGAACACCAGGAGCGTCGCGATCGCCAGCGGCGTGACCGCGACCATGCCCAGCGTGCGCGTCTCGAACCGGAGGTGCATGAAGTACATCGCGACGAGCGCCGCCTTGCCGAGCGCGAGCGCGCACAGGAGGACGCCGATCGTCACCTTGGGCAAGGGCATGTAGATGACCGCGATCTCGACCACCGTGAGGATCGCGAGGTACCAGAAGATCGCCATGTAGTTGGGGTGCTTGTGCTCTGCGGCCGCCATCGCCTCGGCCCCCCTCAGATGAGATACATGAAGGTGAACACCATGATCCAGACGAGGTCGACGAAGTGCCAGTAGAGCCCCGTGATCTCGACCGCGTTGTAGCTCGCCGCCGGCGACGGGCGGTTCGTCACGTACCGGATGATCGACAGGAGGTAGATCACGCCCCCCGTGACGTGCAGGCCGTGGAAGCCGGTGACGAGGAAGAAGGACGTGCCGAAGAGCGAGGCGCCCCACGGGTTGCCGTTGATGTGGAGCCCTTCGTGGATCAGTTTCGACCACTCGTAGGCCTGGCAGCTCACGAAGATCGCGCCACCGAGCGCGGTGAAGAAGAGGAAGATGCGGCACTTCGCCCGGTCACCCTTCCCGAGCCACTCGAGCGCCTTGACCATCGTGACGCTCGAGCAGATGAGGAGGAAGGTCATCGCGGCTGTCAGGTTGATCCCGAGGACCGCGTACGGGCTCGGCCAGTCGGCGCTCGTCATCCGCATCCCGCCGTAGGACGCGAGCAGGACGCCGAAGCCGACGGCGTCGCCCGCCAGGAAGATCCACATGCCGAGCTTGCCCCAGCTCTCGGGTGTGAGCGGGGACTCGGCCGGCTCGATGGCCGAGTGAACAGAGGCTGACGGGCTCATATCGTCTCCTTGATCGTGTCGAAGGGGGCGCGCCGGGCGAGCGCGCGGACGCGGCTCACAGCAGGTAGACCGCGACGTAGAGGATCGGCCACAGCCCGACCACGAAGTGCCAGAACATCGCGCACGCCTTCACCGGCGCCGTCCGACCGTGCCGAAAGCGGCCCCGGGAGGCGAGCACCAGCGTCGCCCCAAGCCAGACGAGGGCGCCGAACACGTGCGCGGCGTGCGCCCCGATCAGCGTGTAAAACGTGGCGCCGTACGCGCCGCCCGAGACCGTCAGCCCGTAGCCGATGAGGCGCGCCCACTCGTAGCCCTGGACCACCAGGAAGAGCGCCCCGAGGCCGGCCGTGGCAGGTTTTCCTCACCGCGGACAAGCGCCCGGACGGCGCCGACCATCGTGACGCTCGAGGCAAGCAGCACGAGCGTGTTGACGCCGGTGACCCCCACGGGGAGTCGCGGCTGGAACGGCGGCGGCCAGAGCGGCTGGCCGAGCCGCAACACGAAGAGGCCGGCGATGAGCGCGGCGAAGAACATGGACTCGCTGCCGATCAGGAAGAGGACCGCGAGCCTCAGGTTGTCGAGCGCCGGACGCCGTGGCCAGGGCTCGCGCTCCGGACCGTCGCCGCCGCCCGTGGGTGGGGGCGGTGGCGGGACCGGCCCGTTAGGCCGGTGCGTCACCGGGCCGCGCTCGGGCGGCGCCTCGAGCAGGCCCGGCGTCACCAGCGGATCCCCACGAGGAACGAGGCGACGACGAGCACCCCGATGATCGCGAGCAGGATCAAGAGCGTCTGGCGGTTTTTGGCGTCCGCCGTCATACCTTGTCGAACGCCAGGAGGGCCAGGAGCCCCGGCAGGTAGAGGAGCGACGCGAAGAGCACGCGGCGCGCCGCGGCGGTCGAGGGTTGGAGGGCCTGCCGGGCGCCCAGCGCGACGAACGTCGCGCCGAGGACGAATGCCCCGACGAAGTAGACCGGGCCCGCCATCCCGATCAGGGTCGGCAGGAGGCTCACGACGAGGAGCGCGAGGCACCCCGTGACGATCTGCCGCTCGGTGCTGCTCCCGTCGGCGTCCACGACCGGCAGGAGCCGGACGCCGGCGCGCGCGTAGTCGTCGCGATAGAGCCGGGCGATCGCGAGCGTGTGCGGGAGCTGCCACAGGAACAGGATCCCGAAGAGGACCCACGCGCCGACGCTCAGGTCCTCGCGGGCCGCCACCCAGCCCGTCACGGGCGGGAGCGCCCCCGGCACGGCGCCGACGAGCGTGCAGAGCGGCGTCTTGCGCTTGAGGGGCGTGTACGCGAACAGGTAGAGCGCGGCGGTCGCGGCGGTCACGCCGAGCGCGCGCCCGCTGACGAAGGCGCCGGTGTAGACGAGGCCCACGGTCGTCAGCGCGCTCCCGAACAGGAGCGCCTCGAGCGGGACCAGGCGGCCGTCGGGCAGAGGCCGCGCGCGGGTGCGCTCCATGCGCGCATCCACATCGCGCTCCACGTACTGATTCAGCGCGAGCGCTCCGCCGGCCGCCAGGAGCGTACCGACGAGCAGATGCACGAGGCGCGCGTAGTCGGGCGCGCCCGCCAGCCCGGCGTAGTAGCCCACGGCCGTCGTCACGAGGATCATGAGGACGACCCGCGGCTTCGCCAGGGCGATCAGGTCGGCGACGACGCGACGCCGATCGCGCGTGCTCGAACCGGTGAGGACCGTGGCGGCGACCGCGAGGCCGCCTTCGACCGAGGGTGGCGCGAGCGAGGTGCGTGCGGCGCCGACCGGCGGTGTCATGTCAGCGCCAGTGCGGGGGCCTCGTGGTGCTCGGCCGCCCGCGCGCGCGGCGCCGCGGCGCGCAGGGCGAGCACGACTGTCGCCCCCAGGATGAGGCTCCCGACGAGGCGGTGGACGACCGGCAGGACCAGCATCGTCGTCTGGCCGCCGGGGATCCAGAGCGACGAGAACCGCGCGAAGTAGGCCCCGACCCCGAGCAGGAGCTGGGCTCCGAGCAGGGCGAGGAGCGTCCGGGCGCCGGCGGTCGCGACGGGATCACCGCTCCGGCGGAGCCGCGCGGTCACGACCGGCACGACCCCAAAGACGGCCACCGCGCCCGCCCAGTGGAGCCCGAGCCAGCCCGCATGGGTCAGGAGCGCGCCGAGAACGATCTGGAGGTACACGACCGCCGCGGCGGCGAGCGTGAGGGGTCGGAGCGAGGGGTCGAGGTCGCGCGGCGGGCGCTCGGCCGCGCGCGAGGTGAGGAACGCGATCGCCGCGAGCAGCCCGAAGAACGCCTGGGCCAGGCTCCCGTGGACGATCGCGAGCGTGTCCGCCAGGAGCACGACGCGGAGCCCGCCGAGCACGCCCTGGATCACGACGCCCAGGACGGCGGCCAGGCCGAGCCACCGGAGCCGCCCGCCGGCGCGCCAGAGCGTGACGGCCAGGCCGAGCGTCAAGAGCCCGACGAGAACGCCGATCAGCCGGTGGCTGTGCTCGTAGAAGATCCCCCCAATCATCTGGGACCACGGAAATGAAAAGAGGGTGTAACCGAACGTGCTCGGCCAGTCCGGCACCGCCAGGGCCGCCCCCGTGTTCGTGACGAGCCCTCCGAAGAGGATCAGCACGAACGTCGCCGCCAGCGTGACGAGCGCCACTCGGTGCGCCACGGACGTCACCCGCTCAGTGGCGCCGCGCCCCCGCGGCGGTGACCGGCGGCGCCGTCTGCGGCAGCCAGTCGTCCCTGGACTCGGGCGAACTGTACTCGTACGGACCGCGGTACACCGTCGGCAGCGTCGGTCCCCAGTTCAGGTGCGGCGGCGGCGACGGCGCGGTCCACTCGAGCGTGTTCGAGTTCCACGGGTTCAACGGCGCCTTCTTCCCCGCGAAGAGGGACCAGAAAAAGTTGACGACGAAGGGGATCTGCCCCAGACCGAGGCAGAACGCCGACACCGTGATGAAGACGTTCCAGTGCTGCTGGTGCTGGAGGAACTCGTACTGCATCGGGTTGTAGATGCGTCGCATCTGACCGCCGACGCCGATGATGTGCATCGGGAAGAACGTGAGGTTGAAGAAGACGAACGTCGGCCAGAAATGGAGATGCCCCAAGACCGTGTTCGTCATCCGACCGAACATCTTCGGGAACCAGTAGTAGATCGCGGCGAATGCGCCGAAGATGGAGCCGCCGAAGACGACGTAGTGGATGTGCGCGACGATGAAGTACGTGTCCTGGATGTAGATGTCGACCGGTGTCGAGGCCATGAAGATGCCCGAGAGCCCGCCGATGACGAACATCGAGACGAACGCGAGCGCGTTCAGCATCGGCACGGTGAACCGGATCCGCGCGCCCCACAGCGTGCCGAGCCAGTTGAACGTCTTGATGGCGGACGGCACGGCGATGATCATCGTGGTCACGGTGAAGGCCATCCCGAGCGCCGGGCTCATCCCGCTCACGAACATGTGGTGGCCGTAGACGACCCACGAGAGGAACGCGATGGCGATCATCGAGAAGGCCATCGCGTGGTAGCCGAAGATCGGCTTGCGGCAGAACACCGGCAGGATCTCGGAGGCGATGCCCATCGCGGGCAGGATCAGGATGTACACCTCCGGGTGGCCGAAGTACCAGAAGAGGTGCTGCCAGAGGAGCGGCTCGCCGCCACCGGACGGCTTGAACCAGCTCGTCCCGAGCGTGCGGTCGAAGAGCAGCATGGCGACGCCCGACGTGAGGACCGGCAGCGCCAGCAGGAGCAGAATCGCGGTGATGAAGAGCGACCAGATCACGAGCGGCATCCGGAAGAGCTTCATGCCTGGCGCCCGCATGTTGATGATCGTCGTGATGTAGTTGATCGCGCCCATCATCGACGAGATGCCGAGGACGAAGAGGCTGATACACCAGAGGTTCTGCCCCCACTTCACTCCCGTGTACTCCGGCACGGCGGAGAGCGGCGCGTAGGAGGTCCACCCCGCGGCGGCATGGCCGCCCGGCACGAAGAAGCCGGCGAGCATGAGGACGCCGGCGAGCGCACCCACCCAGAACGACAGCATGTTGAGGACCGGAAACGCCATGTCGCGGGCGCCGATCATCAGCGGGATGCAGAAGTTCCCGAAGGCCCCGGCCAGGATCGGCATGATCACGAAGAAGATCATGATCGTGGCGTGCATGGTGAACGCCATGTTGTACTGCGAGGGCTCGAGGATCCCGCCCGTCTCCGTGAGGATCATGGAGAGCCCCGGCACCGCGGTCTCGGGCCAGGCGAGCTCCCAGCGGACGACCAGCGCCAGCAGGCCGCCGATGATCATCATGAAGAGCCCCATGAACAGGAACTGGCGAGCGATCATCTTGTGGTCGGTGGAGAAGATGTAAGTCCGGATGAAGCCGAGCTCGTGGTGCCCGGCGTGTCCGACGTGCGCGTGCGCTGTGGCGCCGGTAGCGCTCATTTCTTGCCCTTTCCTTCTTTCCGCGGCTCCGGCTTCTTCGCTTCAGGCTTGGCCTCGGCCGCCGGCGTCGCCGCCGCCGTCAGGTTCTCCGCCGCCCACTTGGCGTACTCCGCGGGCGGGTGCACGTAGATCCAGCCGCGCATCCCGGAGTGACCGAACCCGCACAGCTCCGCGCACGGCCACTCGTACTTGCCCGGCTTCATCACCTCGAACCACTGGACGATCTCGCGCCCCGGCACCGCGTCCTGCTTCATACGGAACTGGGGGACGAAGAAGCTGTGGATCACGTCCTGCGACCTGAGGTGCACCCGGACGACTTTGTTGACGGGCACGTGCATCTCGTCCAGGAAGACCGTGTCGTTGCCCGGGTAGGTGACTTGCCAGTTGAACTGCTTGGCCGTCACGTTGACGTCGAAGTCGGTCGGGGGGACGTGCATCTTGATCTTCGACCACGCCGGCACGCTGAGGAACGTCAGGACGACGAGGATGAGCGCGGGCACGACGGTCCACGCGATCTCGAGCGGGGTATTGCCGTGCGTGTACCGGGCCCTCCGTCCGGGCCGGTCGCGGTACATCACGATGAACGCGAGCATCGTGACGAAGACGAGGACGAACGTCGCGCCGGTGATGTAGTAGATGAGGTGGAAGAGCCAGTCGATCTCCTGCCCGTAGGTCGACACGTTCTCCGGCAGCCACCAGTCGAGCATGCTCGCGGGCCTCCTCGCCCTACTTCTTCATCTCGAAGCTGACCTTCACCGTCTGGCCCGCCTTGACGTCGACTTCCTTCGTCTGCTTGCCGAGCGTTTCGTGCCAGACCTCGACCGTCTGCTTGCCCGCCGGCACGTTCTCGATCTTGGCCGCGCCGCCGGCGTCCGTGACGGCGAAGAACGGGGTCGGCAGGACGGCCAACCATCCGAGCATCCAGCTGTGCACGTCGCACGTGAGCTTGATGATCTCGGGCTTCTCGAACTTCTCCATCATCACCTTCTTGAACTTCGGCTGGGCCTTGTTGATCGACGAGTTCGCCGTGGAGTACGTGTGGATGTTGTGCAGGATGTCGTCGGAGTTCTTGAGCTCGAGCTCGCCCGGCATCATCGCCGTCACGTGCGGCACGAACTTGCACCCGTGCTGGTCGACCGTCGCCTTCACCATCCGCGGCGCGCCCTTGGCGGTCGGGACGGACGCGACCACGTTGGCCAGGCCCTTGTTGCCGCCGACGACGACCTTCTCGATCGCGGCCTCGGTCCCGCACTTCTCGGTGTCCTTGTTGACCTTGAGCTTCTCGATGACGGGCGCGCCGTTGTACGTGACCGTGACCTCGACGGTGCCCCCTCCCTGCGCGTTCACAGGGCCGGGACGCTGGACGACCAGCGCGACGCTCGCCAGGAGCGCCGCCGCCATGACGGCTCCGAGTGCTCTCCGCATTGCTCTGACTCCTCCCTCCGCGAGGTTACGCGCGTCTGTTCGCGACCCGAACCACGAGCAGCATCGCCGCCAACGTGAGGACCGCCACGACCGGAGGAACGACGAAACGGCGGTTCGATTGAGGCTCCTCCAGCCGCAGATAGTACCACGACGTCAGCGACATCTTCGTCCCGGTCTCCCCCGCGCCGCCGTCCCACGCCTGGAACGCCACCGGCAGGAACACCGCCGGCTGGAACCTCGGCCGGTCCGGGCCTTTGGACGCGAGCGGGCGCTTGAGGACGAGCCGGTACTGGCCGTTCGCGTACACCGCTTTGCCCGTCGCCTCGCTGCCCGCGAGCGGCGCGATCTTGGTCGGCCCGTTCGCGGTCGCCTCGGTCGCGCCCTTGCCGTTCTCCCACCGCAGCAGGTACACGGCGTCCGCCTCGTTGCCCATGAGGAAGTACGGGCGCTCTGCGCCCTCCGCGATTTTCTGCGGGAACTGGAGCGAGACGGCGTCGGGCGGGGCTTTCTTCGCGGCGTCCGCCGCCGACTGCGTCGGGTCGTCCCACGTCACGTGGAAGGCGACCTCCGTGTCGCTCCACGCGGCGCGCAGCGCCACCATATCGATGGAGGGGTTGAAGTTCCGGGGGTCGATGGTCACCTGGCCCGCCAGGGGAATGTTCTGGGGCACCTGTCGCTTCCAGAATTCCGCGTCGGGATCATCGGGAATGTTGCCCTTCACCGCCTGGGCGGACAGGAGCGTCGCGTAGTTGGGCGCCTCGGGCCCGAGGGACGCGATGTAGTTCGCCAGGTGCCAGATGTCGTCGGGCTTCTCGACCGAGTCGACGAACGACGGCATGGGCGTGCCGAGCACGCCGGTCGCGAGCCGCATCGCGATCTCCGCGCGACCGCCTCCGCCGCGGAAGTTCCACCGCTTCGTCAGGTTCGCGGGTCGGATCGGAAAGCCCCACTCGTCCTTGAGCTCAGCGCGCGAGGGGCCGTCGGCCCGGCCCTCGGCGCCGTGGCACTTGTTGCACTCGATCGCCTCGTACATCTCCTTGCCCCGTTTGATCGACTCGGGCGACGCGGCGACCTCCTTCGGCAGCTCCTGCTTCTTCGGCGCCTCCTTGAACTTGTCCGGCGCGAACGTCTTGAGGTAGGCGACCAGGTTCCCCCGGTCCCGCTCGGGCAGAACATCCCACGGCGGCATGAACGTGCCCGGCATGCCTCGGGTGATCACGTCGAACAGGTCCCGGTCGGTCGGCGTCTTGCTTGCGGCCGTGCGGATCTTGTAGATGCCCGTGGTGAAGTCGCGCGGCCGCGGATCGACGAGGTCGGCGGCCGGACCCTTGCCGTCACCCTTGTCTCCGTGACACAGCGCGCACTTCTTCTCGTAGGCCGCCTTCCCCGCCTGGGCGTCCCCCGCCTGCGCCCCCGCCCGACCTACGCTCGCGACGATGGAGACGGCCACGATGACCGCGCCGAGCGCGCGCATCAGTGAGCGGCCTCCCAGCGCCGCGGCTGCTGGCCGGTCGCATCGTAGAGGTACATGACGACCTGCCAGATCTGCTCCTCGGTCAGGCGATCCTCCCACGCCGGCATCGCCGAGTTCCACGGCGTCG
>Ga0209350_1001038_pt1 | contig 12909 bp, 6 predicted proteins | sample GraSoi013_2_20cm_2_FD_185822 | JGI IMG/M metagenome (GOLD analysis project Ga0209350, IMG submission 185822) | Grasslands soil microbial communities from the Angelo Coastal Reserve, California, USA - Sample 09_27_2013_2_20cm (SPAdes) (version 2) | ecosystem: Environmental > Terrestrial > Soil >...
GAACGCGGCGAACAGCTCCCGCTCACCCACGCTCCACGCCGAGGGTCCACGCATCACCGCGTGCGTCCACTCGCACATCGCCCGGCCGAAGAACTCCGGCCGGTAGAGCAGCGTCTTGACGACGTCTGGGACGCGACGTCCACTCACCAGGCGGATGAGGATCAGCTTCAGCCGCTCGGGCAGACGATGACGATGCTCGACGGCGCGTAAGCGCATCAGGGGTCCTCGCCGCGCAGCGCGGCGAGCCCGCGCTCGAGCCGGCCCAGCGCCGCGCCGAGCGCCGCGGAGACGGTCATCTCGAAGAGGGCGTCGTCGGAGTGGCCGGCCTGCCGCAGCCGGCAGAGGTGCTCGTCGGTCACGCGGTAGGCGTGCTGGGCGACGGTGTCGACGTACGCGGCGAGGTCCTCGCCCCCTGTCCCCCTCTCCGTTCCGGAGAGGGGGAACGAAGGACCACCGGCGGCTCGCGCGATGATGGCGCGCCGCAGCTCAGGCGGCGTATGACCGGGCCGCGTCAGCACCCCGTCCATCAGCCGCGCGGTGTAGGCGGCGTAGCGCCCGCCCGGATCGTCCATCGTTCCCATACCGCACTTTTGGAGCCCGCTAGAATGGTCGCTGTTTTCCGCGCCGTCAAGGGGCGGGGGGCCCTTGCGAGGTGGCCCTTGGAGGCGTATTTCAATCCTCGCGCGACGCTTCCAGAAATTCCGTGCGGGTTTCGATCACGCTGTAGGAGGGCAGGCGCATGGCACTGAGCCGTCTCCTCGTTGCCGCGCACATCCGTAGTGTGGGTGCGCCGTCCTGCGCGTTCGGTCAAGGTCCCGCTCCGCTTTCATTGATCACCAGCTCGATCATCACCTCGCAGAGATTCACCGCGGCCGTCACGGCCCGCCACGTTTCGCCAATGAGGACGCTGCCATGAACGACATGCGACACGGTAAGGGTTTCCTTCGTGGAGTAGGGCTGAGTCTCCTGTTGGCCCTGGTGTTGCGCGGTCCTGCCGTTGCTCAGCAGCCGCAACAGATCGAGGTCTCTGGGACGGTCACGTCTACTACGGGTGACCGCCTGCGCGGCGTCACCGTGCGCGTGCGGGGATCGGCCACCAGTACGGTGACCGATGACCAGGGGAAGTACACGCTGAGCGCTCCCGCGGACGGCGTGCTGACGTTCGGCCTCATCGGGTTTCGTGGCCTCGGGCAGAACATCGGCGGGCGCACCACCATCAACGTGGCGATGGAGCGCGCCATCAGCGTGTTGCCGGAGGTCGTCGTCACCGGCTACCAGTCACAGAAGCGCACCGACATTACGGGTGCCGTCGCCAGCGTGGATCTCGGCAGCGTCACTCGGCAGACCTCGGCCAGCGTGCTGCAGAAGCTGGATGGTCGGGTGGCCGGTGTGACGATCGATGCCGGTGGCTCGCCCGGGTCGCGCAGCACGGTCAGGATCCGGGGCGTCAGCTCGTTCCAGAACAACGATCCGCTGTTCATCATCGACGGGACGCCCACGCTGGACTCGTATCTGAACTGGGTGAATCCCGACGACGTCGGGTCCATCGAGGTGCTGAAGGATGCATCAGCGGCTTCCATCTACGGTTCGCGTGCGAGTAACGGCGTCGTCATCATTGAATCGAAGAAGGGCAGACCGGGTCCGCGCCAGATTACGCTGGATGTGAGGACGGGCGTCGCCACTCCGGTCCGCGGCTATGACGATTTTCTTACGCTCGATGCGCTGCAGTACTTTCAAGTCGTCAAGCAAAGCTATCAGAATGCCAAGCAAAAAGTCCCGACGAACATTTACGGGGATTCGATCAATCCTACGGTTCCCCGGTACATCTGGCCGAACGACAACTGCGGGACCCCGGCGGGGACGGCCCCCTGCACGGGAGTCGATCCGAGCACGTATTCCTATCCCAACAATCTGATCATGCCCGGCAGCGCCGGGACGAACTGGTGGAAGGCCGTGTTCGGTCCCGCCGCGGTGGCGGATGCGTACCTCGGCGTCTCGGGTGGCGGCGAGGACAACGCGTACCACGTTTCCTTCGATTACTTCAGGCAGGACGGAACGGCCGCGTACAACCGCTACCAGCGCGGCACCGTTCGAGTGAATACCGCGTTCAACCTGGACCGGCTCAACGTCGGTGAAAATATCGGGCTCGCGCTCGAGCAGGCGTACGGCGGGCTCGCGGACGACCCCGGCGGCTATGCCGAAGACGGCATCCTCGGCAAGAACATCCTGATGGAGCCGGTCGTCCCCGTCTACGACATCGGCGGCCACTTTGCCTCAGGGAAAGCCGGCACCCTGGGGAATCAATCAAACCCGCTCGGGTACGCCTTCAATCACAAGGATGATCGGAACACCAACGGCCGGATTTTCGGGAATGTGTTCGGCGGGTTGGACATCACGCGCCGCGTGACGGCAAAAACCAGGTTCGGGTTCAACGTGGGGCAAGGCTCGGTGAGAACGTACACGGCGATCACGCCGGAGAACCATGAGCCGGGCCTCGCGAATGGAATCTCGCAGGACTTCAGCTCATTCGTGGAATGGACCTGGAGCAACACGCTGAATTATGTGAGCACGTTCGGCAAGCACAACGTGGCCCTGCTGCTCGGTCAGGAAGCGAACCGCAACGCCAACAGGGGCATCAATGGTGCCCTTTCCAACTTGCTCAATACGGGCCTGGACTACCGCTACATCACCGACGCCCTGGGTAACGCCAAGACAAAGAATGTGAACAGCCGGGGTGATATCGGCACGCTGCTGTCGGTCTTCGGTAAGGCCGACTACAATTTTGCCGACCGCTACTTTCTGAGCTTTACCCTGCGACGCGACGGCTCCTCGCGGTTGAGCCCGGCGCACCGCTGGGGAACCTTCCCGGCCATCGGGGCGGGGTGGCGCCTGTCCCAGGAATCGTTCCTGGCAGGCAACGAGACCATCTCGAACGCGATGCTGCGCTTCGGATGGGGCATCACCGGAAACCAGAACATCCCTTCGGGTCGCACCAAAGACCAATTTGGCGGCGCAACGGGAGAGACGTTCTACAATATCGGTGGAGACGGCACCACGGTTCTGCCGGGCTACAGGCAGACCGCACTGGGCAATCCGGACTTGAAGTGGGAAGAGAACAAGTCGGTGAACGTTGGGTTGGATCTCGCGCTGTTCCAAGGCAAGGGGAATTTCAGCATCGACGTGTACGACAGGAAGACGGACAACCTGCTGTTTCCTCCCGCGCTTCCGGCCACTGCGGGCACGGCAAGCGCCCCCTTCATCAATATCGGCAAGATGGACAACAAGGGTATCGAGTTTTCGCTCGGGTATTCCGGCAACCTGGGCGAGGGCAAGCTCTGGAACGTGACTTTCAACGGCAGTCATTACACGAATAAGATCGTCCAGCTCGACGGATCGGCGACGTATTTCTTCGGTCCCTCCCAGATATCCACCCGTCAACAAAATGCCGTGATCAACCAGGTGGGCGATCCGATCGGAGCGTTCTACGGCCTGGCGGCGAACGGCTACTATCGGGATTCGCTCGACGCCGCCCAATGCGGCACCGGCGACCCGCTCGGGCAATGCTGGGCCGATGGCGCCCGTCCCGGCCGGCTCAAGTTCCTGGACCTGAATCACGACCACCATATCAGCGGCGCCGACCGCACGGTCATCGGCAGTCCCCATCCCAAATTCACGGGCGGCCTGGATCTCGGATTCCGCGCGGGACCGTGGGACTTGAGCGCGACGCTGTTCGGCTCGTTCGGCAGCCAGATCTTCAACTACCAGAAATACTGGTACGTCTTCCGCGTGTTCGAAACCAACGTCCGCAGCGACCTACTGGCCAACTCGGTGGTGCTGAACGGTGTTTGTGCCGGTACCACCTGCCCAGGAAAGGTGACGAACCCGAACGCCAAGTATCCACGCCTGGATAAGAACGACGGCTTCAGCAACCAGTTCAGCAGCTATTACGTCGAGAGCGGCACGTACGTCCGACTGCGCAACTTGCAGATCGGATTCACGGTGCCTCCGGGCCTGATCCGCTGGATACCCGCCGCGCGAATCTATCTGCAGGCGGAGAACCTGTTCACCCTCACCGGGTACTCGGGTATCGATCCGGCGTTGCCCGCGGCGAACATCACCGGAGCCTCCGGCGACATCAGAGACCAGTATCGCGGTGTCGATCGGGGTTCGTATCCCAGCAACCGAATGATCAGTTTCGGCGTCAGCACCACGCTCTAGGGAACGCCCTTTCTCGAGGAACGGACGACGATGAACATGCGCACTGTAAACAACCTGCTGGTCGGGACGGCGTTCCTGATTTTTGTCGGCGGCGTCACGTACAGCTGTAAGGACTTTCTCAATGTCGCCCCGCAAGGGGCGCTGGACGAAGGGACGCTGTCGACCCAGGCGGGAGTTGAAGGTACCCTCATTGCCGCGTACCGAGCGCTGGACCACAGCGTCGACGTAGGGGGTGATTGGGGATCAGCGGCCAGCAACTGGGTATGGGGGAGCGTCACCAGCGATGACGCGCACAAGGGATCCTACGACACCGATCAGCAACCCATTTATGACATTGAGGTCAAGAATTGGGGGTCGGGTCTAGCCGAGGGCTATTTGAACGACAAGTGGAGGGCTGTGTGGGAAGGGGTGGTCCGCTGCAATGCAACGTTGCGGCTGCTCAAGAAGGTCGGCGGGATCCCGGCGAGCGACGCGGCGTCGATCAAGGGCGAGGCACTGTTTCTCCGGGCACACTATCACTTCGAAGCCTGGCGGATGTGGGGGAATGTTCCTTACTACACCGAGGATGATGCGGACGTCAATAAGCCGAATAATCTCGGCGTAGACTCCGTCGCGAAGCTCATCCTGCGGGATCTCGACACGGCCTTCGCAGTCCTGCCCGCGACCCCGAGGAACAACCAGGCGGGACGGGCGACGAAGTGGAAGGCCCTAGCCTACAAGGGCAGGGTGCAGATGTACCGCGGCGACTACGCCGGCGCATTGACGACCCTGCGGGAGGTGCGGGACAGCAACGCGTTCGCTCTGGAAACGAGCTTCGATCATGTCTGGACGGGCTTTAACCAGTTCTACAACGGCAAAGAAACCATCCTCGCGTATGAGGCCTCCGTGAACGATGGCGAGCCCAATGGAGACAACGGCAACTTTGGCGAACGCCTCAATTTCCCGTATGTGACCCCATTCTGCTGTGGCTTTCACCAGCCGTCCCACAACCTCGTCAACTTCTTTGTCGTGAACGACAGCGGACTTCCCCTGGCGGTGACGAATCCTGCATGGAACGCGGCTGGAACTGCCGCCAGAGACACGAATTTCGTGGCTAACACAACCGTTCCCGTGGATCCGCGGCTGGACTGGACAGTCGGGCGGGATGGCGTGCCCTACAAGGACTGGGGGCTACACACGTCCGCCTTCAACCGAGATCGAGCATTCTCGGGTCCGTACAGCCCGAAGAAGAACGTCCACGAAAAGCGCAGTGGCGCTCAGAGTAGCGTCGGTTGGAACACTTTCCAATTGAATTCCGTGCACATGCACATCTACCGGTATGCGGATGCGCTATTGCTCCTGGCCGAGGCGGAGGTGGAAGCGGGGACCCTTGAAAACGCTCGAGTGATCGTCAATCAGATCAGAGCGCGGGCAGGGCAGACCGCCGAGGGGTGTGGGTCTGCTACCTTGACGCAGGCGACGTACCCCGCATGTGCGGGGCACGATGAAATCGCGTTGCCTTTGGTCCAGGGGGCCACTCGCGATACCTTGGTCACGCCATATGCGTACTACAAGATCGGACAGTACACCACGGCGTGGACCGATCAGACCTTTGCGAGGACGGCCGTGCGGTACGAACGTCGGCTCGAGCTGGCGATGGAGGGCCAACGTTTCTTCGACCTGCGACGCCGCGGAGACGCCGATTCGGTGCTTACCAACTACGTGGCGGTGGAGAAAAATCGGCTAGGGTGGATCTCAAACGAGGCTGCCTTTACCAGTCGGCACCATCTGTATCCCATCCCTCAGATACAGATCGAGTTGAGTCATGGTGCGTTGACGCAGAATACTGGCTGGTAGCCGCTCGCGCTTAGGGACGCGTGATCGTAAACGCCCGCAGGGAATCGCCGTGATTCGCAATGAGCACGGCGCTCCCTGTGGGCGTTTTGACGAGCGCCAGACCGGTCACGTCGAGGGGAGCGAGGAAGCCGCTTTCCACTGAGGGCACGGGCGTGAAGTGACCGTGGCCGTCGCCCTTCAGCCACAGCCCATTGCCCGCGTCGGCTCGCGGCGTGTTCGGCTCGGCCCGGTACAGATTTCCCGCCACGATCAGATCGAGATTGCCATCGCCGTCCACGTCGTGAGCGATGATCCCTTTGATGGGTGAGATTTGCGCGAGGGTGGGCAACGCGAAAGAAGCGAAGCTACCGTTGCCGTTGTTCTGCAGATAGACGCTCGCGAACGTATCGACCTCGTAATGGACCGTTTGCCGCAGCTGCGAGGGACTGAACAGCTGGGGCACGGATGCTTCCGCGAACGCCCCGTAGCTCGGGAACCTTATCGCCAGCGGGTAGATCGCCGGCCCCAAGGTCGCCAACCCGAAAAAGGGGTATTCGGTCCCGGCTGATGTTTGCGTCAGTACGACATCGACCGTCCGGTTGCCGGTGAAATCGGCCGCATAGACCCCGAACCGGCTCGCGGCGGACGCCGTGTAGCTGTAATTCAACCCCAGATTGCCCGCCACCAGGTCGGGATGCCCGTCGTGGTTGAAGTCTCCAGTCGCGAGACTGTACCACCAGCCCCGCAGCGGCGGCAGGCCCATGGACGCGGTCACATTGCGGAAGCGCGCTCCCTCGTTGTGATAAAATTGGATCGGCATCCATTCGCCCGCCGTGACCAGATCCAGCCGCCCGTCGCCGTCGAAATCGATCCAGACCGCCGCGGTGATCATGCCGCCGGGGTGCACCAGCTCCGGCGCGACCGCCTCCGTAACGTCGGTGAAGTGGTCGCCGTCATTGCGGAGCAAATAACTGCGCGTGGGAGACGGGTACGCCCTCGGCGTCAGACGGCCGCCCACGAACAGATCCAACCGGCCATCCCCGGTGAAATCGCCGGCCGCGACCGCGGCGGTGCTGGTCGGCATGTCCGGTAGCGCCTGGCGGTCGCGCACGAACCGGCCGCCGCCCCGGTTGATGTAGAGCCGGTCCTGCAACCGCGGCGAGCCGGGCACCAATCGATAGCCGCCGCTCGCCACATACAGGTCCGGGCGTCCGTCCCCGTTGGCATCGAAGAACACGGCTCCCCAATCTTCGTACGTCGTGTCGGCCGCCCACGGTTGACCGCTGACGGATTCGACGAACCTGCCGTCCTTGTGCTGCAGGAACAGTTTGCCCGGGACGCCGGCGCTACCGCCGATGAAGACGTCGTCCAGCCCGTCGCCGTTCACGTCCGCCACAGCGATCGGCGGGCCTTGCGCGGACAGCTCGTACGGCAGGAGGGGTTGCACGTCGTAATCGGCGGCGGTCGCGGCGCGGTGGCGATACTTCAAGTTGTGGAGGTTCGAGAAGGTTGGGGAGGTTGGGGAGGTTGCTCCTCGCCTCACCTGAGCGGCGTCTCCCTGGCGTAGCCTCACCATCCGATCGACGTCGAGACCAGTCAGTAGTTGATACCGCCCGTCCGGCCACCTGACTTCCAGGCTGTCCACGCGCGTGGCGCGACCCAGCCCGACATGCTCCCGGTCGTCCATCGTAGACATGTAGCCACGGTACGGGGAGTGATAGATGTATTGCTTTTGTCCCGCGGCCGTGAGGACCAGGCTCGCTCCGATGCCCCGCCGGTTGGGAGACTCTCCCTGCAGCGCGATCTGCAGATAGTGATGGGCGTCGTCCTTGGGCTGCACGTTCTCGTAGATGAATGCCGGAGCATCGATGTTGTTCACCACGACATCGAGCTTGCCGTCGTTATTGAGATCGGCGTACGCCGCCCCGTACGAAAAGCTCGGCCGCTCCATCCCCCATGCCTTGGTGCGGTCGGAGAACGTCAGGCCACCTTCATTCCGGAAGACGTAGTTAGACGTCTGGTACCCGCGCAGCTGATTCAGGACCTCCGCCTGTCTGCGACGAGACAGTCCGCCCTCTCCGCTTCGGCCCGCCCGGAACATGGCTTGCTGGTAATCCAGATCCGTCACCGCCTTGGGATAGCCGTTGGTGATGAGGATGTCCTTGTAGCCGTCATTGTCGAAATCTCCGAACAGGGCGCTCCAGCTCCAGTTGGTGTAGGCGACGCCCGCCAGGCGGGCCACGTCGCTGAAGACGATGTCTCCCTGATTCGTCACTCCGTTGTTCAGCTGGAGCGAGTTGACGCCGTAGTCGATGCGAAACCCCTGGCTTTGAAGGTCCATGACCGTGCGCCTGGTCGTGAACCCGCTCATCCGCTTTCGCTCGCTCAGGGCTTGCGGCATCATGTCCACCTGGAGGATGTCGGGACGGCCGTCATTATTGAAATCCGCGATATCGACCCCCATGCCCGCGAAGCTGGAATGTTTGAGCCACGTGGCGGCTTTGTTGGTGAACGTCCCGTCGCCGTTGTTGATGTACAGCACGTCGTTCGGCTCCACGTCGTTCGAGACGTAGATGTCGGGCCGCCCATCGCCGTTCAGGTCGGCGACCGCCACGCCGAGTCCGTAACCCACGTCCTGCAGTATCCCGGCCTCCCTGGACACGTCGGTAAAGGTGCCGTCACCGTTGTTGCGGTACAGCCGATTGTAGCCGCCGAGGCTCGTACTGCGTATGCCCGCCGGGTGTCCGGTACGCACAAAGTCTTTGGGGGAATCGTTGAGCAGAAACAGGTCGAGGTACCCGTCGCCGTTGTAATCGAGGAAGACGGCGTGGGTGGTGAACCCGGTGTCGGCGATCCCGTACCGCGCGGCGGCTTCCGTGAAGGTGTGATTCCCGTTGTTGATGAACAGCAGATTGGCGCGGTCTTCCGGCTTCGACCATGGGGGTCCGGACACCGAGACGTAGATATCGAGATACCCGTCGTCGTTGATGTCCACCATCGTGACGCCGGTGGCCCATCGGGTGGTCGTCACCCCCGCCGACTGCGTGATGTCCTCGAACCGCATGTTGCCCTTGTTCAGGTACAGGCGGCTCGAGACCATGTTGCCGGCAAAGAAAATGTCCGGTAGGCCGTCGTTATCGATGTCGCCCACGGCGACGCCGGCGCCGTTGTAGACGTAGGCGTCGGTGCGGACGTTGAGGGAATCGCTGGTCGTGATGGTGTTGGCGAACATGACGCCGGTCTCGGTGGGGCTCAGGAGCTTGAAAACGGGCGGGGTCCCCGCCGGGGGACGGCCGCAGCTGAGCGCCGCCACGATCGGCACGAGCGTAGCGCGCGCGTGAAGCGAGAGTCGCAACATGGGTCCGAAGAATCTAACGCTCCCCGCCGGGGGCGGGGGCGGATATCATTCGGTCCATGCGAAGACTCGTTATCGTCGCGCTCGCGTGCTGCGCGTTGGCCGGTTGCCGCGGGCCGCATCGGTCCGAAGGAGAGCGGCTCGCGCAGGTGTATTGTGCCGCCTGCCACATGTTTCCCCAGCCGGCGCTGCTGGACAAACGCACCTGGCGGACGGGCGTCTTGCCGCAAATGGCCCAGCGCCTGGGCGTGCCGGCGCCGTCGCTGGCCGCCGAAATGTCGCGAGATCCGGCGATGGTGGTCCTGACGAAGGCGGTGTCGCCAGCGGATTGGGAGAAGATCGCCGGGTACTATCTCGAGCAGGCGCCCGACACGTTACCGCAGCCGTCCCTGCCGGCCCAACCGCAGCTCGATCCTCCTTTGTTTACCACGGGGCCGATCGTTCCGCGGCTGCAGAGCAGCGCGATCATCACGCTCTTGAAAACGGACAGTGTGAACCGACGAATCTTTATTGGGGAGGCCGCAACCAACACGTTTCGCGTTTTCGACTTCAACCGCCGTCTCGAGGCGTCGCTGACGCTGGCGAGCCCGCCGACAGATGTGATTTCAGAAAAGGATCGGCTCCTGGTGCTCGAATCGGGCAGGCTCGAGCCCAACGACGAGCCCAAGGGGACGCTGGCGCAGTATGATTTCGCGCGCGACGGCTCGCTCCATTTCGACAAGATCCTGATCGACTCGCTGTTCCGGCCGGTGTTCGTGCGAGGCTTCGACTTTGGCGGGCACGGCCGCAAGGACTTTGTGATCTGCGAATTCGGCAACAACCGCGGGCGCCTGGCGCTCTATCGGGAAGATGGCGGGAGATATCGGCGCCAGGTGCTCGATGCCACGCCCGGCGCGATCCGGTTCGAAATCCTCGACCTCACGGGGGACGGATTTCCGGATATCGTCGCGTTGTTCGCGCAGGGTGACGAGCGCATCGTCGTGTTCGTCAACGACGGGACGGGCGATTTCTCCGGAGCGCGCAAGGTGCTGGCCCGCTTCCCCCCGATCTATGGCTCGATGTACTTCACCATGCGGGATTTCAACGGCGACGGCAAGCCGGACATCCTGTACGTGAACGGCGACAACTTCGACTATTCGCGCGTGCTCAAGCCCTACCACGGCATCCGCATCCTGGAAAACGACGGCCACAACGATTTTACGGAGCGCTACTTTTTCCCCATCTATGGAGCGGCCCAGGCCGTCGTCGCCGATTTCGACAAGGATGGCGACCTCGATATTCTGACCACGAGCAACTTCGCCGACTCCGCCCGACATCCCGAGCGCGGCATCATGTACTTCGAGAATGTCGGTGGCTACCAGTTCAAGCCCTACGCGTTTACCATCGCCCGCCGCAATCAGTGGAATGTGATGACCACGGCCGATCTCAACCGGGACGGATGGCCGGATGTCCTCATTGGCGCCATGGATCTGAAAGACATCGCCAGGATTCAGCGGAGATTCCAGGAGCCGGTCGCGGAGACCACGGTGGATCCGGTCCTGCTGTTCCAGAATAGAGGGAGCAGGGCGCGTCGCTGAGGGCGGGGAACCAAGCCGCCGTCAAGGGGCCCGTGGGTAGCGCAACGCCCCTGCGCGGCGTACGATTCCCGCCGCGCAATGCCTCTCCTCGCGATGCTCCTCGCCGTCGCGCTCGCTCGCGACACCGTACCCCCCTACCTCGCCTTCCCGGAGCCGGGGCTCGACGACCCCGCTGCCTACGAAGGCTATCAGACCCGAGTCTACCAGGACGCCAGCGGCAACGCGTTCCAGGTGTACGTGAAAAGCACTGGCCGCGTGGTGAACCTCTGGGCCGACGCGGCCAACGAAAGCGTGGGATTCAGCGTGCGCGACTCGAGCGGCAAGCCCGCCGAGCTCGCGTGGGGCTCTTCCGGAGCCGCCGTGGAGGGGTCGCCGGCAGGCCGCACGCGCTCGGTGGCCTATGGCCTCGAGGCTCCCTCGATGGTCCGCATCGGTCTCTTCCTGCTGGGCTCCATGCGCGTGGAGCGAGACTTTGGCTACGGGGAGCGCGATTCGCTCCCGCTCGACGCGCCGGCGTTCACTCAGCACGAGCTGCTGGAGCTGATCGAGCATATCGCGAAGCTGAAAGGGGCCGAGCGCTCGCGTCACTTGGCGCTGCTCGGCGTAAAGTCCGTCGAGGCGCTCCGCGCGCGGCTCGCTCCCCAGATCACCTTGCAGCGCGGCGACACGGTCTGGACCGTCGCGATCGACCAGCCGAGCTTCGACGGCAAGACCCACCTCTGGCTCTCGCTCCAGGGCGACACGCGGGAGACGGTGCCCGCCGTCTCCGGCAACGTCGTCACCATTCGCCGCCCGGCCGGGGGCGCGGTGCGCTGGAGCGTGCGGGTAACCACCGACGCCGCTGCGCTGACGCCCCTCACCCGCAAAGAGATCTTCAACGACGACTTCGACACATTCGCCGCCCGGGTCCGGGCCGACACCGCGCACCCGCTGCGCTGGCGTCGTCTGGAGCGCGAGATCCGCGGCGCCGAGCTGTTGAGCTACCGCGAGAAACTGATGGCGGGGTTGCCCAACTTCGCGACGTATTTCGGGCGCGACATGCTGATGACCGCCCTGTTGATGCAGCCGGTGTGGGCGCCCGCGATGCCCGAGCACGTGATCGCGAGCGCGTTGCGCAAGCTCTCACCCGACGGCGACGTGAGCCACGAGGAGGCCCTCGGCGGTCAGGCGATCCGCGAGAATGCCGCCGAGTACAACCGGCTCGTGGCAGGGGGGAGGCAGGTAACCCGCGCCCGCGCCGTGCTGGGCGATCTGCAGGCCACGCGCGAGAACTACATCATGGTGGACGACGACTTCCAGCTTCCGGTGGTGGCCGCGCGCTATCTCGCGGATCCCCGCGTGCCGGCGGATCGCAAACGCGCCTTCCTGCACGAGGGACACCGGTTGGAGCGGTTGATCGCCAACCTGGCGCTCGTGGCCCGGCGCACGGCGCCGTACGTGCGCGAGCCCGTGGCGACGAATCTCGTGAGCTTCCCGCGTGCCTTCGACGAGGGAAGGGGGGGCCACTGGATTTCCGCCAGCTGGCGAGACAGCCGGGTGGGCTACGCCGGGGGCCGGTTCGCGTTGGACGTGAACGCCATCTGGGCGCCGCACGCCCTGGAGGGCATCGCGACCATACTCGACGCGCTCAAGGAACTCGGTCTCAGGCCCGCGATTCCCGCAGGACCGCTCGCACCGCTGGCGCGCGACCGCCCGGCGCTCGAGCGGGCGGTGGCCGCCTGGAAGGGGGCGGAGCGTCATTTCCGGGTGTCGCTCGCGCCGGACGAGGTCACCAAGCGCGTCGCGGCGAGGCTCGCGTGGCTCCCGGCGGCGGAGCGTGAGTACTGGGAAGGTGTGCTGCGGCGCGAGGGATCGGCACGGGACACGCTGCGGTTCCTGGCCCTGTCGCTCGATGGCGCCGGACGGCCGATCCCGATCGTCAATACCGATCCGGCCATGGCGCTG
>Ga0209350_1001039_pt1 | contig 12899 bp, 6 predicted proteins | sample GraSoi013_2_20cm_2_FD_185822 | JGI IMG/M metagenome (GOLD analysis project Ga0209350, IMG submission 185822) | Grasslands soil microbial communities from the Angelo Coastal Reserve, California, USA - Sample 09_27_2013_2_20cm (SPAdes) (version 2) | ecosystem: Environmental > Terrestrial > Soil >...
AAGCAGGTCCTGACGGCTTGGACGATGTTGACCATTTTGCCCGCTTCATCCGCGCCTCCAAAACTCCGGCTCGCGACTCGAAGCTGGCGAACAGCGAGCGATTCCAAAAAGGGTCCAAGCTGTTTGACAAGATTGGCTGCGCCGAGTGCCATGTGCGCACACTGACCACAGCACCCGCAGGCACTAAGATCAACGGAGGCACGCATACCGTTCCCGAAGCGCTGGGAAACAAAACCTTCTACCCATATTCTGATTTTCTGTTGCACAACGTTGGGACTGGTGACGGAATCGTTGTGCTCATGGTGGAGCATTACGGACGAAAAATGTATCAGATCACGTGGAGAAATTTTTCCGCCCAAAGCTTTCACAATGCCCAAAACAAGCTCCGCACGGCGCCCCTATGGGGTGTTCGCTTCCGCAACCGTCTGATGCACGATGGAGAATCAACCACGCTGCGAGATGCCATTTTAAGGCATCGGGAGGAAGCCTATGAGTCGGCTCACCGCTTTGAGCGAATGTCTGCTGCCGATCAGCAGGCCATTCTCGAATTCCTGAGCTCTCTTTAGTTTGTCCCGTCTGACGTAGCTGACGCTTTAGGCTTGGCGACTGATTCCAGGCCCCTTAGATGAGTAAGTCGAAAGGCAACAGTTTCCACCAATCCTAGGCCCAGCGCCGGTCACCGCCGCCTGGAACCAATTGAGGGTACGGGTTTCGGCCTCTGCCCTTACCCCTTCAGAACTTTGTCGCTTGCAGGTTCGCGTTGCCGGTGATGTTATTCACCTCGAAAGTACCGATAAATCCAGTGTTCGCGCCCGTCTGGTCGTTGGCCAAGGTGTCATAGTCTCCCATGTAGAAGGCATTCAGCAAAACGTCGGTCGCGTGAATCGGCGGCGAACTGACGGTCGTAACGCGGGTCGCCGTCCAACTGGCCCCGCCGTTGGTCGAAGTCGCACAGAACCGGTCGAACTTGTAGTTGGTAGTGTCGGTTTCCCGAGAATAGTAGCAAGCTGCCACTTTGCCCGTCTTATCGATTGCAACCGCGGGTTGGTACTGGTCGGTGCCTCTGCCGTTGGGCAACGGCTCGACGTTGGTGTTGACGCGGACGGGTGAGCCAAATGAAGTGCCCCCGTTGGTGGAGGCCACAGTCAGAATGTCGGCGTAGCCGTACTTTCCCGTCAGGAATGACAATGCGTCGGTGACTTGAAGCGCACCATCGTTCCAGAAAATATGGGGGTTGTTGCTGCCGTCAAGGACCATGGCCGGGAATTGAAAGTCGCGGAAGTTGGCCTGGAGCTCAAAGCAGTCGCCGGTACAGTGCACGGTCGCAGCCTTCACCGCGGAACCGAAACTGCTGCCACCATTTGTAGATTTCGCGAACATGATCGACGACGTAAAAGGACTCGTGCCGCTAGTGAACAGCTCCCAGCTCACATTCACGTTGTGATTGGTACCGACCGCAACCTGTGAGCCCTGCACGAAGGGCAGCCCGGTAAGGGGCGAACCGCAGACGTGAGCAATTGATACCGGCACTCCCCAGCTGCCACCAGCGTTCGTGGACTTCGAGATCTTGATTATGCTGTTAGGGTTGGGTACACCGAGGGTGAAGCCGCACACCGACCCGGTGTTGTCGAAATCCGTAAAGGTGACGTACAGAGTAGTTGGGGTTACTGGGTCTGCCGCCATCCAGTCTTTGTCGAGGAAGTGGGTCCTACCGTTAGCCATGGCCACCACAACGGGATTGCCGAAGGTCGAGCCACCGTCGGTGGACTTTGATATCGAAATTTCCGTCAATGGGTTCCCGACGGAATCGGTGCTTTCCAGCAGGGACGACTCGTAAAAGGTGAGCGAGTTGGTACAGACGTTCACGGGATCCCCGGAAAGAATATTGTTAACGTTTGTCCCCGGGGGCATGAAACCCTTGTCACTAAAGCTAGTGCCGGTATTAGTGGAGCGCCAGAACCCATTGAAGCTCAGGCCGATGCCGCTGACGGGAAGCGTCTCGACAAACGAGCCGGAATCATTCGCGCCAACGACAACATTGGACCCACACCATGCCGTACCGCTCTCGCTGTGGACCCTTCCGCCCAGGACGGAGCTGCTGTCCGTGTCAGGCAAAAGAGGATCGGAAAAGGCGTTTGTGGCGCTCGCCGGCCGTCCCAGCAGCATACCTACTTCCGCCCAGTTTTCAGCCAAATTTCTAAAGTTCTGAGCGCCTGCCGACAGGGCTTTCCGTTGCAAAGGCGGCATCCGGTCGAAAAAGGTCTTCGCCAGTGCCAACCGCGTTGTGATTGCCTGCCGCTTTTGCTGCGCGTCCTGGCCGAGTGCCAAGTGTCCCGCAACTGCGAACAAAAGAAACCCAGCGATAATGCCGGCCAGTGCGTTTCGCATATTACCCTCCTGCTGAAAAGTAGTTTGAGGTCGAGGGTTGAGGGATTTATTTGGAGGTTGAAATCGCTGCGCCTTACGCGGGCCGCAACGAGGTCTCTTTTAATTTCGGCACAGTATCGTCCAGAGTTCCTGGCCTGTCAAGAAGAGAAATATGAAGTGTTCTAATAACCGCGCAGGACGTTCTTTTGGGTGCCTTGCCTAAAGATTGCCAGTTCAGCCCTGCTGAGGCGCAGTGCTGCGGCTGCTCGCCCATGGCCGAAAAATATGCCATCGCCGCCGACAATGCGAGCAATAAAGTGGATATGTATCACCGACACCTCGCTTCCCGCAGGATTTGCGCCGTTCGGCATTCGTGATCTCGGTGGCCTGGTCTATGTTGCCTTTGCCAGTTCGTCCGGAGCTGCGGTTGGTCTCATTGATATCTTCAAGGAGAATGGAACCTTCGTGAAGCGTCTTACCCATGGCGCGCCGCTCAATCAGCCCTGGAGATTCGCCGCGGCGCCGAGCAATTTTGGTCCACTGAGCAACACGTTACTGGTCTCGAACAACACAAACAGTGGCACTATCAACGGCTTCAATGCCACCACCGGGCAATTCGTGGGTGCAGTTAAGGACACCATTGGCAAGGTGATCTACCCTAACCGTCGAGATGGACGTGAGCGACGAATACACGTCGTATTTTGAAGAAACCTGGCCTAAGGCGCTCAGCAAACTGAAGGAGATATCAGAAACGCAACGACGGTCAGAGTCACAAAGAGCTCGGAGGTCGGCGTGAGGCCCGTCCGCCTCTGGGACACAGCGCCGGGTGGTTGACGTCGGGCACTCCGTCAGGGGACCACATGCAGTTTGGATGGGAAGTCGAAGACATTAAGACTACAGTCGCGGAGCTGCGAGCCCGCGCGGCGTGATATTCGAGGAGTACGACTTACCCGGCCTCAGAACTGTTAACGACATTGCGGAGGTAGACGGCAACTACCCAGTCGCGGCCTGAGTCCATCGTTACTTGTGACATGGCGATGTTACAACAGCAATCGGCGCGACCGCCCGCACCTAGCACTATTCAGTCTGTGCCTGGATGATCTGAGAGTGAGTCCGGCTTGGATTTGACCTTAGAGTATCTAACAAAACCCAAGACGTTCGGGCTGTAGAAACCCTGTGCGGAGACCGGGAGGAGTGCCGATTCCCGTTCTCACCACACAGGCGGTGCAACGTGTGCCGCGAAAGCCTGTCTGACGTGGCATTCAGGGTGTACATGCGCGATTTCCGTTGACACAAGCCGTTTTGAGCATAAACTTACCCTGCTCAGCCGTACCTGCCTACTTCTTCTTTCACAGTGGTTCGACTGAACCGGCCCTTCGGCTCCCAGCCCGCACACAAGGAGACACTGTGAAATCCAGCTCGGAGTATGTTGCAACATATCCGTGAAAACAATTCCAAATGGAGGCTCTGAGATGACTTCTCAATTCGATGCAAAAGACGACGCTACCAAACGCAAACAAACCTCCCCAGATTCTGAATCTTCTTCCACATGCGGCCCGCAGCCCAGTCAATCGAACGAAGACGCCTCGCGGCGGAAGTTCCTCCGGACGGCGGTGGGAGGCGCGGTCGCCGGATTGGTGACCGGGGCGGGCATGGAGTTTGTAGCCCCGAGTTCAGCTCTGGCACAGTCGTTGCTCACCCCCGAAGAGGCGCTGGAGGAATTGCAGGAGGGCAATGAGCGTTTCGTGGCTGTAAACCTAACATCATTTGAGCAGGACCTTGCGATTTTGAGGCACATCACCAGTGAACGGCAGCAACCGTTCGCGGCGGTGTTGGCTTGCGCCGATTCCCGGGTGCCCGTTGAGTTAATTTTCGACCAAACAATTGGTAATATCTTTGTTACGCGCGTGGCTGGAAATTTCATCACTCCGGAAATCATCGCCAGCCTTGAATATGGTGCATACGTGTTGGGGACCAAAGTAATCCTGGTCATGGGACATGAGCATTGCGGTGCGGTGGAAGCCACAATTGAGCACAAGACGGTTCCTGGGCAGATCAGTGCGCTTTATCCGCATATCCAGCCTGCCGTTGACAAAGCGGGAACAGTCCCCGATGCAGTCGCCAAGGCAAATGCCCTGATTCAAGCACGCCTTCTGCGCCGGTCTTCCACCGTTATTTCCGCTCGGGTGGCTGCTGGCAAGCTGCTGGTTCTCGCCGCGTTTTATCACATTGGTTCTGGGAAGGTATCGCTGCTGGAGTAACTAAGGCTGCGCGTGGGTGCAGGACAAACAGAATCCCGGTGAGACAAGCACGGCCTCGCAGGCGAGGAATGACGCCCTTGGGTCTATGTGGTGCGGATGGCAGCATCAGTTGAATCAGATTTCACAAAGCGTCGGGAAGCAAAGGGCTGCTCATGGATTGTGCATCCTAGCACTTGGCAAACATCCTTACCTGCGAGCCGTACTAGCATGCTGCCCTCGAAGCATGTGGAAGTCAAGAAACGAGGCTGCGCGACGCAGTTGACGTAAACAGGCGATTTCACTCAGGACCGAATCGTGAGTGCAAAGGCGAGTTGGTGTTGAAAAAGTCACCGAGTTGGTGCTTGCGAGGGCGACAACAGCAAGGTTATAAGCAGACGAGAGTTAGTGATGCTGCAGGCAATCGCCATTCTCGGAGGCTGGCTGCTTATGATGGGGCAACACGACCGTTCGGAGTCGCTGTTCTACTACTTCCGCATCGAAGATCAGGTTCCTCAAAACCACTTGTTACGTTTCATCGACCGCTACGTCAGTTTCGATTTTGTGCGTGAGAAGTTGCGTGCATCCTACAGCGAAACGGGGCGACCGTCGATTGATCCGGAAGTGCTGTTGCGGATCCTGCTGCTGGGGTATCTCTACGGCATCACCAGTGAGCGGAAGTTGCTGGAAGAACTGCGCATGCACTTGGCGTGGCGCTGGTTCACCGGGTTGGGGTTCGAGCAGGAGATTCCCCATCACTCGACGTTCTCGAAGAACCGGCATGGCCGCTTTCAGGAGTCGAACCTGTTTCAGGAGTTGTTTGAGCGCATTGTGGAGCAGTGCATCGCCGCGGGTCTGGTGGAGGGCGAGCAGATGTCGGTCGATGGCAGCTTCATCATGGCGAACGCGAGCCACCACAGTCGTATCCCCCGCGAACAGTTCACGGAGGCCGCGCAAGTGAACTATGGGGCGCGAAAGTACCTGGAAGAACTAGAGCAGGAGAACGGCGATGGCGAGCCAATCCATCAGCAAGACAAGGTGTCGACCACCGACCCGGATTCGACGTACCTGACCAAGGGAAATCGCGCTGCCGAACTGGGTTACTTCGATAACTATCTGATCGACAATGAAAGCTGTGTGATCGTGGGGGTGCAAGCGACGGCCGCCCGTTTGAGTCAGGAGAGTGCGGCGGCACGAGACATGATCGATCGCTACTACGAACGATACGGCCGGCGACCGATGGGGGTGGCGGCCGATAACACCTACGGCAACGGTGAACTGCTGCAATGGCTCGATGATCGTGGGATTACGCCTTACATTCGCGTGAAGGAAGGTCCGAACTCGCCCCCTGATCTATACGGGATCGAGAAGTTCACTTACGTGCCGGAAGAAAACTGCTATCTCTGCCCCGCAGGCAAGCCACTGAACTACGTGGGTATTAACAAACGGAACCGTGCGCACCGGTACTACTCGACGGTTAAGCGCTGTCGAGGATGTGGGCAGAAGCCGCAGTGCACGCGCGGCAAGTTCCGTACGATCGCGATCCATACTTGCGAAGCGGCGAGACAGAAGGCCGATGAGGTAGCCAAGACCCCGGAGTTCGCCGTGGCGCTACGCAAGCGACGGAAAGTGGAGGCTCTGTTCTCGGAACTAAAGAACCTGATTGGATTGCGGCGCTTGCGCCTACGCAGAATCAAGTTCGTGCGTGAGCAGTTCTACCTAGCTGCTGTGGCACAGAACCTGAAACGACTGGTGCGGTTCCTCAACATGAGAGCGCAACCAGCGATGGCAAGCGCGTAAGCAACCACTACCAAAAGAAAACACGAATCGGAAGAAACTCCCCTGAGGCAAAACGCGTCTTCGAAGCGAGTTTTTCAACACCAACGCGATTTTTCACCAACTACCGGCCCAAGAGGCATCCAAGTGCTCTGCATTCATTGACTTGTCCGGCCACTAGACCTAAGATTCCAGCCCAATGATCGGCCAAACCATTTCGCACTACCGCATTGTCGAGAAACTCGGCGGCGGCGGGATGGGTGTAGTCTACAAGGCCGAGGACACTGAGCTTGGCCGCTTCGTCGCCCTGAAGTTCCTGCCCAACGACGTTGCCCGTGATCCGCAGGCTTTGGAACGTTTCCGGCGTGAAGCTCGCGCAGCCTCCGCCCTCAACCATCCCAACATCTGCACAATTTACGAGATCGGCAAAAGTGGCGAGCAGTCGTTCATCGCCATGGAGTTTCTGGATGGCGTCATGCTGAAGCATCGCATCGCCGGGCGTCCGCTGGAGACAGATTTGCTCCTGACGCTTTCGATTGAGATCGCAGACGCGCTGGATGCGGCGCACTCGGCGGGTATCATTCATCGGGATATCAAGCCTGCGAACATCTTCATTACCAAACGTGGACATGCCAAAGTTCTTGACTTCGGGTTGGCGAAAAGGACGGATTCCGGCACAAGACGAGAATCGGGCTCTGCCTCAGAGGATCCCACGATCACGTTGAAGGATCTCACTACCAAGAACATTGCTTTGGGCACGGTCAGCTATATGTCGCCCGAGCAGGTCGGGGGGAAGCCGCTCGACGAACGTACCGACCTGTTTTCTTTCGGCGTGACCCTCTATGAAATGGCAAGTGGGCACCTGCCCTTCGATCGAGACACCGACGGAGCGACATACGGGGCCATTCTTCACGAGCACGCGGAACCGCCCAGTCAATGGAATCCTCAGCTACCTCCTGAACTCGACGGGATCATCGCTAAAGCTCTCGAAAAAGATCGCTCCTTCCGTTACCAGCATGCCTCGGAGATGCGAGCCGACCTGCAGCGCCTGAAGCGGGACACAGAAACGGGGCGAGTTGCAGCCAGCTCGGGCACAGTGGCCGTGGCACAAGCTCCTTCGGGTCGGCAGGGGAAGCTCTGGAAGGTTGTGGTTCCCCTCTTAACCGTGGTTTTGCTTGTGGCGGGCGGACTTTACTATCGTTCGCATCAAAGCAAGCGCCTGACCGAAAAGGACACCATCGTTCTTACCGATTTCGCGAACAGCACGGGGGATGCGGTTTTCGACGACACGCTGAAAACGGCGCTCAGCGTTTCCCTGCGGCAATCGCCTTTCCTAAATGTTCTCTCCGACATTGAAGTTGCAAAGGCGCTGAAACTGATGGCCCGTCCGGCTGACACCAGGCTCACGCCCGATATAGCCCGCGAGCTTTGCCTGCGGGCGCGCAGCAAGGCCTACCTTGCCGGAGCGATTGGCAGTTTGGGTAGCGAATATGTGCTGAAATTGAAGGCGGTGAGCTGCCAGAAGGGTGACCCGCTAGCCGAGGAGCAGGTGACGGCGGCATCCAAGGAGAAGGTGCTGGACGCGCTGGGGAAGGCAGCAACCAAGCTGCGCAGCGGATTGGGCGAATCGCTGGCCACGGTGCAGAGATTTGACGTTCCGCTCGAACAGGCCACGACGTCTTCGCTCGAAGCTCTGAAAGCGTACAGTCTTGGACAGAAGGCGGCCAGCGAGAGAGGTGCCGCCGAATCCCTGCCTTACGATCAGCGTGCCATCGAGCTTGATCCGAATTTTGCGATGGCCTACGGGGCAGTGGGCGTTCACTACTACAATCTCGGCGAGCCAGCGCGAGCCGGCGAGTACCTTGCCAAAGCATTCCAGTTGCGCGAGCATGCCAGCGAACGGGAAAGACTGGCGATCACTGCCAACTATTATTCGTCTGTAACTGGAGAACTGGACAAAGCAGCCCAGACTTATCAGGAAAAGATTGGTAGCTACCCGCGTGAAGTTGCGGCGTATAACAATCTGGGCATAGTACTCGCCGCACAGGGGCGATATGAAAATGCCGTGGAGGTCACGAGGCAAGGCATCCGCCTTGCACCGGAAGAAATAACTTTGTATGAGAATCTCGCCGACTATGCCCTTGCCTTGCAGCGTTTTGACGAAGCGCGGCAAATCATCCACGAAAAACAGGCCCGAAAACCGGATAATTACATATTCCCTGCCGCTTTGTACGCTCTTGCTTTTCTCGGCTCGGACTCCAAGGTGATGGCGGAACAGGGGCAGTGGTTTGCAGCCAAGCCCGAATATGAGAACTTTGGACTGGCGCTCGCATCTGACACCGAGGCTTATGCTGGTCATCTTGGCAAGGCACGGGAACTGACCAAGCGGGCGGTGGACTCCGCAGTACGGGCTGACAACAAGGAAGCCGGGGCAATATGGCAGGGGATTGCTGCTCAACGGGAAGCCGCTTACGGCATAGGTACGGAAGCCCGACCGTTAGCTGCAAAGGCTCTGAAACTAGCTCCGGCGAGCCAGGGAGCCGAAGTCGAAGCAGCCCTCGCGTTCGCGTTGGCAGACGATGCGGCGCGAGCCGAATCTTTGGCTCAGGACTTAGGGAAACGCTTCCCCCTGGACACGCAAATGCAGTCCCTTTGGCTACCAGCAATTCAGGCGCAATTGGCACTGAATCACAACAATCCTTCTTTGGCCCTGAAAACCCTACAAGTTGCTCTCCCACCGGTCGAGTTTGGAGTAATCACCTTTGCGGCCAACCTCGGCAGTTCCTGTCTCTATCCGACGTACGTCCGGGGCGAGGCATACTTGGCAGCCGGACAGGGCAGTGCGGCCGCTGCCGAGTTTCAGAAGATTCTCGATCACAGCGGTATTGTCTGGAACTGCTGGACAGGAGCGTTGGCGCATCTGCGCAAAGCGCGTGCCAACGCTTTGCAGTCGAGAACCTCGCAGGGCGCGGAAGCCGATGCCGCCCGCGTCCGCGCGCTCGCTACCTACAAACACTTTCTCACTCTCTGGAAAGACGCCGACTCCGACATCCCCATCCTAAAGGAAGCCAAGGCGGAGTATGCGAAGCTGCAATAAAACAGTGCTTGCAACGGCAGCACCGCGGACGTTGTCGCCCCGAATACCGGGCGACTTTTCGCGGTTGCGTCGACTGCCGGTCCAGCTATACGCGTCGCGTTGACTTCCCACTGCAGCGCTCCTAATATTGCATCCGCGTGATCGGGCGGACCATCTCGCACTACTGCATCGTCGAGAAGCTCGGTGGCGGCGGCATGGGTGTTGTCTACAAGGCCGAAGACACGCGGCTGGACCGCTTTGTCGCCCTTAAGTTCTTGCCGGAAGGCGTGGCCCAGGATCGCCAGGCCCTGGAGCGGTTTCGACGTGAGGCCAAGGCCGCATCTGCGCTGAATCACCCTAGCATCTGCACGATTCATGACATCGGCGAGCAGGACGGCCAGGCGTTCATCGCCATGGAGTTTCTGGATGGTCAGACGCTCAAGCACATGATCGGCGAGCGTCCGATGGAGCTGGAGACGCTGCTCTCACTGGCCATCGAAATAGCCGATGCCCTCGATGCGGCGCATGCCAAGGGTATTGTCCATCGCGACATCAAACCAGCAAACATCTTCGTGACCGAACGTGGCCATGCCAAGATCCTCGACTTTGGACTGGCCAAGGTCGCTGGGACTGCTTCGGTATCGTCGGGCGACGCCACGCAAACCGGAGTTGGGAAAAAAGACCTGACGAGCCCGGGTACGGCAGTTGGCACGGTGGCGTACATGTCCCCGGAGCAGGCGCGGGGGAAAGAACTGGACGCCCGCACGGATTTGTTTTCCTTTGGCGCTGTCTTGTACGAAATGGCAACTGGCAAGCAGCCATTTCGCGGCGACACTACGGCGAATCTGTTTGATTCGATCTTGCACAAGAGCCCGGTCGCCCCAGTGCGTCTAAACCCTGACCTGCCGGCCAAGCTGGAAGAGATCATTAACAAGGCGCTGGAAAAGGACCGCGATTTGCGCTACCAGCACGCCTCGGACATCCGCACGGATGTGAAGCGACTGAAGCGCGAGACGGAGTCCAGCCGGTCAGCCGTGCCGGTGGCGGTGGATGCGGAAGAAGCGGAAGCAGTCAAAAGTTCCGGCACGACTCGTCCACCGTCCAGCGGTAAACAGAAGTCGGCTTCGGCTGCCGTGCCGGCTATAAAAGCGGAGCAACAAAAGAGCGGACGCCCGAAAATTCTTGTTCTCGCCGCCCTGCTGATTGTGGCCGCCCTGATTGGCGGTGCTCTCTACTTTCGCTTGCGTCCGGCAACGCCGCTGACAGAAAAAGACACGATTGTACTGGCCGACTTCGACAACACGACCGGAGATGCAGTCTTTGACGGCGCACTGAAGCAGGCTCTGGCTGTGCAACTAGGACAGTCTCCCTTTCTCAACATTCTTTCCGACCGCAAGATAGGTGAAACCCTGCGCCTCATGGGTCGCCGACCCAGCGACCGTATCACCCAGGAGGTAGCCAGAGAACTCTGTGTGCGCACAGGTAGCAAGGCAATCATATTGGGGTCAATTTCAAACTTGGGTGGTCAGTATGTGATTGGTGTGGATGGAGTCAGTTGCAACACTGGGGATACGCTGGCCAAGGAACAGGAAGAGGCTGCGACCAAGCAAGACGTGCTGAAAGCACTAGGTCAGGCGGCGGCCAGAATGCGGGCCAAACTTGGCGAATCACTCGCTTCCATCCAGAAGTTCGACGTTCCGGTTGAGGCCACGACAGCGTCGTTAGAAGCACTGAAAGCCTTCAGCATGGGCATAACGACCTTCCGCACAAAGGGAAATGCCGAGGCGATTCCGTTCTATAAACGTGCTCTCGAACTCGACCCCAATTTCGCCGCCGCCTATGCCAGTATCGGAGTCGCATACGCAAATCTGGGACAAGCCAGTCTGGCTGCGGAAAACATCAAGAAAGCCTACGATCTGCGCGAGCAAGTCAGCGAACGGGAAAAATACCGTATCTCCTCCATGTACCACGGATTCGTAACCGGTGAGTTGGAGCAGGCCAGCCAAGTCTATGAGTTATGGGCCAAGACTTATCCACAAGACCTGGTGCCTCCCACCAACTTGGGGGACATTTACGCCCAACTTGGGCAGTACGAGAAGGCGGTGACAGAAACCCAATATGGCTTGCGCCTGGAGCCGACCATGGTTGGTTATGGCAACCTCGCAGGCGACTACCTCGCACTCAACCGTCTGGATGACGTCAACAAAACAATAGAGCAGGCTCTAGGCAAATTCGAAGGTGATACCCTGCATTGGGGAATCTATCAACTCGCCTTCCTCAAGGGCAATGCCGCGGAGATGGAGCGGCAACTAGCTTGGGCCGCAGGCAAGCCCGGAAGCGAAGACATTCTGCTCTCATTCCAATCCGACACCGAGGCATACTACGGTCGGCTTGTGAAAGCGCGGGACTTTTCCCGGCGTGCGGTGGATGCTGCCGTCCGTAACGACTCCAGGGAGACAGCGGCATTGTGGCAAGTGAATGCTGCTTTGCGGGAGGCGGAGGTCGGCAACACAGCAGCCGCGAAGCAGGATGTCGCGGCAGCCGTGACGCTGTCTCCGGGCCGGGATGTGAAAATGTTTGCTACCTTGACGCTAGCGCGAGTCGGCGAAACCGCCCGGGCCAAAGCGATTGTCGAAGAACTGCAGAAGAGCTACCCATCGCAGACGGTGCTGAAGGTCTACTGGCTGCCAACCATTAAGGCAGCCATCGAACTGAATGCCAACAATCCCACCCAAGCTCTGGTGTTTCTGGAAGCTGCTGCTCCCTACGAATTGGGTAAGCCGCCACAATTCCAGCTGGGGACTCTCTATCCCGTTTACATCCGCGGCCTGGCTCAGCTCATGGCTCGCAACGGCAGCGCGGCGGCCACGGAGTTCCAGAGGATCATTGACCACCGCGGGATCGTGCTCAACTTCCCGCTCGGCGCTCTGTGCCATCTGCAACTCGGTCGTGCCTATGCAATGTCCGGCGACACCGCCAAAGCCCGCACCGCGTATCAGGATTTCTTCGCCCTCTGGAAAGACGCCGACCCCGACATCCCCATCCTGAAAGAAGCCAAGCTGCAATAGGATCAGCGAACCATAGTTGACGCTATCAGGCGTGGCTGTTGAAAAACTCGAGATTTCAGAAATCAGGACAAATTTGTGGGATAGAAAATGTCTAGGCGACCAGAGAGAATCGTTTGTAGTGCATCCTGACGCTATCTAATTTCTGCGGATTTCTAGAGAGTGAGTTTTTCAACAGCCACAGACGATTTCACTCAGAACAATCTTCTGATTGCACCCCAACATGCGGGCAGTCATTTTGGTAGGTTATCGTAAAACTCTTACCTTTTCCTGCGGAGTTCCTTGCTGCTTATCGGCAGTTTCTTGGCAAGTTCGGCAGGACGCTCGACAAAGACCCAAATCCACAGGAAGTAGAATGCGATACAGAAGCCCACAAAG
>Ga0209350_1001041_pt1 | contig 12880 bp, 9 predicted proteins | sample GraSoi013_2_20cm_2_FD_185822 | JGI IMG/M metagenome (GOLD analysis project Ga0209350, IMG submission 185822) | Grasslands soil microbial communities from the Angelo Coastal Reserve, California, USA - Sample 09_27_2013_2_20cm (SPAdes) (version 2) | ecosystem: Environmental > Terrestrial > Soil >...
CGCGAGTGCCTGGCGGCGGCGAAGATTCTCGAGAACGACTACGGCATCCCGGCGGATGTCCTCTCGGTGACGAGCTTCAGCGAGCTGCGCCGTGAAGCCCTCGAGTGCGAGCGCTGGAACCTGCTGCACCCCGGTGAGGAGCCGCGCACGCCGTACATACGGCAGATGCTCAAGGGCCGCGAGGGGCCGGTGATCGCCGCCACCGATTACATGCGGACGGTGCCGGATCAGATCCGCCAGTGGGTCGAGGGCCGCTACGTGACGCTCGGCACCGACGGTTTCGGGCGCTCGGATTCGCGCGCCGCGCTACGGCGGCATTTCGAGGTCGACCGCAACTACATCGCGGTGGCAGCGCTCAAGGCGCTCGCCGACGAGTCTCGCGTCGATCGGGCGACGGTCGAGAAAGCGATCAAGGCGCTCGGCATCGATCCGGCGAAACCGGTGCCATGGAAGGTGTGAAAATCCGCGGGGCCACATGAACGCGGTACGGAGCCTCGTCGAAGTGCGCGTGCCCGACATGGGCAACTTCAAGGACGTCGCCGTCATCGACGTACTGGTGAAGCCCGGCGACGCCGTCGTCATCGACTCGCCGCTGGTCACGCTCGAGTCCGACAAGGCGACCATGGACGTGCCCTCGACGGCGGTCGGCGTCGTCGAGAAGCTCCACACCAACAAGGGTGGCAAGGTCAACACCGGCGATCTCATCGCCACGGTGCGCGCCAACGGTTCGACGCCCGCCACCGCAACGCCCGCTACCGCAACGCCCGCTACCGCAACGCCCGCTACCGCACCGCCCGCTACCGCACCGCCCTCACGCAGTGCCGCTGCACCGCCTCCCACGCCGCGGGGCGTCTCCCCGGCGGCCGCCCCCGAGCGGGCGAGTGCCCCCGAGGCGGGGGCTGCTCTGGCCGCCGCCGTCGCGACCACGCTGCGCAGCGACTTAGCGCCGATCGATGAGCCGGGGTTCTCGAGCGCGCACGCCGGACCCTCGGTACGCAAGTTCGCGCGCGAGCTGGGCGTGGATCTCGCCCGGGTCATCGGCCAGGGCTTCAAGGGCCGCATCACTCACGAGGACGTCAAGAGCTTCGTCAAGAGCGCGCTCGCGGGCGGCGCTCCCGAAACCGCGCGTCCGGCCGCCCCCGCGCTGCCTCCGTTCCCGGCGGTGGACTTCACGCAGTTCGGCCCCACCGCGATCGAGCCCCTGTCGCGCATCCAGAGGATCTCCGGCCCGCGGCTGCATGCGAGCTGGGTGAATGTCCCGCACGTCACGCAGTTCGACCTGGCCGACATCACCGAGCTCGAGCAGGTGCGCGCCGGGCTGAAGGATCGGGCTCAGGCGGCGGGCGTGAAGCTCACGCCGCTCGCCTTCATCTTGCGCGCCTGCGTGAAGGCGCTGCAGCAATTCCCGCGCTTCAATGCCTCGCTCGACGCGACCGGGGCCAACCTCATCGTGCGGAAGTTCCTGCACCTCGGCTTCGCCGCTGACACGCCGAACGGGCTGGTGGTGCCGGTGGTGCGCGACGCGGATCGCAAGGACGTCTACGAGCTCGCGCGGCAGCTCGGGCAGCTGTCGGAGAAGGCGCGCGCCGGGAAGCTCGCGCCGGGCGATATGCAGGGCGGTTGCTTCACGATCTCGAGCCTGGGCGGCATCGGCGGCACGGCTTTCACGCCGATCATCAACGCGCCGGAGGTCGCGATTCTCGGCGTGTCGCGCTCGTCGATGCAGCCGGTGTATCAGGGCGGCACTTTCGTGCCGCGCCTCATGCTGCCGCTGTCGCTCTCGTACGATCATCGCGTCATCGACGGGGCGATGGCGGTGCGCTTCACGACCTATCTCGCCCAGACTCTCGGCGACCCGCGGGGACTGCTCGAGGCGGTGCTGTGAGCCGCGTGGATCTCACGATCCCCGATATCGGCAATTTCACCGACGTGTCCGTGGTCGACGTGCTCGTGAAGCCGGGCGACGTCATCGCCATCGATTCGCCACTGGTCACGCTCGAGACCGACAAGGCCTCGATGGACGTGCCCGCGACCGCCGCGGGCACGATCGCCGAGGTGTCGCTCAAGCGTGGCGACAAGGTGTCGAAGGGCTCGCTGATCGCGCGCGTCGATGCGGGCACTGCGGCGGCTTCCGTGGGTTCGCCGGCCGCTGCGGCCACCAGCGCGCCTGCCGCGCGCGCGCTGCCCGGGGCGGAGCCCCGGCCGGCCGCGCCACCCGCGCCTCCCGCCCCCGCGGCGCGCCGGGAGACCGCCGGAGACACCGTGCGCATGCCCTCGCCGGGGAGCGGCCCGGCCGATCGCGCGAGCCAGGAATTCAACCGCAGCACGCAGCTCCTGGTGCTGGGCGCCGGACCGGGGGGCTACACGGCGGCGTTCCGAGCGGCAGATCTCGGGCTCAAGGTGACGCTCGTCGAGCGCTGGCAGGAGCTCGGCGGCGTGTGCCTCAACGTCGGCTGCATTCCTTCGAAAGCGCTCCTGCACGCCGCCAAGGTCATCGAGGATGCCGAGGAGATGGGCGCGCGCGGCATCGCTTTCGGCGCGCCTCAGCTCGACCTGCAGCGCCTGCGTGCCTGGAAGAGCTCGGTAGTCGCGAAGCTGACCGGCGGACTCAAGGTCCTCGTGAAGCAGCGCAAGGTCGATGTGGTGCGCGGCACCGGGCGGTTCGTGGGCCCGAACGTACTCGAAGTGATGGGCACGAGCGGCTCGCAACGCATCCACTTCGATCAGTGCATCATTGCCGCGGGCTCGGAGCCCGTGCGGCTTGCGGGGTTGCCGGACGATCCGCGCATTCTCGATTCGACCGACGCCCTCGAGCTGCCGTCCTTCTCCGGCGGGCTGCTGGTGGTCGGCGGCGGCATCATCGGGCTCGAGATGGCGTGCGTATTCGACGCCCTCGGGGTGCGCGTGAGCGTCGTCGAGCTCACCCCGCAGCTGATGCCGGGATGCGATCCGGATCTGGTGCGGCCGCTCGAGCGGCGCATCCGCTCGCGCTACGAGCAGATCCTGCTCGGCACGCGCGTGGCAGGCATCGAGCGCGATCCGGGCGGGCTGCGCGTGAGCTTCACGGGCGACAACGCGCCGTCCCCGCAGATCTTCGGCCGCGTCCTCGTGGCGGTGGGGCGCACGCCGAACGGCCACACACTCGGCGCCGAGCTCGCCGGCGTGAAGGTCTCCGAGCGCGGCTTCATCCCCGTCGACCGTCAGATGCGCACCAACGTGCCGCATATTTTCGCGATCGGCGATATCGCCGCCCCACCGCTGCTCGCGCACAAGGCGATGCACGAGGGCAAGGTGGCGTCGGAAGTCGCCGCAGGGCACAAGCGCGCGTTCGACGCGCGCACGATCCCCTCGGTGGCCTACACGGATCCGGAGATCGCGTGGGCGGGCCTCACCGAGACCGACGCTCGCGCCAACGGCACCGCGTTCCGCAAGGGTGCGTTCCCGTGGGTGGCGAACGGCCGCTCGCTCTCGCTCGGACGCGACGAGGGCTTCACCAAGCTCCTGTTCGATCCCGACAACCACCGCGTGCTCGGCGGCGGCGTCGTAGGCACCAACGCCGGCGAGCTGATCAGCGAGATCGCGCTCGCCGTGGAGAACGGCTGTGATGCCGCCGACATCGGGCTCACCATCCATCCGCACCCTACCCTCAGCGAGACCGTCGCGGGTGCAGCCGAGGCCGTCGAGGGCACCCTCACCGACCTCTACGTGCCGAGGAAGTGAGCGGTGATTGCTGATTGCCGGGACTGCTGCCGGGTCTGCGGTAGAGCTGCAATATGAAGAGGCGCGGGTGTTGCGCTGGTGGGGCGCGCAAAACACGTCGGTCTGCGGCGACCCAACACAACCTAACAGTCGCGCTATCGCTTGCGACATGACGCGACGCCCCACGAGCTTCCAGCCTGTTGCGCCGCAACGGTTCTTCAGCGGCGACTGAGCAATACCGGAGTGCGCTGCCTCTGACAGCCCTTCGCCCCGCCAATTACGTGTTAGTTAGTAGTTATACGTGTTAGTTAGTAGTAAGTCGTTGAGTCGAGGCCCTATTCCTTTGCCCTGATTGACAGTCGAGCTTGACGCGGGCACGATCGGCGCGCGTCGTAGGGGTACCACGACGAATAAGAAAAATACGACAAGGAGTGTCCGGGGGGCTGGGAGACCCGGTGGGATAACCTGGAACTCAATCGACGGCTCCCGCCGACGAAGGTTCAACAGCGGCCTGTCACACGTGATGGGTTCCCCCCGGAGTTGGACGTAATGGCCCTGGCGGCACCGGCAATACCGAGGCGACCTACGTAGAACCTATCTCAAGTTCATTCAGGGACGGCATGTAGTGCCTGGAAAGGAGCGGAAATGAAATCTCTACTCACGCGGTTTGCGAGTATCGGCACGATCTTCTCATTGGTATTGGCGGGCTCGAGCGCCACGACGCCGGCTCTGACTCTTGGTCCGTCTGGTCCGTCCGCCTCTGTGCACGTCCATAAGGGCGCGATCTCCTTTATTAACACGACGATCGTCAAGGTCAGGGCCGTCTGCTCAGGTGGTGGGCTCGGTACCATCAATGCACGGGTCATCCAAACGGCCGACCAGTCCAGCAATGGCCAGGCCACAGACGCAATGGGATCGGATACGGTGAAGTGCAACGGCCAGTCTCAAAACGTAGCCGTTACCATCTTCGGCATCACCTATAACATAGGCCAAGCGCAGGCCATCGTCATGCTTCTGGATGGGACCGGCGCGACTGTGGCCTCTAAAACTGCAACCATCGTGCTCGGATTCACCGTCATCGAAGGCATGGAGGAAGAGCAAGGCGGCAACCCAGAAGAATAGTCACTTCCGGCGCAAAGATCGGGCTCGTCCAGAAACACTCGGGCCGCCGGACACATCGAGTCCCCTGGCCGTCGCTCGACGGCCGGGGGCTCGGTTCGCACTCGATCCGGGCATATTTCGCGCCCGTGCGCCACGCTGCCCACGGATCGCCCGTGCGAGACGGCCGGGTTTCCCGCGTGGGGGCTTCTTCGCCGGCGTCTTGTGCCGATACTCGCACAGGTCCCGGATGATGCAGGTGGGACAGGCGGGCTTGCGTGCAGTGCAGACGTAACGCCCGTGCAGGATGAGCCAATGGTGGGCGTCCTTGCGGAACTCGGGCGGGGTGTTGGCGACGAGCGAGTCCTCGACTTCGCGCGGCGTCTTTCCCGGCGCGAGCCCGGTGCGATTGGCAACACGGAAAATGTGTGTGTCGACCGCGATCTCGGTCTGGCCGAACACCATGTTGAGGATGATATTGGCGGTCTTGCGACCCACGCCGGGCAGCGCCTCGAGCGAGGCGCGGTCGCCGGGAAGGCGGCCGCCGTGGCGCTCGACCAGCTGTCGGCACAGGCCGATGAGGTTCTGCGACTTGGTGTTGTAGAGCCCGACGCTGCGGATGTAGGGCTTCAGGCCCTCGACCCCGAGCGCGAGGATCGCCTCCGGCGTGTTCGCTACGGGGAAGAGGATGCGCGTTGCGGCGTTGACGCTCTTGTCGGTGGTATGCGCCGACAGCATGACCGCGACCAGCAGCTCGAAGGGCGAGTGATGCTCGAGCTCGGTGGTGGGCGCGGGGTTCGCGGCCCTGAGGCGCCGATAGATGGCGGTGCGTGTCGCAGCGTGCATAGACGATCCGCGCTCGGCGGCGATCAGCGGATGCGCAGCACGATCTTACCGAGGATGTGCCCGGCTTCCACCCGCTCCTGCGCCTTGTCGGCTTGCGCGAGCGGGAACTCCGCTTCGATCGGCACCCGGAGTTTCGCCGCCTCGATGGCGCGGTTCAGCCGCTCGAACTCCTGCGGACCGGGAACCGCGTTGTAGCGGATCACGGCGGCGGTATCGTCGCGCGGCCTGGGATCGGGCTTGACTCCGTAGGGGTACGCGATGCGGCCCCCCGCGCGCAGCGCCTCGACACATCGCTCGAGGGAGTCTCCGCCGGCGAAGGCGAGCACTGCGTCGACGCCCGCGGGGGCGACCGCGCGGGCAGCGGCGAGGACGTTCCCCTTGCGGCCGTCCACGACCGCGTCGGCCCCCAGCCCCTTGACGAACGTCAGGCCGTCCTCGCCCGAGGCGGTGGCGAGCACCTTGACGCCGCGGAGCTTCGCGAACTGCAGCGCGAGACTGCCGACGCCACCCGAGGCGCCATGAATGATGAGCGTGTCTCCGGCTTTGAGGCGCAGTGCATCATCGATCCCCTGGATCGCGGTCAGTCCGGTCGTCGCGACAGCCCCGGCCTGCTGCAGGGTGAGTCCTTGCGGAACGTGGCCAACGCGCTCCGCCGGCACAGCGACGTACTCGGCGTAGAAGCCGCCGTGGGGGTTATCCCAGCTGTAGGAATAGACCTGGTCGCCGACCTTGAAGCGCTTCACCTTCTCACCCACGGCCGCCACCGTGCCGGCGCCGTCGGTGCCGAGCACCAGCGGAAACGCGGAATGCTTGATGGCTTGCGGATGGGTGCGCAAGTAGACGTCCCAGCTCGCGACGCCGGCGGTGTCGATGGCGATTACGACCTCATCGGCCGCGGGCTTCGGCACCGGCAACGTGTGCAACGTGATCACCTCCGGGCCCCCGGTGCGATCGATGGCCGCCGCCTTCATGGTCTGCGGCAGGTCGGCGCCGAGCGCGGCGCCGGCGTTGAGAGCGAGGCTTGCGGCCTGCGCAAGGACCAGCGTCCCTGCGATTCGTAGTGTGGTCATGAGGCTCCCTGGGAATCGTACCGAAGCCGAGAGCCCATGATAGCAAGCGGCGCGGCCGGTCCCGTCAGACTCCGTCGGCGGTCCGTTTGCGTTCTGCGACGAGCGCCGCCCGCTCGCGCTCCCGCGCCGCGATGCGTGCGTTATGCGCGCCGAAGCGCTCGCGGTTGCCGTGCGCCGCGGGAGGCTCGGGTGCCTCCGCGAGAGCGCTCCGCGGCACCATACTGATGCAGTCGACCGGGCAGGGCGCCACGCACAGCTCGCAGCCCGTGCACAGCGCGAGGACGACGGTGTGCATCTGCTGGTGTGCGCCGACGATCGCATCGACCGGGCAGGGCGGCAGGCACTTGGCGCAGCCGATGCAGACTTCCTCATCGATCTGCGCGACCAGCGGCGGGCCCTCGACCCCGTTGGCGGGATTCAGCGGCAGCGCCGGGCGCCCGAGAAGCGAGGCGAGCGCGGCGATAGTGGCCGCGCCGCCTGGCGGGCATTGGTTGATCTGGGCCCCGCCCGACAGGATCGCCTCCGCGTACGGGCGACAGCCGTTGTAGCCGCAGCGCGTGCACTGCGTCTGTGGCAGCAGGGCATCGATGTCGTCGGCGGTGACCATGGCCTGATGGGGTGCGCGGAAAAAGCCCCGTGGGCGCGGCGCCCTCAGCTGATCCTCATTCCCGGAGTCGCTCCGGCGTCGGGCGAGAGCAGGTAGAGGCCCGGCGTGTCCCCGCTCGCGGCGAGCACCATGCCCTCGGAGACTCCGAACTTCATCTTGCGCGGCGCGAGATTGGCCACCATGACCGTGAGGCGACCCTTGAGCGCCTCCGGATCGTAGGCCGACTTGATCCCCGCGAACACGGTGCGCGTCTCCGACCCGAGGTCGAGGGTCAGCTTGAGGAGCTTATCGGCGCCGTCGACGTGCTGGGCGTCGAGGATTCTCGCGACCCGCAGGTCAATCCTCTTGAACTCGTCGATGGAGACGGCGGCGGCACCGGCGGTAACGCCACCTGGACCGGGTTGCGGCGGTGTCGCGGGTCGGTTTCCGGCGACGGGTTGCGCATCGCTCTCGAAGAGCGCGTCGAGCTGCTTCGGGTCCACGCGAGTGATCAAGGGCTTGAAAATACCGAATTCATGCCCCGCCGGCAGAAAACCCTCAACGCCCAGCCGCAGATCCAGGGAATCCCATTGCAGAGGCTGGTCTCTGAGATACGCTTCGGCATCCGCCGCCAGCGCCGGAACGATGGGCTTCAGGAACAGCGTGAGTGCCTTGAACGCCGCAATGGACGCGGCGCAGATCTTGCCGAGTTTCTGCCTGCTCTGCTCATTCGTAGCGGCGTCCTTCGCCAGCAGCCAGGGCTTGTAGGCGTCAATTTCAGCGTTGACGACATCTGCGACCTCCATGGTGAGTCGTATCGCCTTGCCGAGTTCGCGCTCCTCGAGCGCGGTCCTGACGAGCTTGCTCTGCTGAAGCGCGAACCTGAGGCAGCCGACTGCTTCGACCGGGACACCCGCAATTTGAGTCATCGCAAGCGGCGGCATGCGATTGCCGAAAAACTTGAGCAGGAACGGCGCGATTCGGCTGGCGATGTTCACGTACTTGCCGACCAGATCGCTGTTGACGCGTGCCACGAAGTCATCGGGGTTGAAGTCGAGGTCCTCGACGTTGGCGTTCAGCTTGGCGGCGATGTAATAGCGCAGCCACTCGGCGTTCATGCCGAGGTCGAGATAGCGCAGCGGGCTGATGCCGGTACCGCGCGATTTCGACATCTTCTCGCCCGATACGGTGATGAAGCCGTGAACGTACACGTGGTTGGGGACGCGGTAGGGCGCGCCGGCGAACTTCAGCATCGCGGGCCAGAAGAGCGTATGGAAGTAGATGATGTCCTTGCCGATGAAGTGGATCTGCTCGGTGTCCGGAGCGGCGAGGAACGCCTCGAAGCTGCGCGGCTCGCCGTTGGCCCGCGCCTTGCCGAGCGCGAAGTAGCTCTTGAGCGCGGCGAGGTAGCCGATCGGCGCGTCGAGCCAAACGTAAAAGTACTTGCCCGGCGCGTCGGGGATCGGAATGCCGAAGTACGGCGCATCGCGCGAGATGTCCCAGTCCCCGAGCGCCTGGTCGCCCTTGCCGGTGAGCCACTCGCGGGCCTTGTTGACCACCTGCGGCTGCAGCCGCCCCGCGGCTCCCAGCCATTCCTCGAGGAAGCGGACGCACTTCGGCTCGGACAGCTTGAAGAAGAAATGATCCGAGGTCTTCAGCACCGGCTTCGCCCCGGTGAGGGTCGAGTACGGGTTGATGAGCTGCGTCGGCGTATTGACGATGCTGCACACCTCGCACGCGTCCGCGTACTGCTCCTTCGCATGGCAGTTCGGGCACTCGCCCCTGATGTACCGGTCCGGCAGGAACATGCCCTTCACCGGATCGAAGAACTGCTCGACCGGCTTCAGGTAGATGAGGCCCTCTCTCTTCAGCCGCTGGTAGACGTCCTGCGACAACTCGACGTTCTCGGGCGAGTCGGTCGAGTGCCAGTGATCGAAGCTCAAGTGAAAGCCCTCGAGATACCGGGGGCGGCCCGCGGCGATTCGCGCGATGAGCTGCTGCGGGCTGATTCCTTCCTCCTCCGCCTTGAGCATGATCGGCGCCCCGTGCGCGTCGTCGGCGCACACGAAGTGCAGCCGATTTCCCTGCATTCTCTGGAAGCGCACCCAGATGTCCGCCTGGATGTACTCCATGATGTGCCCGATGTGGAACGGGCCGTTGGAGTAGGGGAGCGCCGTGGTGACGAATATCTTCCGGCTCATCCGCTCAAGTCTACAGGCTCTGCGCACGTCCTGCCGACTGCAGCGCTCACCGATACGGGCTCAGGCGGTACTCTTGAACTCCTCGAACTTCGCCTTGTTGATGGCCTTATTGTAGGCTTCCTGGCCCGTGATCTGGCGCTGGTCCACCAGCTGTTGGATCGCGCTGTCCATCGAGCGCATGCCGAACTGAGCACCCGACTGCATGGTGTTCTCGAGCTGATCGAGCTTGCCCTGGCGGATGAGGTTGGAGGCGGCCGGGGTGTTCACGAGGATCTCGAGCGCGGCGACCCGGCCCTGCTTGTCGGCGCGCTGCAGGAGCTGCTGCGACACCACCCCGCGGAGCGAAGTCGACAGCATGGTGCGCACGTGGGACTGCTTGTCGGAGGGAAATACGTTCACCATGCGGTCGACGGTCTGCGCCGCGCCGTTGGTGTGCAGCGTTCCCATGACCAGAATCCCCATCTCGGCGGCCGTGACCGCGATGCTCATGGTCTCGAGGTCGCGCAGCTCGCCGACCAGGATGACGTCCGGGTCCTCGCGCAGGGCCGAGTGCACCGCCGCCGCGAAGCTCGGACTGTGCACGCCGATCTCCCGCTGGCTGATGAGGCAGTTCTTCCTCTCGTGGACGAACTCAATCGGGTCTTCCACGGTGAGGATGTGACCCTTCACGCGGGTGTTGATGTCGTCGATCATGGCCGCGAGCGTCGTCGACTTGCCCGAGCCGGTCTTGCCGGTCACCAGGATCAGCCCGTTGTTGGCGCGGCACATCTGCCGCACCGCCTCGGGCATCTTGAGCTGATCGAGCGTGAGCGCCTTGGAGGGGATGGCGCGGAACACGGCGCCCATGCCATTCAGGTGTCGCATGACATTGACCCGGAAGCGCCCGCGACCCTCCAGCGTGTAGGCGAAATCGGCGCCGTCCTTGGTCTCGAAGCGCTCGAGCGCCGCCTTGGGCAGGATCTCGTAGAGCGCCTGTTTGACGAACTCCGGCGCCAGCTTCTCGGGCTTGAGCGACGAGAGCTCGCCGAACAGGCGGATGCGCGGCGGATCGCCGGCGATGAAATGCAGGTCCGAGCCGCGCTTCTCGAGGACTTCGATGAGCAGGGGGTCGATCTGTGCCACGGGTGCGAAGCGATCCTTCAGTCCGCCGAATTCGTGGGCGGCACCGGCGGAGCCGGAGCCAGGTTGTCGAGCTTCGACAGCATGGTAGTGTCGGTGACGTACTTCTGGAAGGCACGCTTCTCGACGGCGTAGGTGTAGGCATCGTCGGGATCGACGGTGCGCGCCGCGATGGCCGCCAGCAGCGCCTGGTCGAGCAGCTGCATGCCGAGGTCACGGCCCATCTGCAGCTGGCTCGGGATCTGGTGGGTCTGCTCGGTCTGGATGAGCTTGGCGATCGCCTTGGTCATCATCAGCAACTCGCAGATGGCCCGGCGGCCGTGTCCCTCGGGGGTCTTTACCAGCACCTGGGTCACGACTGCGAGCAGGCTCTGCGCGAGGAAGCTCTTGGTCTGCTCGCGCTCCTGCACCGGCAACGCGTCGATCACGCGATCGATCGTCTTGACCGCACTGGTGGTGTGCAGCGTGCCGAGCACCAGGTGCCCGGTCTCCGCCGCGGTCATCGCCATGGAGATGGTGTCGGCATCGCGCAACTCACCGACCAGGATGACGTCGGGGTCTTCGCGCATCGCGGCGCGCACGCCTTCGGCGAAGCTCGGGATGTGCGTGCCGAGCTCGCGCTGGATCACCTGGCTCTGCTTGCTCGCGTGCACGAACTCGATCGGGTCCTCGAGGCTGATGATGTTGAGCCGGCGCGTCTGGTTCAGGTGATCGATCATCGCCGCGAGCGTGGTCGATTTGCCGGTACCGGTGGAGCCGGTGACCAGCACCATGCCCTGGTGGAAGTCGCAGAGCTTGGTGACGATCGGCGGCAGCGCCAGCTTCTCAAGCGTCGGGACCTCGGAGGGGATGGAGCGGAAGGTGGCGCCGATGCCGGTGTCCTTGCGATAGACGTTGACCCGGAAGCGCCCCCCCTCGCCGGATACGTAGGAGAAGTCCAGGTCATTGCCCTTGGCGAAGTGCTCGTTCTGCGAGCGGGTGAGGATCTCGGATATGTAGCCGTCGAGCTCCGCCGCTCGCAGCTCGCGGAACTTGATCGGCAGCAGATCGCCGTGCATGCGCAGCATGGGGGGCACGCCGACCGCCAGGTGCACGTCCGAGCACCCCTGCTGTGTGCCGAGCTTCAGAAACGCGTCGATGCGCGCCAAGCGAACGTTCCTCCGGGAGCTTCAGCCAAGCCCTGTTTAGCCGGAAAGGGACTTCAGGATCAACAGCTTGTGGCTGGAAATTTGACCGAACGCACGAACTTTGGCAAGGCGCACGGTGGACGTGACCTGGGGCCGGGCTCTGCGGCGGCGCATCGCGGGTCCCCGGCGGGGGGCTCGGCTCAGTTCCGGAAACGCTCGAGCGCCGCGCGCAGCTCCTCCATCGACTGGAAGCGCTTGGTCTTGTCGACCGCCATCGCCCGCATGACGAGCTCCGCCAGCCCTGGCGGGAGCGAGGGGTTCACCTCCTGGGGCGGGCGAGCCTTGCCCTGCACGTGCTGATACATGACCGACATATGGTCGCCCCGGGTATAGGGCGGGACGCCGGTCACCATCTCGTAGAGCATCACGCCGAGCGCGTAGATGTCGGCGCGCTCGTCGACCTTCTTGCCGAGGATCTGCTCGGGAGCCATGTACTTCGGGGAACCGATGACGTAGCCCGTCTTGGTGAGCTGGGTGTCGCCTTCGCGCTGCGCGGCCGCCACGCCGAAATCCACGATTTTGAGCAAGCCGTCCTGGTTGATGAGCACGTTGGCGGGCTTCAAGTCGCGGTGCACGATCCCGAGCTGATGCGCGACCGTCATGCCTGTGCAGATGTCCATGGCGAAGCCCATGGCGCGCTTGAGCTCGACCGGCTTCTCGTTCACGACCTCGCTCCCGAGGGTGTGGGAGGGGAAGTATTCCATCGAGATCGCGTAGCTCCCCTGAATGTAGAGGAAGTCGTAGATGCGGATGACGTTCTTGTGGGTGATCTTGCGCGAGTAGCGCAGCTCGTGGACGAAGCGCTTCATCACTTCCTCGTCCTGCGAGACGTTCGGGTTGAGGAACTTGAGGATCAGCCGCTCGTCGACCACCGTGTCCTCCATCAGCAGCACGGTGCCGAAAGCGCCGCGGCCGATGCGGTCGATGTACTTGTAGCGACCCTCGATGACATCGCCCGACTTGAGAGTCTGGATATCGAGCTTGGCTGCCTCCGCCTGCTTCGCCGCCTGCGTGACCCCCTGGTCCGCGATCAGCATCGTCTTGGCCGCCTCCGGCGGCACGGGCTGCGGCGGG
>Ga0209350_1001045_pt1 | contig 12851 bp, 16 predicted proteins | sample GraSoi013_2_20cm_2_FD_185822 | JGI IMG/M metagenome (GOLD analysis project Ga0209350, IMG submission 185822) | Grasslands soil microbial communities from the Angelo Coastal Reserve, California, USA - Sample 09_27_2013_2_20cm (SPAdes) (version 2) | ecosystem: Environmental > Terrestrial > Soil >...
CGCGTGCCCACGGCTGCCGAACCGTCAGATCGAAATCCAGCCCGTTCATCTCCGCCTCGATCAACCGATAGTCGACTATCTGTGCGGCCGGCCATCCCCGCGTATCCAGTTCATGCAGCTGCGCGCGGTATGTCGGCAACGTCGCACCCTTAGCCGCCATGGCTGCGACGCCGTAGTCTGGAGCGCAGTGACTCATGACGGGTTGCTCGAAGGCTCGCCAGTCCTGCGCGAGTCTTAGGAGCAAACCGTAGTCATTCGCGGCACCTGCTGCGTGCGCGTATGCCGCCGCCAGGAACATCATCAACGTACGCCATTGTCGCAAGATCAATCTCCTTGCAATTGAAGACGTCGAACTACGAGTGTGCAGCAAGACCCGCACCGATGCATGAATGGCAGCTCCGGAGCGCTCGACTCGCACGGGTGGACGCTCGCATTCGACGCGCGGGTGGCGAGCTGAGCGTATAGTCATCCATTGGAATACCGAATAAGGAGCCGTGGATGAAGGCCGCCATAGATCCTATCAACGGCGCCTGCCATTGCGGTGGGGTGCGGTTCACTGCGAGGCTGACCGATGGGCTTCGTTCGGCGCGGCGTTGTACGTGTTCGTACTGCCGCATGCGCGGGGCGATTGCGGTGTCCGCGGATCTGGATGGCATCAACATTACTCGGGGCAGCGAATTGCTCACGGTTTACCAGTTCAACACCAACACCGCAAAACATTACTTTTGCTCGCGTTGTGGCATCTACACCCATCATCAGCGCCGTTCAAATCCCAGGCAATACGGTGTCAATGTCGCATGCCTCGAGGGGATGAGTCCGTTCGATTTTCAAGAGGTGCCGGTCTATGACGGTACGCGCCATACCGCAGACGGATTTCCTCTGACAAGAGCTGGCACCTTGATTTTTAGAGCTGCTGAGTAGCTACCAGAGCTAAGATCAAGGTTGCATCCGGCGCAAGCTGATGAGTGCAACTGACTGACTCGTGCTGGTCGGGCAGTCCGCCGCGCGAGCGGTTTGTCCCGTGGCCGATCGCGTCTGGATAAAGGCTCGCACAGCGAGCACAGGGTCAATTTTCTCCGGACGCTGGCCCGTACTTCGCGGTCATTCGCTCGACGATGCGCGACACGTCGACGACCGTGCGCTCATGGGTCCCGGTGCCGATCTCTTCCTTGCCGTCCATCGCCCACACGCGGAAGAAGATCTTGCGATCGTCGGTGCCCGTGACTTCCGCATGGCCGACGACCTCGCGCCCGACCGGCGTCGCCACGAGATGGCGCACGTCGACCCGGGTACCGACTGCGCTTTCGCCCGCCTCGAGGTACTGCTTTACGGCATTCAGTGCCGCGTTCTCCATGATGAGAATCAAGTATGGCGTCGAGAACACCGGCGGCAGGATACTGTCCTTGAACCTGTTCGCCAGATGTGCAGACTCAACGCGATGCACATAGTGGCCCTGCGCGCCGTTCGGAATCGGTTTCACTGTCACACCGTTCCGTGGGGCCCGCCGGTCGCCCCGCGAGCCCGTTCCCACCCGCGCGTCAGCCGCACGAATGCAGCTCGTTCGCAGGACGGACTGACCAAGGCTTGAGCTGACCAATCGTGAGGTATTCGGACACCGCTTGACTCCGTACCCGAGTACGGAGCGTATGCTAGGCGAATGGAGACTCCAAGCTCAATGACTTCACCGCGCTGGGCGCTCCTGGCGAGCGTTGCCGGTGCACTTGGCGCCTCATTATGCTGCGCGGTGCCGTTGCTCCTCGTGTCACTCGGCATCGGCGGCTCATGGCTCGCGAGCCTGACCGCCCTGGAGCCCTATCGGCCGTTGTTCGTCGTGCTGACGATTGGCGCTCTTGCCACCGCCGGCTGGCGGCTGTACGGCCCAGCCAGCCGCTGCGAGGACGGCCGGATCTGCGCCAATCCGAGAGTCTTGCGGCGCCGCCGCCGGCTGATGTGGGTCGTCGTCGCGGCCGTGTTACCGCTTTTGCTCTTCCCTTACTACGTGTCCTGGTTCTAGGAGTCCCCCATGTTGAAACCGGCGTTCGCTGCACTTCTACTGCTGGCTGGATCGACCCTGGCCGCCGAGTCCCGCACCGTCACACTGGCGGTCGATCAAATGACCTGCGCCGCGTGCCCGATTACGGTTCATAAAGCCTTGTCACACGTCGCTGGCGTAGCGCAGGCGACCGTCGATATGGAAACGCACACCGCCACCGTGACGTTTGATCCCGCCAAAACAACCGCCGAAGCGCTGGCCACCGCCGTCACGAACGCTGGCTACCCCGCGAAAGTCCTTAAGAATGGCGGCTGAGATCATTCTGACGAGCAAGTTAGCCTGCCCACACTGCGGATTTCGGCAGACGGCGACCATGCCGACGGATGCCTGCCAGTTCTTTTACGACTGCATCAACTGCGGGGTGCTGCTCAGGCCGAAAGCCGGTGACTGCTGTGTGTTTTGCTCGTACGGGTCGGTCGTTTGCCCACCGGTGCAGGCGGCGCAACCGTGCTGCAGCGGCTTGGGATCCGGATCGGGCTCGATTTGAAAAAACCGCTCTGACCTCTTTGTGTTAGCCGTGGCGATGCCGGTGATGAATGTCCGGGAAGTGCGCGTGGCTGTGGCGTAGCGGTTCGTGCTGATGCTCGTGGGTATGCGGCTCAGCGCCATCCCATCCCTGCGGGTGCTCATGTTGATGATGTGCATCGTGCACGTGGGCGTGGGTATGGCGAAGGGGCTCGTGAGTGTGCATGTGCACGTGCTGCTCCGTAACGTGCAGGTATACGCCGACTAGCATCAATAAAGCGGCGCTCCAGAACAGTACGCTCACCGGCTGTCCGTAAAGCAGGACCGCGAGTGCGGTGCCGATGAAGGGGGCGGTGGCGAAGTAAGCTCCAGTTCGCGCGGTGCCGAGGTGCCGCAACGCCACGATGAAGAGCACCAGACTTACCCCGTAGCCGAGAAACCCAAGCACAAGCGTTCCTAACAAGTACGGCAGGGTTGGCAACCTCGCACCAAGCGCAAGCGCCAAAACGGTGTTCGTAGTGCCGGCGACCAGACCCTTGAAAGCTGCAATCACGCGGGAATCGGCTGCCGAGATCTTGCGGGTCAAGTTGTTGTCCAGAGCCCAGCACAGACACGCCGCCGCGATCAATACCAAGCCCAGCGAGCGACCCGGCGCGGCAAGCTGGGCAGGCCACGCGAGAGCAAGGCCTCCCGCGAAGATCGCCGCAAACCCGATTACGACCCGCCGGCTGGTCGCTTCATGAAATACGACCCACGCCAAAACCGCTGTGAACACCACTTCAAGGTTCAGCAGGAGCGATGCGGTCGCCGCATCCGAGTGTGTCAAGCCCACCAAAAGCAACGCCGGCGCCAGGACCCCCCCACTCGCCGTGGCCGCTGCCAGCCAGGGCCAGTCCGAGCGCTGTAGAGTGGTGGGCGAGAGGCCGCGATCCTGTACGAGGCGAAGGAGCGTGAGCCCGACACCGCTTCCCACATAGAGCAGCCCCGCGAGGAGCAGTGGACTTGCACCATTGAGTAGTTGCTTTGCGATGGGCGTCGTGGCCCCGAACAACAGCGCCGATGCCAGGGCAGCCGCGAGCCCTACCGACAGGCCGAAGTACGTTCTATTCCCTGCCTCAGGCATATCGACACATGATACGGCATCGTCGGGCGCGCGTGCCGCGGGGATCAATCGGCCGGCCGGAATATCCAGATGGCAGCCGGATCCTTCGCAGCCCGAACGGCCAAAAAAAGGCGATCGAATTGAGGCACCCAAAGCGAGGTCCTCGCACCTGCCGCCGTTGCAAGATGCGTCACTCTCACGAAGTCATCCCCCTGCTCGGCGAATACATCGAGAAAACCCTCGCCGCAACTGATGTAGATCAGACTGCGCTTTGCATCCACGAACAGGTCATCGGAGTCGCCGCAAGCCTCAACGGCGTGCGTCATTCCACCGCCGCGAAGGTTGAATGCAGCGAGTTTCGCTGGATGCCGAAACATGGCCACGACCTGCTGACGCTCCGCATCGATCGCGAGCGGGAAGTTGGCGCGTAGATTCTTCGTTGCCCAGGCACTGGTTTGCCTGGCGGTGGTGATATCAAGCACCGCAATCTCGTTGGCGTCGGGAACGTTTACGAAGATCCGATCTCCTTGCGGCTCCACTTGGAAGCTCTCAGGGTGCGCCTTTAGGGGTATGTCGGCGATTTTCTGGCGGTGCGCGGGGTCAATAACCGCAAGGGCACCGCCTCCATAGCCGACCAGGACACGATGCGACGGCGCGTCGATTCGAATATTGTCGGCGTCCGCCCCAAGCTCGATGATTCCGGCAGGCGTCAAATCCTCTCCGTGCAACAGACGCACCGAACCATCGCCCGCGCTGGCCACATAAACGGTATCCGTGGATGGCTCGTAGCCGATGCCTTGAGGCTCACGAAATCCATGCAAGGTCCGCAGCAACTTGCGTGCTTTTAGATCCACGACCCCGACGCTGTCGTTGCCCAATTCCGCGATGTACAGCCGTTGTCGTGCGGCATCCACCGCGAGGTGATCAATGCGACCCTTCACGTCCCCCAGCGGGATCTTGGATTCGACCACCAGCGGTTCGGCTTGCGATGCATAAGCCGATGCATAAGCCAGAGTGCTGCTGAGGACCGACACAAACGTCAGAGCGAGAAATCCCGGATGTCCGCCTGGACGCCCGGCGCTCTCAGCAAGGCCTTGGCCTGGTCGGGCTCGTCTTCGCACCAGTGTCTCTCCGTTCAAGTGCCGCCAAAGGCGAAATCGTCAAACGCGGTCACGCTGTCGGCCTTCGTCCAGACCCCGACCGCACCGGCGCCCGTAATATGGCCATCTTCAACCTCGATGTACGGTTTGCCATCCAACAGGACTTTGATGTGCTTGGTAGAGAACTCCACTCGTAGGCGGTGCCACTGGTTGCCGGTCACGGGCGCATCGACATACTTGATCGTCAATCGATGCCCGCCCTCGGTGTGATAGAGCGAGACGTTGCCCTCCAGCGCGTTGGCTCGTGCGATGTAGTAGTTGTCGCCGTCCTTCCAGCGCCACACGAGTCCCCCGGCCTGATCTTCGCGCCCGGACAGCGGCTTGAACATCACTTCGACAAATCCATCGGCGATCGAGACGGCCTTGCTGACGCACCACGGAAACGTGGCGCTGCCGGTCTGTTTGAGCACGTTGGGTTGGCTCGGGGCGGAGGAGTCGGCTTCGACCGCCCAGTGAGGCGACCCGCGACCGGTCACGCCACACTCCCACCCGGGCGGCAGCGCACCCGGGCGGATCTGATCGAACGATTCCGTACCGGCGACGGCTGCCGCCGCGGCCGTGCCGATCACTATGACCGAGAGTATTCGACGGATTGTTCGGCTCATTGCAGGGGCTCCGACCCGGCTTCGGATCCCCCGGGGCTTTCGAGAACGACCCAGGGCGTTGTTCCGGATGGCGCTCCAATCAGAGCTTTTCGTCCACGTACTTTGACGACGAACCCTTCAGCAGGCCCACGTCCGCGTTCGCTGCGCCACCTTCGATTTCCGCCGCGGCGCTCACCGCTCGGTAGCCGCTGTTAGCCTTCACGGCTTTGGCGACGGCGTCGGCAAGCGTGGACTTTGCTTTGGTCATCGCGTTGGATTGCTTCTTGGCGTCTTTGAGATCGTTCGCCTCGGTGATGGGTTCTGCCTTTGTGATCTTGCCCGTCTTGTGATCAACGATGACCTCGAAAAACTGGCTGCCCTTGGCGGTGTAAACCGACAACTGCAATTTTCCGTCCTCGATCTCGAACTTGCCGGAAATCGGCTTGCCCTCGGCTTCGCTTGCTCGCAAGCCGGCTTCCAGTGAAACCGTGGCGTCCTTCAGAGCCGCGGCGAGTGCGGGCGCGTTCCTCGCCGCTTCTGCTGCCTCGGCTTTCTCGGAGTCTTTGGTCTCCTGGGCTTGGGCGGAGGCAATTCCGAGCGCCAAGCCGAATGCCATCATCGCGATCCATAGGTTTTTCATGACATTCTCCAGCTTGTGTTTGTAGGTGGCAGGTCTCTATCCTCTAACGCTCTCGCGCCCGGCCGCCAGGTTGGCTAGGCGACGTTCGCGCCGTACGCACCGATCGCGGCGGGGTTCCAAGTGTGCGTCTCACCGCGCGTGTGCCGACACCAGGCGTACAGGGCGTCATAGACCACCAGACCGTGTTTGAGCATTTCGTGGTCGTCGCGAAAGTTGTAGGAAAGTCCGAGGGAAATCGCGAGCAATCCCGCCGCCTGTGGGGCGAGCTCCGGGCGCGCGGTGTCCGCGCCGCGCACAATGACCGCGAGTTCGGCGAGCGCGGGGTCGTCGAGTCGGTACTTGCTCAGAAAGGCATCGAAACTGCACTGTTCACCGACGTGGGTGAGCTCAACGTCGGGCACGTCATACGGGATGGCGCTGCGATCGCGCGCGGTGGCGAGCACATCTCCCGGCGGTACAAACAGAAACTCCGGCTCGCGATCGATGAAGCGCGCGATGAGCCACGGACAGGCGATGCGATCGATCTTCGGGCGTTCTCGGGTCACCCATTTCATGGGAATCCTCCAGCGCTGGCAGCCGCCGTGACGAAACCCCGCATCAGACGTGTGAAGAGTACTACAATAGTGTAGGGTTTACTACATGCCAGAGTCCCAGCTGTGGCTGATGCTGGTCAACAGCGTGTCCGGCGAGAACAAAACGGCGCGCATGCGCATCTGGCGCGCCCTCAAGGCAAGCGGGGCCGCGGCGGTGCGGGACGGCGTGTACCTGTTGCCGAAATCGGAGAGCGCCCGAGCGGTATTTGCCGAACAAGCCCAAGAAGTCGTCGCAGCCGGCGGCATGGCGCACATCGTCGCATTCGACGGTGAGGACGATGCGCAGCACCGCGAGTTCGTGCGGCTATTCGATCGCAGTACGGACTATGCCGAGCTCTTCGGGAGGCTCGATGCCTTCAAGACCGAGATCGCAAAACTCGACGAAGTCGAAGCGCGTCGCCAGGCGGCGGCACTGCGTCGCGACATTGCAGCCCTCGGCGCCATCGATTTCTTCCCCGGCGCTTCGCGGCATCAGGTCGAGAGCGCGCTGGCCGATGCTGAGGCGGCCCTCAACGCACGCTTTTCGCCCGATGAGCCGCATGCGGCAAAGGGAATCATTCCCAAGCGCCAGAAAGCGCAGTATCGCGGACGTACCTGGGCGACGCGCGCGCGTCCCTGGATCGACCGCGTGGCCTCGGCGTGGCTGATTCGGCGTTTCATTGACCCGAAGGCGAAATTCCGCTGGTTGAAGAAACCCAAGGACTGCCCGAAGACCGCGCTGGGCTTCGATTTTGACGGCGCGGAGTTCACCCATATTGGTGCGCGGGTGACGTTCGAAGTGTTGGCCGCAAGTTTTGGGTTGGACAACGACCGGGCAATTGCGCGCCTTGGTGCGCTGGTCCACTACCTCGACGTGGGCGGCATCCCGGTGCCAGAAGCCGCCGGCTTCGCAGCCATCATGGCCGGCGCCCGCGCGCAGCAAGCCAACGACGACAAGCTTCTGCACAGCATGAGCGCGGTGCTCGATGCGCTGTACGCGAGCTATAGCGAGCTTCCCGGAGGTGAATCATGAACGCCCGCCGATATGAACGCTTCGCTGCCTTAGGGATCACGGTGACGTGGATCGCGGGATGTCTGGTTGCAAGTGCACTGATGTCCGCCGACAGCATCGCCGCGCCGCCAGCGCCGCTGGATGCCAAAGCAATCGGGCAAGCGAGCGGGGCGACGGCGACCGCTACGCCCGACGGCGTCGTGAAGATCGGCTGGCCGCGCACCGATGTGACCGTCACGGTGGATGGCATGACCCTGCCGCCGGCAGCGGGGCTGGGCTCGTGGGCGGCGTTTGCCCCCATGGCGACCGGCGCGATGGTGATGGGCGACACCGTCGTGTTCGCGGACGAGGTCGATGCGGCGATGGACGCCGCGTTTACGCATGGATTAAGCGTGACCGCGCTGCACAATCACTTTTTCCACGACACGCCCAAGGTGTACTTCATGCACATCGGGGGTGAAGGCCGGGCCGAAACCCTGGCAGCGGGCGTCAAGGCGGTTTGGGGCGCGATTCGCGCCGTGCGCAGCACACACGCGCGACCGGCGACGAGCTTTGGTGGCGCAACGCCAGCGCCCGGTCGCATCGACGCGGATGCGGTGAGCAAGATCGTGGGCCAACCGGCGACCGATAGCCAGGGCGTTGCCAAGGTCACGATCGGGCGCACCGGCACGATGCAAGCTATGGTCGTGGGCGCTTCGATGGGCCTGACGACCTGGGCTGCGTTCAGTGGCAGCAATGCACTCGCGGCAATGGACGGCGACTTCATCATGAGTGCCGAGGAAGTGCAGCCGGTCCTGCATGCGTTGCGCAAGGCGGGTGTCCACATCGTGGCGTTGCACAGCCATATGATCGGCGAGCATCCGAACTTCTATTTCACCCACTTCTGGAGTACCGGCAAGGCGCAGGATCTGGCGCATGCTTTTCGTACGGCGCTGGATGCGCAGGCCGCCGTCGGGAAACCCTGACCTTCCAACACTGGCGCACCCATGATCGGCATTCCGCGCCGGTGGACCGAGTCCGCTTCTGCAAAGACACCCGACAACCCCGTCAGTCTGGCGGAAGCCACGCGTGTGTGGGTGAGGATCGGCTGGCTCAGCTTCGGCGGCCCAGCCGGCCAGATCGCCTTGATGCACCGCGAACTCGTCGAGCAACGCCGCTGGATCAGCGACGCGCGCTTCCTGCATGCGCTCAGCTACTGCATGCTGCTACCGGGCCCGGAAGCGCAACAGCTCGCGATCTATATCGGCTGGCTGATGCACCGCACCGCCGGCGGCGTGATTGCCGGCACCTTGTTTGTGCTGCCTGGGGTCATCGTCATCGGCGTATTGAGCTGGTTGTACGCCACGTACCAGCAGCTACCCGTAGTGACCGCGATCTTCTTCGGCCTGAAAGCTGCTGTATTGGCGGTCGTAGTCGAGGCGGTCCTACGCGTCGGGCGGCGAGCGCTGAAGAATCGCGTCATGATCGCGATTGCAGCCGCTGCGTTCATGGCACTGTATTTCTTCAAAGTTCCATTCCCGTTGGTCATCCTGAGCGCGGCTTTGATCGGGATCGCCGGCCGGCACTGGCGACCGACAAGCTTTCCGGCGGCTGCATCGACTGCGGCACTTGCCCAAAGCGACTATTTGATCGATCGACGGATGGCCCGGGGTGAACTAACCCATACGGTGCGCTCCCTGCGTCGGTCTGTCGTCGTGTTCGCGGTCTGTCTTGTACTGTGGTTAGGGCCAGTCGTTGGGGTGATGCTGCTCTTCGGCCGAGCCAGCGTGTTCGCCAAGCAGGGCACGTTCTTCGGGGAAGCCGCGCTGGTAACCTTCGGCGGCGCTTATGCGGTGCTCGCCTATGTCGCGCAACGCGCCGTCGAGACGTACGGCTGGCTCAGCCCGGGCGAGATGCTCGACGGTCTGGCACTTGCCGAAACCACGCCTGGCCCGCTGATCATGGTGGTGCAGTACGTGGCTTTCATTGCGGCGTTCCGCCATCCGGGCAGTCTGTCGCCCTATGCGGCCGGTGTGCTCGGCTCGCTGCTGACTACCTGGGTCACATTCCTGCCGTGCTTCCTGTGGATCTTCCTCGGCGCGCCTTACATCGAGTCCCTACGCAGCAACCGCACACTGAGTGCGGCCCTCGTCGCAATTACGGCGGCCGTGGTCGGCGTCATACTCAACCTGTCAGTCTGGTTCGCCGTGCACACGGTATTCCACACGGTGCAGATGCAGACCATCAGCCTCATGCGCGTCGATGTCCCGGAGTGGCGCAGCGTCGATTTCGCCGCGCTGACGCTCAGCGCCTGCGCACTGGTAGCAATGCTGCGTTTCAAGCTGGGGATGGGTTGGACGTTATTCGGTAGCGCAGTGCTTGGCGCTGGCATTTGGACGTTTTTCCACGGTGGATAGATATTGGTGACGCATGAATTACGCTGGATCTAGGCCAGTCTCGGGTCCGACGACTTGGATGTTATGCGGCGCGCTGTGCGCGCCGTTCTCAATGGGCATCTGTTCGGCTGCGTCCGCGGATTCTACGGGCAACGCCCGGTTCGTTGTTCAAGAGCTCGCACTCCCGGGTGCGAACGGGTTGGTGTCGCTGGACTACTTCGCATTCGATCCGGCGAGTCATCGGCTTTGGGTGCCCGCATCAAACACGGGCAGTGTGGACATCATCGACGGGAACACCAACCAGGTCAGTGCGCTTGCCGGATTCCCCACGGCGCAGGTGGAATACAAAGGCAAGCACCCCGTGTTTGGGCCGAGTTCCGTGACATTGGGCGATGGTGTGGTTTACGTCGGCAATCGCGGAAATTCGACGGTGTGCGTGATCGACGCCCACGCACTCAAAATCGGTGAGTGCCTGGCGATCGGCTCCCGTGCGGAGGGTCTGTCCGCTGCACCGGATGCACTGACTTACGTTGCTGCAGTGCGCGAGCTGTGGGTCACGCGCGGCGTACCGCCGATGGAAGTACCCTCGTCGGATCGCGCCATCACGGTGTTGGACGCCTCCGAGCCTGCGCACTTGAGGCTCAAGGGCAAGATTGCGCTCGGAGCATCTGCCGAAGGCTTCGCAGTGGACAATCAGCGGGGGCGTTTTTATACGAGCCTCGAGGAACGCGGCGAGACAGTCAGCATTGACATGCATCGCCATGAGATCGTGGCGCGCTGGCGCTCCGGCTGCGATGAACCGCATGGGTTGGCACTTGATGCTGCGCGAGGGATTCTCTTCGTTGCATGTACTGCACGAGTTGTAACAATGGATGTGGCACGCGGCGGCCGGATTCTCGGATCCATTGACACGGGCGCCGGGCTCGACAACATCGACTACCTGCCATCGATGAAGATGCTGTATGCAGCGGCCGCGGACGCGGCCGTGCTCACCCTGGCTCGGGTCGATGAACACGGGATCCCCAGCCGTGTTGCAGTCATTCCCACGGTTAAGGGTGCGCGGGGGGTTGTGGTCGACTCCGAGGGCAACGCGTACGTTATAGATCCGCTTCGGGGGCGAGTCTTGAAGGTCACTCTGCGATCAGAACGGACCCACCAAGGATAGATTCGCAAAGTTTCCCCGGGTCTAGGGTTAGACCTCGGTGCACCCGGTAGCGGGTAATTTCCAGGTCAACCTCATCCTTGCCTATTGGTCTGTAACGCGTTACGGTGTGACGCGTTACACCAAGAGTTATTCATATGGTACCGGCAGCGGAACGAATGAAGGCCATGCGCGAGCGGCGGCGAGCGCGCGGCTTGAAGGAGCTCCGCTTAATCGTGCCGGACGCACGATTTAAGACGGTGCGCCGACGGGTCGCCAGACAAGTCGCGGCGCTAGACCGGTCCCGCGAGCTCGAGGCGCTGAAATGGATCGAAGCCGTCGCCGAGTTCGATGACCGATGAGGCGCGGCGACGTCGTGACTGTTGCGGCGGCGGGGGACTACGGCAAGCCAGGCCCAGCGGTGATTGTGCAGACTGACGCGCTTCCTGCGGAGCATGCGTCCGTGGTGGTTTGCCAGATGACTTCTGAGGGGGACGACGCTCAGGACTTTCGAGTAGCGGTCGAACCCAGTACTCGAAACGGTCTGCGTAGGCGATCGCACGTGATGGCTGACAAGCTGGTCACGATTCGGCGCACCCGAATTGGCCGGAAGATCGGCCACTTTGACGATGGCGACATCGCGCGACTGAATGTCGCCTTGGCATTCGTCATGGGCCTGGCGGATTAGGTCTTCGCGTTCATTCGGAACGCACCAGGAGTACGACGAGATTGACGCGGAGAGGGTGTAATGAAAGCCACGCTGTTCATCATCGAGAATGACAAGGACCACGCCCAAGCTAAGGGGCTGATCGAAGAGCTCATGGGATCCGGGAGAGGACTCTGGGACAGCATCGTCGCCGACAGCGCAGCGGTGCCTTTGACCGCACCTCAACGCGCTGAACTTTGATTGCCGGCTCGCCGATCACGCTGCGCATCCGAATGACGTTCTTTCATGGGACGAGGTCAGGGTCTCGCTGGACCAACGCCTCCACTGACGACCCAGCCTCATCTCTCTGCGCGCTGCCGCGAACCGCGCCCATGCCCGACTTGACCAAGACAGCCATATCAGAACGGCTGTCCAACGTAATTCTCGGCGAGCGAAGCCAGCGCCTCTTCTGATGAGAAAAGATAGGCGAGCTCGGTCTCCTGGAGACGGCGATCGAACGGGCTGCTGTCTGGAAACCGGTGCAGGAGCATCGTCATCCACCAAGAGAACCGCTGACCTTTCCAGACACGCGTGAGCGCGCGCTGGGAATAGGTTTCGAGGCCTCGGTTGTCCCACTTGCTGTAGTGATCGACTAGCGCGTGGTAGAGATAATAGATATCCGAGGCGGCGGTGTTGAGTCCGCGGGCTCCGGTTGGCGGCAAGATGTGGGCTGCGTCGCCTGCCAGGAACAGATTGCCGAAGCGCATTGGCTCGACGACGAAAGAGCGCAGCGGTGCAATGCTCTTCTCTATGGACGGCCCGGTAATCAGCGCCGCAGAGACATCCCCCGGCAGACGGCGTCGCAGTTCCTCGAAAAACGCCTCGTCCGACCAGTCGTCTACTGAGTCGGTAAGGGGCACCTGGATATAGTAGCGACTGAGTGCCTCCGAACGCAGCGAGCACAGTGCGAACCCCCGCTCGTGTGTGGCGTAGATCAGCTCCGGCGAGACTGGCTTGGTGCGCGACAGTACGCCGAGCCAACCGAAAGGATAGCCACGCTCGAACACTCGGATCTTGTCTTTCGGGATTGACCGGCGGCTC
>Ga0209350_1001052_pt1 | contig 12788 bp, 10 predicted proteins | sample GraSoi013_2_20cm_2_FD_185822 | JGI IMG/M metagenome (GOLD analysis project Ga0209350, IMG submission 185822) | Grasslands soil microbial communities from the Angelo Coastal Reserve, California, USA - Sample 09_27_2013_2_20cm (SPAdes) (version 2) | ecosystem: Environmental > Terrestrial > Soil >...
CTCGCGCTTTTTCGCGCAACAACTCTCCAGCACGTTTCATCTGTTCCTTCTCGCTCATATCGGAGCGCGCGAGTTGATAGACTTCATCAAACAACTCGTGCACCTGTTGGTTTCCGTCATAACGTCCCACAATCGCAAAAACTTTTTTGCCAAGCTTTCGCGCGAATCTCGCAACGCCTGCTGGCGTTTTTCCTTCCAAAGTCTGCCGATCCAAACTCCCTTCCCCCGTGATAACAACATCGACACCTTTCATTTTTGACTCGAGCCCGACGGCTTCTGCGACGACATCGAAGCCGGGCCGAATCGTCGCGCCGCAGAAACTCATCAGACCAAATCCGAGTCCGCCCGCCGCGCCTGTGCCGGGCCTGTCGCGATAGTCAAAACCAAATTCCTTAGCGACAATGTCGGCTAGCCTGGTTAGTGCTTGTTCCAAGAGATTGAGCTCATCCTCGCTAGCGCCCTTTTGCGGACCAAATATTCGCGTCGCGCCGTTTTCGCCGAGCAACGGATTCTGCACATCAACGGCCGCAATGATTTTCGGCAACTTCAACTCTTGCGGCTTTTCGATCCGACTGAGATTGACTAAATCGGTCACGCATTCTCTGTCTCTGTCTTTCTTCTGCTCCTGCTCGTAATCGAATCGAAATCCCAAAGCCCTTGCCATCCCGAAGCCGCCATCGTTTGTCGCGCTGCCGCCAAGACCGATAATGATTTCGTTCGCCTTTCGACCAACTGCGTCCAAAATCATTTCGCCAACACCGAGCGTCGTCGCGCGAACGGGGTCTCGTTCGCTTTCAGATAATCGACGCATTCCGGCGGCTTCGCTCATTTCCATTACTGCCAGTTTCCCGTCTGCAATCCACGCGTAACGCGCCTCGATCTCACGACCGAAGGGGTCGTGTGCTTTGCATTTCAACCATGACCCTCCGCGCGCCTCGCAAATGGCTTCTGCCGTTCCCTCGCCGCCATCCGCCATCGGCACGATGTCGATCCTGGCGTCCGGTAAAGCGTCGCGCAGACCTTTCGCAATATTTTCGGCGACTTCTCGCGCGTTGAGTGCGCCTTTGAATTTATCGGGGGCAATTAGAATCCGCACAGCTCAATTTCATCGCGTATTCAATCTTGTCATTCCGAGCGAAGCGCAGCGCAGTCGAGGAATCTCTCGTTAGAAAAAAATTAGAGATGTCTCGACTACGCTCGACATGACAAAAAAAGAAACGCGCGATTAAGACTCAAGTTTCCGCTCTAAAATTTCGCCGGCCAACTGCGGATTAGCCTTCCCTTTTGATAACTTAATCACCTGCCCCTTAAGAAAATTGAGGGAGGAGATGTTGCCGGCTTTGAAATCTGCGACCGGCTTGGGATTCGCGGCGATTACTTCGGCGCATAATTTTTCGATGGCGCTTGGATCGCTTAGTTGCTCGATCCCCTTTTCTTTCACAATCGCGGGCGCCCTTCTTCCACTCGCAAACATCTCCGCGAAAACTTCTTTACCCTGCTTGCCGCTGATTTTTCCGCTGTCGATTAGATTGACCAACTCATCAAAACCTTCTGGTGGAATAGGACAATCGGTGATGGTTTTACCGGCGCTGGTAAGAGCGTTCTGCAGGTCGTTCAGAATCCAGTTTGCGACATTCTTCGGTTTCTTTGCGGCTTTGGCTGCCGCTTCAAAATAACGCGCCACATCAAGATCGTTCGCCAGTACGGCAGCATCATACGGGCTCACCTGGTATTGCTGCACAAAACGGTCTCGTTTCGCTTTCGGCAACTCAGGCACCCGCTGTCGTACTTCCGCCAGAAGCACTTCAGTTTTTACCGGCACAAGGTCAGGATCCGGGAAGTAGCGGTAATCATGCGCGAATTCTTTTGTCCTCATCAAAAACGTTTCGCCGGCTGCGTCGTTCCACCCACGTGTTTCTTGCTCGAGTGTGTCGCCATTTTCTAGTGCACTAATTTGACGGGAGATTTCGTACGCCAGGGCGCGTCGCACTCCGCTGATTGAATTCAGGTTCTTAATCTCGATCTTCGCACCAAGCTCTGTCTGCGACTCCGGTCGCACGGACACGTTGCAGTCACAGCGGAGTTGCCCCTTCTCCATATCGGCATCGCTTACCGCTCCGTAGATCAAGATTTGCCTGAGAGACGTCAGAAACGCGAACGCTTCCTCCGGCGAGTTGATTTCCGGTTGCGTCACGATCTCCATCAACGGTATACCGGCACGATTGAAGTCGATTCCCGTGCTGTTCTCAAGGTGGAAGCTCTTCGCCACGTCTTCCTCGAGATGAATACGCACGAGATGCACTTCCTTGTCGGGCGTAGCGATATTTTTCTGCGCATCCTTCGGGTAAGCCAGATCGTGCAACGGGACGGCGCCGTTAGTGCAGAGCGGCATGTCGTACTGCGAAATCTGATAGTTCTTCGGCATGTCCGGATAGAAATAATTTTTGCGGTCGAACTTGCAGATGGGTGCGATGTCGCATCCGAGCATGAGCCCGGTGAGCACCGTCATGCGCAGCGCCTCGTGATTCATCACTGGCAATGCTCCAGGCAAACCAAGGCAAACCGGGCAAGTGTGCGTGTTCGGTTCCGCTCCGAACTCAACCGGCGAATCACAAAACATCTTCGAGCTCGTGTTGAGTTGGACGTGCACTTCCAGACCGATGGTGGCGAGATACTTCATGCGATTTTGTATAATCGTTGAGCGTTAAACATCATTGTCATTCTGAGCGGAGCGAAGAATCTCTAATTATTTCCTCCGGCAGCGCTGGAAATATATCCAGAGATGTTTCGCTTCGCTCAACATGACAACATTGGTGCTCGACGCTTCAACGCTTCAACGCTTTAGCGGTTGACGAATTCTGCTCCAGCGCATAATCGAGCGCGCGCTGAATATCGAATTTCCTGACTCGCTCCGCGAGGACCGGATCATTTGCGGCATCGATGACACGAGAATTTTGAAGGAGATCGACGAAGCGCCTCTCCGCGATCAGATCGGCGATTTCCGGATCGCTTCGCAACGCGACAATCTTTGGATGCTCGCTCAATTCGCGGGCACCCGGGAACGTTAGAAATTTCTCCGCACGTTCCGGACTGGAAAGAACGCTCCCCGCTTTCTCCAGCGTTTCATATGTTCTCTGCGAAATCGGGTCGGTGCCCTTGAACACGCTTCCAAGCAGACCTAGTTCGAGCGAATTCTTCAGCCGTGCCAGTGATGTCGCGAGCGCGGGCACGCGATCGTCTGATTCCGAAAGAAAACGGCGCCGCACCTCGAGAGCACGGGAGGTTGCATCTTGCGCATCATGCGCTGATGCGCGCGGACGGCTGCGAGCTTGCCCTTCAGCGAGGGCGCCGACCGCTCGCACACTAGCGACAGTCAGCCAAAGCAAAAAAACGCCGAAAAACAATCCAAGGATTGCACCCGCAAAACCGTAAATAAGATAAAGCAGTCTCGATTCTTGTTGGGTAGTTCGCTTAAACAAAATCGCTCCGATTCCGCTTACGAGCGCATAGGCGGCCAGGGCAAGTATTGCGCCGCATAAGATCGACAAAATGGGGTCAGGCATTTTGAAAAAGGACCGCGCCACGGGAACACACAAGCTGCCTCCAAGAAACGCAGCCCCGTAGGCAGCGGCAAGAGCGATAAGCCGCATGATCTGACGCATCAAACCCAATCGCCAACCCCGCACGACTTCGAATAAAATCAAAATGACGCCAAAAGAAATGAAGACGACCTGCCAAAGTGGCGAGCCGGCCACTGATGGAATTGCGGATTGTGGATTGGCGACACCGAAATTCTTCGCGAGCTCGCGAGCCATCGTCGGAGTTGCGGATAGAACCGACCCAAGCACTTCCAAGTCGATCATTCCGAAACCCGGGATCCGCCCGCCTTCGCCTTGCTACGGCGTGGCAAGCGATCCGCGATTGCAATTGCTCGCTGCCGCAAAGCATGATCGCAAAGCACCAACGCGGCCATCGCTTCCACGATCGGCACCGCCCGGGGAAGAACGCACGGATCATGGCGTCCACGCGCAACGAGCTGAGTCTGCTTGCGCGAACTGGTCACGGTCTTCTGTTCGTGGGCGATCGTAGCTGTCGGCTTAAACGCGACACGAAAATAAATCTCCTCTCCATTACTGATGCCGCCCTGCGCGCCGCCGGAATTGTTTGTTGCCGCGCGAATTCTCCCGCCGCGCATTTCAAATGGATCGTTATGCTGCGAGCCCCGCATCCGCGTCGCGGCAAAACCGGAACCAATCTCGAATCCCTTCGTCGCCGGTATGCTCAGCATCGCTTTCGCCAGATCCGCATCGAGCTTGTCAAAAACCGGTTCACCAAGTCCGGGCGGAATGCCGCGCACCACGCATTCAATAACGCCACCAACCGAATCGCCTTTGTCGCGAATCTCTTCGATCAGCGACACCATTTTTTTGGCCGCCACGGCGTCCGGGCAGCGAACGATGTTCTTCTCGATGTCTTTTGTTTTGACCGCGGAACGATTGATTTTCGCAACGACTTCATGAATTTGCGTGACGTAGGCGACAATCTCGAATTCCGCATACAGCACTGACAATATTTTCTTTGCAACTGCGCCTGCTGCCACTCGGCCGATTGTTTCCCGCGCCGAAGCGCGGCCACCGCCCTGCCAGTTTCGTATTCCATACTTGGCTTCATAAGTGAAGTCGGCATGTGAAGGCCGAAATTTCTTTGCGATCTCCATGTAGTCCTCCGGTCGCGCGTCTTTGTTGCGCACGAGAATCGCGATCGGAGTGCCCAGTGTTTTGCCTCCAAAGATACCTGAAAGAATTTCGGATCGATCTTCTTCTTTTCGCTGCGTTGCAATTTTACTTTGACCCGGACGGCGGCGGTCTAGCTCCTGTTGGACCCGTGCCTCAGACAGTTCAATATTCGGCGGGCAACCGTCGATGACCACGCCCACGCCGCCCCCGTGTGATTCGCCAAAAGTGGTGACGCGAAAGAGCTGGCCAAAGGTGTTACCCATGTTGGACGTAACATAGCCATCCTTGGCTGTCTCGGCGAGCAGGCTTCGAGGCTGTTGAAATCCCAACTCGACAGGCGAGACGCCTGCCTGCCCCACAGCCGGGACGGCCGTTCTATTGTTTCCTGCTCTTGCGAGCAGGAGCCATCAAAAGCTGTGGCGACCGCGGCGGCACCGGCGAGGACTGCACAATGGACGTTGTCGTCTGTCCATGAACGAGAAAGCGATCGAGCACGCGATCCAAAGACGCGATTTCGGGCAGGTGCACTTTGAGAATGAAACAATCTTCTCCGGTCACTCGATGACATTCCACGACCTCGGGAATTTGTTGAGCAAGCGCCGAGATTTTTGGCAGGTGTCCGGGAAGTGGCCGGATTCTGACGAACGCGGTGATATCATGTCCCGCTGCTTTCGGATCCAGTTCGAGACGATAGCCGGCGATCACCCCACTCTTTTCTAAACGTCGAACACGCTCCTTCGCCGCTGGATTGGACATCCGAATTTTTCTGGCCAGTTCGGCGATCGACATTCGTGGATTGCGTTGCAAGAGCTTCAGAATTTCAATATTCTTGTGATCTTCTAATATTTCCTTAATATTCACAGGTATATCGACCATAATACATTAAAAGCTATCACTGGTAACTAGATTATACCTTATTTATGCTTGTGCTCGTGGCTCAATGATCTATTTATAATTATGACGGACGAGGTCATTTTTCCGACAAAGCCAATGGCCGGGGAACGGCCGCGCACAGCGGAACGTATTCCGCCGGAGGCTTTTTTCATTTGCAGCGCCATTTTTCATTATCTTGGTCCAGCCTTTGCAGTGCTTCTCTTTGCCAGAGTTGATGTATTAGGCGTCGCGTGGCTGCGGATTGCAAGTGCGGCGGTAGTGTTCGCAGTCTGGAAGCGTCCCTGGCGTTTATTCGCTGAATTGGAGACACGCGACCGGCGAACCGTGGTCGCGTTAGGTTTCGTGCTGGCAATCATGAACGTCTGTTTTTATCTGGCGATCGACCGGCTGCCATTAGCGACGGTCGGAACAATCGAGTTTCTCGGACCAATCGTGCTGGCAGCATTCGGTGTGCGGACGATGCGCAATCTTGCCGCTCTGCTACTCGCGTGCGGCGGGGTGTTCCTGCTGACCAGCGTGCGAATCAGCGGTGAACCGATCGGATACATTTTCGCATTTGCGAATTGCGCGCTGTTCGTTCTTTACATTCTGCTTGGGCATCGGATCGCCGCGACCGGTGGCCGCGGTGGAGTTGAACGTCTGGCACTGGCAATGCTCATCGCGAGCGTTGTGGTCACCCCGATTGGATTGAAAAACGCGTTGGTCGCAGTGTTCAATCCGATGCTGCTTCTCGCTGGCGCCGGAGTCGGTATTTGTTCCTCCGTCATTCCTTACATCTGCGACCAATTTGCAATGGCGCGATTATCGAAGGCCACTTTTGCTCTTATGCTGTCCCTGTTGCCTGCGACAGCATGTCTGGTCGGGATAGTCGTGTTGCGACAAGTTCCGTCGATTTCCGAACTAAGCGGCGTCGGTGCGGTGATAGCTGGAGTCGCTTTGAAACGAAGCGCACATGATTAGAACCCATCACATAAATAGGGAAAGGGTGCGTTGCTGGAGATTTGGCGCTACAGCAAGGCGCGAGGAGGGAGAATATCCTTCGTGGATCTGTGACCGACGAGCAACGCCGCTGCAGCGGCAAAGATCCGCAACCCTCCGGGCTAAGCTCTGGCGACCTGCTGGCGGCGTTGCTCCTCAGTCACAGAGCGGCGTTTGGCTATGCTTCTTCGTCGCGCCTTGCCAGCCGCCCGCCAGAGCTTAGCGCACACATTCCCTATTTATGAGATGGGTTCACAACGGAGGTGTTAAAGAATGAATTATACAAATCTTGGTAAGACGGGACTCAAGGTATCGCGAATCTGTCTGGGCTGCATGAGTTACGGACTCGAGGAGAGAAAGTGGGGTCTGAATGAGGAACAAGGCCGGCCTTTCATTAAACGAGCGCTCGAGCTTGGCATTAACTTTTTTGACACAGCCAACATGTACGGGAATGGCAGGAGCGAAGAGGTTTTGGGCCGGGCGCTGCGCGATTTTGCGAAACGGGATGAGGCAGTCATCGCGACGAAAGTCTATTTCTCGATGCGTCCCGATGTGAACGGGCGCGGATTGTCCCGCAAAGCGATCATGACAGAGATCGACCACAGTTTGCGGCGACTAGGAACGGATTATGTCGATCTTTATCAGATCCACCGTTGGGATTACGATACGCCGATTGAAGAGACGCTAGAAGCCCTTCACGACGTGGTGAAATCAGGAAAGACGCGTTACATCGGAGCATCATCGATGTTTGCCTGGCAATTCTGCAAGGCGCTTTACCTTGCCGATCTCCACAGTGGAACGCGTTTTGTTTCGATGCAGCCGCATTACAACCTGCTGAACCGCGAAGAGGAACGAGAGATGTTACCTCTTTGCCTGGCGGAGGGTATTGGCGTGTTGCCATGGAGCCCACTGGCGCGCGGTCGCCTGGCTCGTGCCTGGGAAACGCAGTCGAGCACTACGCGTGGTCAAACCGATGAGTACGGCAAAAAACTTTATTCGGGGACTGAGGAAGCGGACAAACCGGTCGTAGATCGCGTGGGAGAAATTGCCAAGGCGCGACGGATCCCTCGCGCGCAAATCGCGCTGGCGTGGTTGCTTCACAAGCCTGCGGTAACGGCGCCGATTGTTGGCGCAACCAAACTTCACCATCTCGAAGAAGCAGTGGCAGCTCTGGACGTGAAACTATCCGACGCGGAAATCGAAGCGCTCGAGGCACCGTATGTGCCTCATAGCATTGCCGGATTCGAATGATCAAGATTTCGAGAGCAAACGTAGTAGAAGACGTCGATGCTAGGTAACCTTTTGATTAACGCCAACCAAGTTAACCCTATGCTTCCTGATTACATCGACTTCTTGATCAAACGATTTGAGAACCCGGATGAGGTTCGCACTTTTGAAAAAGGACGGTTTGAACTCATCAAGATCGGCGGAATGACGATCGGCCAGGCGACGTATGAACCCGGCTGGAAATGGTCGCAGCATATCGCGCCCGTTGCCGGGACGTCCCTTTGTCAGGTGGAGCACATCGGTATGGTGATCTCGGGACAAGCTGCATGCGCGATGGAGGATGGAAGATCTTACATCATGAAGCCCGGAGACATCTTTTACATCGGTCCTGGGCACGATAGTTGGGTGATGGGCGATCAACCTTATGTTTCGCTTCACTTTCTCGGAGCGGAAAAATACGCGCATGACTGAGAGGACTTCTCCCGTTTCGAAATCCACTGCACCGCACTTTACGCTGGCGAGCGTATGCGAGCTAAATCGCTTCGAGCGCGCTCTTCAAATCGTCGATTAAATCGCGGACATCTTCCACGCCCACCGAAAGCCTGATGAGCGAATCGGTAACGCCCAGTTCTTCGCGCCGCTCCTTCGGGACCGACGCATGCGTCATGAGCGCGGGATGATTAACGAGGCTTTCTACACCTCCCAAACTTTCCGCCAACGCAAAAAGGTGCGTATTTTCCAAAAAGCGCCTGGTGTCCGCGAGATCACCTTTCAAGATGATCGTTACAATTCCGCCAAAGCCGCGCATTTGCTGACGCGCCAGATCGTGATGCGGATGGGACTTTAGCCCCGGATAACGGACGGATTTTACCTCCCACTGTTCCTCCAGCCAGCGCGCAATCTCAAGGGCGTTTGCGCAATGGCGCTCCATTCGGAGCGGCAACGTTTTTAAACTGCGCAGCACAAGAAAACTGTCGAACGCGCCGGCGATTGCGCCGACTGAGTTTTGCAGGAATGCAATTTGATCGCCGAGCTCCTTGTTGTCACCGACTACGACGACTCCGCCTACCAGATCGGAATGACCGTTCAAATACTTTGTCGCAGAATGCACCACGATGTCGAATCCGGTCTCAATCGGGCGTTGAATCCACGGCGTCGCAAATGTGTTATCGCAAACTGAGATGATTTTGTGCTCCCGCGCGATCTTCGCGATTGCTTCAAGATCGATCAGCTTCAGCAGTGGATTGCTCGGCGTTTCGATCCAAACCATGCGCGTATTTGGTTTGATGGCGCGCTCCAGATCTTTCGCATCTGTCAGATCAACATAAGTAAAATCAAGGTTCGCCGATCGACGGCGCACCTTATCGAACAACCTGAATGTGCCGCCGTAAAGATCGTCACTTGCCACGATATGCGACCCGCTCTCGAGCAGTTCAAGCACTGTCGCCATCGCGGCGAGGCCCGAGGCAAACGCGAAGCCACGCGTACCGCTTTCCAAATCGGCGATGCACTTTTCATAAGCCAGCCGGGTGGGATTGATCGAGCGCGCGTAATCGTAGCCTTTGTGCTTTCCCGGACTTTCCTGCACGTACGTCGATGTTGCATAAATCGGCGTCATCACCGCACCAGTGGAAGGGTCGGGCGCCTGCCCCGCGTGAATCGCACGTGTGGCGAATTCGAGTTGCTTTTTCATATCACTTTCATCTAACCACGGATGACGCGGATTTCGCGGATAAAATTTGGCACGCTGTCATTCTGAGCGGAGCGAAGAATCTCTGATCAGTTGTTCCGACAATCGTGAAGCGTCAAATCCAGAGATGTTTCGCTTCGCTCAACACGACAAAAATGGCGGCGGTCATCCGGTTCATCCGCGCAAGCAGCGTTCGGCATGTGCAACCGCAAGTATGAGAGCAGATCGGAACGCGTGACCAGCCCGAGGAATTTGTCGTCTTCCATCACAATGGCCACGCGGCCGCGATCAAATACGTCCAAAAGATCCTTGATAGTCGCTTTGGGCGAGAGTGTTTCGAGCTTGGACGTCATCGCATTTTTGACCGGATCATTAAAGTGCAAGGGATCGCGGTGCACTTTCACAAGCACGTCGGATTCATCGATAATCCCAAGGGCGCGTCCATCTTGATCGACCACGGGAAGCTGCGAGACATCCGCTCCACGCATCCGCTTGAACGCGGTCAGCAACGTGTCCGTTGGTCCAATGGAAATTACCTCGCCGGCTTCGTAACGATGCGAGATGAGGTCGCTCAAATCGCCATGCGGCGGACGATGAATGAACCCCTGCTCCGTCATCCAGAAATCGTCGAACATCTTGGAAAGATATTTGTTCCCGGTATCGACCACAAAGCTGACGACACGCTTCGGTTTCGTCTGTTTACGGCAATAACGCAGCGCCCCGGCGACGAGTGTGCCCGTGGAAGATCCGCCGAAAATTCCTTCCTTGCGCAACAGCTCGCGCACCGTTGCAAAGCTTTCCGCGTCATCAATCTCAAATGCTTCGCTTACGAGCGACATATCGGCAATTTCAGGAATAAAATCCTCGCCGATGCCTTCGACAGCCCAACTGCCTGCTTCGAGCAGCTTGCCCGACTTAACATATTCGAAAAGTATGGAACCCTTCGGGTCGGCCAAAACCATTTCGATGCCGCGCCGCGGTTTAACGCGATTAAAAAATCGCCCGAGACCAGTCAGCGTCCCACCAGACCCGACGCCTACGACAACCGCATCGACATCGTGCCGCATTTGTTCCCAGATTTCCGGTCCTGTGGTGCGCTCGTGCGCCAAAGGATTTGCAGGATTCCCGAATTGATTCACATAGAACGCGCCCGGGATTTCCTCGGCAAGTCGCGCAGCCACATCCTGGTAATATTCAGGATGGCCGCGCGTCACGTCCGAACGGGTGATCCGCACTTCGGCGCCGAGCGCTTTCACATGCGAAATTTTTTCCTGCGACATTTTATCGGGAATTACGAGTAAGACACGGTAGCCTTTCGCGCCTGCAACTAGCGCAAGGCCCAGACCAGTGTTGCCTGCTGTGGCCTCAACAACCGTGCCGCCGGGCTGCAATTTCCCTTCGTCTTCCGCAGCTTCGATCATCGACAGCGCGATCCGATCCTTAATCGATCCGCCTGGATTTTGATTTTCAAGCTTGAGAAAAAGCTGACATGGACCCGTGTCGAGCTGCGTGACTTCTACCAACGGTGTGTCGCCAATCAGCGACAGAATTTGCGGCGGACGTTTCGAATTGATGTGGGGAACGGTGGGAGTTTCGAGCATTGCGAATCCTTAGGGGGAGCCTATTGCCGGTTCGCCTTTATGCGACCATTCCGATTTGCTGTCTTCGAGAAACTGCTGGAGCACAGGGAAACGGACCTCGCCGTAGTTCAATGCGTAGCGGAGATCGCCGCCTTTGTAAATCCAAGTCGTAGGAATCCACGAAAGCGGCATCCCGGCGAATTGCTTGATTTTGCTGTCACCCTTGCGCGGCCCCGGATCAGCCAGGATCGTGACGTTCGGTTGGTCGGTAATTTGGAATTTCTGCAAGATCGCATGGCCGTCCTCGCCATCGTTCCAAATAGATACGAAATAGAATTTCACCTGCGGATTCTCTTTGGCCATTTTGAGCCAACCGCCGCTCTTCAATTCTGCCTGGCAATTGGAGCACCAAGGCGCCCAAAGATGCACGACGCTGAGATCGGGTGATTTGATCGCTTCGATAATTTTTTGCTCGGCGGGGGACTCAGCGCGGAGTGATGTGGCTGCGAGAAGTGTGGCGAAGATCAACAAGCGGAACAGCAACATATCGATGTTGAAAGATAGAGGGAAAACGCCCAACGCTCAACGTCCAACGCCAACATTCAATGCGGCGCATTCGAGCGGAGCGAGGAACCCCACATTCGAAGCCAGGGTCACGCGAACTATTCTGCGTGAAGCAGCAGTGATCGGGTGAGGTCTTTCGCTTCACTCAGGATGACGCCTGCGGTATCCCTCGGCTGTCATTTGACCTGCGCGCGGAAAACGCATACTATGGCGTCCCGCTTCCGCGGCCCAGCTTCGCGGAAATCTTCCCCGAAGAAGTTCGGGGCTATCCCGAAAATTTCGGGAAAGGAGGCCCATATAATTTTATGATTCACATGCAGGATGTAATGGCCAAGCCGATGCCTGACTTCCGGGAGGGAAGCATCGTCAAGGGACGCATTTTGGAAATTCGTCCGCGCGAAGTGTTGGTGGATGTCGGATACAAATCCGAGGGCGTCATTCCGTTGGCAGAATTTGATGATGTTGATTCCCTCGAGGTCGGCGACGAGGTGGAGGTGCTTCTAGAGCGGCTGGAAAACGAAGAAGGCATGGTTGTTCTCTCGAAGGAGAAAGCCGCTTACCGACAAAATTGGAACAAGATCGTCGGTGTGTTCCAAGGTGACGGTCTCATCAAAGGCAAGGTGAAATCGGTGGTGAAAGGCGGCCTGATGGTGAACATCGGCGTTGAGGCATTTTTGCCGGCATCGCAAATCGATGTCGTTCCACCAAAGGATCTACAGCAATTCGTCGGCAACACGTACGATTTCAAAATCGTTAAGCTCAATGACGATCGCAAAAACGTCGTGCTGAGCAGGCGCGAAGTAATCGAGAAGGAGCGAAGCGAAAAGCGCCAGAAATTCATGGAAGGCGTTAACGTGGGCGACCGCGTAACTGGCACTGTGAAAAACATCACTGACTTCGGCGCATTCATCGATCTCGATGGGATGGATGGGTTGTTGCACGTCACCGACATGACCTGGGGTCGGCTGGGGCATCCCAACGAGTTATTGAAGGTCGGGCAGCAGTTGGAAGTCATCGTGCTGGATATCAATAAGGAAAAGGAGCGCGTGTCGCTGGGGCTTAAACAAACTCAGAAGAATCCGTGGGACCAGATCGAGGAACGTTTCCCGGCAGGTCAGC
>Ga0209350_1001055_pt1 | contig 12769 bp, 12 predicted proteins | sample GraSoi013_2_20cm_2_FD_185822 | JGI IMG/M metagenome (GOLD analysis project Ga0209350, IMG submission 185822) | Grasslands soil microbial communities from the Angelo Coastal Reserve, California, USA - Sample 09_27_2013_2_20cm (SPAdes) (version 2) | ecosystem: Environmental > Terrestrial > Soil >...
AGCTGGCGATCGCCCGGCGGCTGGCGGATTCGGTGCACGAGGCGCTGGCCCACGGGGCGCCGTTCGACTCGCTGGCCCGCCGCTACGCCGATCCGAACGAGCCCAAGCTCGCGGATGCGCTGCCCGTGTCGGAGTTGCCGCCCGACTACGAGAAGGTGGTGGGCAGCGACACCGTGCCCGGTCTCAAGCCCGTCTTCGAAGTAGGCGCCGGGAGCCCACGACCGCGGTTCGTCGTGTTCGAGCTGATCAAGCGGCTCCCCGAGGGCGAGCTGTCGTTCGACGAGGTGAAGGACCGCATCCGCGACGGTCTGGGCCAGCAGCTTGCCGTCAAACACTACCTCGACCTGCTGCGCCGCACGACCTACGTCGACGTCCGGTTCTAGCGGCGTGGCCTCCCCCCGCCGTCCCCGCCTCGCCGTGACGCCCGGCGACCCGCGGGGGATCGGGCCGGAGGTGCTGGCCAAAGCGCTCGCGCTCGGGCCGCTGGACGCGGAGATCCTGATAGTCGGGAACGGGGAGCGGGGAGCTGTACCCGCCGCTGCATGGGAAGGAACCGCTCCTTGCTCCCTGCTCCCCGAAGAGGCCGGTCGTCTCGCGGGACAGGCGGTAGAGCAGGCCGTGCAGCTGGCCCGGCAAGGGAAAGTCGACGCTATCGTCACCGGTCCGGTGCACAAGCACGCGCTCCACCTGGCCGGCTTCCGCTATCCCGGTCTCACGGAGCTGCTGTCGCATCTCGCGGGCGATGTGGACGTCGCCATGATGCTCGCCGCCGGTCCGCTGCGCGTGGTGCTGGTCACGACGCACATCCCCCTCAAGGACGTCCCCGCCGCGGTGACCACCGCGCGCGTGGTGGCGTGCGGGCGAATCACCGAGCGAGCGCTGCGCGAGTGGTGGGGGATCGGCGCGCCGCGGCTCGCGGTGTGCGCGCTCAACCCGCACGCCGGCGAGTCGGGCCTGTTCGGCGACGAAGACGAGCGCGTGCTCGCGCCCGCGGCCAAGGCGCTCGGCGCCGCGGGTCCGCTCCCCGCGGACACGGTGTTCGTGCGCGCTCTCAAGGGTGAGTTCGACGCCGTGCTCACCCCCTATCACGACGTGGGGATGACGGCGGTAAAGGTGGCAGCGTTCGGGAAGGGCGTGAACGTCACGCTTGGCCTCCCCTTCCCGCGCGTGGCGCCGGACCACGGGACGGCGCTCGACATCGCGGGGCGCGGAGTGGCGGACCCGGGGTCGATGCGGGCCGCGCTCGAGCTCGCCGCTCAGCTGGCGCGGGTCGGCCGCTAGCTCTCGGCCTTCACCCCGCGGGGAGTTTCGGCGCCCACGGTGCGCCGCACGACTCGCACCTTGCCGACTCGGCGCCCGTCCATCTCCAGGATCTCGAACACCGCGCCCTTGACCGCCACCTGGTCGCCGACCTTGGGGAGGCGGCCGATCGCGCCGAACAGGAACCCGCCGATGGTGGTGTAGTCCTGCTCGTCGAGCTCGAGCCCGAACACTCGGTTCACGTCGCGCAGTGGCGTCGCCCCGGAGATCACCGGGGCCGCGCCCGGCGGCGCGACCCGCAGCTCGCCGCCGGGCTGGTCGTACTCGTCGTAAATCGGACCCACGATCTCCTCGAGCAAATCCTCCATCGTGACGAGTCCGGCCGTGCCGCCGAACTCGTCCAGCACGATCGCGAGGTGGATCTTCTGGCGCTTCATGTCGGCCAGTACGTCTTCCACTTCACGCGTGCCCGGCACGAACATGGCGGGCCGCAGCACGGCGCGCAGCGTACCGCCTTTGGCCGCGCGGAGACCCGCCAGGATATCCTTCGCATGCACCACGCCGAGGATGTCGTCGAGCGACTCGCCGTACACCGGGTACCGGGAGCGGCCCGCGATGGCGACCTGGTCGGCGGCCTGCTCGAGGGTCAGGTCCGCCGGCAGCGCGACCATCTCGGTGCGCGGCGTCATCACTTCGCGCGCCGACTTCTCGCTGAACTCGAACACCCCCTGCAGCAGCCGCGCGTCGTCGGCGTCGAGCTTGCCGCGTTTGCGGCTCTGCTCGACGAGCATGCGCAGCTCTTCCGGCGAGTGGATCTGCTCGAGCTCGGCGGTGGTGCCCTTCAGGCCGAGCAGCCGCCCTACGCGCCCGGCGCTCCAGTTGAGGAGATCGGTGAACGGCCGGGTGATCCAGGAGAAGAAGATGAGCGGGGCCGCGACCCAGCGGCTCGTGCGTTCGGGATGCGTGATCGCCCACGCCTTGGGCGCCTGCTCGCCGAACACGACGTGCAGGAACGACACGACGGCCACCGCGACGGTGGACGCCACACCGCCGCGCGTGAGGAAGTCGAGCAGCGGCGGCAGCGCCGCGAACCAGTCGCGGAACAGGTGCGCGACCGTATCCTCCGACACGTAGCCCAGCAGGATCGACGCGACCGTGATGCCGAGCTGCGCGGCCGAGAGCTGGCGGTACAGATCCTGGAGGGCCGCCTGGACCGTGCGGGCCTTGCGGTCGCCACGCCGTACCATCGCCTCGATACGCGTGCGCCGCGCGGCCACGAGGGCGAACTCGGCCGCGACGAAGAACGCATTCGCAAGCACCAGCGCCACCACGGCGAGTAGCCGCAGCCCGAGCGATTCCGACACGGGGCCAGGCATAGAGGCGAGAACATAGAGCGTGATTATCTTGGGGACTAGGGATTAGGGATTAGGGATTAGGGATTAGGGACTAGGGACTAGGGTGAGCGCGACACTGCCAATCGACGTGCAATGCACGCATCGCGCGCCGCTGCGGCAGGAAAGCCGCCGGCGGCTGGCGCTGGTGCTCGGCATCACCGCCGCGGTCATGCTGGTGGAAGCGGTGGGGGGATGGCTCGCCCACTCGCTCGCCCTGCTCGCCGACGCCGGTCACATGCTGGCCGACGTCGCCGCCCTCGGCCTATCGCTCGCCGTCGCCTATCTCGCCCAGCGACCGGCCACCGCGGAGCGGACGTTCGGCCTGCTGCGGCTCGAGATCGTGGCCGCCCTGGTAAACGGGGCGGCCCTGCTCGCCATCTCGCTCGGCATCGCCCTCGAGGCCTACCACCGGTTTCGGGCGCCGTCCGAGGTGCACGGCGCCCTGCTGCTCGGGGTCGCGGCCGTGAGCCTCGTGGCCAACGGGGCGGGAGCCGCCATCCTGCATCGCGGGCACCACCATTCGCTCAACCAGCGGGGCGCCTACCTTCATATCGTCGGCGACGTGCTCGGCTCGGCGGGCGCGCTGGCAGCCGGCGCGATCATACTCGCCACCGGGTGGGTAAGGGCCGACCCCGTCATCTCCGTATTGATCGCGGTCTTGATCCTGGGCAGCGCCTGGCGCCTCGTGAAGGAAAGCACCGACATTCTGCTGGAGGCCGCACCGGCCCACATCCCGCTCGCCGACGTGCACGACCGCATCGCGTCCATCCCCGGGGTGGCCTCGGTCCACGACCTGCATGTCTGGACGGTCACGAGTGGCGTGATTGCGATGAGCGGCCACCTCGTGGTCCAGAACCCCGGCGACAACCAGCGCGTGCTCGAGGCCGTGCAGCAGCGCCTGGGCGGCATGGGGATCAGGCACGTCACGGTTCAAATGGAAAGGGATCCGACGTGTGACTGAGTGCGCGGTGCGCGGTACGCGGTTGCTGGCGGCTCGGAGGGGAGCCCCCGCAGCGGTAGCAACCGCGCACGGCGTACCCAGGCTTGTGTGATCCCGCGCCTTGTCTTTTCCAGACCACCCTTCTATACTGCGCCCCTCGATTCCAGCCACCATCAGGAACCTAGCCCTTTGCAGATCCGCAACATCGCCATCATCGCCCACGTCGACCATGGGAAGACCACGCTGGTGGACCAGATGCTCCGCCAGGCGGGGGTGTTCCGCGCCAACGAGCGGCTAACCGAGCGGGTGATGGACTCGAACCCGCTGGAGCGCGAGCGGGGCATCACCATCCTGTCGAAGAACACGGCCGTACGCTGGGGCGACACGAAAATCAACATCGTCGACACGCCCGGGCATGCGGACTTCGGCGGCGAAGTAGAGCGCATCCTGCGCATGGTGGACGGGTTCCTGCTGCTGGTGGATGCCGCCGAGGGGCCGATGCCGCAGACGCGCTTCGTGGCCGGGAAGGCGCTGGCGCTGGGCCTGAAGCCGATCGTCTTGGTGAACAAGATCGATCGGCAGGACGCGGAGCCGCTCCGGGTGCACGACGAGGTGCTGCAGTTGTTCCTCGACCTGGAGGCCACGCAGGAGCAGTTCAACTGTCCTTTCCTTTATACATCGAGCCGTGCGGGCACCGCGACGGCCGACTTGGGGACCCCGGGGACGGATCTCAAGCCGTTGTTCCAGACCATCCTGGACACGATCCCGGCCCCGCTGGCCGATCCCGCGGGCCCGTTCCAGATGCTCGTCTCTACGCTCGACTATTCGTCGTACCTGGGACGCATCGCGATCGGACGGATCGAGCGGGGTCGGGTGCGGGTGGGCGAGACGGTGGCGTTACTTCCGCTGGGCGCGCCTGGTCCTGTGGGGGATGGGCCCTACGAGCAGGCGCGCGTCGTGAAGCTCTTCTCGTTCGACGGGCTGGAGCGAGTCGAGGTGCAGGAAGCCTCGGCGGGCGACATCGTCGCGCTGGCGGGGCTCGCGGGGGTGGAGATCGGCAAGTCGGTCACAGCCCCGGACTATCTGGAGCGGCTGGCGGGGATCGCGGTCGAGGAGCCCACGATCTCCGTGGACTGCAAGGTCAACGACTCACCGTTCGCGGGGCGCGAGGGCAAGTTCGTGACCGGCCGGCAGCTGCGGGAGCGGTTGTTCAAGGAGCTGGAGAAGAACGTGGCCTTGCGGGTAGAGGAGACGGACGATCCCCAGACATTCACCGTGTCGGGGCGCGGGGAGCTGCACCTCGGCATCCTGATGGAGACGATGCGGCGCGAGGGGTACGAGTTTCAGGTGAGCCGGCCGCGGATCATCCCCCGGGAAGGGCCGAACGGGGAGCGGCTCGAGCCGTACGAAGAGCTGATGATCGACTGCCCCGAGGGGTATCTCGGCGTCGTGATGGAGAAGCTGGGGCCGCGCCGGGCGGAGCTCCTGGACATGAAGAACCCGGGTGTGGGGATGGTGCGCATGCGGTTCAAGATTCCGGCGCGGGGCCTCCTGGGGTACCGCTCGGAGTTCCTGACGGACACGCGCGGCACGGGCGTCATGCACCATCGCTTCTTCGAGTACGGTCGGTGGGCGGGCCCGCTGTCGGGGCGGAGCCGGGGGGTGATGGTGGCGGATCGGGAAGGCGTGGCCGTGGCGTTCGCGCTCTTCAATTTGCAGGAGCGGGGGACGATGTTTGTGAAGCCGGGCGATGCGGTGTACGAGGGGATGGTCGTGGGCGAGAATGCCCGCACCGGCGACATGGACGTGAACCCGTCGAAAGAAAAGAAACTCACCAACATGCGGACGACCGCGTCGGACGAGATGATCATGCTGGAGCCGCCGCGGCTGGTGACGCTGGAGCTGGCGCTCGAATACATTGAGGACGACGAGTTGATCGAAGTGACGCCGTCGTCCATCCGCTTGCGCAAGCGCGCTCTGGGAGCCACCGAGCGCCGCAAGCTGGCGCGCAACGCGCGGGCGGTCGAGGAGTCGTAGGGCAGTCGGATAGCTCGTTCACCACAACCTCAGCTGGGGGTGACAATGTTGTCCCGTGAGACGTCGGACTGGTCGCTCAAGCGTCGCAGCGACAGTCTCGGCGACGAAGAGTTTGAAGACTTCGAAGAGGACAAGGACCTGGACGAGGACTTCGACGACGAGCTGGACGAGGACGAGCTTGACGAGGAGGAGCTGGACGATCTCGACGAGTACGACGACCTGGACGACGAATTCGACGACGACGAGGACGAGGAGTTCCGGCCCAAGAAGGGGCCGAAGCGGGACTGGGAGTGAGCGGACCGTTACACGACGCCACGACGCTACGTTGCACGAAAGCGCGTGTCACCTCGCTTACGACGTGGCGTCGTAGCGTCGTGCAACGGTGAGGGGTGAGGGCCTGTAGCTCAGGTGGTTAGAGCGCACGCCTGATAAGCGTGAGGTCAGTGGTTCAACTCCACTCAGGCCCATAAAGGAAAAAAGGCGTCGAGGGAAGAACGTCACGCGAAGGCGTCACGCAAAGACGTTGCGCAAACGGCGTCGCGGGGAATCGTCGGATCGGTTCTCCGCGACGCTTTTGTGTGGCTGGGAGAAGGGCAGGTGCTAGTTACCAAAGCAGTCGCCCGAGCCGCACACGATGAGGAAAGCGGCAAGCACCGCCACGGGACCGCCCACGCCCACGACGGTTCCCGGGAGCGACGCGAGACGCCCACCGGCGAAAACGGCGACCCGCGTGCTGCGGTCGACGTCGTACGGCTCCGGCCGCAGAGCCACGACGTGCATGGTGAGCCCGGCGTAGTCGGCGAAGTTCACCCCAGCGTGCCCGCTGAAGCCCGGGGCCCCCGAACCCAGGACGACCATGCCGGGAGCGATGTCGAAGCTCGTGGTGTGGCTCATCCAGAACCGCAGCCTCGGGCGAATGCCGACGGCCGCGCCCTGACCGGTTTGATCGCTCCCTCCCAGGATGGCTTGACTGAACGCCGCTACCCCGAATGCATGGCGTGTGCCGCGGTTGACCATCCCCCCGAGCTCCCAGGTGAATAACGCACCCCGACTCGCGCCGGTGGCGTTGGTCGAAATCGGGGCGGCCACGCCGAACTCGGTGAGCCAGAAAACATCGCACCGCGGTTTGGGGCGCCCACGGAAGCACCAGTGGGTGGTGGACTCCTGGGCCGGGAGGGCAGGTGAATAGACCAGCGCGCACAACACGATTGACACTACTGCACCGTTGCGAATCATGATGCCTGCCTTTCGATAGCCGTCCCCTGGTGTCGCGATTCGTCTGCAACATGCGGGCAAGTGCAAGCTGGCGATAGTCCCGGCGGCCCGGGTCGTTTGCGGCGGAGTGTACCGGCCCGTACCTTGGCGCTGGCCCTCTCACGTTCGTCCGACGCCTCCTTTCGACGCCCCCCGAGTCTGAGATCGCCGATCCGGTGTCCGCGCGGGTCCGATCTCACCCTCAAAGAAAGATGGCGTGCACATGCGACCCTTCAATCAGCTTCTCACCGCGACTGCACTTGTGGTGTTGGCATCCGGCGTTGCCTGCAAGAGTGACTCGGGTGTGACCGGCCCGACGAGCCTGGAAGGTCAGTACAGGGGGACAGTGGCCGGCGAGTCGTCTCCCAGTTTGAGCGCGTCGCTCGCTCTGACCGTGGCCCCGAGCACGACGGGCACGATCACGCCCGTGGGCGCGGCACCGATCACCGTGACTGGGACCTACGTTGCCTCGACCAAGGCGGTCACGCTCTCCGGCGGAGGGTACACGATCGCCGGGACGATCGACGATACCGGGAAGCTGCTCGGTACTTACACTCACTCCACTACGGAGGGGAGCGTCGTGGCGTACCAGCACACGACTACCAATCCCGTCACGGTATACTGCGGTACCTACACGGGCGACGCGGCCGGCATCTGGAACACTCTCATTAGGGGCTCTTCGCTGTCGGGCGTGTACGACAACGTCGACGGCTCGGACGGTTATTTCCTCGGTACCGTGAATGGGAGCAGCGTCAGCGTCACCGAGATCAGCGCCAGCCCCGGCGCCACCGCCAGTGGCACGATTTCCGGCACGACCATGTCGGGCACCCTGTCGGGGAACGGGGTCGCTTACGCGACCTGGACCGGCGACACGAGCTGCTAGGCGGGGGCGCCGCCTACGGTGCCACGAACGCCCAATTGGCCGTAGTTGTGAGCAGCAGGGTCGAGTCATATTTGTGACGGACTTGACACAGCCAGTCCCGGCGTGGAAACCCCGTTGCTGGGACGCCACACCGTCTTACGGAACACGCCTGGGACCCTCAAGCTAAGCTTGGCCTGCGTCTTGCGCGAAACCTCTATATGCGCCTGGTTATTCTCACGGCCGACGGCTTGGAGCACCGGTACGTCGCCAACGTGCTCTCGCGGGCCTTTCCGGACGAGCTGCGCGCGATCGTGGTCGCGCAGCCGGCCCGGCGCTCGTTCCTCGGGCACGTCCGGGTCTGGTTGCGTCGATATACGGGCCGCCAGCTCGCGTCGCGGCTCTGCGCCCGGGCGTATGCGCTGTTGCTCGGTCGTCCGCGCCACCGTCGCGCCACGTACGCGCGATATCTGTCGCCCGGGGGCCGGCTCGCGTGGGACCGCGGCGATCTCGTGCGTCGTGTTCCCTCCGCCAACGGCGACCAGTGCCGTGCGCTCCTGCAAGACCTCGCGCCGGACGTCATCGCCGTCTACGGGACCGCGGTGATCAAGGCGCCCGTCATCCGTTTGGCCCGCAGAGCGATCCTCAACATGCACACGGGGCTGTCGCCGCAGTATCGGGGCGCGGATACGATCTTCTGGGCGCTGCACAACCAGGAGCCGCAATCGGTCGGAGTCACCATACACGCGCTGGACGAGGGCGTCGATTCAGGACCGATCCTGCGCACGGGTCGCCCCGTCATCGCGCGGGACGACGACGAGGACTCGCTCTTCTGCAAGTGCGTGATCGTCGGTGCGCAGCTGTACGAACGGGCGATCCGCGAGGTGGCGACCGACGCCCGGCACTACGCTCCACAGGATCTGCGGCAGGGACACGAGTACCGGTTCGTCGACCGCACGCTCGCCGCGGAGCGCCGGGTACGCAGGCTGTTGCGAGGCGGCCTGCTGCGGCGGTTTGCGGAGGCCCCTAATTGATCCGGTTGTTGGCGCAGGTGCTCCGGTGGAGCGGGATGCTGCTGTACTGGTTGCAGCTGCATCCGCTGGTCATCTGGCTTGCTCGCCGCCGCACCCGGATTCTGCTGTACCACGCCTGCGAGCCGACCGAGAGTGATTTTATCCGCGACCTCGAGTCGAACACGCCTCCCGACCGGTTCGACGCGCACCTAAACTTCCTGGTTCGCCACTACCGGGTCGTACCCCTCGACGCGCTCGAGCGGGGCGCGCCGGGCGATCGCGCCGTCGTCATCACCTTCGACGACGGGTACGCCTCGGTGTACGCGAACGCGTTCCCGCGGCTGAGGCGCCTGGGGCTCCCGGCCACCGTGTACCTCACGACCGACGTCGTGGACAATCGTGCGTTGATCTGGATCAACGAGCTCAACTGGCTGCTCCGGAATCATGGGGCGGTCGCTCGCCCGTTGGCCGAGACGGTGTTCGCCTGCGCGCCACGCACCGCCATCCCCGCTGTCTTGAAGCGGGCGTGCGAGCGCTACGAGCCGTCCACGGTTCGCGGTCTCCTCGACGCCATTCGAGCGCGGGCGGGTCTCGATGGTGGGTCGACCGCCGCCGGCGCGCGGCTGTACTTGACGTGGGAAGAGATCCGCGAGATGGCCCGGGGCGATGTGACGTTCGGCAATCACACGGCGAGCCATCCCAACCTGGCGCGGCTCCGCGCGGCGGCGCAGGCCGACGAAATCGGTCGCGCTCAAGGCGCACTCACGTCGCACCTCGGGGCACCCACGTCGCTCGCCTACCCGTTCGGGCTGCACGATGTGGCCAGTCGCCGTGTCGCCGCGGAGCTGGGGTTCGCATCTGTCATGGAGGTGGGTGGCATCAACGACGTCCCCGCGACGCTCGATCGCGTGGCCCGCGTGCCCGCGGGCGACTGGAGCTGTGCCGCGCTCTTCGCGGAGCTCGAGATCGTCGCCCCGGCCAAAGCCCGCGTGCGGCGCTTGCGGGACGGAATCCGGCGTCTTGTGCCCCACTTCGTGTGCTGGTAGAATCGGTCCCATGACGGTCGTCACCGTCGAGCGGCTGCTCACCGAGAAGGCACACACCGAGAAACGGCTCGGGCCGGTCTAACGCGCGCCATCCGGTCTCCCAGCGTCGTCAACATCGAAGACCTGCGTCGGCTCGCGCGGCGGCGCCTCCCCACGGTGGTTTTCGACTACCTGGACGGCGGCGCCGAAGGCGAAGTCACGCTGCGGGAGAACCGCCGCGCCTTCGACGCCGTGACGTTCCGGCCGCGCCACGCCGTGAGCCTCCCCGGCGTCGACCTGCGCACCACGGTGCTCGGCCTGGAGCTCGCGGTCCCCGTGCTGCTCGCGCCCGTGGGATACAGCCGCGTGATGCATGTCGCCGGAGAGTCCGCCGCCGCCCGCGCCGCCGGCGCGGCCGGCACGGGCTACGTCCTCTCCACCATGTCGGGGCACGCGCTCGAGGACGTGAAAACGGCCTGCGCCGGTCCCGTGTGGTATCAGTTGTATCTGCTGGGCGGGCGCGCCGCCGCGGAAGCGGCGATCCACCGCGCCCGGGTAGCGGGTTTTTCGGCGCTCGTCGTCACCATCGATACCGCCGTGGCGGGACTGCGGGAGCGCGACGTCCGCAACGGCACGGCGCAATTGCTGGGCGGCACCCTGCGGGCCAGACTGCCGTTTCTGCCGCAGCTGCTCACACACCCCCGTTGGCTCGCGTCGTTCCTGCTGGGTGGGGGCGTCCCGCCGCTTCCCAATGTCGTCCTTCCCGGTGAGCGGCCCATGCCCCTCGTGGACGTGGCCACGGCCCTGGCCCGCGCCGCCGTGACGTGGGAGGACCTGCGGTGGCTGCGGGACGCCTGGCACGGCCCGATCGTGGTCAAAGGGGTGCTGACGGGCGACGACGCCCGCCGCGCGGTCGACGCCGGCGCCGCCGCCGTCGTGGTTTCCAATCACGGGGGACGCCAGCTCGACGGCGTGCCCGCCTCGCTACGCGCGCTCCCCGAGGTCGTGAAGGCGGTCGGCGACCGCGTCGAGGTCCTGATGGACGGTGGGATCCGTCGCGGCAGCGACATCGTGAAGGCGCTCTGCCTCGGCGCCCGTGCGGTGCTGGTGGGCCGCGCCTATGCCTACGGCCTCGCCGCGGCGGGCGAGGCGGGCGTCAGCCGCGCGCTCGAAATCTTGCGCGCCGACATAGAGCGGACGCTGCACCTGTTGGGATGCCCGGGGATCACCAGACTGGATCGGTCGTTCGTGGACGCGGCACTGTAGCGGCGCGGCATCCATGCCCCACCGGGGTGCACGTGCGCGCGACGTCGCGCCGCACAATGGTGCGCGTCTCCATCACCCGAGCCTCGCTGATGTCACACCTGCCACCCAGGGAACGGCACGGCCCATGCACATGCCATGGCGAGCGTTCACTTCGTGCACTTCTTCGGGAAGGCGGTGTCGGACCCCTCGGACGTCGCTCCCATGGCAGAGCCCAGGGCGTTCTCCATTCTGGTCGTCGAAGACAACACGGCCATCCGAGCGGCCATCGCCCGCTCGTTGGACCGGCGCGGTTGCTCCGTAACGACGGCGACCAACGGGCTCGAAGGGTTGGAGGCAGTCCGCGCGCGCAGCTTCGATGTCGTGATCACCGATTTGAACATGCCCGAGCGTGGCGGCCTGTGGGTGTGGGAGCACGCCCTGCGGCTCCGGCCGGAGCTGAAGGGCCGCTTCGTGCTCATCAGTTCGGACAACCGGCCCGGCGGGCAGGGAATGGACCTGTTCCTCGAGTCGGAGCACTTCTTCGTCAAGCCGTTTTCGCTCGATGGTCTTCTGGACCAGGTCGAAACGATCGCGCGACGCACGGGAGACGGCGTCGGGCGGGGTGACTCAAGCGGACCGGACGACGCCGATCGGGACGGGATGCTCCCGCAGGTGCCCGGCGAGGTCTAAGCCGGTCTTCAGCACCACGAGCATGGCGATCGCCGCGACCGGCGCGCCCAGGGCCTGAACGAGAAAGCCGCCCCCCAGGATCACGACGTGCAGCACCATCACGCGGCCGTACGGCCGGGTCATCAGGTTGGCCAGCGCGGCCGTGCGGTATTCACCGGCTCCGATGTAATTGAACGCAAACGACACGCCATGACTGGCCGCGAGGGCCAGCGCGGCGGGCCAGATTCCCGCGGCTTGCACCGCGTGGAGAAACGTGCTCGGGCCGGGGAAACCGCGCTGGTTGACGCCGCCGAACAGCGTGAGCACGAACACTCCGTGCACGGTGGTGAACATGCCGTAGTGGAAGATGAAGAAAGGGATCGTACCCGCCTTCGCCACCCAGATCAGGGGATTGTCCGGCTGCGCCCACAGCATGCGCAGCACGTTGAATCCCCCCACGATCACGTTTTCGACCCAGAAGAGCAGCAGGGTTGCGAACACGCTCCAGCCGAAGAGCAACACCCCGGCCAGCGGCACCAGATTCGCCGCCACCAGCACGAGGGCGCTCGGCGACAGGCGCAGGCCGGCCGCGGCGGCGGACGGTGTCGGCGTGAGGTGGGGCATCGTCACGGTAGGGAACGATGCAGGCTCGACGCGGCGGCGCCAAGGACTTGCCGGCCCGGCGGCGCCCGGGGATCTTGCCCGGGTGAGTAACGTAAGTAACAACCTGGCCGTTGTGGGGCTCTCGGGTAGTCCGGCCGCGACCTCCAAGTCCCGCGTGCTGGTGGAATACGCGCTGGCGCGGCTCGCGGCGCGCGGGGCTCGAGCCGAGCTCATCGACCTGGCGGCGTTGCCCGGCGATGCGCTGCTGGGCCGCGGCTCGGATCCAGCAGTCGCGGCCGCGCTCGCGGCGGCCACCCGGGCGCGCATCGTGCTGGCGGGCACACCGGTGTACCGCGCCACCTACAGCGGCCTGCTGAAGGTATTCTTCGATCTCTTGCCGCAGGACAGCCTGCTCGGCAAGATCGGCGTGCCGATCGTGACCGGGCACGATCGCGGGCACTCGCTCGCGG
>Ga0209350_1001060_pt1 | contig 12729 bp, 10 predicted proteins | sample GraSoi013_2_20cm_2_FD_185822 | JGI IMG/M metagenome (GOLD analysis project Ga0209350, IMG submission 185822) | Grasslands soil microbial communities from the Angelo Coastal Reserve, California, USA - Sample 09_27_2013_2_20cm (SPAdes) (version 2) | ecosystem: Environmental > Terrestrial > Soil >...
CTCAGCTTAGGGCTAGGGCCAGTTGGGTTTGGGGTACTCGGGCTTGGCCGCGGCGACGCTCGTCGGATAGACGAATTTCGCCGCCCCACCCTGCCATTGTTCGATGTAGACGCCGACGCCGCCCTGGGGCTTCCCGCTGCTGTCGAACGACATCGGGCCCTGGACCGTGTTGTAGGTGCCCGAATGCAGCGCGGTGATCAGCGCTTTGTTCTCGATGCTGTTCGCCTTCTTCGATGCCTGGTCGACCACCTGGCCGACGCTGTACGCCTCGGCGGCGTCGGCGCTGATGTCGCCGGGCGCGCCGCCATACTTGGCGACGAACTCGCTGACGAACTTGTCATTACCGTAGGCCTTGGCGTCGGGAGTCCAGCCGGCCGGGACCATGATCCCCTCGGTGTTGCCGGCGCCGACCTTGTCGGCGAAGTCCTTGCCCTGGTCGGGGCCGGTGGTTTCGATCAGCGATTTCGGGTTGTAGTGCTGCTGCTGGAAGGCCTTGACGAACGCGACGGCGTCGGGCTCCTGCGTGCCCAGGACGACGACATCGGCGTTTGCGTGGACGACCTGCAAAGCGAGCGGTGTGAAGTCGGTCGTCTCCGCCGGGTACACCTTGTAGGAGGCGGTCGTGACGCCGCCGGCCTCGAGCAGGGCCTTAGCCTTGTCAACCTGTGGCTGGGTGAAGGGATCGTCCTGCGTCGCGTAGGCGGCGCTCTTCGGCTTCTGGCCGCTGGGGAGCGACAGCAGCCACTTCGTGTAGCTGACCAGGTTGTCCTCCACGGCCGCGGGCTGCACGAAGAAGATGGAATGCAGGCCGCGCGTGAAGACCTTGGGTCCACCGCCGGCCGGCTCCGGGAAGGCATAGCCGTAGCGGTCGGTCACCGTTGAGGCCGGGATGGTGAGCAATGAGCTGAACGGACCGAAGACCAGAGCCACCTTGTCCTGGGTGATCAGCGTCTGGTAGTTGGTCACGACCTGCTGCGTGCTGCTGGCGTCGTCCACGTATTTCATGGTGACTTTGTGCCCCAGCAGCCCGCCGTTCTTATTGATATCCTGCGCCCACAGGTCATAGCCCTGCTCGAGCGCTTTCCCGTCACCCGAGAAGTCGCCGCTCAGCGAGACGGAAACCCCGATGGTGATTGGAGCGGCCGACCCCGGCGTCGCGGAGCTGCCCCCACAAGCCGCCAACAGCAGGCCGAGGCCCAGGCATGTGACCGATAGGGGCTGGCGCATACTCCCTCCTTGATCTGAACAAACGATTGCCTTATGTTAAACAGGGACCAAAACGATGTCAATCTCCCTCCAGCCATGCCCATCACGCTGAAGCAGCTCGCCGATCGGGTCGGCGTCCATCCCTCGACCATCTCGCGGGTGGCCAACAACGACCCCGGCTTGCGCATCTCCCCGGCGACCCGGAGCCGGATCGAGGCGTTGTTGCGCGAGACCGAATACCGGCCGAACGGGATCGCCCGCGGCCTCAAGCTGCAGCAGACGCTGGCGCTGGCGGTGGTCATCCCGGACGTGACCAATCCGCTCTTCGCCGCCCTCTTTCGCGGAGTGGAAGACGGCGCCTCGCCGCGCGGCTACAATGTCGTGCTCTGCAACACGGACGGCAGCCCGGACCGGCAACGCTTACACCTGGCGAGCCTCACCGCGCGGCGGGTCGACGGCGTCATCCTGGCCAGCACCTTTCTGCGCGACCCATCCGTTCGCTGGCTGCGTCAGCAGCGTATCCCTCACGTGCTCGTCAACCGGTTCAGCGACGACGGCCTCGATCCCTTCGTCGGCTCGGATGACGTCATGGGCGCGAAGGTCGCCACCCAGCACCTCTATGGCCTGGGCCACCGGCGCATCGCGCATCTCGCCGGGCAGCCTACCGTCAGCACCGGCGTCCTTCGCCGGCGCGGCTACCTGGCCGCCCTCGCCGAGGCGGGCGTCAAAGCGGACCCGGAGCTGGTCGTCGAGTCGGGCTATGTCGAGGACGGCGGCGCCCGCGGCACCGAGCGATTGCTGTCGATGCGGGACCGGCCCACTGCGATCTTCGCGGTCAACGACATGGCGGCGGTGGGCGCCTACAGCGTCGCCCGCCGGCTCGGCCTACGCATCCCCGATGACCTGGCGGTGGTCGGCTACAACAACATTCCGCTGGCCAATCGGTTGATCCCCGGATTGACCACCGTCCATGTCCCGGCACACGAGTTCGGGATTATGGCCACCCGGCTGCTGCTCGATCAGATCGAAAACGGTCAGCGGCCGGCGCGCCAGGTCGTCTTCCAGCCGGAGCTGGTCGTGCGCGGATCGACGGTGGTCGGGGCCGACGTGGAGCTGGCGCCCGCGGCATTGATGCGGGAGTAGAGGTTTGACAGTGAAAATAGTGGCTGGTATGGTAAGCAAACGTTTGCGCAAGCCGGGGGAACGGAGAGGGCATCGATGACCACACCTTCACCGAACAGCCACCGTTTGGGCTGGATCGGCACCGGGCGGATGGGCGCCGCGCTCGTGACTCGACTGCTGCGGCGCGGCGTGGACGTCACCGTATATAACCGCACCCCCGCCAAGACTGAATCACTGGCGAAGCTGGGCGCGCACGTCGTCAGCCGGCCGGTCGACCTCGCCGACCGCGACATCGTCATCACCACCGTCTCCGACTCGAAGGACTTCGTCGAGGTGGTGGCCGGCCCGCACGGCCTGCTCTCCGACGGGACACGCGCGCCATCGCTCCTGATCGACGCGTCGACAGTGTCGATGGAGGTTTCCGCCGAGATGCGCGCAACCGCGCTGCGGCTGGGGACAGCGTTGCTGGCTGCGCCGGTCAGTGGCAACCCCAATGTGGCTCGCGCCGGCCGGCTCGCCCTGGCGGTCTCGGGACCGCGCGACGCCTACGAGACAGCGCTGCCCTACCTGCAGATGCTCGGCGCCCGGGTGACCTACGTCGGCGAGGGCGAGGCCGCGCGCCTGGTCAAGATCTGCCACAACCTGGTGCTCGGGGTCGTAACCCAGATCCTGGCGGAGACCACGGTGCTCGCCGAGCGCGGCGGCATCGCGCGCGCCGACTACCTGGACTTCATCAACGGCAGCGTGATGGGATCGACCTTCAGCCAGTACAAGACGCCCGCCTTCGTCAACCTGGATTTCACTCCGACCTTCACCGGCCATCTGCTGCGCAAGGATTTCGAGCTGGGGCTGGACGCGGCCGGCCAGTTGAAGGTTCCGGTGCCGGTCTCGTCCCTGGTTCACGAGATCATCGTCAAGCTGATCGACGCCGGCCTGGGCGATGGCGACTTCGCGGCGCTGCTCGAGCTCGAGGCCCGGGCGGCCAATCTCAATCTGGCCCCGGACGCGCGTCCGGTCTCCGACGGGCTCAGCCCCGAAAATAGCGACCATGGCGCGGCCTGAGTTCACGGTGACGTCCGTCCCGGCCCCGGGACGCATGCACGTCGACTGGGAGGAACGGGTCGATTTCCGGCGGCTGCACACCTATCGCCTTGGCCGCGCCCAGCAGGCGATCGTGAACGCGGGACTCGGCGGCGTCCTCGTCTTCGACATGAACAACATCCGCTACCTGACCAGCACCACCATCGGCGAGTGGGCGCGCGACAAGGTCGCGCGCTTCGCCCTGCTGACCCGCGGCGGCGACCCGATCCTGTGGGATTTTGGGTCGGCGGCGAAGGCACACCGTTTGCACGCGCCGTGGCTCAAGCCGGAGAACTCCCGCGCCGGCATGACCGGCCTGCGCGGCTCAGTTGCGCCCGAGGTCGGCCTGTCGGACGACGTCGCCCGGACCGTCAAGGAGATCATGCGTGGGCAGGGGGTCGCCAACGAGCCGCTCGGGGTCGACATCGCCGAGATGCCAATGGTGTTTGCCTTGCAGAACTGCGGCATCAAGGTGGTCGACGCCCAGCAGGCGATGCTCGACGCCCGCATGATCAAGTCGCAGGACGAGATCATGCTCCTGAGCATGTCCGCCGCGCTCGTCGATGGGGTCTACCAGACGATCTATGAAGCGCTCAAGCCCGGCATCCGCGAGAACGAGCTCGTGGCGATCGCGAACAAGCAGTTGTACGACATGGGCTCGGACGACGTCGAGGCCATCAACGCCGTGTCGGGCGAGCGCTGCAGCCCGCATCCGCACGTGTTCTCTGATCGGCTGATCCGTCCCGGCGACCAGGCCTTCTTCGACATCATCCAGTCCTACAACGGCTACCGCACCTGCTACTACCGAACGTTCAACGTGGGCCGTGCGACCCAGAGCCAGCGCGACGCCTATAAGAAGGCGCGCGAATGGATCGATGCCGGCATCGACATGGTCAAGCCCGGCGTCACAACCGACATGATCGCGAAAGCCTGGCCCAAAGCCCAGGATTTCGGCTTCGACAGCGAGATGGAGGCGTTCGGCCTGCAGTTCGGGCACGGCCTCGGCCTGGCGTTGCACGAGCGGCCCATCATCAGCCGGCTCAACTCGATCGACCACCCGGTCGAGCTGCAAGCAGGCATGGTCTTCGCACTCGAGACCTACTGCCCGGCCTCAGACGGCCATTCGGCGGCCCGCATCGAGGAGGAAATCGTGGTGACCGCGACGGGGCACGAGGTGATCACCCTCTTCCCCGCCGAGCAACTCGTCATCGCGAACGCCTATTGAGCACCCGGGTCGAGAAACCGCCGGCGGCTGAGATCGACCGCCCGACGCGGCTGCGGCTCTATCAGCTGATGGTCGAGCTGCGCGATTTCGAGCAGCGCGCCTACGAGCTGTTCCTCGAGAACCTGGTGCGCGGCACGAGCCACCTGGCGCTCGGTCAGGAGGCCATCTCCGCCGGTTATGCCGTGGCGATGCGCGCCGATGACTACACCTTCTGCACCTACCGCGGCCACGGTCACACGCTGGCGCGCGGCGCGTCCATGGCCGCCGCCATGGCGGAATTGCTCGGGCGGGGCAACGGCATGCTCCATGGCAAAGGCGGATCGATGCACCTGACGGACGTCAGGCACGGCGCGATGGGCTCCTACGCAATCGTCGGCGCGCACCTGCCGATCGCGGCCGGCGCCGCCTGGTCGGCGCAGGTTCGCAAGTCCGGACAGGTCGCGGTCTGTTTCTTCGGCGATGGCACGACCAACATCGGCGCCTTCCACGAGGCCCTCAACCTGGCCGTGATCTGGAAACTGCCAGTGGTCTTCGTCTGCGAGAACAACCAGTACATGGAGTACACCCCCATCCGGTCCGTGACCGCCGTCGAGCACCCTGCGGCGGACCGGGCGTCGGCCTACGGGCTGGAGCCCATCCTGGTCGACGGCAACGACGCCGATGTGATGTACGAGAGGGCACGCCAGACCATCGATACGGCCCGCAACGGAGGCGGACCCTCCCTGGTCGAGGCGCTGACCTATCGCCACGGCGGTCATTCGCGCGCGGACCCGGCGAAATACCGGCCGGACGCCGAGGTGCGCGAATGGCTGAGCCGCGACCCGGTCACGCGCTATCGCGAACGGCTGCTGGCCGCCGGCATCGGTGAAGCCGAGGTGAACGAGATCGAGACCCGCGCCCAGCAGAAGGTCGATGCCGCCACGGAGGAGGCGCGCAACGGCGCCCCCGCCACGGTCGACGCGATCGAGCGCCAGGTCTGGAGCGATGGAGGCGCCGCATGGCGGAACTGAGCTTCCGCGAGGCGATCGCGGCCGGCATCGCGCAGGAGATGGAACGTGACCCGATGGTCTACTTCATCGGCGAGGACGTCGGCGCCGCTGGCGGCGTCTTCAAAGCCACCGTGGGCTTGTTCGAGCGCTTCGGCCCTGACCGGGTCCGTGACACCCCGATCTCGGAGCAGGCGATCATCGGGGCCGCCATGGGGGCGGCGATGACTGGACTGCGGCCGATCGCGGAGATCATGTTCTCGGACTTCCTCGCGACCTGCTGGGACATGATCGCGAACCAGGTCGCCAAAACGCGCTACATGACCGACGGCCAGGTGTCGATCCCACTCGTGATCCGCACCGCCAACGGCGGTGGCACCCGTTTTGGTGCCCAGCACTCGCAGAGCCTGGAGAACTGGGCGATGGCGGTCCCCGGCCTCAAGGTGGTGGCGCCGTCTACGCCGGCGGACGCCAAGGGCCTGCTGGCCGCGGCCATTCGCGATCCGGATCCGGTTATCTTTTTCGAGCAGAAATCCCTCTACGGCGTGAAGGGCGAGGTCCCCGACGGCGAACACGTGGAGCGGCTCGGCGAGGCGAAGGTGCGGCGCGACGGCAAGGATTGCACCATCCTCGCCTTGGCGGCGATGGTGCCAAAGGCGATGCAGGCTGCCGAGCAGTTGGCGGCTGACGGTATCCAGGCGACCGTCGTCGACGTCCGCAGCCTCGTCCCGCTGGATACCCGAACGATCCTGCGTGAGGTGGTCAAAACCGGCCGGCTGTTCACCGTCGAGGAAAATCCGCGACTGTGCGGCTGGGGCGCCGAGCTGGCCTCGATCGTGGCCGACGAGTGCTTCGACGACCTGGACGGACCGATCGTGCGGATCACCACCCCGCACGTGCCGCTACCGGCCGCCGACGTCCTCGAGGACGCGGCAATGCCGTCGGTCGAACGGATCACGCAAACCGTGCGCGGCTCGATGCGATAGCCGAGCGGCCTTACGCCGCTTTCGACGATCGGGCCTGGTACCAGCGCACGAACTCGGCCGCCGGCAACGGCCGGCAGAGGTAGTAGCCCTGGGCCAGGTCGCAGCCCTGAGCAGCCAGCATCTCCCAGGTTGAGGCTTCCTCGACGCCCTCCGCCACGGCGACCAGCCCGAGCGCGTGGGCCAGGTCGATCGTCGATCGGACGATCAGCCCGTCCTTCTTTTTGGACGGCATGTCGGTGACGAAGGTCTTGTCGATCTTGAGCTCATCGATCGGCAGGCGCTTCAGGTTGGTGAGGGAGGAAAAGCCCGTGCCGAAATCATCGATCGACACGCGCACGCCCATGGCCTTGAGCGGCGCCAGCACCTTGAGGGTTTCCTCGGCATCGGCCATCAGGGTGCTCTCCGTGATTTCGAGTGTCAGCCAGTCGGGCGGCACCGAATACATTTCCAGGACCCGGGTTACGCATTGGAGGAGCTCGGGATCCTGCAGGTTGCGGATCGAGAGGTTCACTGCCATGCGAAGCGTGATGCCCTCGCGCCACCAGCGGTCCTGTTGCTGGACGGCCGCCTCGATGACGCGGCGACCGAGCGGCCGGATCAGGCGCGACTGCTCCGCCAGCGGAATGAAGCGATCCGGTGCCAGCAGCCCGTGACGCGGATGTGGCCAGCGCACGAGGGCTTCGACGCCGATGACCTCGCTCGTTCCGCAACGAAGCACCGGCTGATAGTGAAGAGTCAGCGCGTTCTCTTCGATGGCGCGACGAAGCTCGAAGGTCAGCGTCAGACTGCTGGAATCGACCTCGTGTTCGAGGGTATAGAAGGCGATCCCGGCGCCGGCTCGCTTGGCTTCATACATCGCGGCGTCCGCGCGTCGGAGCAAGATGTCCGCATCTTCCGCATGTTGGGGAAAGAGCGCGATCCCGACGCTGGCTCGAATGTCGAGCGACTCGTCCTCGATCACCAGCGGTTCCTGGAGCGCCTGGAGGATCCGTGCGGCCGTCGCGCCCGCAGCGGCTTCGTCGACGACGCCCGGGAGAATGATGGCGAACTCGTCGCCGCCAAGACGGGCGACCGTGTCTGATTCCCGCAGCTGACCCTTGAGCCGGGTCGATACGTGGCGCAGGACGTCGTCGCCCCCGTGATGCCCGAAGGTGTCGTTGATCTCCTTGAACCGATCCAGGTCCATCATCAGCAGGGCTAGCGGATGGTGCTCGCGCTTGCTGGCCAGGATGGCCTGCCGCAGCCGGTCGAACATCAAGGTCCGGTTGGGAAGGTCCGTCAGGCCGTCGTGCAGGGCCAGATGTTCGAGGGCGATCTCCTGTTTCTTTCGAGCCGTGATGTCCTCGGTCATGACGATGAGAAAGAGGGGTTCGTTGGAAGGACCGCGCACCAGTGAGGCGATCGAGTTGCACCAGACGAGCCCGCCCAGCTTGTGCACGTAGCGGAGTTCCTGCTGCAACTCGTGGCGATTTCCCTCGGATAGCTCGGTGAGCTGCGCCAACCGTCCTTCGCGAACATAGTCAGGATGGACGAAGGTGGCGAGCGGGTTGTGCGTCAACTCCTCGGCGCTGTAGCCCAGCATTCGCTGGAGCGCCGGGTTCGCCTCGATGATCTGGCCGGCAAGGTCGATGCGCGCGATGCCGATCGCCGCCCGATTGAAGACGGCTCGGAACCGTTCCTCACTCTCGCGCAGCGCCCCCTCGACCTGTTTGCGCTCGGTGATGTCCAGGAAGCTGGCCACCACCTGGAGGGCCTGGCCGTCCGGACCCACCACCGGGATGGCGTCGATCAGGACCCAGCGCTCGCGGCCGTCGGCGAGTACGATCTTGTTCGTCACCCCGTGCACGGATTGCCGGCTTCGGAGGACGACCGGTCCGATGCGGTCGGTGCTCTTCAACGCCGATCCATCTTCGGCGTAGGCATGCCAGAGCTGGTCCGGCGTCTTGCCACGCATTTCCTCGGCGCTCAGCCCGATGATGCGCTCGCCAGCCGGATTGATCTGGATGATGACCCCCGAGGCGCTCAGCACCAGGACGCCGGAGGCGACGCTGCCGTAGAGCGAGCGAAAGCGCTGCTCGGAGGCGGCAAGGTCGATGTCGAGGCGACCGGCTTCGAGCGACGGCGCCACCTGGGCCGCGAGTAACGACAGAAGCCGCAGGTCGTCTGCATCAAACCCACCGACGGCGTGGGTCAGCACCGCCATCGCACCCACCGTCCGGCCGCGCGCCAGCAGCGGGATGCCCACGGCGGCGCGAACGCCGTGTTCCAGGGCCCAGGGTACGGCGCCCTCCCACTTCGGATAGTCGTCGATGATGAGCGGCTCTTGCCGCTGAAAGGCCAGCCCGGCCACCCCCTTCCCGACCTCGAGGGTGCGCGAGGCGCCCGCCTGGTACCCGCGGTTGTCGGCCAGGCTGTGCAGCAGGCCGGTGCTGGAGACCCACCAGTAGAGGGCCGCCCCGTCGACGCCCAGCAGATCGCACGCCAAATCGACCGCGTGTTTCGCCAGCGCGGTCGGCTCGAGAACGCCGCTGGCCGCCACGGCCAGTTCGTGCAGCGCTGCAAGTGCCCGCGGGCCGACCGCTGGACTGGCGCCAGTGTGCTTGTCGACCACGGAGGATGCAACGTGCCTAGGTCGTAGCACCATGCGACTCGCCGGGACCCGCACCGACCGAGCAGCTTATGGTCAAGGGGGAGCGCTTTCAGCTGGCGGCTACGTCCCAAATGAAAAGGAGCCCGGCCAAGGCCGGGCTCCAAGATGCGCAAGGTGGAGGCGGGAAGCTCTACCTGACAGCGGCCAGGGGACGGTTGTCGACTGCGACCGGTCGGCTGTAAAGGGCGGTAATGGCCGACGGCCTGAAGCCTTTGACGACCAAATAAACGCCCAGCGAAAACTCCCAGACGGCGATCGGGATTGCGAACAGCCCGGTCGTAGAGGCATGCTGCCCGATGACGCCAAACAGCACGGCGCCGTCGCCAGCGACCAGCAGGGTCATTCCGGTGAATCCGAGCAGCGGAAGCCACCGTGGCACCAGGCGCGACTGGTACAGCAGCGAGCCTATCAACAGCGCATTGACGGCAGGAATGAAGCTCTGGCTGAGCAGGAAGATCCGGTCATACATGCTGATCAGCGCATGGCCGGTGACCAACGCATTCGTTCCGGCTCCGGCCTGCTGCAAGGTGACCAGCGACAGGACGCACGCCACGCCAGCGAGGATGGCGCCGCCTTCCAGGGTTCGCGTGGCGACAAAGCCCAGCGCGGCTCCCTCGTTCTGCCTCTTGACCACCGGGAACAGCGCGACGGCAGTGCCGATACCGGCGAGCGCCACGATCATCTCCAGGATGGCGCCAACGATGATGCCGGTATTCGAGCCATGCCCGAGGATGTAGTTCGAAGCGCGCAGCGGATTGTAGAGAAAGAGGGTCGGGATCGAGACGAAGCTGAGCAGGTAGAGCGCGCCTGCGGCAAACGCTGTCTTTCGAAGTGGACTCATTGGAAACTCCTTGTTGATAAGGTCATCGACGCGACGACCACGGATTGATGTTCACAGCGAGCGCCGTGTCATCGTGGACCCATCAACCACCTCCCCCCTCTTCTCGCCTTCATCGCGAGCCCCAGTTGTTCCCGTACCGAATCACGGCGTCGATGCGGTCTTCTGTCCGGGCCGCAGCCTCGCAGGCCAAGACGAACTCGATCAGCTCCGTCAGCTGTGCGTCGAGTGAGGCGATTGCTGTTGGTTCGTTGCGCGCGGTCTCCGATTGACTGTTGAGCTCGTTCATCACTCATCCCCTGTGGAAAGTGCCGGCGTGGAGGTCAGACTTGTGACTTCGTAACCGTGCAAGGCTTCGAGAAACGGCTGAAAGCTGCCCCAGACCAGGCAGCAAACCCGGTGGCCGTCGACCTCGACCTCGGTGACCCCTATCGCCCGCGCGATTTGTCGCACCGGAGGCGGGCCGATGAATGTCACCTCAACTCGCTGGGTCGCTAGCTCCTTCGTCATACTTGTCAGCCTGAGGCCGCAGCCGGCCGCGCGAATCGTCACGATTACTGAGTCGATGCGTAGTCACCATGGCCAGACCTAGGCACCGGATGGGCAACCTGCCCGCGGAGGCGACCAGCTTCATCGGCCGCCGGAGGGAGCTGGGCGAGATCAGAAAGAAGCTCGCCACGGCCCGCCTGGTCAGCCTCGTGGGGCCAGGAGGCGTCGGGAAGACCCGACTCGCACTACGCATTGCGGCCGACCTGGGACGTGGCTTCGCGGACGGCGCCTGGTTGGTCGAGCTGGCCGAGATTCGCGATGGGGCTCTGGTGACCAACGCCGTGCTCGCAGCCCTGGACCTCCGCGACCAGGCCGCAATCAAGCCGCTGCAGATCCTGCTGTCCGACTTGCAAAACAGGCAGCTGTTGCTCGTCCTCGACAACTGTGAGCACCTCCTCGGAGACGTTGCTCCACTGGTGGCCGAAGTCCTTCGCGCCGCGCCCAGGCTGACGTTGATCACTACAACTCGAGAGCCGCTCCAGGTGCCAGGCGAGCACGTCATCCCCATTCCGCCGCTGCAGGTCCCTCCAGGAGACGGAACGCAACCACTCGCTCAGCTGCGACAGAACGAAGCCGTGATGCTGTTTAGTGAGCGGGCGGGAGCGGCATCGGGCACCTTCGAGCTCAACGGGTCGAACCAGGCGGTGGTCGTCGCGCTGTGCCGCCGGCTCGACGGTTTGCCGCTGGCGATTGAACTCGCGGCGGTCAGAACCCGAGTCCTCAGCGTGGAGCAGATCATGGATCGCTTGTCTGACCGATTTGCGCTGCTCACCGGCGGAGGCCGGGCGGCACTCCCGCGTCATCAAACGCTCCGAACGACCATTGACTGGAGTTACGACCTCTTGACGCCGGCCGAGCAAGTGCTGTTCAGGCGGTTATGCGTGTTCGCCGGTCGCTTCACCCTGCAGGATGTCGAGTCGGTTTGCACCTCCAGCGACGTGCCTGCCACGGAGGCGTTGGACATCCTATCGGCGCTGGTCGACAAATCGCTGGTAACGAAAGAGGACGTCAGGGGATTTGCCTGCTATCGACTGCACGAGACCCTGCGCGAATACGCGCGCCTCAAGTTGGGGGATGCAGGCGAGGATGAACTTCTCGAGGAGCGGTGCCTCGAGCACTACCGGACGACCTGTCTGCGATCTGCGGACCAGGCTCGATACCGGCTTCTCGAGTGGCTCGCGTGGGCCGAGCTGGAAATCGACAACATCCGCGCGGTTCTTCAGCGATGCCTGGCGCGCGGCGACTCTGCCCGCGGGCTCGATATCGCCGCCTCGATGAAGTACTACTGGATCACGCACGGGACCACGGAGGGCGTGCGCTGGCTCGACCCCCTGCTCGCGTCCGGGGAGGCGTCTCCGCGTACGCGGGTGCGGGCCTATTACCTTCGTGGATGGTTGAGCCTGCTTCAGGCCGACGCCGCGGCCGCCGGGCGCTGGATCGCGCGAGCCCTGGCGACCGCTCGAGAGACCGGGCTGCCGGCGCTGTTGTCCGAGTCATTATCGATAGCCGCGACCGTCGAGAACCTGGCCGGCGAGCACGAAGCCGCGAGACGCTATCTGAAGGAGGCCGAAGCAATCACCCGGGGTCTGAATGACTTCCCCGCGACGATCGAGCTGGTGGAATCTCGGGCCATTCAGGCGATCTTCGAGGGGGACCTGGAGGCTTCCAGAACTGCGTCTTATGAGGGCGCGCGCCTCAGCCGAGAAGCCGGTGACCTGTATCAATTGGAAGCGATGCTTCGCAACCTCGGTATGGTGGGGATGATGTCCGGCGATTTTCATAACGCCAACTCACAGTTCAGCGAAGCGTTGCGCGTCGCTCGGACCATCGATAATCGGCTGGCGCAGTATTACGGACTTTCGGCTGCAGGTTGGTATGCGGCCAACACTGGCCAGACGCGAGCAGCGGCACAGCTTCTCGGGGCAGCAGAATCTCTGGGGAGGCAGACCGGCGCAGACATCATGGGACCGCTTGTTCCCCTCTTGGCGCAGGCCAAAGACTCGGCCAAGGGAGCTCTGGGGTCGTCGAAGTTCGAGGCCGAATTTCAGGCGGGCACTCGCTTGAATCGCGTGGCGGCATTGCGGCTC
>Ga0209350_1001063_pt1 | contig 12707 bp, 9 predicted proteins | sample GraSoi013_2_20cm_2_FD_185822 | JGI IMG/M metagenome (GOLD analysis project Ga0209350, IMG submission 185822) | Grasslands soil microbial communities from the Angelo Coastal Reserve, California, USA - Sample 09_27_2013_2_20cm (SPAdes) (version 2) | ecosystem: Environmental > Terrestrial > Soil >...
CGGGTTAGGCGATCCTCCAAGAACTCCGGCGACGACGCGGCTGTGATGTCCCCGGAGGGCGGCTCGGCCAAGGGCCGCCCTCTGCTGGTTTGCTCGTGAGAACTCGGTCGCTACCGGTGCGTCTATCTCATTAGCGCATTCGATTCCGAACGCCCACTGGCCCCGCGGTTTTCATCGACTTGGGACAGTGCGTCTAATCAGCGGTGACAGGAGCCTACATGCCTAAAGAGAGCGTGCAGAAGAAGCTCGAGCGGGTCCGGCCACCGCGCGTCAATATCACCTACGAGGTGGAGACCGGCGGTGCCCTCGAGGTGAAGGAGCTGCCGTTCGTCATGGGGGTGCTCGCCGACTTCACCGGACAACCGACGGAAGAGCTTGCCAAGTTGAAGGACCGCAAGTTCGCCGAGGTGACGCTCGACAACTTCGACGATGTGCTCGCGGGCATGAAGCCGCATCTCAACTACGCGGTCGCCAACAAGCTGAGCGACGACCCGAAGGCCGGCAAGATCGAAGTCGACTTGACCTTCGAGAGCCTGGACGACTTCTCGCCCGACCGCGTGGCGAAGAACGCCGAGCCACTGCGCAAGCTGCTGGAGCTGCGCGGCCAGCTCGCGGACCTGCGGGGCAAGGTGCAGAGCAACGAGAAACTGGAGGAGATCCTCTTGGCGACCCTGAGCGACGATGAGAAGCGCAACCAGCTCAAGGCCGAGCTCGAGGCCGGCGGCGGTGCAGGCAGTCCCTCAGGAGGTGCATGATGGAATCGCCGAGACAGGAACAGGCGGCCGCGGCCGCCCCGGGTGTCGAAGCGAGCCTGCTCGACCAGATCGTCGAGAAGGGGCGATTCGGCGTAGACGCCCCCGCCCGCGAGCGCGGCAAGGACATGATCAAACATTTCGTCAACGAAGTGCTCGCGGGCACGATTACCGTGGCCCGCGACGCAGACGCGATGCTGAACGCGCGCATCGCCCAGATCGACCGGCTCATCTCCGCCCAGGTGAACGAGATCATGCACGCGCCCCAGTTCCAGAAGCTCGAATCGACGTGGCGCGGCTTGCACTATCTCCTATCGCAATCGGAGACGAGTGAGCTGTTGAAGATCAAGGTCCTGAACGTGTCGAAGAAGGACCTCCTCAAAGACCTGCAGCGCGCGCCGGAGTTCGATCAGAGTGCCTTGTTCAAGAAGGTCTACGAAGAGGAGTACGGTGTGTTCGGGGGGTCCCCCTTCGGGGCGCTGGTCGGCGATTACGAGTTCGACAGGACCGGCGAGGATGTCGAGCTCCTCGAGAAGGTGTCGCAGGTGTCCGCGGCCGCGCACGCGCCGTTCATCGCCGGGACGAACGCGCAAATGTTCAGTCTCGAGAGCTTCACGCAGCTCGATCAGCCTCGCGACATGGCGAAGGTGTTCGGCACGACGGACTACGCCAAGTGGAAGGTGTTCCGCGACAGCGAAGATTCACGCTACGTGGCCCTCACCGCGCCGCGGATGCTGTTGCGCGAGCCCTACGGGCGCGAGAAGCCGGTCGAGGCCTTCCAGTACGAAGAGGACGTGGGTGAGCACTCGCAGTACCTCTGGGGGAACGCCGTCTGGGCCCTCGCCGCTCGCGTGTCGCAAGCGTTTGCCACCTACGGCTGGTGCGCGACGATTCGCGGAGTCGAGAGCGGGGGGCTCGTGGAGGGTCTGCCGGTCCATTCGTTCAAGACGGACTCGGGCGATGTGGCGATGAAGTGCCCCACCGAGACTCCGATTACCGATCGGCGAGAGAAGGAGCTCGCGGACCTGGGGTTTGCGCCGCTGGTGCATTGCAAGGGTACGGCGAACGCGGCGTTCTTCAGCGTCCAGTCGGCGCAGAAGGCAAAGAAGTATCAGACGGACGCGGCAACGGCCAATGCGCGCATCTCGGCGCAGCTGCCCTACATCTTCGCGGTGTCGCGCTTCGCGCACTACTTGAAGGTGATGATGCGCGACAAGATCGGCGGGTACCAGTCGAAGAGCCAGATTCAGACGTTCCTGAACAACTGGATTGCGGACTACGTGGTAGGCGACGACGATGCTCCCCAGGGCATCAAGGCGCGGCGGCCGTTGCGCGAGGCGCGGATCGAGGTGCAGGAGATCCCAGCCAAGCCCGGTGCCTACCGTGCCGTCGCGTTCCTGCGGCCGCACTTCCAGCTCGACGAGTTGAGCGTGGCCATGCGGTTGGTGGCCGAGCTGCCGGCGCCGGCCAAATAAACAATAGAGTCGCCTCATCGCACAGGAGGATTCCATGGCGTTCGATGCATATCTGAAGCTCGATGGCGTAGAAGGGGAGGCGACCCGGAAGGGGTACGAGAAGCAGCTGTTCCTCGATTCCTTCAGCTGGGGAGCGCACAACCCTACCAGTAAGGTGGGCACGGGAGGCGGCGCCGGGCGGGTGGAGATCAGCAACTTCACCGTTTCGAAGAAGACTGACAAGTCGAGCGCGAAACTGTTCCAGGCCTGCTGCGCGGGAAAGCACTTCAAGGACGCGATGCTCACGGTGCTGAAGGCCGGCGGCGAAAACCCCGTGGACTACCTGAAGTACGAGTTCAAAGAGCTGTTCGTCACCGATATTCAGTGGTCCGGGGCCACCGGCGGCGATGAGACGCCTGCAGAGCACGTGGGGTTCGCGTTCGGCGCCGTGACGGTTACGTACACGGAGCAAAAGGCGGACGGCTCGAAGGGCGCGGCGATCGTCGCCGGGTGGGATCTGAAGGGCGCCAAGGCGCTCTGATGCGGAGCCGCGCGTGAAGGCGGATGAGCTGCTGCGCGCGGGCCAACTCGATGAGGCGATTGCGTCGCTGGGGGTCGAGCTGCGGGGCAACCCGGCCGACACCCAGCGACGCACGTTCTTGTTCGAGTTGCTCTGCTTCGCGGGCGAGCACGAGCGGGCGGAGAAGCAGCTGGGCGTGCTCGCCGGCGGTGGCCGCGAGGCGCGGCTGGGGTCGCTCCTGTACCAGGCGGCGCTGCAGGCGGAGCGCACCCGGCAGGAGATGTTTGAGACTCGCTCCTACCCGTCGAGCGGGCCGACGCCGCCTCGGGCGTCGGGGACTCTGAACGGGCGGCCGTTCGCGACGCTCGAGGACGCCGACCCGCGCATCGGGCCCCGCCTCGAGGTGTTCGCCGCTGGCCGCTACCTCTGGATCCCGTTCGCGCATCTCGCGTCGGTGCGCATGTCCGCACCCAAGCGCCTGCGCGACCTGCTCTGGACACCGGCGGTGGTTCGCCCGGGCCCGGCGTTCAAGGGCCTGGAGCTCGGCGAAGTATTGCTCCCTGTCGTGGCGCCCCTCTCCTGGCAACACGCCGACGCGGCCGTCCGGCTCGGGCGGTCGTCGGAGTGGGTGGCGCTCGAGGACCACACCGAAGCGCCGATGGGGCAGAAGCTCTGGCTGGTCGACGGGGACGAGTTTCCTATCCTCGAACTGCGGGAGTTGGACATTACGCCGGCCGCCGCGGCCCAGGCCTGACGCGGATGCCGGCGCCGACCGACCTCCTGCAGCCACTCCCCGGACCGAACGCGGGGGGCGCCAACCTGCGCTACGACCCCCTGTATGACAAACTCAAGGAAGCACGCCGCGAGGACGACGCGGCGCCGCAGGGGGAGTGGACGCGACCCCGCAAGATGGCCGACTGGCCGCAGGTGATCAAACTCGCCAGCGACGCGCTGGCGACGAAATCGAAAGACCTGCAGATCGCCGCCTGGCTTACCGAGGCGCTCGCGCACCAGGATGGCGTGGCGGGGCTCAACGCGGGACTCGATCTGTTGCGGGGGCTGGTCGAGCGGCATTGGGACCACCTCTATCCCGAACTGGAAGACGGCGACACGGGGTTGCGCGCGGCCCCGCTCGACTGGGTCGGTCGCTACCTCCACCCCGCCATTCGGTCGGTGCCCCTGAACAAGACCGGCCACGATTTCTTCAAGTACAGGGAGGCGCGCGCGACCGGCTACGAAGCCGACGCCGCGGGGGACCAGAAGAAGCTCGCCGCGCGGCAGGCCGCGATCGAGGAGAAAAGGCTCACCGCGGAAGACTTCGATAAGGCGTTCGACGCGACGCCCAAGGCCTGGTACAAACAGCTCGTCGTGGACCTGAACAGCTGCGGACAGGCGCTCCAGGCGCTCGACGCCTTGGCGCAGGAGAAGTTCGGGGACGCGGCGCCGAACTTCATGGACCTCCAGAAGGGCCTCGAAGAGGTCGGCGACGTCGTGAGCAAGCTGCTCGTCAAGAAGCTCGAGCTCGATCCCGATCCGCCGGATGCGGCGCCGGCCGGTGCCCTAGGCGTGGGAGGCGGCGGGGCGACCGGCTCGAGCGGGGCAGCGGGGGCGCTGGCCCCAGAGCCGGCGAGCGCCGACGATGCCGCCGCGCGGATCGCCAGTGCGGTCCGGTTCCTGCGACGCGCCGACCCGAAGAACCCCGCGCCCTACCTCATCCTGCGCGGCTTTCGCTGGGGCGAGTTGCGGGCCCGCGGCGGGGACGTGGACCCGAAGCTGTTCACGGCACCTCCCACCCAGGTGCGGACGCACTTGAAGAGCCTGTTGCTCGACGGCAAGTGGACCGAGCTACTGGAGGCCGGCGAGGATGTGATGGCGACCCCGCTCGGCCGCGGCTGGCTCGACCTGCAACGCTACGAGCTGACCGCCTGTGGCCAGCTGGGCACCGAGTACGACCTGGTGGCGATCGCGCTCCGCACGGCCCTGGTCGGGTTGCTGCGCGACGTGCCCGGTCTCCTCGACCTGACGCTGATGGACGACACGCCGACGGCCAATGCCGAAACCCGGGCGTGGCTCCAAAACGGCGGACTCGTCGCCGCGGCGGCGCAAGCAACGGCCGAGGCCGCGGCGCAGCCCACGGCAGCCGCTGCCATGCGTCCCAGCCTTGGGCGAGTGTTCGACCGCGCCGTGGATGAAGTCCGCGCGGGCCGACCCCAAAAAGGGATCGAGCTGCTGATGCGCGAGGCGGAGCAGGAGAAGAGCGAACGGGCGCGGTTTCTGTGCCGCGCGGAGGCCGCGGGGATCATGGTCGAAGCGGGGCTCGAGGCCGTGGCGATGCCAATTCTCAAGGAACTCGTTGACGCCATCGAAACGCACAAGCTCGAAGATTGGGAGGCCGGGAACGTCGCGGCGCGCCCCATGGGGCTCATGTACCGCTGCCTCCAGAAGTTGGGAGGAGACGCCGAGCGGAAGGACGACTTGTACCGCCGCATTTGCCGCCTCGACCCCCTGCAGGCGATCGCCTTCCCGAGCGGCCCGGGCGCGGGGAGCGGTGGCGGAGGCAGCAATGCTACAGCCGGAGCTTGACCGCACGGTTCAGTGGTCGGTGCTCGATCGGCTGATCGACGCCAACCCGGACAACGCCGTCGAGCCGCCGCTCACCTGGGCGCAGTCGGTGCGCGAGCTGAAGCGCGGGCTGCGGCGCGACCTCGAGTGGCTGCTCAATACCCGCCGCATCGTGGTGCCCGCGCCGGCGGGGATGACCGAGCTCGAGCAGTCGCTGTACCACTACGGGCTGCCCGACATCACATCGGCGAGCTCCGAGTCGACCGACACGCGCAACTGGTTACGCCGCCAGGTCGAGGAGACGATCCGGGTGTTCGAGCCCCGCTTGACGGACGTGCACGTGTCGGTGGAAGCCGTGGGCGACCTCGCACGCCGGGAAGTGCGGTTCGTGGTCGAGGCGCTGCTGCAAATGGAGCCGAGCCCGGAGCAGGTCGTGTTCGACACGGTGCTCGAGATCTCGAGCGCGACGTTCGAAGTCAAGGGAGCCGGCGCCGATGCGTGACGACCTGCTGTACCACTACGAGCAGGAGCTCGGCTATCTGCGTCGCGCGGGGGCCGCCTTTGCGGAGCGTTACCCGAAGGTCGCCTCGCGCCTCCTGCTCGAGCCCAACAAGTGCGCGGACCCCCACGTGGAGCGCCTGCTCGAGGCGTTCGCCTTTCTCGCGGCGCGCGTCCACTTGAAGCTCGAGGACGATTTCTCCGAGATCAGCGAGGCGCTGCTGAACGTGGTATATCCGCATTACCTGCATCCGATCCCGTCGATGTCGATCGTGGAGCTGCGTCTCGATCCCGAACAGGGCAAGTTGACGACCGGCCTGCCGGTGGCACGCGGAGCGCCGCTCTACTCGAAGCCCGTGGGCGGCACGCCGTGCAAGTTCCGCACGTGCTACGACACGACCCTGTGGCCAGTGACGGTAGCGGCGGCACAGTGGCGCGCGCCCGATCAGTTGCAGCCCCCGGTCACGGGTCCCACGGCGGTGGGGGCGCTGCGCCTCGAGCTCGAGTGCCTCCCCGACGTGAGCTTCGCGAAGCTCGCGCTCAACCAGCTGCGCCTTCATCTGAACGGGGAGAGCACGCTCATCTCGACGCTGTACGAGGTGCTCTGCAACAACTGCGTCGAAATCCAGATTCGCGACGTCGACGCGAAGCCGCCGAAAAAGCCTGTCGTGCTGCGCGGAAGTGCGCTGCGGCCTGTGGGCTTCGGTCCGGACGACGGGATGTTGCCCCTGCCGCGGCGCTCGATGGTGGCGTACCGATTGCTCCAGGAGTACTTCACGTTCCCCGACAAGTTCTTCTTCCTGGATCTCGACGGGTTCGCCGAGGTGCGGGCGGCAGGGTTCGGCCGACGGGCGGAAGTCATTTTCTTCATTGCGCCCTTCGAGCGCCCGGAGCGTCGGGCCGTGCTCGAGGCCGGCGTTGCGGCGCGCACGATTCTCCTCGGGTGCGTCCCGATCGTCAACCTTTTCGCGCAAGATTCGGAGCCTGTCGATCTGGTCCCTACGCGTTACGACCACCCCGTGGTGGCCGACGCCCGGCGGCGTGAGACGACACGGATCTTCTCCGTCGACGAGGTGGTAGCGGCGCGGCCGGGGGCGCCCGAGGTCCTCCACTTCGAGCCCCTCTACTCGTTCCGACACGGCAGCGACGGCTCGGGCCCGGGCGCGTTCTGGTATGCGAAGCCCGCGGTGAATGCCTGGGGCTCGGAGGGGGCGCCCGACATGCTGATGTCCTTCGTCGATCTCTCCGGCCGCCCAGCCCGACCGCCGTTCGAGGCGGTGACAGCCCGGCTTACCTGTTTCAATGGCGACTTGCCGAGCCGCTTGCCGTTCGGCGACGAATCGGGTGACTTCACGTTGCCCGGGGGCGGGCCGATTCAGAAGATCGTCGCGCTCGTGAAGCCCACGCCGGTGGTGCTGCCGCCGCTCGGCAAGCCCCTCTTGTGGCGGCTGATCTCCCAGCTGTCGCTCAACTATCTCTCGCTCGTGGATGGGGGAGCTGGGGCGCTGCAAGAGCTCTTGCGGCTCTACAACTTCGGGGACTCGATCGCGGGCGAAAAGCAAATCCAGGGCATCCTCGACGTTCAGGGGGCGCCCTGCTATGCGCGCCTCGAAGGGGAGCACGGCCTCAGCTTCGCGCGCGGACACCGCGTCGAGATCGGATTCGACGAGGAGCAATTCGCCGGCGGAAGCGTCTACCTATTTGCGAGTGTCCTGGAGCAGTTTCTCGGGCTCTACACGGCCCTGAACAGCTTCTCCACCCTCGCCGTCCGCACGCGCCAGCGAAAGGAGATGCTGCGCGAGTGGCCAGCCCGAGCGGGATGGAAGGCGCTCGTCTAGCCTCGCCCGAGGTCGCGACCCGGCTCGCCGCGGAGCCGACCGCCTTCGAGTTCTTCCAGGCGGTCCGCCTCCTCGGGCGCCTGTATCCCGAGCGCGCACCGGTCGGGGGGTTCGGGGCGCCGGCCGAGGAGGTCGCCAGCTTCTCGGCGGTGCCCGCCATCGCCTTCCCGGCGAGCGAAGTGCAGGACCTCGAGTTGGCGGGTAAGGGACCCGCCCGCCTGCGGGTAAACATCATGGGTCTCATCGGACCGTTGGGGGTGCTCCCCTACCACTACACACAACTCGTGGCGGAGCGACTGCGGGCGCGCGACCGGGCGCTCCAGGGTTTCCTCGGCATCTTCGAGCACCGCATGATCTCGCTGTTCTATCGAGCGTGGGAGAAACAACGCTTCACGGTCGGCTACGAGCGGGACCGCGCCGAGCGGCTTACGGAGCACTTCCTCGATCTTGTCGGGCTCGGGTTGGCTGGCGCCCGGGGGCGAATGCCCATACCGGACGAGGCCTTCATTTACTATAGCGGCGCCCTGGCGCCGCAGCCGCGCTCCGCCGCGGCCCTGCAAGCGGTGCTGCAGGACTTCTTCGACGTCCCCGTCCAGGTCGAGCAGTTCATCGGGGGCTGGTATCCGCTGGCCCCAGGCACCCAGTGCAGCCTGGGTAGCGAGGCGGGGGCGTCCGACCAGGTTGGCTTGGGTGCCGTCGTCGGCGACGAGGTCTGGGACGAGCAGGCGCGGGTGCGGCTACGGGTCGGCCCTTTGACGCGAGAGCGATACGAGCAGTTCCTGCCCACCGGGGCGGCGTATCCGCTGTTGCGCGCGCTCACCCGCTTTTTCAGCCACGATCAGTTCGATTTCGAGCTCCAGCTCGTCCTGGCCCGAGACGAGGTGCCGCCCTGCACGGTCGGAGCGGGGGGCGAAGAGTCGACGTCGCTCGGCTGGGGGACGTGGCTCCGTACGGAGGCGTTCGCGCGAGACGCGGACGAGACGCTGTTGACGCTATGAGGCGAGCGTACGTATGAACGTGAATCTCAGGAGTTTGATCGGGAAGCTGAACAACCAGACCCGCGGCGTCCTCGAGGCCGCGGCGGGGTTGTGTCTGGCGCGTACGCACTACGACGTCGAGATCGAGCATTTCCTGGTGAAGCTGCTCGACGCCAGCGACGCCGACACCGCCTACATCCTCAAGCACTTCGAGGTGAACCGCTCACGCCTCGCCAACGACCTCACGCGCAGCCTCGACAAGCTCAAGTCCGGCAACGCGCGAACGCCGGCGCTCAGCCCGACTCTCACCAGGATGCTCGGAGACGCCTGGCTCATCGGCTCGGTGGACTATGGGGCGAGCCTGATCCGTACGGGCTACACGATCCTCGCTCTCGTATCCGACGACGAGCTCCGTCGGCTCATCCAGGAGGTGAGCAAGGAGCTCGCAAAGATCTCGGCGGAGAGCTTGAGCAAGGACTTTTCGAGCATCGTCGAGCACTCGATCGAGGAGGCTCAAGGTCCGGGTCCCGCGACGCCGGGTGAAGGGGCCCCGCGCGCGGTCGGGGGCAAGACTCCGAATCTCGATCAGTACACCGTCAACCTGACCGAGCGGGCGCGCCAGGGCGCCCTCGACCCCGTGCTCGGCCGGGACTTCGAGGTCCGTCAAGTGGTCGACATCCTGACCCGACGGCGCCAAAACAATCCGATTTTGGTGGGCGAGGCGGGGGTCGGCAAGACCGCGGTGGTCGAGGGCTTCGCCATGCGGATCGTGCAGGGTGACGTCCCACCGGTGCTCAAGAACGTGAGCCTGCGCACGCTCGACCTCGCCCTGCTGCAAGCGGGGGCTGGGATCAAGGGAGAGTTCGAAAACCGCCTCAAGGGCTTGATCGAGGAAGTGCGTTCGTCCCCAACGCCGATCATCCTGTTCATCGACGAAGCGCACACGATGATCGGCGCGGGTGGGGCGGCGGGCCAGAGCGACGCCGCGAATCTGTTGAAGCCGGCGCTCGCGCGTGGCGAGCTGCGCACCATCGCCGCGACCACGTGGTCTGAGTACAAGAAGTACTTCGAGAAGGACCCCGCGCTCGCGCGGCGCTTCCAGCTCGTCAAGGTCGAGGAGCCGTCCGAGGACGCCTGCCGGGTCATGATGCGCGGCGTCGTGCCGTCGCTCGAAAAACATCACCGGGTACGGATTCTCGACGACGGCGCCGAGGCGGCGGTGCGCCTTTCACACCGCTACTTGGCCGACCGGCAACTGCCCGACAAGGCCGTGAGCGTCCTGGACACGGCGTGCGCCCGACTCGCCCTGGGCCAGCACGCGCCGCCCGCAGCACTCGAGGACGCCATGCGGACGCTCGATGATCTCGCGGTGCAGACCCGTGTTCTGGAACGTGAGCGGGCCGTGGGCGCGGACCACGCAGATCGGCTGCGCCGGCTCGCAGAGCAGACGGCCGAGACCGAGGGGCGCGTGGCAGCGTTGCAGGCGCGCTGGGAACGCGAGCGGGATCTCGTCGCCAAAGTCCGCGAGCTGCGCGGGCGCCTGGAAGCGCTCGCTGCCGAGCCTCCGAGCGGCAACGGCGGTGGGGCAGCGGAGCCGCTCCGAGCGGAGCTCGCCGGCCTCACGCGCGAGCTCGCCGGCCTCCAGGGCGAGAGCCCCCTCGTCCCAGTCGTGGTCGACGGGAATCTGATCGGCCAGGTCATCTCGGGTTGGACCGGAATCCCTGTGGGTAAGATGCTGAGCGATGACGTGCAGGTGACGTTGAGCCTGGAGCGTCACCTGGAGACACGAGTCATCGGGCAGTCGCACGCCCTCGAAGCCATCAGCCGCCGCATCCGCACGTCGCGCGCCGGGATCGAAGATCCCGGGAAGCCCGTCGGCGTGTTTCTGCTGGTCGGCCCGAGCGGCGTGGGGAAGACGGAGACGGCGCTCGCGCTGTCCGATCTCCTCTACGGGGGCGAGCGCAACCTGATCACGATCAACATGTCGGAGTTCCAGGAGCCGCATACGGTTTCCACCCTCAAGGGCTCACCGCCGGGCTACGTCGGTTACGGCGAGGGTGGCGTGCTGACGGAAGCCGTGCGCCGGCGTCCCTATTCGGTCGTCCTCCTGGACGAGGTGGAGAAGGCGCACCCCGACGTTCTCGAGCTCTTCTATCAGGTCTTCGACAAGGGCGTGATGGAGGACGGCGAGGGTCGCCAGATCGACTTCAAGAACACGATCCTGGTGCTGACGACCAACGCCGGCACCGACACCTTGATGAAGCTGTGCGCCGATCCCGAGACCATGCCCGAATCCGAGGGCCTCGTGAAGGCGCTCAAGCCCGAGCTCAATAAGATCTTCAAGCCGGCGTTCCTCGGGCGCACGGTAATCATCCCCTACTTCCCGATCCGCGACGAAGCCATGAAACGGATCATTCGGCTCAAGCTCGGCAAGGTCGAGCGGCGCCTGCGGGAGAGCCATGGCGCGGAGCTCCAGTGCGACGACGCGCTGGTCGACGCGGTGGCCGCGCGCTGCACCGAGGTCGAGAGCGGCGCCAGAAACGTGGACAACATCCTGACCAACACGCTGCTCCCGGAAATCTCGCGGCTCCTGCTCGAGGCGGTTGCCGTCGGGGCGCGGACGGACGTCCTCCGCGTCGGTGTGGGGGAAGGCGGGGCGTTCACGTATGGCGCCGGGTCACCCACAACCGGTGCGGCGACCGCTCCGGCCGCTGCGGGCAGCCGGTAACCGTCGAGGCCACGGATCCATGGCGAAGTACACCCAGGACAAGCGGCCGATGAAGGTGGACACCGTGCTCGGCGCGGACGTCCTGCTGCTCGACGGGTTCGCCGGTGACGAGGGTGTGTCGACGCCGTTCCTCTATACACTCGATCTCCTGTCGGAAGACGCGTCGATCGACGCCAAGAAACTGCTCCGCACGGCGGCTGTCGTCACGCTTCATCTCGCCGGCACCACGCCGCGCTACATCCACGGCCTGATTACCCGCTTCGTGCAGCTCGGCCGTACCGAAGACAAGCTCACCGCGTACCGTGCCGAGGTCGTGCCGTGGCTTTGGTTCCTGTCGCTGTCCAGTGAGTGCAAGATTTTCCAGAATCTGAGCGTGCTCGACATCGTGGAGAAGATCTTCAAGGCACACGGGTTCAACGACTTTCAGATCAAGTGCACCAAGAGCTATCCCAAGCGCGAGTTCTGCGTCCAGTACCGGGAGACGCATTTCAACTTCGTCTCTCGGCTAATGGAAGAGGAAGGGATTTTCTACTTCTTCGACCATACGAAGGACAAACACCTGCTCACGCTGGCCGATGCGAACAGCGCGGTGAAACCATGCCCGGGTCAGGCCGCGGCGCGCATGGCGACGCAACCAGGCGCGTGGCAGGACGAGGACGTCGTCACCGCGCTCGAGCGCGAGCACACGGTGCAAACCGGCAAGATCACCCTGCGAGACCACGATTACCTGCAACCCACGCTGCAGCTCGAGAGCTCCGTATCCGGCGATGGAAAGGCCGAGGCCTACGAGTACCCGGGAAACTATGTGAAGCCGGACGAGGGCGACCGGTACGCCCGGCTGCGGCTAGAGGAACACGAAGCGTGGCGTCAAGTCGTCCGCGGGACGAGCACCTGCCGCACGTTCGAGAGCGGTTTTCGCTTCGACCTGAAGGAACACTATCGGTCGGACGCGAACCAGACGTATATGCTACTGCGCGTTCAGCACTCTGGACACACAGGTGGTTATCACTCCGGGGAGCAGGGCGCCGCGGAGTATCACAACTCGTTCGTCGCCATCCCCCACAGCGTGCCGTTTCGGGCCGCGCCGACCAGCCGCAAGCCATTTATCGGGGGCTCACAGACCGCCGTGGTGGTAGGAAAGTCGGGCGAGGAGATCTGGGTCGACAAGCACGGGCGGGTCAAGGTGCAGTTTCACTGGGACCGGGACGGGAAGAAGGACGAGCACAGCTCGTGTTGGGTGCGGGTGTCGAGTGCCTGGGCGGGAAAGAACTGGGGCGTCGTGCACATTCCGCGCATCGGGCAGGAGGTGATCGTCGATTTCCTGGAAGGCGATCCCGACCGACCGATTATCACGGGGCGGGTCTACAACGCAGACCAG
>Ga0209350_1001065_pt1 | contig 12686 bp, 12 predicted proteins | sample GraSoi013_2_20cm_2_FD_185822 | JGI IMG/M metagenome (GOLD analysis project Ga0209350, IMG submission 185822) | Grasslands soil microbial communities from the Angelo Coastal Reserve, California, USA - Sample 09_27_2013_2_20cm (SPAdes) (version 2) | ecosystem: Environmental > Terrestrial > Soil >...
CGACGCCGAGGTACGGCGTCTTGTTCTTCTCGGCGACCGACGCGGCGGCCGCGTGGAGGTCGGAGCCGAACCCGCCGAGATAGGCGACGACGCCCTGCGCGGCCAGCGTCTCGAGGCGGCTCACGGTCTTGGTGGCATCCGACTCGTCGTCCAGCAGCGTCAGCTCCAGCTCCATCGTCTTGCCGCCCACGGAGACGCCGCCGGCGGCGTTCACGTGCTCGACGCCGATCTCGTAGCCGGCGCGGACCTGGGCGCCGCCGCCGCCGTAGCGCCCGGTGAGCGGCACGACCGCGCCGACCTTGATGGTCTGGGCCGCGGACCACGCGGGCCAGCCGGCGAGCACGGCGAGCGTCACGATGCGGAGAGCTCTCATCGGCGCCTCCCTGGGCAGTCCCCTCAGCGCTTCTTCGGCGGGTGCGCGCGCACCGCGTCCTCGTTGACCTCCGTGCCCCAGCCCGGGGCCGTGGGCAGGCGGAGGTGCCCGTCCTCGATCACGGGCCCGACGGTCACGAGTTCTCCATGATGCGGAGGTTCGGCACGACCGCGCAGAAGTGGGCGTTCATGAACGTCGCGAGGTGACCGTAGAAGTTGTGCGGCGCCACGTTCACCTCGTACGTGTCGGCCATGGCGGCGATCTTCACCGACTCGGCCACGCCGTTCCACGGCGTGTCGATGATCGCCACATCCACGGCCCGCGCCTCGAAGTAGGGCCGGTAGTCGCGCCGGCCGAAGAGGCACTCGCAGGAGGCGACCGGGATCCGCGTGGACCGACGAATGTCGTGGAGCGCCTTCGGGTCGCGCGTGTCGATCTCGACCCAGAAGATATCGAAGGGCTCGATCGAGCGCGCGACCTTCAGGAACCCCTCCGTCTTGAAGTTGAAGTTGAGGTCCACGAGAAGGTCCACGTCGGGCCCCGTCCCCTCGCGAAACGCCGCGAGCTGGTCGCGGAGCGCCGTGAGCACGTCGCGCTCGGCGTTCAGCTCGGGGAAGCCCGGGCCGCGGCGCGCGAAGCCCGGCGAGTGCAGATACGGATTTCGACCCAGAACGAAGACGTTGGTCTTGAGCGCGGTGAAGCCGCGCTCGACCACTTCTCGGCCGACCTTCACCACGTCGTCGAGCGTGCGGAGCGGCGGGATCTGCATCTCCGCGGACCACTGGAGACGGTACGTCCCGCAGTGCGACCAGTAGAGGCGGATCCGGTCGCGCACCGGCCCTCCGAGAAGCTCGTAGACCGGGATGCCGAGCGCCTTGGCCTTGATGTCCAGCAGCGCGTTCTCGATCGCGCCGATCGCCTGCTGCGCGATGCCGCCGGCCGCCTGGCGGCGCACGGCGTACAGGAGCGCGACGAGCGCCTCGTAGGCGCGCGGGTCGCGTCCGATGATCTGGGGCGCGAGCCCGTCGATGACGGCCGACACCCCCACACCTCCGAAGGACTCGTTGTACTCGCTCCAGCCGACGAGCCCGTCGTCGGTCGTGATCTTGAGGAAGTCGAAGTTCCGTTGACCCGCATCCGCGTGCAGCGACTCCACCCTGGCGATTTTCATGGCGGCCACTATAACGCAGGGGCCGCGCCGGGGACAGCGACCTCGAGAAGGCGGTCATGGGATCGCGATGGGCTGGTACCATGGGACGCGCGAACCCTGGAGGATCGACCATGCGAACGCGACTGACGGAAGCATTCGGCATTCGCCATCCGATCGTCTGTGCGCCAATGGGGCTGGTCACCGGGGGCCGTCTGGCGGCCGCCGTCTCCGCCGCCGGCGGGCTGGGCATCATCGGCGGCGGCTATGCCGGCACGCTCGGCGGCGAGCCGGATCTGGACGCCGAGCTGGCCCACGTCCAGGGGCAGACGTTCGGCGTCGGCTTTATCACCTGGGCGCTCGCGCGCGCGCCGCGCGCCCTCGACGCGGTGCTGCCCCATCGCCCGGCCTGTGTGTTTCTTTCGTTCGGCGACCCACTCCCCTTCGCCGAGCGCATTCGTCGCGCCGGCGCCAGGCTCGTCTGCCAGGCGCAAAACCTCGCGCACATCGATGCGGCGCTCACGGCGGGCGCCGCGGCGATCGTCGCGCAGGCCATGGCGCGAAGCGCGCCACGCTGCCGTTCGTGCCAGAGGCGGCGGATTATCTTGCGAAGCGCTCCCCCGCGACGCTGCTGCTCGCCGCGGGCGGCATCGCCGACGGCCGGGGACTGGCGGCGGCCCTCATGCTCGGCGCAGACGGCGTGGTGGTCGGCACCCGCTTCTGGGCCTCCGCCGAAGCGCTCACGCCGCGCGCCGCAACCGAGCGTGGGATTCTTGCCACCGGCGACGACACCGTGCGGACCACGGCCATCGACGCGCTGCGCGGCGTGCCCTGGCCCGACGAGTTTTCGTTCCGCGTCGTGCGGAACAAGCTGACCGACCAGTGGTCCGAGCGCGAGGCCGAGGCCCAGGCCGCGCGCGGCAGCCTGGCCGAGGCGTACGCGGCCGCCAGAGACCGCCAGGACTTCGACACGGTCGCGATCGTCGCGGGAGAGTGCGTCGGACTGGTCCACGACCGCCCGAGCGCGGCGAGCATCGTGCGCGGCATGGTCGAACAGGCTGAGGCGCTGCTACGGCGCGGCGCGACGCTCGACCTCGCGTGAATCGTCCGCCAGTCGGAACGGCGCGGTAGTAGAGGCTCGGGGACGGCTCCGGAAACCGCCCCCGAGCTCGTCAGGTGGTATGCGCAGCCCAACGCTGCGCGCCCCGGCGTGCGCCGGGACTCAGTACTGCGGAACGCTCGGTGAGCGCGCCACCGGTCTTACAGCACCCGCGGCGCGCCTGTCGACCCGGGTGGAGTTTCCATGATCACCCCCACGTCGGTTGGCGCCACGACCAGGAGGAGGCGCCTTCACCCTCCCGTCTCTTCTGAGTTAACCCCGCGCGGGCCGGGAGTCAAGCGGCCGGCGGTGGCCAGATCGGAGGTATGATTACGCCGCGAGTCAACCCGAAAGAGGAGCGCCATGACAGCGATCACCCAGTCCGTCGATCTCGAGCGCCGCGGCCGCGTCGCCGTTCTGACCGTCAATAACCCACCCGTCAACGCCCTGAGCCAGCACGTGCGCCAGGGGCTGCGCGACGGCGTCAACCAGGCGACCGCCGACGCGACGGTCGGCGCCATCGTCATCACCTGCGCCGGTCGCACCTTCGTCGCCGGCGCCGACATCACCGAGTTCGGCAGGCCGCCGAAGGAGCCCGGCCTCCACGAGGTTCTCGACCGGATCGAGGGCGCCCCGAAGCCCGTCGTCGCCGCCGTCCACGGTACCGCGCTCGGCGGCGGTCTCGAGGTCACGCTCGCCTGCCATTACCGGGTGGGGGTGAAGACGGCGCGCTTCGGCTTGCCCGAGGTCAAGCTCGGCCTCCTGCCCGGCGCCGGCGGCACGCAACGGCTGCCGCGGGTGGTGGGCGTCGAGAAGGCGCTCCAGATGATCGTGAGCGGCGATCCGATCGGCGCGGACGAGGCCCTCACGCACGGGCTGATCGACGCGATCGTGGACGGTGACCTGACCGGAGCCGGAGTCGCCTTCGCCGAGAAGGTCCTCGACGACAACCGGCCCCTCAAGAAGATTCGCGACGTCGAGGACAAGATCGCGCAGGCGCGCGGGAAGCCGGAGGTCTTCGCGAGCTTCCGGAAGTCCGTCGCGCGCCAGACGCGCGGCTTCCGGGCGCCGGAGAGCTGCATCAAGGCGGTCGAGGCGGCGGTGGCCCTGCCGTTCGACGCGGGGCTCACGCGCGAGCGCGAGCTGTTCCTCGAGCTCTTGGCCTCGCCCGAGTCGAGGGCGCAGCGGTATTTCTTCTTCGCCGAGCGCGACGCGGCGAAAATCCCGGACGTCCCGCCCGACACGCCGGCGAAAGAGATCAAGAAGGCGGCCGTGCTGGGCGCCGGCACGATGGGCGGTGGGATCGCGATGAACTTCGCCAACGCGTCTATTCCCGTCACCGTGATCGAGGTCTCGCGGGAACCGCTCGAGCGCGGCCTCGGCGTCGTGCGAAAGAACTACGAGGCGACGGCGAGCAAGGGCCGGCTGACGGCGGCAGACGTGGAGCGGCGCATGGGACTGATCCATGGCGCCATGGACCTGGGCGCGATCGCCGACGCCGACATCGTGGTCGAGGCGGTCTTCGAGGACATGCCGATCAAGAAGGACGTCTTCGCCAAGCTCGACAAGATCTGCAAGGCCGACGCGGTGCTCGCCACCAACACCTCGACGCTCGACGTCGATGTGATCGCCTCCGTGACGCGCCGGCCGGAGAGCGTCATCGGCATGCACTTCTTCTCGCCCGCCAACGTCATGCGGCTCCTCGAGGTCGTGCGCGGCGCCAAGACGTCGAAGACCACGATCGCGACAGCGATGGCCGTGGGCCGGCGCATCGCCAAAGTGCCGGTGCTCGTCGGCGTCTGCGACGGCTTCGTGGGCAACCGGATGCTTCACGCGCGCGGGTCCCAAGCCGAGAAGCTCATCCTCGAGGGGGCGCCTCCCCACCAGGTGGACAAGGTCCTCTACGACTTCGGCTTCCCGATGGGACCGTTTGCGATGGGTGACCTCGCCGGCCTCGACGTCGGCTGGCGGATCCGCAAGGGTAAGGGGCTCACGTCTCCCGTCGCCGACCGGCTCTGCGAGCTCGGGCGCTTCGGCCAGAAGACGGGCGCGGGCTACTACCACTACGTGGGCAACGATCGCACGCCGATCCCCGATCCCGAGGTCGAGAAGATCATCCTCGAGGTCGCGAAGGCCCAGTCCATCGCGCGCCGCGCGATCTCGGACGCGGAGATCCTCGAGCGCCTGCTCTACCCGATGGTGAACGAGGGAGCGAAGATCCTCGACGAGAAGCTTGCGATCCGCGCGAGCGACATCGACGTGATCTGGGTCTACGGCTATGGGTGGCCCGTCTACCGGGGCGGCCCGATGTTCTGGGCGGACTCGATCGGCCTCAAGGTGATCCGCGACCGGATGCGCGAGTTCCAGCGGCAGCACGGCGACGCCTGGCAGCCGGCCGCGCGCCTCGCCCGGCTGGCCGACGCGGGGAAAGGATTCCTCGACCCGTAAAGCCGCGCGCTCAGCCCGTGACGCTGTCGAGGACGAGCCCGAGGAACCCGTCGAGACTCGCCTTGTCGATCCAGCGGACGACAGCGATCAGATCGTGCTCGGGATCGACGAAGACGACGTTACTCCCGGCGCCCCGCGCCGCGTAGCACGACTCGGGCGCGCTCGGGAACTGACGGCGCCCGGTGTTGAGCCACCAGAGGAGGCCGTACTCCGGGTTGAGCGGGCACGGCCGGAGCATCTCTTCGATCCACGCCCGCGCCAGCAGCTCCTTGCCCCGCCACGCGCCGCCGCGCTGGATCAGGAGGCCGAAGCGCGCGTGGTCGCGCGTGGACATCCAGAGCCCGCCGCCCCAGTGCGAGCCGCCCGGCACCGACGGCATCCGCACGCCGTTGACCTCGACCCAGGCGTTGCGGTACGGCCGCCACTCCCAGTGCGGCGACGCGTCGAGCGGGTCCATGATCGCCTCGCGCAGGACGTCGGGCAGCGGCCGGCGAAACACGCGGAGCAGCGACAGGCTGAGGCGGTTCACGCGTACGTCGTTGTACTCCCAGAGCGTGCCCGGCGGCCGCAGCGGCCGTGGCCGGCCTTTCTCCGAAGCGCCGAGCTCGCTCTTGCCGAGGTCACGGTTGTGGTCGATCGAGTCGGGCTTCCCCCAGAGCGTGCCCTGCCACTCGCTCGTCTGCTGGAGCAGGTGGCGCCAGGTGATCGGGCGGTTGTGGGGAGAGTCGAAGCCGTCATCGAGCGCGTAATCGCCGACCCGATCGTCGATGTCGCGGATGAGCCCGCGCATCAGCGCGAGACCGGCCAGCGTCGCGAGGTAGCTCTTCGCCACGCTGAAGCTCATGTCGGCGCGCTGCGTGTCGCCCCACTCGGCGACGACGGAGCCGCCTCGGAGGATCAGCCCGTTCGGCCCCCCGCGTGGCAGCACGGGACCGAGCACGTCGTCGAGGGCCGGGGGCTCGTCGGCGACGCCGATGTAGCGGCCGGACTCGGCGAGGAAGTCGCGCCGCCACGCGGACTCGTGCGCACGGTGGTAGGCGATCGCGGCGGCGACGCCCTCCGCCCTCATCGAGCACCCATCGCCCCTGGTCTCGGTGTACAATGGCCCCCTGTCAATGAACCGGGTGATCCGGCTGACTCCCGAGCACACCCTCCGCCGGGCCGCGAAGCGGTTTCTGGCGGAGCCGGGGACCCACTGCCCGAAGTGCGCGAGCACGTTCGTGCGCCGTGAGCCCGCGTTCATCCACTGCCGCTTCTGCGGCAACCTCGCACGGATCGCGAACGCGTCGCTCGTGGACCAAGAGCTCTACGAGCTGCGCTCCGGCCTGCGCCTGGCTTCGTGACTCGGAGGGGGGCTTCGCCCTCCTTCCGACGGTCGTCGCGCGCCTCACGGCGCGCTCCTCCCTGCCTCCCCCCAAGGACGATTGCGCCGGCGACGCCGGCGCTCGAACCGCACGTATTCCGAGGTTCTAGGACGCCCGCCGCTTGTTGCGCACGTAGTCGACCAGCACATACTCGCCGAGCCGCTCGGGCGCGGCGAAGAACGCGCGCCCGCGGTTGATGCGCGCCATCTCCTGGACGAAGGCGGTCAGCGTCGGGCTCCGGTCGAGCATGAACGTGTTGATCGTCACGCCCTCGCGGGTGCAGCGCTGGACCTCCTTGAGGGTCTCCTGGAGCGTCCGGCGCGTGGGGGGGTAGGCGAACTCGGCCTCGTTCCCTTCCAGGTGCGCCGTCGGCTCGCCGTCGGTGATCATGACGATCTGCTTGTTGCCGACCTTCTCGCGCCCGAGGAGCTGGCGCGAGAGCGCGAACCCCGCGTGCATGTTGGTCCCGACGTTCCAGTCGGTCCACGTGAGGCTCGGGAGCTGCTCGGCCGTGAACTCGCGGGCGTAGAGCGAGAACCCGACGATGTGGAGTCGGTCGCGCGGGAACTGTCCACGGATGAGCGCATGGAGCGCGAGCGCGACCTTTTTGGCGGGCAGGAACAGACCGTTGTTGATCATCGAGCGGCTCATGTCGAGCATCACCACCGTGGCGGCCCGCGTCGAGAGCTCTGTGCGGAACACCTCGAAGTCGCCCGGCGAAAGGCGGACGGGCGTGCCCGCGCCGGCCCGCTCGACCGCGTTCATCAGCGTCTCCTTGAGGTCGAGCAGGAAGGGGTCGCCGAACTCGTAGCGCTTCGTGTCGTCGCTGCGGTCGCCCCCCGCGCCGCGGTGGCTCACGACGTGACGGCCGAAGCGGTCGCGCCTCAGGTGGGTGAAGATGTCACGGAGCGCTTTGTCGGCGATCTTGCGGATCGCGCGCGCGGTCAGCTCGAGCCGGTCGCCGCGGCGCTCGAGGTAGCCCGCCTCCTCGAGCTTCTTCGCGATCTCGCGAAGCTTGTCGAGGTCCCGCGCGGCGTCCTCCCCGAGCAGCTTCTCGACCTGCGCGGGATCGATCTTCGCGAGGTCTTCGGGGCTCTCCGCGCGGCGCATCTGGCGCTCGAGCTGGTCCATCTGCTGGAGCTCCTCCATGAGCTTCATCGCCTCGCGGAGCGTCAGCTCCTCGTCGCCGCCGAACTCGTAGCGGTGGCGCAGCTCGTCGAGCGGCAGGAGATCCTCGAGATTGGCGGCGAGCTGGGCCATCGCCGCCTCGAGGCGCTCGTCCTTCATGAAGAGCGAGCTCATCAGTTCTTGGAGCTCCCGGCGCTGGCCAGGCGACATGCTCTCGAGGAGCGACTGCATCTGCGCCATCTGCCTGCCGAGCTGTGCCAGCAGCTCGTCGAGACTCTCGGCGCCTGGGAAGAGCTGGCCCCATTTGTCCTTGAAGGCCTGGAAGTCGGGCTCCTCGCCCTCCGCGCGCTGGTGGAGCATCCGGTTCAGGTCCTGGAGCATCTCGCGCAGGCGCCGGAGATCCTCGGGCGTCATCCCCTGGAGCGCTTGCTGCATGCCCTTGAGCAACGGCTGGAGCATCTGCTGGCGGAGCGACTGCATCAGCTCGTCGAACAATCGCTTCGCCTCGGGATCCACGAAGTCGTAGCTCTGGAGCTCGCGGACCTGGCCGGCCGGGTCCGGCGGGAGTCGGTCGAGCTCGGCGAGCTTCTGCTGCGCAGAAGTTCCGGCGAGACGGTCCTTGATCCCCTCGCGCTCCTTCTGGGTGACTTCGGCGAGCTTCTTCTTGATGTCCTCGAGCGCCGAGCCCAGATCGTACCGGTCGAGCTGCGCCTGCCGTCGCTGGCGGAGCTGCTTCAGGAGATCCTGGAGCCCCGGCATCCGTTGCCCCTCCGGGTGCTGCAGGCCCTGCTGGAAGAGACGCCGGAGCGCGCGCCAGAGATCGCCGTCCAGCATGAGGTCGTCGGACATCGCGGAGAGGAGATCGTCCGCGTCGAGGTCCGGGACCGCCTGCGAGCCGTCCCAGCGCGAGTAGCGGATACGCATCGCAACGCCGATTATAGACCACTCACCAGCGCGGGACGTCTAGCGTATCCTACCGTCAATGACGCTCGACGCTCGCTTCGAGCACCTGCTCTCCACGCGAGCCCGGATCGGATGGGGTGGGCCGGTCGCGACGGCTCGTCCCGTCGCGAATCCGCGCTACGAGTTCGGTGGGGGCTACCCCGACCCGGCGTCGTTTCCGTACGACGGGATGGTCGAGGCCACGGCCCGGATGATGAAGGCCGAGGGCGCTGAGGCCCTCACCTACGGGGAGCCCCAGGGCTACGCGGCGCTCCGCGAGCTCGTGTGTCACAAGTACCGCGTGTTTGAGAGCCTGGCGGTGACCCCCGAGAACATCTTCGTCGCCAACGGGTCGGGCCACGCTCTCTCGCTCGCGTTCAGCACGTTCGTGGACCCGGGCGACCCGATCATCTGCGAGGCGCCCACCTTCGCCGGGTCGCTCAACACCATCCGGCGGCACGGGCCCGAGATCCTGGACGCGCCCGTGGACGGAGAGGGCATGGTCACGCGCGTGGTGCGCGAGCGGCTCGAGTGGCTCAGGCGCGCGGGCCGCCGCTGCAAGCTCATTTACACGATCGTCAACTTCCAGAACCCGGCCGGGCCCGATCTGTCGCTCCGCCGTCGCACCGAGCTGGTCGAGCTCGCCGCGGAGTACGACACGCTCATTCTGGAGGACGATGCCTACGGCGAGCTCCGCTTCGAAGGCGAGACGAAGCCGCCCGTGTACGCCCTGGACCGCGCCGGTCGAGTGATCCGGGCCGGCACCCTCTCGAAGATCCTCGGCGCTGGCGTGCGGCTCGGCTGGCTCTGCGCACCGCGCGCGATGCTCCCGGCCTTCCAGTCCTTCAACTTCGGCGGCGGCGTGGCCCCCTTCATGTCGCGCGTGGCGACCTGGTACCTGCGCGACCACATGGAAGAGCACGTGAAGCTGCTGATCAACGTCTACCGCGCAAAGCGCGACGCGATGCTCCGCGGGCTCTGGGAGATCCTCGAGTCCACCGACGTCGAGATCAGCCGCCCCGCGGGCGGGTTCTTCATCTGGATCAGGCTCCCGGCCGCCACCGATCCCGTGCGGCTCGAGGAGCGCGCGGCCGCGGCGCGGGTGCAGTACACCCCCGGGCCCACGTTCTTTCCCAACGGCGGCGGCGAGCGCTTCATCCGTCTGGCCTTCAGTTACGAGCCGCCGGAGAAGTGCTACGAAGGGGCTCGGCTCATCGCCCGCGCGATGCTGGACGCGCGGCGCTAACACTCACTCGGAGCCATAGCCGGGCGATCAGGGCTCGTCAACATCGTGCGCATGCGAGCCAAGAGCTTCCGACAAGCGACGCGTGATCTTCACCATGTCAGCTTCGGAGCGATCAAAGCCGTAGACCGTAAGCGGGAAGTTCAGCGGTTTCTGAATCTCCCAGATCTTTTCGTGCTCGTTCGGCGGCAGGATCGAGGCAGGACTACCTACGGCGACCCAACCAATCGGAACTGTATCTCCGGGCACGACGTGCGTCTTGAGGTGCACGACTCCATTGATCCGAACCTCGCAACCTTTTCCGAGCCGAGCACCGTGGAAGATCGAGGCCCCGGTCGCAACGAAGACTTCGTCTTCAATAGTGCAGCCAACAACGTGGGCGTGAGGCCCGATCAGGCAGTTGTTGCCGATCCTGAGCGAGTGACGAGCGTTGCTGCGAAGGACGGCGTTCTCCATCACGATGCATTCGGTTCCGATGGAGATCGAACCACCCTCGGCAATGAGCTGCGCACCGAAGAGAATTCGGCAACCAGGGCCGATGAGGACGTCGCCGCATACGGCCGCGTTTGGCGCCACATAAGCGCTGGGGTGGACCCGCGGCGATTTGCCTTGATGGTTGATGAGCATCGGGAAACCCCTCGGAAGTAATTGAACAGATTCTTGAGCTCAGTGTTTTGCGAGTCCTTTGGGATAGCGGTCGGCCACGAGGTTCAGTCTCACATTATGTTCAAGCAACGCCTTGAGGCCCGCGAGCACCAACGAAAACCCTTGAGTCGAGTCAGTCGCCTGTTCCACGAGCTGATCCCCGTCACCCGTGAAGCCGGCATTCGTAGTGCTGACGATGGATCTCACGGTCACCGGAACTGAGATGCCGTACATCTCCCAATCCCACTGAACCTGTTTGCCGGCCTCGAGCCGGCCACTGCTCTTGGTGAACCAGAATTTCGTCGTGATCTCGGGATTGACGAAAGCCTCGAACACTCCATGCTGACTCCTCTGAGCAGCTCACGCCCCGCGCTCACCTGCCCGGGCCGTCTTCGTGTCCAGCCTCGGCGACCCTACAAGTTCTCCGGCTTGAAGCGTCTCCGATAACTGACGTTGCGCCCCGACACCATGAACACCCCGTCGCCGCGGTAGTGGACTGTCGTCGGATAGCGCGGCGAGGTCGCTACGTGCGCCTTCACCACGTCGAACACAAACAGGCCATAGCCCTTGATCAGGCTCGTGTCGATCAGCTTGCACTCGAAGTTTGCATAGCACTCCGCGATGAGTGGCGCACCGACCTTCGTCGCATCGACAGCGGTGAGCCCGAACTCCTCGAACTTGTCAACGTCCGGCCCGTGGCTGTTCCCGACTCCGATCACGGCGTCTATCAGGTCGAACGTCGGGACGTTGATCACGCATTCCTTGCTCCCGCGGATGAGCGAAAAGCTGTGGTTCTCGTCCCAGATATAGCAGCCGACGAGAGCCGGCTCAAATCCCAACATCATGTGCCAGCCGAGAGTCATGATGTTCCGCTCACCCCGGTGCGCGGAGCTGATGAGCACGATGGGCCCCGGCTCGAGGAAGCGGCGGATCTTCGCGAGAGGAAAGCCCTCTTTCTTGTAGGCTCTCATATCGCCACCACTAGTTCGCGCGCGCATAGCGAAGCATGACGTCGCCCGACGGAAGCTCCTTGGCCTCCAGTAGATCCAGCCGCAAGCGCGTCGACACATCGCTGAGCAACGGCCGACCGCTTCCGAGCAGGATCGGGCAGACGACGAACTGATACTCGTCGATCAGCCCGTGCTGCGTGAGTTGCGACACGATGGAGCCGCTACCAAAGACGACCAGATCTTTGCCAGGTTGCCTCTTCATGGTCTCGATCTCGCGCGGGTCGAATTCGCGTAGCAGGCGGGAATTCCTCCACGTCACGCTCTTCAGGGTCCTGGAGAAGACTAACTTGGTCATCCCGTTTAACGCGATCGCGATGGCACCGTGTTCCGAAGATCGTCGTCCAGGATGGTGGGGGTCCGGAACCGTGCCGGAGTCGTCGACGACAGCGTGGCGCCAGAATCCCTCGAAGAGCTCGTACGTCCGACGCCCGAACAGGACCGTGTCGAAACCCGGGATGCTCTTCGCGGCGGCTTTGGCCTGGTCCTCGTCCGGCACGACCCATTCCAAGCTCCCGTCCGGTCCGGCAAAGTACCCGTCCGCCGACACCCAGTTGAACATCACGATCCGTCGCGTGGGTCCCATTGTTGCCCTTCTCTCGATGGTTCCGGATGTACTCGCGAATCACGGCTTCATCCCGACCGTTCTAACCCACGGCTGAGCGGCCGGCGCACCACGACGTGCGGCGTAGCGACTCGCGTTTCATGCGCCGGCCCGCTCCAGCCGCTGGTTGGGCGACTTACAGCCAGCGGCGCACGGACGCCTTATAGTCCAAGTACTGCGCACCGAATCTCCGTTCCAGGTACTGCTCTTCTCTGCGTATCACGATGTAGTGAATGAGCGCCACCGCCCCGGCGAGCGTAGCCAGCAGCCACACGCTGTTGACCCAGATCGAGATACCGAGCTGCAACAGGGAGAACGCCAGATAGATCGGGTTCCGGCTGAAGCGATAGGGCCCCGTCCGCACGATCATGGTGGTGGGCTTTCGGGCGGGCACGGGCGTGCCGGCCGCCCGGAATGCCGTGACCGAGTAAGCGAACAGCGCTATGGCAACCACAACGAGAGGCGCTCCGAGCGGCACAGCGAGCGTTCCGGGAAGGAATGGAAATGGCGTGGCGAGCTGGATCACCGCCCCTGAGACGAGCGAAGTCAGATACACAAGCGGCGGGCGAATGAGACCGAGATTCGCAACGTCCTGCGCCGCGCTTGGGAGCCCACAGCTCTGTGGTCTGGTTGTCATGGTCTTCGGTCCTGCAATCCGATCGATTGCTGTTACCTATCTTCGCGGT
>Ga0209350_1001067_pt1 | contig 12681 bp, 8 predicted proteins | sample GraSoi013_2_20cm_2_FD_185822 | JGI IMG/M metagenome (GOLD analysis project Ga0209350, IMG submission 185822) | Grasslands soil microbial communities from the Angelo Coastal Reserve, California, USA - Sample 09_27_2013_2_20cm (SPAdes) (version 2) | ecosystem: Environmental > Terrestrial > Soil >...
TTTACGGAGGTCTCCCAGAAAATTGGTCTTTCTAAAGCAGGAAGAGGCTTAGGAATCGCGTTTGCCGACTACGACCGCGACGGCCGCCTGGATATTTGCGTCGCCAATGACTCGATGTTCGAATTCCTCTATCACAATAAGGGTGACGGCACATTTGAAGAAGTGGGCTTGATGGCGGGAATGGCCGTGGACGGGGACGGGGCGACATACGCCGGCATGGGCGTGGACTTCGCCGATTACGACAATGACGGTCTGCCAGATTTGCTCATTACCGACCTCGGCAATCAGGCCTACGCGCTGTACAAGAATAACGGGGATGGCAGCTTCACCTACGCGACTTATACGAGCGGGCTTGCGGATATCACCCGGCCACACTCCGGGTGGGGGTTTCGCTTCATGGATTTCGATAACGATGGGTGGAAGGATCTGCTAATCGTCCAGGGACACGATATGGATAATGTGGAGCTGACCACCCCCAATTTGCGCTACCGTGAGCCACCGGTTTTGATTCGCAACGCAGGAGGGAAATTCGAGGATATTTCGGCCGACGCGGGCGCCGTTTTCAAGGAGCCTTGGGTTGGGCGAGGGATGGCTTTGGGCGACATTGACAACGACGGCCGCCCGGACGCAGTGATTACCACGAACGACGGTGCGGCGTACATTCTGCACAACGAGACGCCTACACGAAACCACTGGCTGATTTTGAAGCTGGTTGGCCACCGTAGCAACCGCGACGGCATCGGCGCTGAGGTGAAATTGACAACTTCCAAGGGCGTGCAGCTTCAAACCGTGACCACCGCGGGCAGTTACCTTTCCTCGAGCGATAAGCGCGTGCACTTCGGCCTGGGAACGGAGTCGGTGGCCCCGCAAGTGGAGATCCGCTGGCCAAGTGGGATCGTGCAAGTCTTAAGAGGCGTGTCGGCCGATCAGATTTTGCAGGTAGATGAACCATTGCACAGCGATGCCCCGCACGGAGCGAAGCGATGACGAAATCAACGGGAGCCGCACCTCCGCACGCGCGACAGGCGGAATTGCCCGAGCGGAAACCACCAGGATTGGCCGGGCTGGTCGTCTGTCTCGGTGGTCTGCTTCTGTCCTACGTTGGACTTCGCACTTTGCTGGCCCAAGAAGCGGCTCCCCGCATCGCAGTGAACCTGCAAGTAATCGTGGTGGACTCCGAGTCCAAGGCGCAGGAAGCTCTCGAACGGCTCAAAAGAGGAGAGAAGTTCTCCACGGTCGCGGCACAAATGTCCATCGATCCAAACGCGAGCAACGGCGGCTACGTCGGCGAAGCAGATGTTGCCCTGCTGCGCCCAGAATTGCGGGCCGTGGTCGAATCGCTCAAGCCGGAGCAAGTCAGCCCCATCGTGAAGGTGCCGACCGGTTTCGTCATCCTGAAGTTGCTGGGCAAAACGCAGGAACAGACCAGGCCAGCGAGGGGGCTCGCGGGCGGTGCTCCGGAACAGGGCGCTGCGGGACAGGGCATGGGTCCGAACCGCGATCTTCATCTGGCAGGCAAGGGGGCGATTCGGTACCCAGCCGACGTAGCGGGGCAGGTTCTCGCGGATATGCTGTTCCAGAAGTTTTTGAAACCGGCTGGATGGGAGCAGGATTTGCAGCAGGTGTGCGCTGTCCGAAAGCAGTCGCTGCCACAGGGGATCAAGGCGCTTGAAAACGTGCTGGCCGATTCGGTCGAGATGGCAGCGAAGTCGCATTTCGATGCCATTCAGACACATTACGGACTGGCGCAACTCGAAGCGTATCAGGGCAATATGGATCGAGCAATCAGGGAATGGGAACAAGCCTATAAGCTCGCGGCCACCGACGTACCGGAAGGTATTCCCCAATTGGACGAAGTGCTGGGTGTCGCTTACCTGCACAAGTCGGAATTGGAGAACGGCGTTTATCGCGAACCCGGCGACAGCTGTATCTTTCCGCCGCGCGGAAACGTCTGTTATCGGCAAACAAGTGATTCGCAGAGGGCTATCGAGTACTTGACGAGGTACCTTGAACTTAAAAGAGATCGTCCGGATGCCGTCCAGGTGAAATGGCTGTTGAATCTGGCTTATATGACCCTGGGAAAATATCCGGAAGGCGTGCCGCAAAAATACTTGATTTCGCCTTCGGTCTTTGTCTCAAAGGAGAATTTCCGAAGATTTATAGATGTGGCGCCCGCGGCAGGGCTGAATTTCTTCTCCATGGCGGGCGGCGTGGTTGCGGATGATTTCGAAAACGACGGCCTCCTGGATGTTGCCGTGTCCAGCTACGACGTGTGCCAGCCACTGCGATTTTTTCACAATAATGGTGACGGCACGTTCACTGACCGCGAAGTGCATGCGGGTCTCTCCGATCAACTCGGAGGCCTCAACATGGTTCAGGCGGATTACAACAACGACGGGTGTATGGACATTCTCATTCTGCGAGGCGCGTGGGAATTTCCCCTGCGCAAATCTCTTCTGCGGAACAATTGCGACGGAACATTCACGGACGTTACGCGTGAGGCTGGATTGGCGGAACCGGCCACGCGGACGCAAACGGCAGCTTGGGCGGACATCAACAACGACGGTTTCCTCGACCTCTTTGTCGGCAACGAGAACGGGCCGAGCCAGCTCTTTCTCAATAGGGGAGATGGCACCTTTCAAGACATTTCCGTGGCTTCCGGCGTCGGGAAAATCGCTTTCACGAAAGGGGTCACGGCAGCCGATTATGACAACGACGGTTGCGTAGATTTCTACGTCTCCAACCTTTACGGCGGCAACTTTCTTTACCATAACAATCACAACAGCACTTTTACAGAGGTTTCCGAGCAAGCTGGCGTGCACCAGCCGCAATCCCAGAGTTTTGCGACCTGGTTCTTCGATTATGACAATGACGGTTGGCCGGATATTTTTGTGACCACCTACTTTTTTTCCGCCGACGAAACCCTGCGAAGTTACCTAGGGCTTCCGACGAACGCCGAGACCCTCAAGCTGTACAAGAATTTGGGAAATGGAACTTTCAAAGATGTGACCGCAGAAGTCGGCTTAAACAAAATAAATATGCCTATGGGCGCCAATTTTGGTGATATCGACAACGACGGCTATCCGGACATTTATTTGGCCACCGGAGGCCCTGAGTACGGCGCGCTGGCACCCAAAATGCTTCTTCACAACCACGAAGGAAAGTACTTCACGGACATAACGGCAGCTTCGGGCACTGGGGATCTGCACAAGGGGCATGCAGTTGCTTTTGCCGATCTGGGCAACAACGGACTCGAAGACCTTTTGGTATCGATCGGTGGACCCACCCCGGGCGACGCGCATCAATTCCGGGTGTTTGAGAATCCTGGAAACGCCAATGACTGGATCACCGTGAAATTAGTGGGCGTGAAGTCAAACCGCGCGGGAATCGGGGCGCGCATCCAGGTGACCGTCGAGGACGAGGGGCAGCAGACGCGTTCGATTTACCGCACCGTCGGCAGTGGAGGTTCCTTCGGAGCCAATCCTATCCAGCAGCATATCGGTTTGGGGAAGTCGGCGAAAATTGTGCGATTGGAAGTCTGGTGGCCCGCCTCCAACTCGCGCCAGAGCTTCGCTCATGTGGACAAGAACCAGTTCATCGAAATTAAGGAATTCGCGAAGGATTACACAAGACCTTCGCGGAAACAGTTGCGCCTCGGGTCTTCGAATCCTTTTAAGGCTGGATCCGCTCGATCTTCCGGGCTGAATCCGCGTTAGAATAGCCGAAATCCTCGCGAAGAAACGGGAATGGAACGATGAACCGCCGCCCCTGCCTGCCGCTTTTGCTGCTCTGGGCAGCTCCCCTTTTTGCCGGAGAAACCTATTCTGCATCTGGTTTGGTCCTTCGAGTAGACCGCGAGCATCTCTCTCTGGAGGTCTCCTGTCAGGCTATTCCGGGTTACATGGATGCGATGGTGATGACATTCCCGGTGCACAATGCCGAGGCTATCGATGGCCTGGCTCCCGGGATGATGATCGATTTCAAGCTGGACGTTCGCAAAGACACGGTATATGCCGACCAAATTCGCGTTCATGCATACGAAAACACCGCACAGGAGCCCATGGCCGCGAGGCAATTGGAAATTCTGGATGCCGCGACGGGTCCCCCTTCGCGTACCGGCCCAGCTTTACTCGTCGGGCAGACCGTGCCGGATTTCACCTTGATCGACCAAAGACGAAAGGGCGTCACCGTTTCTTCGTTTAAGGGCAAGGTAGTCGCTATTACGTTTATCTACACCAGATGCCCCCTTCCGAATTTTTGTTTTCGCATGTCGAACAATTTCGGAGTTCTTCACCAGCGCTTTGCCGATCGGATGGGAAAAGATCTAGTCTTGCTTAGCATCACCTTCGATCCCGAGCATGATCAACCGGAGACTCTGGCCGACTATGCCAGGACGTGGGCGAAGGACGACAAGGCTTGGCACTTTTTGACCGGGCCCGTCGCTGATGTGAATAAGATCTGTCGGGAATTCGGCGTGAATTCCTGGCAGGATGAGGGCTTCTTGACCCACTCCCTGCATACCGTGATCGTAGACCGGCAAAGCCGCATCGCCGCTAACTTGGAGGGCAACGAATACTCGGCGAAGCAATTGGGCGATATGGTCGAAGCAGTAATGAATCGCACTCCGTAGCGAGCCCGGCCGTCAGAGCAAGGAATCCCCAGGCATATTTTGGGGTTCTCGAGCGCTTCCCCAGTGTTCGCCATCGCTATCAGTCCAATCCTCTGGCCGTGCGCTTCTGTCTCTCTTTTGAGGGTGTGGGTCCGTTCGCGAATCCTTATAATGTTGATTGTTGAATGGAGGTGGCCAACCATGCGAAGCGCTTTACAAAACAACGTCAAGTTTCTTCTCACTCTTCTCGTCTTTTCATCTCTTGCTTGGGCTGCTGATGTGCCCTGGAAGGGAAAGCCTTACGATCAGTGGGACGACAAAGACGTCCAGAAAGTCTTCACCGATTCTCCTTGGGCTCGTACAGCGACCCTTACACGCACCTGGGTTCCGCTTACGGGCAAGGACTCGCCGAACGCCCCGATGGATGGGAGCGACAGGACAATTCCACGTGCTATGGCGCAGTCTAGTGAAGCCTCTGTTGGTGGTGAACTGAACTTCCACGTTTTCTGGGCCTCCTCCCGAGTGATGCGCGTCGCCTCCGCCCGCCGGGCCGCCCTGCATGGAGGCAACAAAGACTTGGACGTCGATAAATACGCTACTTCGCCACAGGAGGAATATCAGATCGTCGTGCAGTCGGAGGACATGGCCCCCTTCGTCCACCATGACGAAAAATTCTTCCAAGCCAATGCTTTCCTCGAACCGAAGAAGTCCAAGCAGAAGATTGCGGCCAGCCATGTTCAGTACGAACGTGATGAAAAGGGACAGTTGGTCACGACCGCTATTTTCTTCTTCCCGAAGAAAACTCCTTCAGGCGACCCAACTATCGCCCCCGACGAAAAGAGCGTTGAGTTCAACTGCAAAATCGAAGGCCAACCGCTGCGCGTCAATTTCGAGCCGCAGAAAATGGTGGATACCAAAGGCCCCGACCTCTGACCTATGCTGGTTTGCAACAACTCACCGTCTTGACGTTCCGATCCTTCGTTTATGCGTAACATGGCAAGCCATTTAAGGAGGATAGGCGGCTCTTGGGTGCGCGACATCGAAGTGGGAGTTAAGCCACCTTGCGCCCCTCCCAATAGTCCTCAAAGCGACCGTTCAGATGAGAACAGCGGAGTGCCAGGATGGCGTTAGCTCCCCGGACGGTCCAGAACATGCCCGATTGTTTGAGACGAGAGCCGATTACTGTCTTGCAACCAAAATGCTGTCGACAGCATTTTGGATGTAATGCAGGGAATATTGTTACGCGGAGTCTGCCTCTGAAGGCCGCGCCAGGATTCATTTCCACGGGTATCTGCCCCGCATAAAAATGTCCGCCTCAGCGAGGCAATCAGCTTATCGGTAGTCTTGAAGCACCCGGAGTGCAGTTTCGGAGACACTGCTGATTCCTGAGCTTCCAGTTCCACTGGAAGATCCAATGCATATAGATCTGCGTTGCTTTCATGGTGAGGATTCGCGCCACGCATTCGCGCCACGCACTCGCGCACTGACGAATCGTTCTCCGATCTCCAACGCTAGACAACGTGACGTCCATCTTTGATCGGTGTGTTTGGCGCAAGAAAGCCCTCACGATTATGTGCGCAACCGCCGCCTACGGAATCAGCGGATCTTTCAGGTGGAAATTGAGATAGCCGGCAACTCGGCTGCACAACTCCGCGTAACAATATTCCCTGCATTACATCCAGCTTCGATCACACCCGAGCCAACAAACAAATGCTGGCGGCGAAACTTGGGATAGCGCATACGCTCTGCATTTCTTTCGAAGTAATCTGCCTCGGTGCAAATCTTCTCGGCCATTTGGGGATTGGCAGTGTCGATGGCCCGCAGCACGCCCACGAGTTTTTCGATTTTCCCTTTATCCAGCAGGCGCTTCTGGTGGACCTTCATCCAAGTTTTCTGTTTGACTTCCTCATGGGGATACAGCTGACGCGCCACTTCCCACAGATGCTGACGAGCATGGTATAGATCGACAATCTGAATGGCGTCGGAAAAATGCAGGGCCACAAGATTCCAAATCCATTCGGCGCCGTCACCGATCACCACCTTCTTGAGTGCGCGGCTCCAGCCGCGTCCCCAGGCTTCCCCATAGATTCGACGACCAAACTCTTCCGCACTCTCGATGGCTCCGGTGTAGGTGGTGGAATCGGGATCGCGGATGGCATAGCCTTCCGGATCCCACGTCGTCTGGGTGAACACGCATCCCAACTTGGCTTCCCGAGTATGGGCCGGTTGACCTTCGGTCTTGCCCTGCCGACCGACCGTCTCTTTCTTCACCACCGGAACTCCCGTCCCGTCCATCTGCACATACAGGATGGGAATCGGCTCGTCGGCAACGACGGGCAGGTCTAACTGCAGGGCTTTCTTGATCTCGGCTTGTTCGCGCTGAGCGATATCGGCTCCGATGGCCTCCGCTGTGCGCTCCACCGATTTGGTGGTCACCTCCAGGCCGGCCAGAACTTTCATCTGTTGGCGGCCGTGATCGAAGGGCGCCTCCTGGCCCACCAAGGCGTGCATGCGGCGCACTCCGGGAGAAAACTCCGTGTTCTCGATATCCAGTTCGACATCCACCGGAAACTGGCCGACGCCGCATTGCGCGCACAAAAAGTAAGGACGGGAAACGCTGGCCGGGCCGACGATGGTCACGACGGGTTTGGAGCGGAGTTCCTGGTATTGAGCGTGATGGCCACACGGACACGGCAACTGGCGCTGCTCGGCCGCCGGGGCCTCGAACTTCAGCAGTTCGGCTAAGGTGGCGGCCCCCGCTTGGTGCAGAGCGGCTCGCAAGGCCGACTCCACGGCTTCCAGATCGGTCCGACCGTCCTTATGGCGTTGTGCAAAAACAAGGCCGAGGAATCGGTTTACTTCTCGCGCCACTTCCTCATGGATCGCAGCAGCGTTTTTTTTTCCTGCTCCGTCCAGCCGCCCCGTTGTTGCTCGACCGGGCGGAGTCGACAGATCTTTTCGTTGAGGGCCACCAGGTCCTGGCTGAGCTTCTGGAAGCGGTGAAACTCGGTGACCTCCTGCTGGGCTTTGCGCAGGGCGGTGGGATTGGGAAAGGTCTCCGTCACGGTCTTGCCGGCCACGCGGCGAGTGAGACGGAATTGCGGGTCATGTCCGGGGTCGTTGCGTTTGGCGCAGTGGCAGGACGGCTTGCCGCAGCGGCGCATGACCGCGGTAAGGGAGCCGGGTCGCAGATCACCCAAACCGAGGAACTCCTCCAGGAGCTTGGATCTTTTGGTCTCCAAAGCATCGACATCGTCAGGCATAAGGTTTCCTTTCTTTACCGCAGATTGTCTGTACGTATATAGACGTTCAGAACAATGCCACAAAAAAAGGAATCCCGCAACGTGGCACCTGCATGTCGCCCACCCGCGGCTCTTTAACCCGTTAGGTTCTGGCGGGTTTCATGCTATCCTCGGGCGTGTTTGACAATTTCCGGCTTCTTGGCGTCAGCCACATCCAGGCTGCCTGTCAGGAAGCGCCTCTTCCCAGGTCATCTTCCCGCCCCCGCGGGTATCACTCGCCACTCGTCTACCCCAAGAGAAGCCGAGGGACTTCTCGTTTATCCCGTCCCTCGAGGGGCCACGCGCACCTAACGCCATCTCCTTTGGAGTCACCACTCGTGGGATGCCCCATACGTGCTCATTTCAACGGACTTACGGGAAAGCTAAAAACACTTTACAGTCAGCACTTACGCAAAAAACTATGGTCTCCTCCGTGCAAAGACTGATTCTTTCTATCCCCGTGCTGCTCTGCATCGTTTCTCCTCTACGCTGCTTGACACAAACTCAAGTGACGCCTCCGTCTTCCGACCCAGGCCAAGTCCCCCTTGCTGATGCCAAATCTCTTTTCGAGCAGGCAAAGTTCACCGAAGCTGACCGCGCCGTCCGCCAATACCTCAAGGACCATCCAAATTCCGCCGACGCTCATTTCCTGCTCGGACATATTCTCTTCCGCGAGATCCAGGCGCAAGCGAAAGCGCTCGAGACCCCATTCCCGTCTCAGACCCACGGCCCCATGGCCGGCGCAAGAACCATGAGTTCCCATCCTTCCGACGTGACTGTTTCAAAGGCCGCGCAGGAAATGGCCAAGGCTTCGCTTGAGGAATTCACCACCGGTGCAAAATTCCGCAACCCTTCGGCCGCCGATCTGAAGATCGTTTCGTTTGACTACGTCCTGCTGGCGGATTATCCGGACGCCGACAAATGGCTCACGAAAATGCTCGAATGGGCTCCCAGCGATTCTGAAGGCTGGTATTACCTCGGCCGCACCAAGTACAACGAGAACCGCTTCGCTGAGGCCATCAGCGCTTTTCAACAATGCTTAAAGCTCGATCCTCAGAATGTGAAGGCTGAGGACAACCTTGGCTTATCTCTTGCCGGGCTTGGGCGCAACGAAGAAGCGGCTGTCGCTTACAATCAAGCCATCGCTTGGCAAGCGGAGTCTCTTACGGAAAATCCTGGTCCCTACATTGATCTGGGCAGCCTTCTGATCGATGAGAACCGCCCGCAGGACGCCGTTGCCTTACTTCTTCGAGCGATCGAAATCACGCCTCGCGAATCGCGCGCGCATGAGCTTCTTGGCAAGGCCTACACGCGCGTGGAAGATTTTGCCAAAGCGCAAGCGGAGTTAGAAAAGGCGATAGAACTCTGTCCGCAAGCCCCCAATCTCCACTGCATGTTGGCGCCCGTCTATCGCAAACAGGGCCTCGCCGAAAAAGCCAAAGCCGAATACCAGCGCTGCGATGCTCTCACTGGCACCCACTCCACGCCCGAGACCCCTCGCCGATGAACGTTCGTCCGTCAAACAAATTGCGCCGTTTGCTGCGACCGCCACGCGTTTGCGATGGATGATTTTTTCGAGCGGCAGCTTCCACGAGCCATCAGTCAGTTCGCAGCACAACTTCCGCATTCATATTCAAGGCTCTTTGCTCTTTTCCTGTAGAACTTCCTTTGCTCGCTCTGCCGTCTTCGCACGCGCACTTTCTTCCAATTTGCTGAAAACTTTCATTTCGGCTTGTGCATCCTGCGTTCGTCCGAGCGCGCGATACGCTTGCGCCAGCAGGAAGTGCGTTGAGGATTCGGCCGGATCGGCTTTCACTGCCGACTCCAAATCTTTCACCGCTTCGGCGTGGCGGTCCAACTTGATCAACGCGCGAGCGCGGTCCACGCGCGCAACCGTCAGGTCGGGACAAACATCCAAGGCTTTCTGGACTTCCTTCAATGCCTCGGTCGAATCTCCGTGCTGCTCCAGAATAATGTTCCCTATTTTCCACTGCGCCGTGCAATTCGATGGATCGTTTGCGAGCTCCGCGCGAAATTGCTCGGTCGCCGCATCCCACATGTTCAGCGACCAGTACGCATTTCCCAGGTGGTAATGCGTGCCCGCCTGCTGCGGCGCCACCTCCACCGCCTTCTTGTATTCGAGCAGCGCGCCGTCGTAATTCTTCATGCTCTCCATCACTTCGCCGGAAATTTCGTGGACCCAGACGGAATGGGGATCCAGCGCGCTGAGTTTCGATAGCGCCTCCTCGGACAATTTCATGTGCACCTTGCCAAGCAAATACCACACTTCCGGATTCTCCGGCTGGCGCTGCGAAAGCTGCCGCAAATGCTCCGCGGCACGTTCGAAATCCCCCAGCTTGATCAAGTCATTCGCGAGGAAGAGTTCGGCGTTGCTGTCCTCGGGATTGCCGCGCAGCGCGGATTCCAGATTCCGGCCTGCCGCGGCGTAGTCACCCATTTCGTAGAGCGCCATGCCCAGCAGCGCTGAGGCGGAAGACATTTTCGGGTCGATCTTCAGGCCTTTCTCCAGCACCGCGGCGGCTTTCTTGTACTCCCGCTGACGGAGATAAAGCGAGCCGAGATTGTTGTACGCAGGTGCAAGGCGCGGAGCGATCTGCAAGAGCGATTCATAGCTTACTGCAGCAGCGGCAAGGTCACCACGTGCTTCCGCAGCCTTCGCCTGGCCGTAAAACCTTTGCACCCGCGCATCCTCGGCAGTGGCTTCGGATTGGGCCTTCAACACGGGAGAAACAAAGACGGGCGCCACCAAGAGGAGAGAGGTAGCGGTGAGGCTAAACCGGCGCAAGCGGGACCTTGCCAGAATTCTGGATTGCACAATACGCGCAATTTTACACCGCCACCCCCACAGACATAAAGGTCGGCGAGCGCTCGAGCGCTCGCGAGTTAGGATCTTCGTAGTACGACCGAGGCGAGCAAGCGCCTGGGATTGCAAACGCTTCCAAATGGGGGCCGGGATTGTGTGTCGCAGGGTGAAGGCTGTATTGATTAGGACATGACGGCGTGTTACGCTCGCGAAACTGCAGGGGTGAAGAGTCATGCGAGCGGTGGAGAGTCCCTTCCGAACCAGGGGTTTTGGCGTTTTTGAAGTCGATCTCAAGGCCGTCGAGCTTCGCAAGCACGGCGTGCGAATCAAGCTGCAAGAACAGCCTTTCCAGATTCTCTCGCTGCTTTTGCAACATCCGGGGGAAGTGGTCACCCGCGAAGAGTTGCGGGAAAAGCTCTGGCCAGCCCACACGTTCGTGGATTTTGATCGCAGCTTGAACAAGGCGATGACCAAATTGCGGGCGGCGCTGGGAGATTCCGCGGACAATCCGCGGTATGTGGAAACGATTCCGCGGCATGGCTACCGATTCCTCGCCCCAGTGTACGTGCCGCAATCGGAGCGCGCGCATGAGCATGCGGCGGGACGTGAATTCCCGATGGAACTCTTTGCGGGCAACGGAACGCCTGCGGCGCACGCGCCATCGGGGAAGCGGCGTCTTTACGGTTTGATCGGGGTGGTAGCGGTGGCCGCCGCTGTCCTGGTAGCCATCCGCGTCTTGCACCCGGTGACGCTGAGCGGCTCGTCGAGCGTCGTCAGCCCGCGCCGGTCAGTGGCCGTGCTGGGTTTCACGAACCTATCCGGGGACGCGCACGAAGCGTGGCTTTCCACGGCGTTTTCGGACTGGCTCACGACGGAGCTTTCCGCAGGCGGCCAACTGCGGACTGTCCCCGCGGAAAATATTGCGCGAATGAAGGCGGAACTTGCCTTGAACGATTTGGAAAGCTTAGGCCGCGGAACCCTCGAGCAGATTCACAGGGACCTGGGCACAGACTTGGTGGTGGCAGGCTCGTACGCGACGCTGGGTGCAAATCCTCAGATTCGGCTGGATGTACGCCTGTTTGATACGCAGAGCGGGGAGACCCTGTATGCCGATTCCGAGACGGGTTCGCAGGAAGGCCTGTTTGACTTAGTTTCGCGAGCGGGCGAGCGGTTGCGTACCGATCTGGGCGTTCGAAAGATTACCAAAGAAGAGGCCGTGGAAGTAGCAACCGCGCTTCCTTCGAATGGGGAAGCCGCGCGCCTTTACGCGGAAGGGCTTTCCAAGTTGCGCGCGTTTGACGCGCTCCAGGCGAGGGACCTGTTGCAGAAAGCCGTCGAGGCCGAGCCTGGCTACGCGCTTTCCCATGCCACACTCGCGACAGCGTGGACGCAACTAGGGTATGACGAAAACGCGAGGGCAGAAGCGAAGAAAGCTTTTGACCTGTCTTCGAATTTGTCCCGTGCGGAAAGGCTGCTGGTAGAAGCCCGCTATCATGAAAGTTCGCGGGATTGGGAGAAAGCCGCAGAAATCTATCGCGCCCTCTTTCAGTTTTTTCCCGACAACTTGGATTACGGCCTTGCGCTCGCTAATGCCGACTACAAAGCCAACAAATGGAAAGATGCACTCGAGACGTTGGCGGCCTTGAAAACATTGCCGGTCCCCCTGACGGACGATCCCCGGATTGAGTTGGCGGAGGGAGACGCCGCGATGCCTCTGGGCGATACCAAACGCGCGGAAGCCGCCTATCTAAGCGCGGAACAGAAAGCCCGAGCTTCGGGCGCGTCGCTACTCGTAGCCACAGCGATGTTCGCCCACGCGTGGTTGCTGGAAAAGATGGGACGGCTCGATGAAGCGGACAAAGCCATTCATGGGGCGAGGGATCTCTATCTTGCCGCTCATGACCAAAGGGGAGTGGCGGACGCCGAAACCGGAGAAGCCATCGCCTTGATGTTTCGAGGGGACTATT
>Ga0209350_1001069_pt1 | contig 12677 bp, 3 predicted proteins | sample GraSoi013_2_20cm_2_FD_185822 | JGI IMG/M metagenome (GOLD analysis project Ga0209350, IMG submission 185822) | Grasslands soil microbial communities from the Angelo Coastal Reserve, California, USA - Sample 09_27_2013_2_20cm (SPAdes) (version 2) | ecosystem: Environmental > Terrestrial > Soil >...
GTGGTGCGTCCGCAGGTCTCACAGCCAGTGCCGACAGGCCACGTCGGGAGTTCGTATGTTCAGCACACAGCTACTGTGCCGCGGGATCGCGGCGCTGACCTTAGCGCTCATCACTTTGCCGGCAGCCGCGCAGAGCTTCAGGGTGCAGTGTCCGACCAAAACGATCACTCACCCGACAGCGGCCAATTCCGAACCCGCCTATGTCGGCCCGACGTACACGGGCACGGCCGGGTATCCGGCGGCCCCGGCGCACGTGAACGGGGCGATCAAGTGCCAGCAGATCTCGGGCGGCGACGGTTACGCGTCGATGGGCGACGGCACCCAGACGTACCTGTTCTCCTTCGGACCGTTGTCCGGGCTCGCGGACATCGCCGCCGGCCTGCCCGGCACGCAATTCCCGGGCGTCTTCAACACCCTGTATTCGGGCGCGCCGCTGCAGCCGGGTGCTCCGGACGGGTCAGGTGGGTCCTACAACGGCGCTGTCGGCCAGGTTCCGGACGCGGATAACGGGAACGCGATCAACGGCCATGTGGATCCGCGCCCGATCATGGATGTCGGCGTGATGAACGGCAACATTCCGGCGCCGCTGATGGCGATCGATGAGGACGACGAGTTCTTCCTGACCCTCACCAACGTCGGGATGATCATGCGCCCGGACCTGTTCGAGCAGCACACGGTCCACTACCACGGTTATCCCAACGCCTCGTCGTTCTACGACGGCGTGCCGGACGCTTCGGTGGCGATCAACATCGGCGCCAGCTTCACGTACTACTACCTGGCGCCGGATGCCGGTACTTACTTCTGGCACTGCCATATCACGCCTCCCGAGCACTTGCAGATGGGCATGGTCGGGCAGATTTATGTGCGCCCCCGACAGAATCGGGTTCCGGCCAGCACCACCCTGTATGCGGCGCTCCAGCAACAGCAGTTGGATCCGCGCACGGCTTGCAATTCCGCCGCCGATATCCTGTGCAGCAATCCCCTGCCGGCGGTGCAAACGACCGCCACGGGCGGCGGCAAGTATGCTTATAACGACGGGGACGGCTCGACTGCCTACGACGTCGAGTATCCGATCCAGATTCACGGCTTCGACCCGAACTTTCACTTCGTCGGCATGACCTTCAATCCGGAAGGTTTTGCGGACATGAAGGACAAGTACTTCCTGCTGAACGGGCGCAGCTACCCGGATACGGTCACGACCGGCCCCCTGGAGACGCAGTCGGCCGATGGCGTCAATCATTTCTCGCAGCCCCTCCCGTCGATCATCAACATCCCGGCCGGCGGGAAGGCGCTGCTGCGCATTTCCGATCTGGATGTGACCGAGTACCAGACGCTCGCTTCGCTGGGGATTCCGATGACCGTCATCGGCATAAATGCCAAGATGCTGCGCGACCAGGCCGGCAACAATCTGTACTACAACACCAACTCGATCACCCTCGGCGGCGGCGAGTCGCTGGATGTGATCCTCGACGCCTGCCAGGTGCGGGCGGCGGCTGGTACCTGCACGACACCGTACGCGGTTGGCGATACGTACTACCTGTACACGCCGAATCTCGACCACCTGTCAAACGACGCCGAGAACTTCGGCGGCCTGATGACCGAGGTCCACATCATTTAGGGGAGCGACCATGAGCCCGGCGACCATGAAAGAGGCGATGATGAACCGGCTGCTGGCCCTTGTGATGCTGGCGGCAGCCCTGTTGCTCACGGCTGCGGCGCACGCCGCCGCTCCCGGCATCAAAGGGACCACGTTCAATCTGACCGCGCAACCGGCTTACATCAGCCAGCCCGACGGGCAAGCGGTCTACTCGTGGGGGTATGGCTGCACCGGCGGCACGCCGGGGTCGGCAACCTTTGCCCCGCCGGCGTCCCTGATGCCCGGCGCGACCTGCCCGACGATGCAGGTTCCCGGTCCGACGCTGATCGTCACGCAAGGCGCGACGGTCACGGTGAACCTGACCAACAATCTGCCCACCGCGGCCGGCAACACCTCGATTCTGTTTCCCGGTTTTCAGGTGACCACGACGAGCGGTGTCGTCGGCCTGCTGACGCACGAAGCGGCGCCGGGCGGCACGGTGACCTACACGTTCACCGCTTCCTCGCCCGGGACACACGCCTACTACAGCGGAACCCAGGGCGACCTGCAGGTCGAGATGGGCCTGTACGGCGCGATCATTGTGCTGCCGGCCAGCGTGCCGGCCGCTTGTACGGCGGGACTCCACGCCTCGAATCTGACAGCAGAAGCGCACTGGCATGAAAGTGATTTTCGGCTGGCGGCGGCCGCGTACAGCCACGCCCGAACCTGCTACGACCGGGAGTACCTGTTCCAGTTCTCCGAGATGGATCCAAACATTCACAGCCAGGCGTTGGCGCAAGTCACCGCCAGGGGGAACTGCACGGCGGGCGCCGTGGGGTGCAGCCTCGAGGTCGCGACCGAGCCTTACCACCCCGCGTACTTCATGATCAACGGCCGCTCCATGCCGGACGACATGGATACCAACTACGCGTTCCAGTATCCGCACCAGCCTTACAACGGCAATCCTCACATGCATCCGGGCGAGCAGGTACTGCTGCGGGTCATCGGCCAGGGCCGTTGGCAGCACCCGTTCCACGAGCACGGCAATCACGTGCGCATTCTGGGGCGCGACGGGAATTTGATCCTGAGCGCGACCGATCCCAATAGTCTGGCCGGCCCCTTGCTGTTCACGACCACCACCACGCCTGGGCTGGCCTTCGATGGGATTTTCTACTGGACCGGCAGGGGACTGAACTGGGATGCGTACGGTCACAATCCCGCCTCTCCCGACCCCAACGCCAAGCTTGCCTGTACTCCTGACGCCAACGGTTACAACACCGGTGCGCCGACTGCGATCAACTTCTGGGAGTGGTGCCAGGACCACAACAAGCCGTTGCAGGCCAAGCCGTTCGGCGATGTCGCGGGCGGTGGCCCGGTAACGCTGCCCGATCCGAACCTGTTCACGAACGGCGCGTGGTTCGGCGGCAGCCCCTATCTGGGCCCGAACGCGACGGTTCGAGCGACCGGCCCCACGGGGACCACGCCGCCGTCTGGCACGATCGCCAACCCACCGACCTCGGAGGCGGGCTTCGCTTTCATGTGGCACTCGCATAACGAGCGCGAGATCACCACCAACAACATATTCCCCGGCGGCATGCTGATGATGATGCTCGTCGATTCGCGTGAGTTCGTGATAGACGAATCGAATTAAGCGAGGAACACTGCAATGCGCTCCAACAACTACAAGTCGGTCCTGAAGCACGCGGGACTCGCTGCCTCTGTTCTGCTGCTGGCCAGCGGCGCGGCCTTCGCCCAGCAGCAGATCAACCTGACCGCGGGGCCAACCAGCCTGACGCTGCCGGATGGCTCGGTGGTGCCGATGTGGGGCTACACCTGCGATGCGACCCAGGTCACTGGCTCGACGGCGACCTGCGCCAAGCTGAATCCGAATGCGCCAGCGGCGACGGCGACGACACCGGCCGGCTGGTCCCCGGTCGTGATTACAGTGCCGACGGGGCAAGACCTGACCATCAACCTCACGAACAATCTTTCGTTTACGCCGGTGGGCGGCACTGCGAATACCGTCCCCACCTCGCTCGTGATCGTGGGTCAGCTGGGCGGCGGTCTTGGGACGACGGCTAACGTCGTGCCGGGTCCGGACCACACCAACGCCCAGCCACTCACTTGGCCCATCGCCGGGGATGCGCCGGGTGCGCCGCTGTCCGGGGTTGGTACGCCGCCCCCGCAGGGGCCACGCGTGCAGTCGTTCTCCACCGAGGTGGCGGCAGTGGCCGCGGGCACGGGCACCGCGACCCCCCTGTGCTGGGGAGTCTGCGGCGTCGGACGGCCTGCGCTGAAGCCCGGCACGTACCTGATCCAGTCCGGCACGCATCCCTCGATCCAGGGCCCCATGGGTCTGTACGGAATGCTGGTAGTCACCTGCGCACCCGGCTCCGCGGCTGCCACTTGCGCCACTCCCGGCACCGCTTATCCCGCTGTGGGCACGGTCGCGGCCGTGACCTACAACGCCGAGATTCCGCTGCTGCTGAGCGAGATCGACCCGGTGCAGAACACCGCGGTGAACGCCGCGGTCAACACCTCGGGATTCAACGAGACGAACGTATGGTCGGGGCTGCCTGGCGGTTGTGGGAACCCCTCCTCGGGCGCCGGGATTTACCAGACATGCTATCCGCCGGCGGTGAACTACACCCCCTTGTATTACCTCTTCAACGGCGTCGCGTTCGACAAGACCCACGCCTCGGCCTCGGTGTTCCCGACTTCGCCGGCCACGAGCGCCGCCGGAAGCGTTCTGCTGGTGCGCTTCGTGAACGCCGGCTTGCGCATGCACGTGCCTTCGATCGTCGGATCGCAAACAGGCGTGGCGGTTGCTCCGGCTACGACACCTCCCTCCGGATTTTCGCTGATTGCGGAAGACGGCAACCGGCTGCCGGGCCTTGCCCGCGTGCAGAGCGAGGTGTTTCTCCCGGCCGGCAAGACCTACGACGTGACGGTGAATGTACCCGCCGCCGGTGGGTCGGCGCTTGCGGTGTTCGACCGCCAGTTGAGCCTGTCGGGAAACGGCACCGGGCGCGATGGCGGGATGCTGGCTTACATCGGCATCAATGGCGCGGGAGTCCCGGCCTCCCCGGCAGTCGCGACTGCGGTAGCCAGGCCAGACACCTACAACTCCTTGCTGGCAGGCCAGACGTTCGTGGTATCGGATCCGGCCAGCGGCGTGATCAAGAACGACACCAATGTCTACGGCGTCCAACTCCTGACAGCGCCGACCGCGGGCACACTCACCCTGAATGTGAACGGCACCTTCACTTATGTTCCCACCGGCACGGGCACCTCGGACTCCTTTGTCTACTGCGCGAACGGCTCTGTTACGACGACGGGTACGACGACGCTATGCTCCTCCGGCTTGACAGCCGCGGTGACTCTGGGTCCCGCTGCGCTCGAGGCGGCCAGCGGCATCGTGATGAACCCCATCACGTACACCTCGACCGTGGCCACGTCCCTGGCCATCAACTCTCCAGGCGTCCTGTCGGTTGACAGGGACAACGCGGGCTATCCGCTTACGGTCGCCATGTCGGCCGGGAATGCCCCGGTGCCCTCAGCGGGCCTGACGCTTTCTGTGGACAAGAGCGGCGCATTCAAGGCGTCGGTCGCCGCGCCCGGCACCTACACCTTCACCTACAAGGCGCAGAACTCGCAGGGGGTGGTCAGCGCCTCATCCGCGACCGTGACATTGATCTTTCCGCCGGGGAGCGGTCTCGTGGTCAACGTCGTGGACGGCAAGAACAAGACCACCGCGATCACCGACTATCGCTGGATCATCGAGGAGGACCGCACTTTCTACGTGGATCCCAAGTGCACGGCGAACCCGCCGCCGGCGGGCTGCCCGGGCGCGACTACGCCCGGTCTCGCAACCACAGGCATCGTCCCGACCTTCGGTACCAACTTCCATACCAGCTACATGCCGCTGGTGGCGACCGGCTGCGTCGGGCCGGCGGGCACCGCCCTGGCCTGCGAAGCGGGCCAGACAATCGTCGATCCGGCCACCGGGAACCACGTGGCGGCGGTCTGCGATGTCGGCGATGGCGTGTGCAGGCCTGGCACGGCACAGACGCCCCTAAGTCCCGGTCAGGTTGTCCTGAATCCGGCCAAGCGCTACTACATCTCGATCCTGTCGGGCGATGCGGCCATTCCGTTCCAGACCGCCAACGCGAGCCCCGGCCATGGCATGGGCGGCGCGCCGATTCCTGCCGCTTGCACACCGGTGCCGCCGGCGACCACGTGTACCGGCACCCGCGCGCCCGTCACGGTGTTGGTGCAACCCACGCCGCTCCCCCCGGCGAAACTCTCCGTGTTCGTGTACGAGGACGATTTTCCTCTGAACGGCGAGAACGATGCCGGTGGCGGAACCGGCACGACCGTCGCGCCCAACGAGCCGGGGCTGGGGCAGTTCAACCTCATCCTGTTCGATGATGCCGGCGGCACGGGGGACGCGACCGGGCAGATGACTTACGACATGTTCAACCAGCCGCTGTCGAACAGCCTGGCGGGAGTCATCGACCCGTCCACCGGGAAGGACTCCTGCCCGATTTCGGCGGGCGCAGCGGGCATCACGGGCACGATCGTGACGTGCCCGAAGTACGAGGCGGACGGCACGACGCTGTCGCCGCTCGCAGGCCAGGCCGTGATCGCCAACCTGATGCCGGGAAGGTACGGCGTGGTGGCCACGCCGGGGGCCGACCGGATTGCCAGAGGCGAGGAGTGGCTGCAGACCAATACCCTGGATGGCCAGAAGGCGCACGATTCGTTCCTGCGGATCGGCGAGCCGAACTTCTTCCAGGAGTACGGGCCGGCGGGCTACCACGTGGCGATCGGCTTTGCCAACCCGGCGATCATCAACGGCCGCTTGAGCGGCGTGTGCACCGGCACCGACCCCAACATCACGGGCGCCAACTGCAGCAATACCGTGACCGGCCTGGTCACGGGCTTGCGCATGAGCCGCACGCCGGATGAGCGACTCTACAGCAGCGGCACCAACGACAGCTTCGCCTTCACCCAGTGCTACGTGAGCATCGGAGATCCGGACGGCGAAGATTTCGCGTTCACCAAGTGCAAGGCCGATGGGTCCTTCAGCCTCACGGGCCTTCCCGATGGCAACTGGCGCATCACGGTCTTCGACCAGTGGAACGACATGCTGGTGGACGGTCTTTCGACGCCTGTGCGGCTCGTCCACACCAACCCTGCCAGCGGCAATATGGGGCAGATTGCCATGAATCAGTGGCAGGCGAACCTTTACACCAGTACGTTCTTCGATCGGAACGGCAATGGTGTGCAAGACGCCAACGAGCCCGGGCTCACCCTGGTACCGACCAACATCCGGTTCCGCGACGGCAGCTACTCCAACTTCAACAACACCGATCTGGCCGGTGCCGCGGGTTTCAACGAGGTGTTCCCGCTGTTCGCCTGGTACGTGGTCGAGTCGGATTCGACCCGCTACAAGAACACGGGGACCCACGTGGTCTACGACGCGGGCGGCCCTGCCGACGGCACCTGTACTTCCACGACGGCGCCGTGCGGACACTCCGTCATTGGCGCGAACATGGCGAATACGGCCGAGCAAATCCCGCTGCCCACAGCGCTGCGCGTACCGGGTGCAAGGTACTGCGCGTCGGCCGATTGCCCGACGGGCGATGCAGGTGGAGGATCAACGGGGCGAGTCGATCCAGCGTGGGTTACCAGCGAGGGTTGGCAGGGCTTCTCCGGCCAGAACTCGTTCATCGAATTCGGCAAGAAGCCCTACGTGGCCGGCGAGAACGGCGGCATCCGGGGTGAGGTGATTTACGCCTCGACGCGTCCGTTCGATGACCCGCAGATGCTGCTTCATACGAGCTGGACGCCGGACGTGCCGGGCGTGACGATCAATCTCTACCAGGTGGGGATCGGGGCGGATGGCATCAGCCAGACGCTGAAGCTGGTGGACACCACCAAGACCAGCAGCTGGGACGACTGGGCCCAGGGCTTCCGGTCCGATGGCAATCCGAACATGAACTGCCCGGGGCAGGGCCGTGACACCGGCACCAACGCGGACCTGTTCTTCTTCACGCTGTACAACCAGCCGACGTGGCTCGACGTGTACAACAACGCTGGCACGCCGGCCCATACGATTCCGAACAACTCGCAGTTCAAATGCTATGACGGCATGCACAACTGGAATCAGGTGCAGCCGGCGCCCTACGACGGCATGTACCAGTTCCCCAGCATCATCGGCAGAAACCCGACGACCGGCGCGCCGACCGGGACTGGATCCGTCAACGGCACGCCCGGCACGCGCCCCGGCTCGAACTGCACGATCTGCGTTGCCAATCCGAACGACGGCACCCCCATGCTGCCCGCCGGCAAGTACGTGGTCGAAATGGTCATGCCGCCAGGCTACGAGCTGGTGAAGGAAGAGGACAAGAACATTCTGATCGGCGACAACTACATTGCGCCGGCGACGGTGGAGTTCCCCGGCCTGGGAGGAGCCATTTACATTCTCCCGGACCAGGCCGAAGTCAGCGCCTTCTACAACGCCAACAATGCCCAGAATTCGACTCAGACTCTGGGGCGAGTAGCGACACTATCGAGCCACGAGGGCGACACCGGCAGCGTCGAGTCCTTCTGGCCCTGCGTGGGTCAGGCGCGCATCGTTCCCGACTACATCAGCCTGTTCCCGCAGTCGAAAGAAGTCGCGCCGTTCGCCGGAGCGCTGCGCAATCTGTGCGACCGGAAGCTCGTGACACTGGATGACCAGACCTCCGCGCTGGCGAAGTTCTGGGTCTTCACCTCGACTCACGCCGCGGCCCATTACACCGGCATCATCACCGACGACTTCACCTCGGAATTCGATCCGTTCTCGCCGACATTCGGTGAGAAATTCTCGCCGGCCAACCTGCCGGTATCCATCAAGGATTGGACCGGAACCGAGATCTCGCGCGTGTATACCGATCACTGGGGCGCCTTCAACGGCTTGACTTACTCGACCTGGGAAGTCAACCCGCCCAATCCGACCGGGTATGCGCCCACGATGATGGTCACGTGCATGAACGACCCGGGCACCGGCAGCACTCCGGATCCGCTGTTCAACCCGCAATACAGCCAGTTCTGCTACGAGATCCCGTTCATGCCGGCGCAGACCCAGTACATGGACACGCCGGTCACGCCCACGTCCGCCTTCGCGGGTGCCGGGTACAACAACCCGGACTGCGCCTATCCGAATGCGACGCCGGCGGTCGGCGAAGTCGACGGCGATGGAATCGGACCCTATGTGAGCGCGGCCGGTCATGCGCTGCACATTTACACGATCAACGGCAAGCCCCCGGTCCCGGCGGGCGTGATAGCGGGGGACATGGCGGTCCCGAACTATGGCTATTCCGGGCCCTCGGCCACGGTGAGCCCCTTCAACCAGAAGATGGTGACCCGCCACTATGGCTTCGGCGGCACGGCCGGGACTGTCGCGCTGGTCGGCTCGGACGGCGTCGCGCGTCCTCTGACGGGCGTGTCGTGGTCGGATACGACGATCACGGGAACGGTTCCGAGCGGCCTGCCGAACTGCGCCATTCAGCAGCAAGCGCAATTCGGCGGCTCGACCGCGCAATGCGGTCAACTGCTCATCACGACTGCGCCCTCGGCAGCCTACCCCAACGGACAGCAGTCGATCGACACGGTGACCGTCACCATCGGCGGCAAGGGGCCGACCCGGCTGACTGCCGGACAGACGATTCAGTCCAGGATCGATGCCGCCCTACCGGGCGACCTGATCATCGTGCCTCCCGGCACCTACAATGAGATCCTGCTGATGTGGAAGCCCGTGCGGCTGCAGGGCGTGGGGGCTGCCTCCAGCATCGTCAACGCCAATACCCATCCCGCGGGCAAGTTGGATGTCTGGCGCCGGCAGGTCAATTGCCTGTTCGGACTGGCGCTCAATGGCTATCCCATCACCAGCAGCAATCCTTATGACCCGACCCGGGCCTTCACCTGCCCGGCGGCGATGCAGTTCCAGGTGGATCGATTGCCGCTGGAAGCCGTGATCGGCTGGGACGTCACGCAGAACGGGAACCTGGCCGAGCTGCTGCAGGAGCCGAGCCTGATGGGCGCGTTGGAAGGGGCCGCCATCACCGTGCTGGCGAGAGGAGTGAAATATCCGCCAGGGGCGGACCCGTTCGGAGTCGGGCCGACGGCCGCCGGCACTTTCCCGGCTGGCACGACGCTGCTGACGGCCGCCAATTGCACCACCAGCAGCACGAATACGACCAATCCGTTCCGGAGCAACTTCTGGTGCAACCCGTCGGCCATCGATGGCCTGGGCATCACCAACAGCTCCCAGGGGGGTGGCGGCATCTTCGTGCACGGCTGGGGGCACAACATCCAGATCGCCAACAACCGGATCGCCAACAACTCCGGAACGCTCTCGGGCGGCATCAATATCGGCCAGGGTGAGTTTCCTCCCGGGTATACGGTCGGGAGCACCACCAACGCGGATCCGGGCTCCTGCCAGAGCCAGACCGGCCTGCCCGCGGGTACCCAGCTGCAGTACTGCCTGGACCTGAACGTGAACGTGCACCACAACGCGGTCACCGCGAACATGTCCGTCGGCGACGAGCTGTTCTCGGCCACACCGGCGGGGGCGGGCGGGGTCACGTTCTGCGACGGTTCGGACTACTACAAGTTCAGCTACAACTGGGTGTGCGGGAATCTGAGCACCGGTGACGGCGGCGGCGTCGGGCACGTCGGGTTCAGCTACAACGGCACCATCGAGCACAACGCGATCCTGTTCAATCAGAGCACCAACCCGACCATCCCGGCCAACGGCGGCGGGATCCTCGTGATGGGCGCCCCCGATGTCGATCCTCCGTGCGGGGCCACGACCGACGCGGATTGCGTGCCGCCCACGCCCAATATTCCGGGCGACGGCACCGGTCCCGGCCTGGTGATCAATGCCAACCTGATCATGGGCAATGCCGCGGAAAGCGGCAGCGGCGGCGGCCTGCGCTTGCAGAGCGTCAACGGTTCGGACGTGATCACGTTCCCGACGACCCCCTCCAACTGGTACTCGGTGAAGATCACCAACAACATCATCGCCGACAACGTTGCCGGCTGGGATGGCGCTGGAATTTCGCTGCAGGATGCGTTGGTGGCGAACATCATCAACAACACCATCATCTCCAACGACACCACCGCTTCAGCGGGAGTGCTGTTCAATACGCTCGGGGCTCCGCTGGCCAGCTCGTCGGGGCCGACGTGCACCTCGAACTGCGGCACGACATCGGCGCCGCAACCGGCTGGACTCGTGGCCATTCAGAACAGCTCGAACCTGACCGCGAATATTCCCGCAACGATCACCTGCCCCGAGGGTCACTACGCCGGCACCACGGCCAGCAACGGAACCTGCCGGACCGTCTCGTACCCGGAGCTGTATAACAACGTGTTCTGGCAGAACCGTGCGTTCTACATCGGCGTGGGGTCGCTCGGTACGGGCACCCAGAACCAGCAGAACGTCGTCGCGCTGTACAACGCGTTCAGCGGGACGGCGGCGGCGAGCCAGCCGTCGGGGGACGCCACGGCGCCCAACGCGTCCGGGGGCGTGCACATCACCGGGGGCACCGGCGCGTGCGTGTCCGGTACGAGTTTCTGGGACCTCGGTGTGCGCGGCGATACGGGGCCGACCAACCACAACTCGACGGTGACACTCAACCCGATGTACTCGTTGCTGACGAACGCCACGGGTTACAACGGCGCCACCCAGCACAACGCGCAGGCCGACCCGTCGGTCGTCAGCCAGTACTGCAACGGCTCGCGAGTCCCGCCGGAATTCAAGTCGATGGGCTACCAGGTGCCTCCGGGCATCGCGGACTCGACCGTGCCCAACCCGATCTTCAACCTGACGCCGGCTGCGACGGTGGACGAGGGTAACAACTGGATCAACATCAGCTGGGGCCCGCTGGCGACGACGAACTCATCGAACGGCTCGATGAACGGCGTCACGCTCGGCAACTACGCACTCGCGACGGCGTCATCGCCGGCCGTGAATTACATCCCGGCCATTGCGCCCACCTACGCGCCGGCGCCGAGCACCGACTTCTTCGGCAATGCGAGAAAGACCAACAATTTCGTTGACGCCGGCGCAGTCGAGTTTGCGGGCGGTCCTGTCGTTGCGGCGGCAGCGGTCGTGAGTACGATTTCTCCGGCGTCGGGGGCCAGCGGCTCGCTATTGGTTCCAGTGACGCTTACAGGCACGAACCTGACCGGCGCTACGGCAGTCACCGTATCCGGCACAGGGGTCACCTTCGCTGGCGTTACCGTGGTGAACGCCACTACGGTCAGGGCGTTCTTTACGATCACGGCTGCCGCTGCGCAGGGAGCGAGGGCCGTCACCGTCACGACGCCGGGCGGGACCAGCAACGCCGTGACGTTCACGGTGGTTGCGCCGTCGGGGACGCTGAGCTTTACCTCGGCCACCAATGGGACCCTGGGGACGGGGCTTCTGGGCGTGCGGACCCTCACCTTCACGATTCCGTCGCCGCGCGCCCCGGTCACCAGCGTGGTGACAGTAACCAACGCAGGTGCCACGCCGCTGCAGATCACGGAAGAAGCGCTGACAATCAACATAGGAGGCTTGTATAGCGTGACGGGCACCAGCTGCTCGTTCACGACGCCACTGGCACCCGCCGGCACGTGTACCGTCAATTTGACGTATGCGACGGCGGCCACTCAGCCAGCGTTGCCTGTTCTCGGTGCACTCGGCGTTATCAACCTCGGCACTACACCAAATGGTGCACTGGTCCTGTCCGCGCGGTAGGACGGCAGCATGATGCGAGGCACGGAGGTTGGCGCAAGCCAGCCCCCGGAGCCTCGACGCGGGTCAGACGGGAAGGAACGCCGCTGCTCGCAGAGAAATCTGCGAGCAGCGCGCCTTCTGGGAACTCGACTTGCGTCGACTAGTCGAAGCTAATAAGAAGAGGCGGCACAAGCCGCTCGGAGTTTAAAGATGAAACTGGGACTGATGACTGCGCGTATCCAAGGCAGGGTCGGCGCTGCGCTGATGTGCGCCGGGCTGCTCGCGGTCGCAACGGCGTCCACGGTCTCACGTTCAACCGTGTCCTACGAG
>Ga0209350_1001071_pt1 | contig 12669 bp, 10 predicted proteins | sample GraSoi013_2_20cm_2_FD_185822 | JGI IMG/M metagenome (GOLD analysis project Ga0209350, IMG submission 185822) | Grasslands soil microbial communities from the Angelo Coastal Reserve, California, USA - Sample 09_27_2013_2_20cm (SPAdes) (version 2) | ecosystem: Environmental > Terrestrial > Soil >...
GCTGGCCGATGAGTTCGGCCGGCAGTGTGTGGTCGCCGCGGTGGACGCCACCGGCCGGAAAGCGGGGAGGGGGAAGGGGGAAGGGTGGGAAGTCATGGTTCGGGGGGGACGCGAGCCCACCGGACTTGAAGCCGTGGAATGGGTGGTGCGACTGCAAGAGCTCGGAGCTGGGGAGATCCTGCTGACCTCCATGGATACCGACGGCACGCAGCACGGCTACGACCTCCCCCTCACGCGGGCCGTCGCGCGCGCGGTCCGGATTCCCGTCATCGCGTCCGGGGGGGCCGGAACCCTCGAGCACCTGGCCGCGGCGCTCGACGCCGGCGCCCATGGCGTGCTCGCCGCCACCCTGTTCCACTATCGCGGCATGTCGATCCCCGAGGCTCGCGCCTACCTGGCGAGCCGGGGCTATTCGGTCCGCCCGTGAACCCGTTCTATCACCGCATCTACCGCGTGGTCCGCAATATCCCGAAGGGTCGCGTGGCGACCTACGGTGTAGTGGCGCGCCTTGCGGGACGCCCGGGCGCGGCACGCACCGTCGGGTGGGCGCTCTCCGCGCTCCCCGAAGAGAGTGACGTCCCCTGGTGGCGGGTGCTCAACGCGGCGGGGCGTATTTCTCTGTCCGGCGCCGACCATGGCTCCGTGGTGCAACGCGCTCTGTTGTTGCGGGAAGGCGTGAAGTTCGCCCCGGGCGGTGCGGTGAACCTCGCAGCGTTCGGCTGGCCCGCTGAGGCCTACGACAGCGTGGCCGCCGCCCACACGCGCGCGGCTTCGTCCCGCAAATCGCGCAGGCCGAGAGGACTGCGCACCTAGCCCGTCGTCACCGCAGCACCATGATCCGCCCGATCGACGGCACGCCGTTCCCGTTCACGAGAAACAGCACGTAGGGACCCGGGGGCGCCGTCGTGTGGCTCCCGGGGAGGGTGACCGAGACGCCGCCGCTCACCGGCGAAAACGCCAGCGGCACGAGACGCCCGGCCTGATCGAACGCATGCGTGACCGAGCCCGTCCGGATGAACGTCACCTTTGCAATGCTCGCCGCGTCCGGCGTTTCCACAACGAGGGTCTGGCCGTACGCAACCGTCGCGGGCGTTGCGCCGGTGATGCCCGGGCGAGCGCCTTGGAACAGATACGGGGGGGAGTACAGCTCGTAGCTCAATTCGCGCGGCGCGCTCGCGCCGTCGCCGCTGCCGGTATGGAGCACGCGCCCGTCGGGCAAGAGCAGCGAGGTCGAGTGGTACAGGCGGTTGACTTGGTTACTCGCCAGCGTGGTCCAGGTCCCGGTGGTGGGATTCCAGAGCTCCGCGACGTGGACGGCGCCCGCGAAGTTGTTGAAGCCGGGCGCGCTGGTGCCGCCGGTGACCAACACGTCGCCCGTGGGCAAGATCGTCGCGTTCATGTGTCGACGAGCGTACGCCATCGAGCCGGTGTACCTCCATGCCGGACTCGCGTCATTCAGATCGATGACCTCGGCGGTGTTCGTCGGCGGGTCTTCCCCACCGCCCGCGTACAGGATCTTCCCGGGCTCGTACATGACGGCCGACCCGTAGCTGCGCCACCCGGGTTCGTTGCGACTCGGCCCATCGGTCCAACGGCCCGTGCCCGTCACGTCGAGCCAGCGCGACGGCTGCTCTTCACCGGCGTCGAACACGCGCCCGTCCGGCGCCACGAAGTCCCGCGGATAATACTCGAGCGACAGGCTCGCCGTCGTGAGCTGGCGCCAACTCGTCCCGTTCCAGATCTCCGGGATCGTGACGACCGCGCCGTTCTGGTCGGTGCCGGCGACGGTGAGCACGTCGCCGTTGGGCAGCGTGGTGTTGGTCGGATACCATCGCCCGTATGCCATCGGCGGCCCGGTCTGCCACGAACCCGTGCTGGGATCGAACAGGTTCGTGTTCGGTAGGCCAAGCCCGTCCGTAATGTGCCCACCGGCGACGAGGAGTCGCCCGTCGGGGAGGAAATCGTGGCCGGCGCAGAACAGCCACGAGGGACTCGGTACGGCCGTAAAGGTTCCCGTGCTCGGATCCCACACTTGCGGGTCGCCGTTGCGTCCCCAGCTCAGCACCCTGCCGTCGCGCAGCAGGTGAACATGCAGCTGCACGATCGGCGCCGGGATCACCGACGACCATTGTCCGAGCCGCGCCTCCGGCGGCGGCGGTGCGGTGCCCGGTGGGCCCGTGACGACCGTCACATAGGGCCGGTGGCTCGCAACCGGATCCTCATTGCTACTGAAGGAGCGGTACCGGTCCCGCAACTTGGACGGATCGGAGTTGAGGAGCAGGCCGAAATTCCTGGAGGGGTCGTTCACCCATCCCTGCACGATCGCCGTGACATTCCACTGCTTGAAGCCCGGCGTCTTGTCGATGGCCTTCGTATCCACCGGCGCACTGATGTCGGCCTGCGCCAGGGGAATGTTGTTGGCGCAACAGGTATTCGGCGTCCAGGAATTGACCCCGTCATACGTATAGCCGGTCGCTCTGGCCAGATCGGGATTCTTGTTGACGATTCGGTGCGCGGTGACCGTGTAGGTCGGCTCCGCCATGCCATCGCTCTCGACCAGATTGAGATTCAGGGTCGCACTCGAGATGGTCGATCCCGCGGGGATGCTCGCGAGATCGAACTTCATCACGATGGCGTTGGCGATCTTGGCATCGGGCCACGTGTACACATTGAGCGTCGGCTCCGCCCCGCTGTTGGTCGCGTTGATGTTCAGATACGTGTCGCCGGCGGGAGGGAACACTAGAGAGCCCTGGCCGGCCGGCGGTTGCGCCGGCGGCGGAGTGTATACGACCGTGAGATAAGGGTGCGTGCTCGCGACGGGATCCTCAGTGCTACTGAAGGAGCGGTACCGGTCCCGCAACTTCGCCGGATCGGAGTTCAGCAGGAGACCGAAATTCGTGGAGGGGCTGCTGAACCATCCCTGAACGATGGATGTGACGTCCCACTGTTTGAACCCCGGGGTCTTGTCGATGTCCTTCGTATCTACCGGCGCACTGATGTCGGCCTGTGCCAAGGGAATGTTGCCGTAGCAACACGCATTCGGCGTCCAGGAATTGACCCCGTCATACGTGTACCCGGTCGCCCTGGACAAATCCGGGTTCTTGCTGACGATCTTGTGCGCGCTGACCGTGTAGGTCGGTTCCGTCATGCCGTCGCTCTCGACCAGATTGAGATTCAGGGTCGCACTCGAGATGGTCGATCCCGCGGGGATACTCGCGAGATCGAACTTCATCACGACGGCATTGGCGATCTTGTTGTCAGGCCACGTATAGAGATTGAGCGTGGGCTCCCCTGCCGCGTTTACCGCATTGATGTTCAGATAGGTGTCACCGCTGGGACTGATCACGGCGGTTGCCGACCCGGCGATCGCGTCGGCGCGGGGCGCACGCGGAGCCTCTGTGACCGATCGTTGGTCCTGACACGACACCACCACCAGCCCTGTTGCCAGCCCTAGAGCGAGGAGCGTGAAGCCGGCGAGGTTGACGCGTCGCATGACCGGTTCCTGAAGGGGGAATCGGCCCATCGGGCCGATGCAGGAGCGGCCTTATGCATACGTTGCGCCAGCGCCGCGGGCGTCGCCGCGGCACCCGAAACTACTCGATGGTTCCGATGGCCGCCGCCCACACCCGCGCGGCTTCGTCCCGCAAATCGCGCAGGTTGAAAGGCTTGCGGACGTAGCGTAAGCCCAGGTGCGCCAGCGCTTCGTCGGTCGACGCCCGTACGTCCCCCGTCGCCACGAGGATGCGCTCTTTCAGGCCGGGGTGCGCGGCGATGAGGTGCTCCACGAACAGGTGGTCCCGCGCCGTCGCCCGCGCATCGGCGAGGATGAGATCGTAGCTGCGCGTGCGCACCAGATCGAGCGCGTGCTGTGGGGTACGCGCCACCTCCACCGTGTGTCCTTCGCGTCCGAACAGCGCCTTCACCATCCGTCGCACCGCCGGATCGTCGTCTACCAGCAAGATCGTGCGCTTCACGACGGGGGCGGAGGGGTCGAGCGCCTTGCGCCCGGCGGCGTCCTCGACGGCCGAGGCGGGGGAAGGGGTGAGGGGGGGGGGGGGGGGGGGGGGGGGGGGGGGGGGGGAGGTCCACCAGGAATGCGGCGCCGCCGTCCGGCGGCCGCTCCAGGTTGATACGCCCGCCGTGCGCCTCCACGATCGAATAGGTGATGGACAGGCCGAGGCCGGTGCCCTGCCCGGGCTCCTTGGTCGTAAAGAAAGGCGTGAACAACTGCGGCACCACGGCGTCGGGGATGCCCGGTCCTGAGTCGGAGACACGCATCCGCACCCGCTGATCGAACCACGTGTTCACGCAGATGAGGCGCCGCCGGCCGGGCGTGTTCTCGGCCACAGCCTGCGCCGCGTTGTTCAACAGGTTGAGCACGGCCTGCTGGAGTGCGTGACGGTCGCCCAAGATCTCGGGGATGGTCGGCAGCACTTTCTCGACGGTGATGTCTTTGAGCTTCAGATCGTGGGCCATCAACAGCAGGGTGCGCTGGATCACGTCGTTCAGATTCACGCGTCCCTGTTCCGCCGGTCCCTTGCGCGCGAACGTGAGGAGGTTGCGCACGATGCGCCCGGCGCGCTCCGCCTGCTCGTGGATCACGCGCAGGTGGCCGCGGTCCTTGCTCCCAAGCTCCTTCTGTTCGAGCAGGAACTCCGACAGCCCCGCGATCGAGGTGAGCGGATTGTTGAGCTCGTGGGCGACGCCCGACACGAGCTGCCCCACCGCGGCGAGCTTCTCGCTCTGGATGAGCTGCGACTCCATATGCTGCTGGTCGGTGACGTCCTCCACCAGCACGACCACGCTCGCCTCCTGCTCGGGGCTCGGGATGCGGGCCGCGTTCACGCGCAACGTCCGGCCCAGCGGTGCCGAACGCAGCACGAGCGGCTGAGCCCGGTCGCCCCGCCGGGCCGCAGCGAGCAGTTCGACCAGCGCCGGCGACTCCCCCAGCAAGGCCGTACCGAGATCGCGACCGATTACCGAGGGAATCGCGCTGCCGAGCATCGCCGCGAGCGAGCGGTTGGCTCGGCGGATCGAGCCCTGCACGTCCACGACGGCGATGCCCTCGCTCAACGCGTCGAACGCCGTCTCCCACTGCTCCTTGGCGTGGTGGACCATCTCGAAGAAGCGCGCGTTCGCGATGACGATCGCAGCGTGCGTGGCGACCGTGGACAGGAGGCGGACGTCCTCCGGGGCGAACACGCCGTCCCGCGGCTCGGCGATCACCAGCGTGCCGACGAGCACGCCGTGCGCCCGCAGCGGCACGGCCGCAGCGGACGCGACTTCCAGGCCGGCCACGAGCGGGGTCGGCTCGCCGGCCGCGCGGTCCACCAGCTCGACGCGCTCGCCGTTGAGCGAGCGCGCGATCAACCCCGGGTCGTCGGCGCCGATGGTCTCGCCCCGCAGGTGGCCGAGCGTGCCCTCCGCGGCCGCGACCGTGAGCGGGCGGCGCTCGGCGTCGGCTGGTGCCTCGCCGTCCGCCGCCAACGCCACCAGGGCGCCTTTCGCTTCGAGGAACCGCATGGCGTACCGGACCACCTGCTCTACGATGCGATCGAGCTGGAGCGAGCCGGAGAGGATGTAAGAGAGCTCCTGGAGGGAAAACAGCTCCGACAGGCGTCGATTGAGCTCGTCCGCCGCCCGCCGGCGGTCCCGCTCGCTGCGCTGGAGCCGCCGTGTGAGGCGGAGCGACCGCCAGGCGAGCGCGGCGGCGACCAGCAGCGCGGCAAGCGCGAGGTAGCGCGTGGCTGCCCCCTACGGCCTCGGCTGGAGGCTCGCCCGCGCCATCACGCGTGCCCGCTCGCGATCGAGCGTGGGCAGCACGCCCGTCCACGAGTCGTTGGAGAGCCCCTGGTAGCTGACCGTCATGCCCTCGTGAAAGCTGATGCCCTCTTCGAAGAGATAGATCGCGACCGCCTGCTCGTGTGCGTCCAGCTGGTACGAGCTCCAGCGCGGCGACAGCGGCACGATCCCGACCGGGCGGAACAACCGCCCGCGGCTCGTGACGTTCACGTCCTCGGGGCTGAAGCGCGCCTGGGGAAGCAGGCCGAAGAACGTCACCATGACGAGGGTCGGGCGGTCGACGCCGGCGCGCTGCGCCGCGTCCGCGACGGCGCGCCCTTTGGTCTTGAGCAGCTGCGCGAGCGACCGGTAGGTATCCGGGGCGAGCAACCGGATCACCTGCTCGGCGAGCGGCAGGACCTGGATCTCGAGCTGATCGGTGGCGAACCGGACCACGATGTCGTCGCGCTTGAGGGTGCCGTAGCCGACGGGGAGGGTGTCCTGGGCGGAGGCAGAACGTTGCAAGGTTGGCAGGCTGGAAAGGAGCGCGGCGCCGAGCATCGCGGCGCGAGTCCAGGCACACCGTCTCACCTGCCAACCTTCCATCATTCCAACGCCTCTCCCACCAGCGCCCCGATTGCCTCTTTCAGCTCCGGAATCCCTTCTCGCGCGCGCGCGCTCGTCATGATCAGCTGATCCGAGTCGAGCCGCAGCGTCTCGCGCAATTCCCGCTCGCGCCCCGCCCGCGGCCCTCGGGGAAGCTTGTCGCCTTTCGTGACCGCGGCAAGGACGCGGGTCCCCTTCGCGGCGAACAGGTCCTGGATGACACGGTCATCGGGGCTCGGGTCGCGCCGGACGTCGAGCAGCCAGAGGACCCCGGCGAGGCGCACGCGATCGAGCGTCCGGGCGATGAGCGTGCCGAACTCGCGGCGCTGCGCTTGCCCCGCCTTGGCGTATCCGTACCCCGGCAGGTCGAGGAAGTAGTAGGCGCCCATGTGATAGACGGTGAGCGCCCGGGTCTTGCCGGGCGTGCCGGAGACCTTGGCGAGCCGCTGGCCGGCCAGGGCGTTCAGGAGGCTCGACTTGCCGACGTTGGAGCGGCCGAGCAGGGCGATTTCGGGAAGCGGCGGGTCGAGCGGGATGTCGGCCGACGGAAACCAGCCGACGAAGTAGGGGCGCAGCATACTGCGCCCCGGGTCAGGCTTCTTTCTTCTGGCGGACGCGCTCGGTCACGAGCAGCGGGGCCCGGCCCTCGGTCACGCATTCGGCAGTGATGGCCACCTCGCGCACGTCGTCCCGGCTGGGAAGCTCGAACATGATGTCGGTCATCATCTCCTCGAGAATGGCGCGCAGACCGCGGGCGCCCGTGCCCCGCTTGATCGCCTTCTGGGCGATGGCCTTCAGGGCGTCTTTCTCGATGGTGAGCCGCACGTCCTCGAGCTCGAACAGCTTCTGGTACTGCTTGGAGAGCGCGTTCTTGGGCTCGATCAGGATACGCGTCAAGGCGTCTTCATCGAGCGCGTCCAGCGGCACGGCCACGGGCAGCCGGCCCACCAGCTCGGGGATGAGCCCGTAGCGCAGCAGGTCGTCGGGCTCCACGTCCAGGAAGGGGTTCTTGATCACCTTCTCGGGCGTGCCGCGGGCGATCTCTTCCTTGCTGAACCCGATCTGCCGCCGGCCGGTGCGCGACTCGATGATCTTCTCCAGGCCGTCGAATGCGCCGCCGCACACGAACAGAATGTCCTTCGTGTTGACCTGGATGTACTCCTGCTGCGGGTGCTTGCGACCGCCCTGGGGGGGCACGCTCGCGACCGTGCCTTCGAGAATCTTCAGCAGCGCCTGCTGCACGCCTTCGCCGGAGACGTCGCGTGTGATGCTCGGGTTCTCGGACTTGCGGGCGATCTTGTCGATCTCGTCGATGTAGACGATCCCGCGCTCGGCCTCGGTGACGTTGAAATCGGCGGCCTGCAGCAGCCGCACCAGGATGTTCTCCACGTCTTCGCCGACGTAGCCTGCTTCGGTGAGCGTGGTCGCGTCGGCGATCGTGAAGGGGACGTCGAGGATGCGCGCCAGCGTCTGGGCCAGCAGCGTCTTGCCCACGCCGGTCGGACCGATCAGCAGGATGTTGCTCTTGTCGAGCTCGACCTCGTTGTCGCGGGCGCCGTGCGAGTTGATGCGCTTGTAGTGGTTGTAGACGGCGACGGCGAGCGTCTTCTTGGCCTTCTCCTGGCCGATCACGTACTGGTCCAGCACCTCCTTGATCTCGGCCGGGGTGGGGACCTGGGTGATCGCTTCGGAGACTTCCCGCTCCTCGTCCTCTGCCAGGATCTCGTTACACAGGGCGATGCACTCATTGCAAATGTAGACCGACGGTCCCGAGATGAACTTCCGGACCGAGTCCTTCGACTTGCCGCAGAAGGAGCAGCGGAGGTGCTTGTCGTGCGACATGGGTCCCTAGTATGGGAAGGTGGGGCCGGGCGCGCAAGCCGTCATTTCTTCTTGCCGTCGCCCATGTCCTGCAAGTTGGCGATGACGTGGTCGATTAGCCCGTAATCCTTGGCCTCGTCGGCGGACATGAAGCGGTCCCGGTCCATGTCCTTTTCGATCTGCTCGGCGGTCTTGCCCGTGTGCTTGCCGTACAGCTCGTTGAGCTTGCCGCGCAGGTAGAGGATCTCGCGGGCCTGGATCTCGATGTCCGCCGCGGTGCCCTGCGTGCCGCCCGAGGGCTGGTGCATCATGATGCGGGCGTGCGGCAGCGCGGAGCGCTTCCCCTTGCGGCCGGCGGCCAGCAGGAACGAGCCCATCGACGCCGCCATGCCCATGCAGATCGTGTTCACGGGGGCCCGCAGGAATTGCATCGTGTCGTAGATCGCCATGCCGCTCGACACCAGCCCGCCCGGGGAGTTGACGTAGAGGTAGATGTCGCGCTCCGGGTTGTCCGCGTCCAGGAACAGGAGCTGGGCGATGATGATGTTGGAAACCTCGTCGTTGATCTGCGTGCCCAGGAACACGATGCGGTCCATGAGCAGGCGGCTGAAGATGTCGTAGGTCCGCTCGCCGCGGCTCGACCGCTCGATGATGTAGGGCGGATAAATCTGGCTCGTCGTCTTCACACATGCTCCACGGTGGATTGCGACAGGAGAAACGCGAACACCTTCTCCTCGGTGATGCTCCGCTCGACGTCACGGAGCCGCTTCGCCTTCTCGAGCGACGCGTACAGCTGCTCCGCCGGCATGCCGCGCCGCTCGGCCAGCTCCTGGATCCGGCGGTCGAGCTCCGCCTCGGTCGCCTGCAGCCCCTGCTGCTCCACAACGTAATCGAGCACCAGGTCGCGGCGCACCTGCGCCTCGGCCACTGGGCGGAACTCCGCGGCGAACTGGCTCATGCGGTCTTCCGGGATCCCGTACGCCTGGGCGAACACCCACAACGCGCGCTCCACCAGGGGCTTGGGAGCGACCACGCGGTTCGCCGCCACGATCTGCTCGATCAGGTCGGCCCGCACCTTGGCGTCCGCCTCGCGCTCGGCGTCCCGCTCGAGATCCTCGCGGATCGCGTGCTTCAGCGCGTCGAGCGAATCGAAGTCCCCGACCTCGCGCGCGAAGGCGTCGTCCAGCTCGGGGAGGTGCTGGCGCTTCACTTCGTGCAGCGTGAGCCGGATCTCGCGCGTCTGGCCGCGCTTCGCTTCCTCGGGGAAGTCGTCGGGGAATCGCACGATCGCGTCGACCGTCTCCCCAGGGAGCATCCCCAGGATCTGCTGCTCGACCTCCGGAATCGCCCGGCCCTCGCCCAGCACCAGCTGGTAGGGCTGCGGGTCCTTCAGCTGCGCACCCTCGCGCGCCGCGATGGTGACGTGCACCAGGTCCTTGAGTTTCGGCTTCTCACCCGCGACGGGCGTCCACGGCGCTTTCTGCTCCCGCACCTCATTCAGCTGGGCGGCGACCTGCTCGTCGGTCACGCGGCGCACGGTGCGTTTCAACTGGAAGTTGCCCAGCCGGCCCAGCTGGATATCGGGCTTTACCTCGACGTGAAACTCGAACGTGACCGGCGTACCGACGTCCCACTTGAGATTGTGGACGTGGGGGTCGGCGATCGGCTTCAGGGACTCCTGCTCGACCGCGACCTTCCAGCTCTCGCGGATCAGTTCCTGCAGCGCCTCCTGCCGGATGTCATCGGCGAAGTGCTTCTTTACGATCGCCGCCGGGGCCTTGCCCTTCCGGAAGCCCGGCAGCCGGGCGCGGCGCTGGTAGGCGCTGGTGGCGCGGTCTTCGGCCTGCTGCACCTGCTCCACGGGCACGGTCACCGCGAGCGAGGCGGCCCCCGGCTCTTCGGCGGTCTTCTTGATCAGGATGACGGGCATGTCAACACAAATCTAATAGGGGGGAGGGTACGCGGGGCGCCCCGCTCCTTACTGCGTCCTGCGCACTGCCTTGATGCGGTGATGCGGTCTGCCCGGCTCGATCTCGTCGCTCCGGATCACGCTGATCGCCCCGTCCGGCTCGAGCACCGCCATGTGGACGACGTCGAGCGAGGCGACCCCGTGCTCGCGCAACGCCTGGCGCAGCTCGTCGACTGTGAGGTTCTCCCGCGCGAGGTGCTGGTGCAGCACTCGGCCGTGGTACACGAGCAGATCCGCGCTGCCGCCGAGCAGGCGGCCGAGGTGGCGACTCGAGCGGCGCAGGCGATCGATCCCCTGATGCCACGCGAGCAGCACCGCGGCCGCGACCAGGCCGCCGGCGAGGCTCGTGTCCGGCCCCACCATGGCGTTCTGGACCGCGTTCGCGATGATGAGGAGCAGCACAAAGTCGAACGTGGACATCTGCCCGAGCTGCCGCTTGCCCGTGACCCGCAGGCCGACGAGCAGGGCGAGGTAGATGACAGACGTGCGGATGGCCACGTCGAGCAGCGTGTGCCACGAGGCGGTCATTCAGTTGCCGGTCGGGTCCAGCACCTTGGGGAGGGGGTATGCGCCGCGGAGCGCGGCGAGATAGTCGGCGTACAGCCCCTGCAACCCCTCGAATTCCCGCCGCACGACGGCGCGGTACGGGGCGTCGCTCGCGTAGTGGTAGAGCAGCGCGGCCATGGCCTGGGCGTCGAGCAGGAAGCCGTGATGGCCCACCTCGCCGAGCGCGTCCGCTTCCATCTCGAACGTGTGGTAGCCGCCGTTCGACGAATGAACGGTGACGCCGACGCCGGGAATCTGGGTCGCGACCGTCCCCGTCTCTTCGTAGGGCAGGGGGCGCCCGGGCTCCGGCTCGACCTTGGTGGCACCGAGCTGTTGCAGATAGGCAAACGCCACGTCGTTGAGTGCCGCGACCGAGATGCCGTTGCGAGACGACGAGTCGACGTCGATGTGGACCTTGGTTCCGGTGGCGAGGGCCGCCCCGCGGGCCGCATCGTTCACGCGATCGAGTACCTGCGCGAGATAGATCGGGTCCGGGTAACGGATCCAGAACTCGGCGGCGGCGCGATCGGGGACCACGTTCGGGGCCCTGCCGCCTTCCGTGATGATCCCCTGAATCTTGGTCTCCGGCCGCAGCGTCTTGCGCAGGCCGTCGATATGGTTGAACAGCTCGATCACGCCCATCAGCGCATCGCGCCCGTCCCACGCCTGGAGCTGGTGCGCCGGGGCGCCCGAGAACGTGTAATGCACCACGTCGATGTTCATGCAGCAGCTGCCGAAGCCCGGCGCGGGTGTTTGCGTCGCGGTGGAGGAGTGCGAGCGCACCATCACGTCGGCGCCCTTGAAAACGCCGGCCGTGTACATGACGGTCTTCGCCGCCGGCGAGGCCAGCTCCTCAGCGGGGGTGCCGTACACCGTCACCGTGCCGGGCGTCTTGGATCGCGTGAGGAATTCCGCGACGGCGATGGCGGCGGCCATCCCGACCGGTCCCTGCGCGCTGTGCTGGTCGCCGTGGAAGTCGCGGCTGGTGCCGCGCAGCGCGTCGTACTCGAGGATGACGCCCAGGTTGGGGCCCGGTGTGCCGTTCTTGTACCGGGCCACGAAGGCGGTCGCCAGGCCGGCCACGCCCATCTCGACGGCGAAGTCGTGGGCCTTGAGATACTCGGTGAGGATCTTCACCGAGCGCTCTTCCTTGTGGCCCACCTCCGGATGCCGCGTGATGTCGTCGGCCACCGCGAGCAGCTCCCGCTCCATCAGCTCACGGGCGCGCGCGACGACGGCGTCGCGGCGGGGATCCTTACCCGTGAGCCGCGCGACGAGCTGGGGCAAGGCGAGCGAGCGCTCCAGGTCGTTCACACGGCGAATCACGTCGGCGGCGGCGGTGCGCTCGGTGGGCGTCTCCTGCGCGGCGGCGGCTCCGGCGCGGGTGAGGGTGTACAGCACGAGGGCGGCGAACGGCAGCGCGGAGCGCATGACGAGCCTCGCTGATGGCTAGGGTTCTGAGCCTGCAAGAGTGAGCCGGCTGCCGTCGGCGAAGACCGCATCGCTCGGCTGCCACACCACCTTCAGTTTGCCGAGCGGCGTGCTGCGCAGGCGCTGGTGTCCGGGGCGGAACGGGTCGTACCGGATGATCCGTCCCGGCTCCCGGCGGGTCTTGCCCGGGGCGATGGGGCCGTCCACCTTGAGATGCGCGCTGTAGATGGTGTCGCCCGTCGCATCGAGGAAACTCACGTCACCCTGGAACGCCTGGATGCTCTTCGTCCCCCGGTTGCGGTACGCGAACGTCAGGGAGATGAAGTCCTGGTAGCGCTCCAGGTCCGGGTTCTTCGGCAGGAAGCTCTTGTCGACCACCATGACGGCGACCAGGGAGTCGAGCTGCTGCTGGATCTCCCGGCGGCGCGCGGCGGCGGCGGCGGTCGTCTCCGCGGCCGCACGCTGTTTGCGCGCGTGCTCGGCCCTGGCCCAGGACAGGATCTCCGCGATGGTCA
>Ga0209350_1001072_pt1 | contig 12663 bp, 7 predicted proteins | sample GraSoi013_2_20cm_2_FD_185822 | JGI IMG/M metagenome (GOLD analysis project Ga0209350, IMG submission 185822) | Grasslands soil microbial communities from the Angelo Coastal Reserve, California, USA - Sample 09_27_2013_2_20cm (SPAdes) (version 2) | ecosystem: Environmental > Terrestrial > Soil >...
ACCTCCGCCACCTGCGCGCACACGGTCGGGTCCCATTCGGCGACGGCGATGCCGCGCCCGCGGCCGGCGGCAAGCGGCGAGCCCCAACCGGCTTTTTGCGCGGCAAGCTCGAGGGTCCGCAGGTGCCGCGGCTTGTCGCGCAGCAGCTGGCGCCGCAGCTCGTAGGGGTCCTTGCCCGCCGCCGCCGCGACCTCGTCGAAGAAGCTCTCGGTGACGAAGGCGTTCTGCGAGATCCCCACCGACCGCCAGAAGCCCCGGGGCACCGGAAGGAGATCGACCGCCACCTGATCCACCAGGAGATTGGGGATGGCGTACGGCAGGTTCGCCGCACCGTCGATCAACGTCCGGTCGATGCCCTTGTCGAGCGGCCCGAACTTGAGGAGGATGGGCGGCGCCACGATGCGGTGCGTCCAGGCCACCGGGGTGCCCGCGGCATCGAGACCCGCCGCGAACTTGTTGTACGTTGCCGGGCGATAGAACCCGTGCTGCACGTCGTCCTCGCGCGACCAGATCACTTTCACCGGGGCGCTCACGGCCTTGGATACCCGCACCGCCTCCGAGACGAAGTCCGGCTCGAGCCGGCGCCCGAACCCGCCGCCCAGGAAGGTGGTGTGGACGGTCACCTTCTCTTTCGGCAGGCCGGTGAGCTCCGCCGCCACTTCCTGCGCCCGCGTCTGATTCTGCGTGGGCGCCCAGACATCGCAGCCGTCGGCGCGCACGTGCGCCGTGCAGTTCATCGGCTCCATCGTCGCGTGATGCAGGAACGGCACCTCGTACACCGCCTCCACCCGCTTCGCTGCCGCGGCGAGCGCGGCGGCCGCATCGCCGTTCTTGCGCGCCTCCACGCCGGCCCGCTCGGCGCCCTGTACGAACTGCGCCCGGATACCGTCGGAGTCGAGCGTCGCGGCTGCGTCTTCGTCCCACTCGATTTCCAAGGCGCGGCGCCCCTGCACGGCGTGCCAGTAGGTATCGGCGACCACCGCGACTCCCGCGGCACACCCTGCCGCCCAGGGGCCGCTTGTACCGGTCCAGGGACTCGGCTCGAGCGCTACGACCGCGTGGACGCCTGGGAGGGTCTTCGCCTTCGCCGCGTCGTAGCGTTTCAGTGTGCCTCCGAATACGGGACACCGCTCGATCGACGCGATCAGCATCCCCGGCACCTTGACGTCGATCCCGAACACGGCGCTGCCGTCCACCTTCACCGGGGTGTCGAGCCGCGGCGTCCGCGTGCCGAGCAGGCGGAAGTCTTTCGGGTCCTTGAGCGGCACCTCGGTGGGCACGGGGAGCTTGGCGGCGCGGGCTGCGAGCTTGCCGTAGGTGAGCCGGCGCTTCGTGGGGGTGTGGATCACGGCGCCTTGCTCGGCGCGGCACGCGGCGCGGTCCACGTCCCACGTCGCCGCCGCCGCGCTGATCAGCAGCTCGCGCGCCGTGGCGCCCGCCTTGCGCAGCGGGTCCCACGAGGTGCGGATCGCCGTGCTGCCGCCGGTGGACATGCGGCGCGACCAGCCCGCGGGATTCTCGGGCACCGGCCCGAGCCGCACCTTCGCCCAATCTGCCTCCAGCTCCTCGGCGAGGATCATCGCGAGACCGGTCTGCGATCCCTGGCCCATCTCGGACTTGTCCACGGTCAGCGTGACGACGTCGTCCGCGCCGATCCGCAGCCAGGCGTTGGGGGCGAACCCCGCGTCCGCGGGATCGGGCCCCGCGTCGCGGCGATGCGCGGGGAGATAGAAGGAAATGACGAGGCCGGCGCTCGTCTCGACGAATTCGCGGCGGGTGATACCGGTACGCATGATGCTATTAGTGCCCATGATTCCCTTGCCGCCCATGATCCCCTCCGTGGGGTTAGGACGGACTGAAGTCCGCCCTCGGCCGCATGTGCGTCCTTAAGGACGCACCGCCGCCGAGCAGGGACTTCAGTCCCTCATAACCACGAGCTCGAATGTCTTACTAAAAGCGAAATCGCACACCACAGTCGAAATCGCACACCACGTTTGGAGGTCGAATCTCACACCACTTTCCCAATCGGCAGCTTGCGAACCCGCTTCCCCGTCGCCGCGAAGATCGCGTTGCACACCGCCGGTGCGATCGGCGGCGTGCCCGGCTCGCCGACGCCGCCCTGCGCGTCGGTCGAGGGGACGATGTGCACCTCGATCTGCGGCATCTCGGCGAGGCGCACCATCGGGTAGTCGTGGAAGTTGCTCTGCTTGACGCGGCCACCCTCGATGGCGATCTCGCCGTACAACGCCGCCGTGAGCCCGAAGACGATCGCGCTCTCCATCTGCGCCTCGACGATGGACGGGTTCACGACGGGCCCGCAGTCCACCGCGCACACCACGCGGTGCACTTTCACCGCGCCGTCCGATGCCAGGGACACTTCCGCGACTTCCGCGACGTAGCTCTCGAACGCCTTGTAGACGGCGATCCCGCGCGCCCGGCCCGCCGGCGGCGGCGTGCCCCAGCCCGCCTTGCTCGCGGCGAGGTTGAGCGCCCCCAGATGCCGCGGTGCCTTGCCGAGCAGGTCCCGCCGGTACTCGTACGGGTCCTGCTTGGCGGCGTGCGCCAGCTCGTCGATGAAGCTCTCCACGGCGAAGGCGTTGTAAGAGTTGTTCACCGAGCGCCAGAAGCCGACCGGGATACCCGTGTCGGTGAGCAGGTAGTCCACGTGCACGTTGGGGATCGTATACGGCATGCCGACGCCGCCCTCGACCGCCTCCTCGTCGAGCCCGTTCTTGATCGTGTCGGGGAAGACGCGCGCCATGATGGACGGCGCCACGATGCGGTGCGTCCAGACGACCGGCCTGCCATTCGGGTCGAGTCCCGCTTGCAGCCGGTGGTGGTTGACCGGCCGGTACTGCGCGTTCCGGATATCGTCCTCGCGGGACCAGATCACCTTGACCGGGGCCGCGGCGGCCTTGGAAGTTTCGAGCGCCTCCTGGATGAAATCCAGTTCGAAGCGCCGGCCGAACCCGCCCCCCAGATAGGTCGTGTGGACGAGGACCTTGTCGGGGGTTACGCCGCCGATCTTGGCGCCCAACCCTTGCGCGCCGGTCTGAAACTGGGTCGGCGCCCAGATGTCCACGCCGTCGGAGCGCACGTGGGCGGTGCAGTTCATCGGCTCCATCGTGGCGTGCGCGAGGAACGGGAGGTCGTAGGCGGCATCGATCTTCGACGCGCTCGATGCCAGCGTGCCGCTGGGATCGCCGTCGTGTCGGGCGACCGCCCCCGCCTGCTCCGCCCGCTGGGCGAAGAGCTGCGCGATGCTCGCGCTCGAGACCTGCGCGTTCGGGCCCTCGTCCCAGGACACGTCGAGCGCATCCCGCCCCTTCTTGGCCGGCCAGTAGCCGTCGGCCACGACCGCGACGCCGCTCGAGATCTGCACTACGTGGCGGACCCCGGGCACGGCCTTCGCCTTGGCCGCATCGAAGCTCTTGACCTTGCCGCCGAACACCGGCGAGCGCGCGATCACGGCGACGAGCATCCCCGGCAGCTTCACGTCGATCCCGAACTGGGCGCTGCCGTCCACCTTGGGCGGCGTGTCGAGCCGCCGGACGCGCGTGCCGAGGATCTTCCAATCCTTCGGATCCTTGAGCGGCACGTCGTGCGGCAACGGGACGGTCGCCGCCTTCGCCACCAGCTTGCCGTACGTGAGGACTCGCTTGCTGGGCGCGTGGATCACGGCGCCTTTGTCCGCGTGGCACGCGGACTTGTCGACTCCCCACGTCTCGGCCGCCGCGGCGACGAGCATCTCGCGGGCCGCCGCGCCTGCCTTGCGGAGCGGAGTATAGGCGGCGCGCACGCTTCTGCTGCCGCCGGTCGCTTGCATGCCGAACAAAAGCGGGTTGGCGTACGCCTTGTCGGCGGGCGCGAACTCGATCTTGATCTTGGACCAGTCGGCGTCGAGCTCCTCGGCGAGCAGCATCGGCAACGCGGTCGTCACGCCCTGGCCCATCTCGGAGCGGTCCACGATCACGAGCACGCTCTCGTCGGCGCCGATGCGCAACCACGCGTTGGGGGCGAGCGGTGCCGCCGCCGCGGTGCGAAACCGGGATCCGGATGGGAGATGGAAGCCGATGAGGAGTCCGGCGCTCGCGGCGCCCGACGTCTCGAGGAACTCCCGTCGGGTAAGCGGAGTGCGCGCGCTCATGGTCAGGCCCGCTGCGCGGCGCGGTGGATGGCGGCGCGGATCCGCTGGTATGTGCCGCAGCGGCAGATGTTCGTCATCGCGGCGTCGATCTCGGCGTCGCTCGGATTGGCGTTCTTGGCGAGCAGCGCGGCGGCCGCCATGATCTGGCCCGACTGGCAGTAGCCGCACTGCGGCACATCCTCCGCGATCCAGGCCTTCTGCACCGCATGGGAGCGGTTGGGCGACAGGCCCTCGATCGTCGTGACGCGCTTGCCGGCCACGGCGGCGATCGGCGTCACGCACGAGCGCGTGGCGACGCCATCCAGGTGCACGGTACATGCGCCACACTGAGCGATGCCGCAGCCGAACTTCGTGCCGGTGAGGCCGAGTGTGTCGCGCAGCACCCAGAGCAGCGGGGTGTCGGCGCTGTCCGAGACCGAGCGGGATTTACCGTTGACGGTGAAAGTGATCGGCGGCATCGGAAGGGCTCCTCGAGAGAAGTGCGTCCCGAAAACTGTAGGGGTAGCGGGGAAGGGGGAAGGGGGAAGGGTGTTAAGTTCTGCGCCATGTCGTACCCTTCCCCCTTCCCCTTTTCCCGGTCCCCGGTCCTGACCACCTACGCACGACGCGTCGGTCTCTTCTCCGGCACGATGGCGGTGATCGGCGGCATCATCGGCGGGGGTATCTTCCGCACGCCCGCGGCCGTCGCGGAGCGAGTGGGGTCGCCGCGCCTGGCGCTCGCGGCTTGGGTGGTGGGTGGCGCGATCGCCCTGGTCGGCGCCTTCTGCTTCGGCGAGCTGGGACGGCGCCGCCCGAGCGCCGGTGGCGGCTACGTGTACCTGCGCGAGACGTGGGGACCGCTCCCGGCCTTCCTGTACGGGTGGGCGCTGTTGCTGGTGATCGCCACGGGCGCCATCGCGGCGGTGGCGGTCACGTTCGCCAACTACGCGCTGGCGCTGGCGGGGCTCTCCCCCGGGCTCACGGTCCCCGTGGCGATCGGCGCGATCGCGCTCTTGTCCGGGATCAACTACGTGGGCGTCAAACCGGCGGCGGTCACGCAGAACGTCTTCACGATCCTCAAGCTCGCCGCCCTCGCCGCGCTGATCGTCGCGGGTCTCGTGCTCGCCGTTCCCTCAACCGTCCTCCACCATCCTCCACCGCCCGCCACCGACCGGGGCGGGGTGGTGGGTGTGGTCGTGGCCCTCGGCGCCGCCCTCGTGCCGATTCTCTTCACCTACGGGGGGTGGCAGCAGACCAACTTCATCGCCGAAGAGATTATCGAGCCGGAGCGGAACCTGCCGCGCGCGCTGGTGCTCGGCGTCGCCGGGGTCGTGATCGTCTATTTGCTCGCCAACGTAGCGTACTTGCGTGTGCTGGGGCTGGGCGGGCTCGCCCGCAGCACGGCACCGGCGGCCGACGTGATGCGCGCGCTGCTCGGTCCCGCGGGCGGCACGCTCATCGCCGCCGGCATCACCGCGTCCACCTTCGGGTTTCTGAACCTGGTGATTCTGGTGACGCCCCGCGTGCTGCAGGCGATGGCGGCGGACGGCGTGTTCCTGCCGCGGCTCGCCGTGCTGCACCCCCGGTTCCGGACGCCTGCGCTGGCGATCCTGGTGCAGGCCGGCTGGGCGACCGTGCTCACGCTCTCGGGGACGTTCGCTCAGCTGGTGGATTACGTGGCGTTCGGGGACTGGATCTTCTTCGGCCTCACCGTGGCGGGACTGTTCATCTATAGGGCGCGGGAGGCGGGGGGGGCGGGGGGGCCGGGGGGGGCGGGGCGGGCGCGCTCGGCGTGCCGGTGTACCTCCTCGCCGCAAGGTACTCCGGTCGCGGCGTGGTCTAGCTCCGACAGGGCGTGGTGTGCCGGCACTGGTGGATCGGGGCGACGCCGACAGCACGCAACAAGAAAGACTTTGCGTGACGCGGCGTGTGACCGCGCTCACACGGTCGCGGCGTTGCGCTCGGAACGCCCTCGGAAGGTACAGAACTTGCCGCCCTGCGGTGCCTTCAGGCCTGGATATGAGGCTGAATAGATCATGGCACCGAAGATTGCATTCATAGTGGAAGGGCGGTACCTGCGCCAGGAGATGCCACGCGCGGTGATTCGCGAGCTCGAGGCGCGGGGCCTCGAGCCCGACGTGCTGTGCCCGCACGGGGCGCAGTTCGATCCGCAGTCCGGGATCTTCTCCTCCGACTCCAATCTCCGGCTCGACCTCAACCGGTGTGACGTTGTCGTGGCGCGCTGCCGCGACGCGCTCGGGCTCGCGATGCTGGCGTATGCCGAGACCGCTCACCTGCTTACCATCAACACGCGCACGGCGACGGAGCAGGTCCGCAGCAAGGCCGAGATGGCGGTCGCGCTGGAGCGCGCCGGCGTCCCCTCCGCACCCACGGTGTTGGCGAGCGACGTCGCGGTGGTGGCCGGGCTCTCGGAGGACTGGTTCCCCTTGCTGCTCAAGCCGACGTACGGCGACAACAGCCAGGGGTTGAGGCTGATCCGTCGCCGGGACGACCTGTGGGATGTGCACTGGCCGGAGCAGCTCGTAGTGGCCCAGCGGTACCTGCCGAACGACGGATTCGATCTAAAGTTCTACGTGTGCGGCGACCGTGTCTTCGCCACGCGCAAGCCGTCGCCGTTCAACGGTGATCGCTCCGCCGTGGCGCAGCCGTTCAAGCCCGAGGCGGCGCTGGTGGACCTGGCGTTGCGCTGCGGACGGGTGTTCGGCCTGGACGTCTACGGCGTCGATACGGTCGAAACGGCGGACGGGGTGGCGGTGCTCGAGGTCAACGAGTTCCCCAACTTCACCGCAGTCGCCGGCGCCGCCTGCACGATCGCGGACTACATTCTCGCCCGGGCCGAGGCCTGGGAGGTCATGCCGGTGGGAGTCGGGATCCGACCCAACGCCCATCCCACCGCCCGCGCGGTCTGATCCGAGGACTGCAGATCGAAGCCGCCGCGGGAGACGGCTAGCGATTCTCCTTGAGGCGCTCGCGCGCGTCGGCGCGCAGCTCGGGGTTGGGGTGGGCGCGGGCCGCCTCGGCCACGGCGGGGATCCCGATGCCACCCGGCAACGCCATCAGCCGGCGCAGCGCCTCCGCCTGTACGGCGGGCGAGCGGTCGTTCGCGAGCCGGTCGGTCAGGAGCTGCCTGGCGCTTTCAGGGGCTGCGACCTTGGCGTACCGCGCGATCGCCTCCCGCCGCACGTCGGCGCTGGAATGGACGCGGGCGAGTCGGGCCACGGCGTCCAATGCCTCCGACCCGCCCTGACTGGCGAGCGCCTCCACCGCTTCGCGCTGGAAATCGACGTCGGTTCCCGCCAACGCGGTCTGCTCGAGCAGCGCCGCCGTGGTGCTGTCCGAGGTGAACTCGCCCAGCTGTTTCCTGGCCTCCCGGCGCACCTCGGCGATCGGATGGTGGCGGGCGAAGGCGATGACGAGCGCGAGCGCGCGCGGGCCACCCACCCTCCCCAACTCCTCGACCGCTTTGCGTTGGACGTGGCGGTCGGGGTCACGGCGGACGACGCCTTCCAGCACCGCGAGCGCGACGTCGTGCGATGCCGCCTCGGCGACGGTCTCGACCGCGCGGCTGCGCACGTCCGGGTCGGCGTGGGTGCGGGCGATGTCGATGACGGCGCGCAGGCCCGGCTCCTTCATCTCACCCAGGCCTTCGACCGCCTCGCGCTGGACGTCCTCATCGCGATCGGAGCGCGCGATCGCGATCAGCGCCGGCAGCACGCGCGGGTCGCTCTTGTGGTCCAGGCCTTCGACCGCCTCGCGCCGCACGTCGGGATCGTCGTGCGCCCGGGCGAGCGCGAGCAGCGAATCGGTCGCCGTCGCAAACGGATTGATTCGCAACCCTTTGACCGCCTGCTCCCGCACGCGCGCGGCGGGGTCCTGCCGCGCCGCGTGGGCGAGCCCGCGCACGGCCGCCGCATCCGGATGATGGCCCAGCCATTCGGCGGCCTGGGCCCGCACCTCGGAGGGCACGTCACCCCGCAGCCAGCCGTCGAGCAGCGGCACCACCGCCCTCGAGCTGCCGTGTAGTCCGACGTCGGTGACGAGATCTTCCTTCAAATCGGCCGTCGGCGCCTCGGCGAACAGCGCCTGCAGACGGGCCAGGCTGGCGCCGTCATCCGCCGGTCCGAGCCAGACCAGCGGCGTACGCCCCAGGTCCACCGGCAGGACGAGACTGGTTACGCGCACGGTTTCCAGCGTCGGTCGGCCGGGACCGCGCGCGCGAAAGCGAAACAGCAGCGCGAGATCGTCCTCGTCACCGCTGTCCGCGATCACCGGCGCCAGCGGGACGCCCCGGAAGCCCCCGGCCCCCGGCTCGTCGCTGCGCTCGTCGTGCCGCTCACGGTGGTGCTTCTCGGACCGATGGGGCACGCTCGCGACCTGCTGCACCCGGTACCCGATCCAGAATCCGCCCCCCATCCGTGCGCCTCGCTCGAGCGCCCAGTCCCAGCGCCGCGCGAGTGGCTGGGCCGGATCGGGATACCGGAGCACGCTGGCGGGCGCCGTGCCGGCACCGTCGGAAGGATGGCGCGGCGGCGTTGCGCCGGTGCGCAGCAGGCGGAAGCCGCCGGCGGCCAGGACGAGCGACACAGCCATCATTCCCGCCGTCCACCGCGGAAAGATCTCCACCGGCGGAGGAGCGACCAGGCGCTGGACGCGGCCCATGAGGGAGCCGCCGGCCGCCGAAAGCGCGAGCATCGGGGTCGTGACCCGCAACCGCTCCATGCCGAGCAGCGCCGACGCATAGAAGTGCGCATCCCCGCACACCGCGACCGCCAGGTCGTCGCAGCAGTGCTCGCGCTCGTCCCGCACGCGAGCGGAGATCCACCACACCGCCGGATGGTAGAACAGCAGTGTTTCGATCACCGACTGGACGAGGTTGACGAGGTAGTCGTAGCGGCGCACGTGGGCCAGCTCGTGCGCGAGCAGCGCCTCGAGCTGCAGCGGCGTGAGGCCCGTCAGCGCGCTGGCGGGGAGCAGAATGACCGGACGCACCCACCCGAGCACGGCGGGCACCTGCACCATGGCCGACTGGAGCAGCCGCACCGGCCGGCTGACGCGCAGTCGCGCCGCGAGGCGGTGCAACGCCGCGACGCAAGGCTCGGGTGCCGGGAGCGTGCCCAGCGCGCGAAGGCGGCGCGCCGCCAGCCACCCCGACGTGAGCCGCAGCGACAACGTCACCACGCCGGTGAGCCACAGCACCACGATCCACGGGAGCAGGGGCTCGAGTCGTGCGCGGACGCGCGAGGCCAGCCGCAGCACCACGATCGCGGGCGCCGCGGAGCCGTAGCGGCGCGCCGACTGCGGCGAGAGCGGGATGAGGCCGGGCGACGCCTCCGGTGCCCGGGGGATAGCGGCGGGGGTGGGGGCGACGGCCGCGGGGACGGCGCTGTCGACGCTCGTCTCCGACGACGCGGGATGGAGCCGCACCAGCGTCCCGACCGGAAGCGCAAGCGTCAAGGCGAGCGTCGCGGCCGCGAGCGCGTACCGGGCGCGCGCCGCGCGCGCCGGCACGACGGCGAGCAGCGCGGCGAGCCCGGCTGCGGCGAGCGCGCATTGCCACAGCGAATGTACCAGCGCCCAACCCAGAGCCTGCGTCATGGTCATTGAGTTCCTCCTGAGACAGACGTAGCTACCCCCGGCGTGGCGTGCAGGTTTCGCGCGCGCACGGAACGGAGTGCGTGGCGTTCGGGTATCCCGCGCATGCCGGCGGTGTGGCGGTCGCTCATCACGTGGGTCGTGTGCTGCGGTGTGCTGGGTTCGTCCGCGCCGAGTGTCGCGGGCCCGCCACGCCTCGCGTGGCGTCCGCGCCTACCACTCGAGGGCTCCGTGGTCGTACTCGAGCTCTCGGCCCTCGCCACCGACAGCGTGACTGCGGTGCACGGCGAGCTCGCGGGCGAGCCACTGCATTTCGAGCGCACGACGCGCGGCTTGCGCGCGCTCGCCGCCGTGCCGCTCGGTGCGGGGGACAGCGTGGCAGCCCGGGCGACGATCGAGCACCCCGGCGGCGCGAGCGACACGGTGGTCGCGTGGCTCGTGCCCGGGCGGCGCCGGGCGCCGCGCGAGCGGTTGCACGCGGCGCCAGAGCTGGTGCAGCCGCCCGACTCGCTCACGGGGCGGATGCAGCAGGAGCGCGAGCTGGTGGACGGGGTGCACCAACGGGCCCACGAGACGCCGCGGCTGTGGCACGAGCCGTTCGTGCGCCCCCGCTCGAGCGCGGTGACGGGTCGCTTCGGCGTGGCGCGGGTGTTCAACGGCGTGCTGCGCAGCCGTCATCTGGGCGTCGATTTCGCCGGCCGGCGGGGCGCGCCCGTTCAGGCGGCGAACCGTGGCGTCGTCGCCCTGGTCGCCGACTTATACCTGAGCGGCACCACCGTGCTCATCGATCACGGCGCGGGGCTCGTCACCGGATACCTGCATCTCAGCCGCGCCCTGGTCGCGGTCGGGGACACGGTCGGGCGCGGCCAGCTGATCGGCTACGTCGGGGCGTCGGGGCGGGTGACCGGCCCGCACCTCCACTGGCTCGCCGCGTACGGCCGCATCACGTTCGATCCGTTGGGGCTGGTCGGTCTGGATTTCGATCGGCCGATGACGTTCGGGTCTCACTGAGCCCCGTGATCACGATAGTATGAGGGACTTAAGTCCCTACTCGGCGACGACGCGTCCTGAAGGACGCCACCGCGTCTGGCTCATTGTCTGCCTGATCGGCGCGTGCCACCGTTTCCCTCCTCCAGCCCCGACTCCCCGCGGCCTGGCAATCCGCGTCAATCAAGTCGGCTACCTCCCCGACGCGCCGAAGGTGGCCGTCGTGTGCGCGCTCGAGCCGCGCGTCATCACGAGCTTTGATGTCGTCGACGAGCGCAACCGGAGGGTTTTCGGCCCGCGCGCCGCGGGCGCGGCCGGGCCGTTCGGGCCCTGCGCGGCCACGTCCCGCCTCGACTTCTCGACCCTGCGACAGACGGGCGTTTATCGGATCGAGGCGGCGGGCGTGACCTCCCTTCCGGTGCGGATCGGGGACGACGTCTATCAGGGCGCGGCGGACTCGCTGCTCGCGTACTTGCGGGAGCAGCGCTCCGGCTACAACCCCGTGTTCCGAGACTCCGTGCACCACCGCAGCGACGGCGTGCTGGTCGATCATCCGACGCGCAGTGGCGAGTTCATCCCCGTGAGTGGTGGGTGGGCCGACGCGTCGGACTACCTGCAGTACGGCGCCACAACGGCACACGCGACCACCATGCTGCTGCTCGCGTACCGCGACCACCCGGGGGCGTTTGCCGACAGGTATCAGGCGAACGGTCTGCCCGGCGCGAACGGGATCCCCGACGTGCTCGACGAGGCGCGCTGGGGGCTCGCCTGGCTGCTCAAGATGTATCCGGAGGACGACCTGCTCCTGAACCAGCTGGGGGACGATCGCGATCACGCCTTCTGGGACCTGCCGGTCAACGATTCGTCAGACTACGGGTGGGGGAGGGGAGGGCGGCGGCCGGTGTACCCCTGCACCGGGAAACCGCAGGGACTGTTCGAATTCAAGAACCGCTCCACCGGACTCGCGTCGACGGCGGGGAAGTACGCGGCCGCATTCGCGCTGGGCGCCGCGGCGTTCCACGAGCGCGACAGTGCGTTCGCCCAGCGGCTCGGCGCGCGTGCGCGGGCGGTGTACGCACTCGGCGTTGCGCATCCCGGCGTGTGTCAGACGGCGCCCGCCCGGGCGCCGTACTTCTATGAGGAGGACGACTGGGCCGACGATATGGAGCTCGGGGCGGTGGAGCTGTACGCCTTGACGCGCGAGCCGACCTATCTCGGCGCCGCGCTCCAGGACGCCGCCCTCGAACCCGTGAGCCCATGGATGGGACAGGACACGGCGCGCCACTATCAGTGGTATCCCTGGCACAACAATGGCCACTACGAGATCTGGCGCGCGGGTCCGGACAGCGCGCGGCGAATCGTGGCCGAGTACTACGCCCGCGGCCTCGCGGCGGTGGCGCGCCGAGGGCGTAACGGGTTCCGCATCGGGATTCCCTTCATCTGGTGCTCGAACAACCTGCTCGCGTCGTTCGCCACTCAGGCCCACTTCTATCGGCGGATGACCGGCGATTCGAGTTACCTCGAGTACGAGACGGCGGCGCTCGACTGGTTGTTCGGCACCAATCCCTGGGGCGTGTCCATGGTCATCGGCCTGGGAGCCACCTATCCTCGCACGCCCCACTCAGTCGTCGCGCAGCAGCTGCACCTGCAGCTCACCGGCGGGCTGGTGGACGGCCCGGTGTACCGTTCGATCTTCGAGCATCTGCGGGGGATCCGGCTGCTCGTGGCGGACCAGTACGCCCCGTTCAACACCGGCTTCATCGTGTACCATGACGACGTCGGAGACTATTCCACGAACGAGCCGATTATGGATGGGAGCGCGAATCTGGCCTATGTGCTCGCGGCGCGGGCTCCAGGAGCGGGTGCGGAGAAATGAGGTCCACTCTCGTTGCGGTGAGGTCCACTCTCGTTGCGGTGAGGTCCACTCTCGTTGCGGT
>Ga0209350_1001076_pt1 | contig 12624 bp, 12 predicted proteins | sample GraSoi013_2_20cm_2_FD_185822 | JGI IMG/M metagenome (GOLD analysis project Ga0209350, IMG submission 185822) | Grasslands soil microbial communities from the Angelo Coastal Reserve, California, USA - Sample 09_27_2013_2_20cm (SPAdes) (version 2) | ecosystem: Environmental > Terrestrial > Soil >...
AAGAAGAGCCATTGGGTGATGCGCTGGTGGCATTCACGTTGCAGTAACCAAAGAACATGCGGAGGGCATGCGACTCGTAGGCCCCGCGGCAGCGCGCTAATTCATGAACCACTAAGGACACGAAGTTACACAAAGGGGTTGAATCCTATATAGGGTTTTCTTCGTGTGCCTTCGTGTCCTTGGTGGTTAAATTCTCGGACACTGCCGTCCCGCGCCGATGTTCCCCGCACGGCCAGGCAAGCGTAAAATATGTACTCATGCGTCGGGTCTATTTCGACAATAACGCCAGCACCCCCGTTCTCCCCGAAGTTTTCGAGGCCATGCGGCCCCACTTCGGTGAGCATTTCGGGAACGCGTCTTCCATCCATCATCATGGGCAGGAAACGCGGGCCGCCGTGGAGCGGGCGCGCGAATCGGTTGCGAATCTTCTGGGCTGCCGCGCTTCGGAAATCGTATTCACCAGCGGCGGCACCGAAGGAGATAACCTCGCCATCTTCGGTCTGACAAAGCCAGGTCTGACAAAGCCCGGCGATCACATCATCACGTCGACCATCGAGCATCACGCGGTCCTGAATTCATGCAAGCAACTGGAAGCCTCCGGCTGCGAAGTCACTTATGTTCCCGTCGATGGACATTGCCTTGTTGATCCAGACGACGTTCGCCGCGCGCTCCGTAAGAACACCAAGCTAATTACGATCATGATGGCGAACAACGAAACGGGCGTGCTGCAGCCAGTCGAGGAGATCGCAAAAATTGCCGCTGAAGCCGATGTCTATTTCCATACTGACGCTGTACAAGCCGCAGGGAAGGTGCCGATCAACGTAAAGCAGATTGGCTGCGACCTGCTCTCGATCTCCGGCCACAAGATGCACGCGCCGCAGGGCGTTGGCGCACTCTACGTTCGTAAGGGAACAATTCTGCAGCCCATGCTCTACGGCGGAAGCCATGAGCGCTCGCGGCGTGCGGGCACCGAGAATGTTCCCGGAATCGTCGCTTTGGGCAAGGCAGCAGGGCTGGCGCAAAACGCATTGCAAAATGGCGAGGTGGCTGAAATGGCCGCCATGCGCGATCAAATCGAGAGCGCGATCCTCAACGAAATCGAAGCGACGTACCTGAATGGCAAAGGCGCGCCGCGAGTCCCGAATACCACAAACATTTGTTTCGACTACATCGATGGCGAAGCGCTGGTCATTGCGCTCGACCTCAAGGGACTCGCCGTCTCGACAGGCGCGGCGTGCTCCTCGGGAGCAATCGAGCCTTCTCACGTGCTCACCGCGATGGGACTCTCGCCCGACCGCGCCCGCGCTAGCCTGCGCTTCAGTCTGGGTAAGCAGAACACGCCCGAAGAAGTGGACTTCGCCCTCAGCCTAGTTCCCGCAACCGTAGCCCGCCTGCGTGAGCTGTCCCCGGTTTACAATAAAGAAGCAGTTAGCAATTAGCATTTGGCATTTAGCCGCTACGTGCGGGATTTGAAAGGGCACGAAGTTCACTCGTGCCGGCCAAACATCTTAACCTTGTCATTCCGAACCGCTTTAGCGGTGAGGAATCTGCTTTTCCGCTCGTAAAGAGTTACGCACCAGATGTTAATTGGTAACTGCTAACCGCCAAATGCCAAAGACCACCATCGCCGTCGCCATGTCCGGTGGAGTCGATTCCTCCACCGTCGCGGCCATGCTCCGCGCCGAGGGACACAATGTCATCGGCCTCACGATGCAACTCTGGAATCAGCGCCGTCTGGCTGGCCATCCGGGAATGCCCGAGTCCGTGCAGGGCCGCTGTTGTTCGCTCGATGACGTTTACGACGCCCGCCGCGTGGCAGAGACCATCGGCATCCCGTACTACGTCGTCAATCACGAGGACCGGTTCGAGCGTGACGTAGTTCGTCCATTCGTCCAAGAGTATCTTTCCGGCCGCACTCCCATTCCTTGCAGTTTGTGCAACAATCACTTGAAGTTCGATCAGCTACTCATTGTTGCCCGGCAGATTGGCGCTGACGCCGTAGCCACCGGACATTATGCGCGTGTCGAGTTTGATAACCCCGGCGGACGCTGGCTGCTCAAGCGTCCAACCGATCTCGCCAAGGATCAGACCTACTTCCTTTTCGGTCTCACACAGGAGCAGCTCAGCCGAACCCTGTTTCCGCTAGGCGGAATGACCAAGCCCCAAGTCCGCGAACTGGCTCGCCGGTACGGGCTCGCGCTCGCTGAGAAGCCAGACTCTCAGGAGATCTGTTTCGTTCCCGGCGGAGACTACAAGAACTTTCTCGACGCCTATCTCGCCGAGCGCGGCGATGCTCTGCCCGACACCTCCGGTGAGCTAGTCACCACCAACGGCGAGGTGATTGGCGAGCACGCTGGCATTCACAACTTCACAGTCGGACAGCGCAAGGGACTCGGCGTGGCGACGGGCTCGCCGCTCTATGTGATCCAGATCAAGGGTCACTCGCGCCAGGTGGTTGTCGGCAATCAGCAGGAGCTTTACTCGCGGACACTTCGCGCACGCCGCGTCAATCTTATTGCAGTCGAGGATCTACGCGAGCCGATGCGAGTCTCCATCAAGATTCGTCACCGCCATGAGCCAGCCCCCGCACTGATCGAGAAGTCCGGCACCGACGAAGTGCTCGTCACCTTCGACCAGCCCCAGCGCGCAATTACGCCCGGCCAGGCTGCGGTGTTCTACGAGGATGACGTTGTCGTGGGCGGCGGCTGGATCGTCTGACAAGTTGACACCCACCGCCGCGCCCCTGGAGCGCTACGAAACGCGTAGGGGCAGGTGTCCTCACCTGCCCAGCAGAACTCGGGTAAAGCCGTTTTTGAGAAGGGCACGAATTTTGCTTCCGGGACGCAACGCTGCTCCGGCAAACCTGCATCCGAATCCCAGCGCCAGCGTTCAAGAGGAATTCACAATGACTAAACTTCCAGCTTGCTTCTGCGCCGCAGCTCTACTTATCGGCGCTTGCCTCGCGCAAACCTCGGAGAGTCCTCAGGCTGCTGCTTCTCCGGGAACTTCCGCACCAACGGCGGCTCCCGCCAATCAGTTACCCGCAGGCACAATCATTCCCGCGGAGCTCGCCAAGTCGATTGACGCCAAGAAAGCCAAATCCGGAGATCAGGTCATCGCGAAGACGACCATCGACCTGAGATCGAAAGACGGCAGCACCGTGATTCCGAAAGGGGCGAAAGTTCTTGGCCACGTGACCGACGCCAAAGCTCGCGGCAAAGATGAGTCTGGGTCGATGGTCGCAATCGCCTTCGACAAAGTCGAACTGAAAGGCGGCCGTGATTTGCAGTTTAATGGCGGAATCCAGGCCATCGGCAAGCCGGAGCAGAATGCAGCCGCGTACACTGGCGGCGGATCACCCATGAGTGAGAGTGGAGGCGTGCCCTCGGGCGCCGCAGGACAAGGCGGTATGGGAGGGGCCAGAACTGGCGGCGCCATGGGAGCTCCGCCCAGCGCTGGCAATCCTGGCAACGCGCCCGCTGATAGCGGTGTTCCGGCAAGCGGAGGAGTGGGCCCATTAAGTCCGGCGAGCCAAGGCGTTGTTGGAATACAGGGGCTGTCTCTCCAGGACTCGGCGCAAGCGTCGGTGATCACCTCCAGCAGCGGCAACGTTCACCTGGACAGCGGGACCCAGTTGATCTTGCGGGCCAAGTAGGCGCCCGGGCGGGAAGATCAAGCCAAAAAATAAAGGCAGCGCTCTTACACGCTGCCTCTTTATCCTTTGCTTTCTAGATGAACATCTCGTCTTGTTGAACTGATCTTTCGTGGCGTCGGCGTCGGCGCCCACCCAGAAGCGCTTCGACTCCAACTGATAAGCCCCGGAACAATCCAGAAACCTGGCGCACGGGCGAGACCACGGTCTTGTGAACCGCTTCTGTCGCCTCTTCCACGCGATCCATGGTGCGGTTCAGGAACTCATCTGCGCGGATCACTTGCAGGCGCGCGCGGTCCAGAACATCGTTCACAGTGGCATCAAGCCGTTCCAATTGGCCCCGAACAATCCCGGATGTTTCGCTGGCGTTGGTTAGCAGAGTCTCGATCTTCGGGCGCAGGTCCGTCAACATCGAGTGTACGGTCTCAGCAGTTGGAAGCAGTTTCGTTTTTACTTCAGTTGCTAACGCTTCCATGCGAGCGCTGCTCTTGCGCACAGCGAGATAGAGAGCGACCAAAATGCCGGCCTGCAGCGCTACCGCAGCTGCAGTCAAAGCCAGGCACGCGCTCAGAAGGGTTTGATTTTCCATATGCGTTGCTCCGTTCTCCTCGGAAAGAGCCCCGAGGGTAACGGAGAGCCTGCTCGCTACACGTTTTTCGTGCTGCCACCCTCGCTGGTCGTGGCTTCGTGATAAGCCTGCCGCCCAGCTTCATATGCACTTCGGAATTGCTCTTTCTGCTGGTTCATCGCCTCGCGGCCGCGGTCCACCCATTGTCCGGCCTGTTCCCGCGCTTCATGCGCGCGATTACGCACATATTCGCGGCCTTCTTCCGCCTTCGAGCGCAGCGCCTCACGAGTCTCACTACCCGGCCGCGGCGCATACAGAACCCCGGCCAGCGTTCCCAGACCTAGCCCTGCAAGAAACCAGAGCACACTATTGCCATCTCTATCTGACATAAATCAGCCTCCAGCAATAACACTCGGATGGTAGCACCCGTATAGGCTAATTACAATTCGGCGCGGTTGCCATGGCACGTCATTGTTTGTTTTGTTTCGGACGAATCGGCATAAGGCAGCGGAAGCATTATCTCAGAACCAAAACTGAATCGAATGACACTCGGGCGACTCTCCCCTCGTGCGTACTGGAAAAAAAGTCCGGTCAGGACCGGGCTTAAAAGACGAAGCAGCGAAAAGAGACGAATAGGCAAACGCCGTTAAAAAGGACGGCTGAATTGGGTGGGGCTGGCGGTGATCTTGGAGACCTTCTCCGAGTCGTGGGCACGCAGAGGTTTGTAATCTCTTACGGCAAAGAGACCGTCGCCGATTGCACCCAAGGTTGCGTTGGAGCGGGACAGCACCATCGCGAGATACTTCTCGGCTACGGGACGGTCGGCAGGGTGGATTAGCATCCACCAGCGTCGCATGGACTCGCGGACCTCACTTTCGGTTTTTGAACCTTCGACCATGGCGTCGATCAGTCTGTAGACCTTGCTCTTTACCGCCTGGTAGGAGATAGAAATCTCCTGTGGCATGTTGGGCTCCCCCTGTAATCGTGATTAGAGCAATATGCTGGCCAAATGTATCTCATGATTCTGCTTGGGCTTGAGAATGGCTGGCTCTGAGTTGTTGGAGAAATCGAGGACTTCCAATATGAATTTCCGTAGGCGTGGTTTTGGGAGATTTGGCTGCGGCGTGGGTTACATTATCTAATCTGCCTCTCGGCTTCGTACTAAACGGCTTATGAAGCCTGCATTGAATCCGGTGGATGATCAAATCGTTCGGCGGGGCTGGCCCGACAAACCGATCCTGGCGGTTTGTGAGTTCGCCACCGTGGCGATCCTTTTCTGGGCGGACGTTCACCATCACATCTTCATCAGCAAAACGCTTTATCTGTTCCCGCTGGCATGGTTCTCATTGCGCGTGCGTGGGCTGCGCTGGCGCGATGTGGGACTGGCTCGCTTTCGGAGTTGGCGCACGACTCTGCTGATCGGCCTCGCAGCTGGAGTCACGCTCGAAGCCTTCGAACTTTTCATCTCTCAGCCGCTGCTGATCCGCATCATCGGAAAGCCACCAGACCTTTCTGATTTTCCTTCTACGCGGGGCCACGTTGGGCTTCTGCTTCTATGGATTCTTCTTATTTGGACATTAGGGGCATCCGGCGAGGAGATGGTCTATCGCGGATACCTCATGAATCGTGTCGCCGATCTAATGCGCGGAACACGAACTTCTTGGATTGTTTCCCTTCTCGCCGTAAGCATCGTCTTTGGAGCGGCGCATCTTGGGCAGGGGATTACGGGCCAAGTGGAGAACATGATCGATGGTTTTCTGCTCGGCGCTCTTTATCTGGGTTGCGGGCGTAACCTCGCGGTTGCGATCGTGGCTCACGGCGTGACGGATACAATCGACTTCCTGTTGATTTTCGCGGGACTATACCCCACGCTGCGCTAAACCCTTCATCAACGCAACGCGAGGCGAGGCCGCTGCCTGCTGCCGGAACTCAGCTAAAGCCGCGTGTGACGCCAAATCTATCGCGTAACGTTCTAGACACGATAACAGCAAGCCCCTCAATCCAGAGTACAATGTGCGCCGAATTGTCATGATGCTGGACAGAGGCTCCGCAAAATAAGTGCAATCGTGGAGGTCCAGCCTGTATTACAGGCGTTCAAATTCCCCGATTTGATGGACACGCGGAGGCGCGATGAAACGGCACCTGCTTTGGATGTTGATCTGTCTGGCATTACCAGCAGCTTTGGCAGCCCAGCAAGCTCATCCGAGCGTGGGTAACTCCGATCGCATGTTTTTTCCGAGCGACATGTTCTGGGGCTACGGACAATTCGATCTTGCGCCGCCGCATAACGAAATCGATCCCAACTTGTGCCGGTCAGATGCTGGCAAATTCGGAGGGGTGAATGCTCCCTGCAACGCCTTCGCGCGCTACATGATCTCGGGATACACGGAGTTATGGCCGTTCGGCCGCGGGCAGTTTCGCCGCTTCTTTCTTTTTGGAGACTCGCACTTTCTTTTTGGCAAGAACCTACCGCAGACACTGTATACGTGGTCATTCAGCGCGATTGGGTTGGAGCAGTCATGGGGAGGAGGAATCTATTTAGGGAAAGGCTTTGAGATGCGCGTGACGCAACATTTTCTGTTTACTCGATTTGGTGTGCGCGATCGTAACCTGGGACCGGCAGACTTAGGGCCGAACGGGCCTTGGGGACGATACAACGCGATTGGGGTGAGGAAGTACTTTGGGGAGAGAAGATATTAAAGGTTGTCAGCCCATCGGTGTGTGCTCCGCTCTATTAACCGTTGCAAATAGGCATTTTTGCTCACAACCCGGTCGTGAGCGGCTGGATTTTGATATGAACGGGTGAGACAATCAGAGCCGATGAAGCAGCGTGACGCCAATCGCCACCCCGGTCCATGGCGTGTGATGCGAGTGGACTCGGAGTTTGCCGGTCTCCTTGTGGCTGTCGGTTTTGTGGTGATGGGGCTCGTCAGCATGCCGATTGCGACCTGGTTCGTGCTCGGAGCCCTTTTGCTCGGCGTCGGAGTGGCACTGCTGCTGCGGTACGTCAGGAAGGGATAAGGCTAGCGCACTCTCGGCCGCGCCTATAAAGGCGCAGCAGACACACGATAAGGATTTCCCACCGTGCTATGCTGAGGGCCGAGCCAAGAGGCCGTGCCTTCTACGAAACCGCCCAATGATTCAAATCAACCGATACGGCCCGATGCTGTGGAAGAAATCCGAGGTATGCTGCCTTCGGACACGAAGCTAGTCGCGAGAATAAAACCACCTACAACGAGCAATATTCCCTTTCAGGACCCGCACACATCGAACGCAACGCTTGCCCGTATTGCAGACCGTGTTTTACCCGCGCTGGCTGCGGCTTTGCCGGGTTTACTAGCTGAATCTCCTGATCCTGATACGGCTCTGCTTTTTTTTGATCGGCTCGTAAGTGAGTCAGCTGGAATTATCCAACTGCTGAATCGGCACAATTTCCTCGCGCACTATGCCTTGCTTGTCTTCGGTCACGGCCGCTTTTTGGCCGAGACGCTGATTCAGAATACAGACTTACTCCAGTCATTCTTGCGCGAGAAGAATCTCGACCGCAGCCTTTCGCGCGAAGAATTCCATGAGAGCCTGGCGCGTTTCCGCTCGCGGTCGTTTGAAACGGACGTTTCCTTGCTCCTGGCGCGGTTCAAGCGGCGCGAGTATGTGCGCATCATGCTGCGCGACGTGCTTAAGATCGCGCCCCTGGCCGAGACTACCTCGGAGATTTCTGCGCTTGCGGATGTGCTGATCGAAGAGGCGCTGCGCGAGGCTGATCGCCGGCTGCAACATCGTTACGGCACACCGCAACACCTCGATGCAGAAGGCCGGATGGTGGATACGCCATTTGCGGTGCTCTCCCTTGGCAAGCTGGGCGGCAACGAGCTGAATTACAGCTCGGACGTCGATTTGATGTACATCTTCGGCGACGGGGAAGAGCCGCCGAACGCGGCAATTTCCAATCGCGAATATTTCATTCGCCTGACGCAGCAAGTGACTGAGATTTTGTCGCGCATGACGAAGGAGGGCGCGGCTTTTCGCATTGATTTGCGGCTTCGTCCGCAGGGAGGGGAAGGGGAGCTTGCCGTGAGCCTTTCCCAGGCGCTGCGTTACTACGCATCGGTGGCGCATGATTGGGAGCGGCAGGCGCTCATCAAGGTGCGGCATTCAGCGGGCGACGCCACTCTGGCGAGAGAGTTTATCCGGTCAGTGCAGCCTGCGGTTTACACCGAGCAGGTGAACTTTGCTGCCATCAAGACCGCGCTGGTGGCTCGCGAAAAAATGCAGAAACGGCGGCAAGCACTGGAACACTCACAGCAGAACATAGATGTGAAGATTGATCGCGGCGGAATTCGCGATATCGAGTTTCTGGTGCAGTGCTTACAGCGAGTCTATGGGGGCGCGGAGCCCTGGCTGCGTTCGGGAGGAACATTATTTTCGCTGCAGAAGCTGCATGACAAGCGCCACATCAGCGGTAAAGAATTTCATGATCTCACGAGCGCGTATGAGTTCCTGAGGCATCTGGAGCATAGGCTGCAATTGCGTGAGGGACAGCAGATACATCGGCTGCCGATTGCGGAAAGGGAACTGCGCATCCTGCAACGCTCGATGGAGGGATATGCGCCTGGGGAGGATCGCGTGGACGATCTCACCGGCGTGGTTCGGCAGCGCATGTCCGCAGTGGCGGAAATTTACCAGCGAATCATCTATCAGCAGCAGACGCGCAGGCGGCGCGATGCTCCAGACGCGGAGTTTGAGCTGCGCAGCACGATTGAGCCAGCGACGGCGGATCATTCTAATCAGCAAATACTGGAGCGGCTGTCCAGTGATTCACCCTTGTTGCACCAGATCGCGAGCCGGCGGGACCTCAGTCCACAGGCCAGAAAAAATTTATATCGCTTTTTTGGCTCTGCGCTAACCAGTTCTGAGCGGTATGCGGCGGTTCTGCGGCATCCAGCGGCGCTCGAAAGTGCGTTCGCGCTGTTTGAGAGCAGTGACTATCTCACCGACATTCTAATCCGGCATCCGGACGAGATTGCGACTTTATCCGAGATCGGAACTGTAGCTCCACGGATTGGCAGTGGCTACCTGTTCGACAATTCGGTCGTGCCGGCGCGGATCAGTGACCCTGTATTCGCGTATCTCGCAGCATCTCCCGCTTCTTACGCAGAGAAGCTTTCTTTGTTGCGGCAGCATTACCGGCATCGGATCTTTGCCGCTGGCGCAAAGGACATCACAGAATCGCGTGATGTGTACGAATCATTAGGCGAGACGACCGCGGTAGCGGAGGATGCCATTGCAGCCGCGTATACCATTGCCGGCGCGCCTGGAGGATTAGCCGTTCTGGCGCTGGGACGGCTGGGGAGCAGTGAGTTCGATGTGCTGTCCGATGCGGATGTTTTATTTGTCTGTGACGAGGAGCAGAATCGCGAGGCCCTGACCAAAGCTGCGGAGCAGATGATGCAGGCGCTGGCCGCCTATACACGGGATGGCATGGCGTTTCCGGTGGATGCGCGATTGCGTCCGAGGGGCGGAGAAGGGGAATTGCTGGTTACACCTGCGCAACTGGATGCGTACTTCGGGCACGAGGCGCAGGCGTGGGAGGCGCTCATGTATACCAAATTGCGCTCGCTTGCGGGCTCGCGCGGCTTGGGTGATCGCGCGATGAAGGCGACCTGCAAGTTGTTCGAGCGGTTTGCTGCGGATGACAGGTTTGCGCACACCATTTGCGATATGCGAACGAAGCTGGAAACCGCAGAGGGGCCAGAGAAGAATTTCAAAACATCATCCGGCGCAATCTACGACATAGATTTTCTGACCGGCTTTCTTCTGGTGAAGCAACGAATCCGCAATAAACGGGGCACGCTTCGCGACCGGATTTGGCGATGCTCGGCCTCCGGCCTCCTCGACAAAGCAGATGCGGCGTTACTGGATCACGCCGCGGAACTCTTTCGCACCGTCGAGCATGTGGTGCGGCTTGCAGTCGGGCGTGCGCGGAAATGGTTGCCGGGAACGGAACATGCGCGGCGAGTCACGGAGAAAGTCAGTTCACAAATTTTGCAGCGGGAGTTTCCGAAAGGACTTGAGGTGGAGTTGAACGAGACGGCGATAGCCGTCAGGAACATCTATGATCCACTGCTCACTTGCAGCGCGCCCTGAGAACGGCCAGGAGTTCGCAGAGATAGCTACACCCGTTGCACTGGTGAGGCGGGGAACGGCTGCGGAGATCGGGCGCGACGAAGCAGCCACACGACGAGTGCTATGAGTCCGGCCACCACCAGCAAAGGCACTGCAAACGCCAGGATCACCCAGCCCGCTCCTCCCATGGAGCTTACGTCCCCTGCGATCGTCGCTTGCGGACTGCGGCGCACATTACCGCCGATGGCCGCCACGTCGCCCGCGATCTTGGCGCCATCGTCCAGCCGCACATCACCGATTAGCGTAGCTACATCGCCAGAGACCTGCGCTCCCTGCTCCAGCACGACGCGACCGTTCAGAGTGAAGATATCGCCAGCCACTTCGCCCCGAATGTAAACAGAGCAGTTGAGGCAGGTGAGATCTCCCGTCTTGTCGTTCTGCTCGACATGGATGTCGCGGTTCATTTGGAAGCGCTCGTGACTGCGTTCGGCGAAGCCTAACGCGGGCAGCGCGATAGCGGAAGTCATCAGCAAAATAACAAGGTGGGACAGAGAGCGAAGCATGTGCGTCTCCTGGGCGGAAATACGTGAATTGTTCCGCTAAGGTTCACTTAAACACTGCGGCTTAGTATACGTCGAAGCAGAGTTTCCGATGAACGATCCTGCTTATCGCGCTCCCGGAGGATGCTTAGACTTCAGAGCATAGTTGCGAGCGGCGCCGAACCCGGTAACGCTGATGTGAGCGATGGAAACCCAGCGCTCCAGTTTGTGATGACCGGTGCGATGCATCCAATAGGAAAGCCCGACGGATGTGGCGCTGGCCGCGGCTTCTACACTGGCGAAGCCTGCCGAGTTGTTGACCACATCATCTGGCAGCAATATCTCCTCACGACCGCGGGCCTGCATGTTGCGGGTGGATGCGTAATCGAGACCACGGAATATTGAGACGCCGGAGAATAGAGACATGTTTGTGCGATCCCAGAAGGGGTGAACCGGGGCCTCAGGCCTAGTCGCAGGCTCGATGATCACCGGCATGGCAGAATGGGCCCAGGGCTCTGAGACGCTGGGATTTTCCGGGATTGTGAGCTGCTGGGCTGCCGCGCAACTCGCGCATCCGAGCCAAGTTCCTAGGGCGAAAATTGAAATACGTAACCAGAAATCAAGTGGCACACGCGAGGAGTTTCGAGACATTATTCAGCATTGTAATGGTTCAGGGAGGAGTTGAAGCTCCTCGGCTGAGTCTTTGGTAATCCCGCGAGTCTCCCGTCTTTCTTGCCAACCTTTATAATTGTCAGTTTCCCGATTCACAGCGGAGGTGGTTGATGCCGGTCTCATACAACGGTGTGGCAGTTCCTGCGAATGGCGCACGTATTTCTTACAGTGGCGGGCGTTATCAGGTGCCTGATAATCCGATCATTCCATTTATCGAGGGCGATGGGACGGGGCGGGACATCTGGAGAGCGTCGTCGCGAGTTTTCGATGCGGCAGTGGAGAAAGCTTATAACGGCAAGCGCCGCGTTGTCTGGTATGAAGTGTTTGCCGGCGAAAAAGCCAAGGCGAAATTCGATACCTGGTTGCCTGATGAAAGCGTAAGCGCGATTCGTGAATTTCGGGTGGCGATCAAAGGTCCGTTGACAACTCCCGTTGGAGGAGGCATTCGGTCGTTAAATGTCGCGTTGCGGCAGATTCTGGACCTTTACGCATGCGTGCGTCCGGTGAAGTATTACAAAGGAACGCCGTCGCCGGTGCGGCATCCCGAGCGCATGGACATAGTTATCTATCGCGAGAATACGGAGGACGTTTACGCGGGCATCGAGTGGGAGCAGGGAACACCTGAAGCTGCAAGGTTGATCGAATTCCTGAATAAAGAAATGCTCAAAGGGGGCAAGAAGCAGATTCGCCTGGATTCCGGCGTGGGAATTAAGCCGATGTCGGTGACGGGCACAAAGCGGCTGGTGCGGATGGCGATCAAGTTCGCCTTGGAGAACGGGCGCAAAACCGTAACCCTGGTGCATAAGGGAAACATTCAGAAGTTTACCGAAGGCGCGTTTCGAAAATGGGGATACGAACTGGCGGCGGAGGAATTCCGCGACCAAGTCGTGACCGAGCGCGAGAGCTGGATTCTGGATAATAAAGATAAGAATCCCAGCCTAACGGCCGAGCAGAATGCTGCAATGATCGAGCCGGGCATGGAGTTTGCAACGGAGGAGTTCCGGCAGTCTGTATACAAAGAAGTTAACGCGGTGCTGGATGGGATCTATCCTACACACGGCAAAGGCGGG
>Ga0209350_1001080_pt1 | contig 12584 bp, 10 predicted proteins | sample GraSoi013_2_20cm_2_FD_185822 | JGI IMG/M metagenome (GOLD analysis project Ga0209350, IMG submission 185822) | Grasslands soil microbial communities from the Angelo Coastal Reserve, California, USA - Sample 09_27_2013_2_20cm (SPAdes) (version 2) | ecosystem: Environmental > Terrestrial > Soil >...
CGGATTGACGCCGGCCTGATCGGGTAAAAGCACGAGGCCGCTGGAGCCGAGATCGCTGTCTTCGTCGGAAAGAGTCTGTTGGTTGAAGGGAGTAAAGTAGTCGGTAACGCTAAGCGAGCTGCCATTCAGGGTAAGTTTGATGAAGGAATCACCATAATTTGTGCCGCCTGCTTGGGCGTCAAAAGTTCCGTTGCCGGTGGCGACATATACGTTACCAGCGCTGTCGGCGGAGAGCCCACATCCCGATTGCCAGATGCCGCCACGCTCGCCATTTGGTGTATCGTTCCAGATCGCGATTTGATGCAGCGTGGAGGCGTCGAAAGCCATTACCCAGCCATGATAGAGGCCGTGATCGTTGTAGGAGGCCCACGCCAGGTAAATTACTCCCTTGGAGAGCAGCAAGGCTGGACGCTGCAATTGGATTTTTGTCTGGAAAGTGATCTGGCCATTGCTGCTGCCGCTTCCGCTTCCTGGGACCGAACCCTGGATCACAACCGGGCCGCCAAACTTTTCCGCGCCGCTGGTGATATCGAGCGCGTGTAAACGATGAACGTAGTTGCCGTTCTCCTTGGTGGCGGCCAGCACGTAAAGCGTTCCACTGTTGCCGTCGATTACTGGTGTGCTGGTAACGCCGATCTCCGGGTTGATCGGCGAGTCCAGATCGGAGGATGGAATCGGCGTCACGCCCTCGGCCGAGTTGAGGAAACTGACGGACCACAGAGCAGAACTGGCCTTATTATCGGCGTCGAAGGCGTAGACGGTGTCGTGCTCCGTCGCGACGTAGATCACATTGTGGTTCTGTCCGTCTATTGGGACCTTATAGACATAAAGTGGTTGGGCGAAGACCTGCCCGTCGAGTGGGTACGAGAACAGTTTGCCAAATTTCGACTGAGTTACGTTGGCTGGTGACAGGACGCTTTCGTTGAGGTTCTGCCCTGTGCGCGAATTGTCATTGTGATAAGTCAGAACTCCAGTGAAGGGACCACTGCCGGCAATTTCAGAGATGGTGACATTGGCGCTGTCACTTTTCGTGGGGTCAGCCATGCTAGTAGCGTTGACGGACACCTGTGCGGGACTAGGGACCTGGGCAGGCGCCGTGTACAGACCTGAGGAAGAGATCGTTCCGACGGTGGCGGTGCCGCCAGCAACGCCATTCACATCCCAAGTCACGTTTTTGTTACTAGTGCTCGTGACCGTGGCTGTGAACTGCTGGGTCTGGGAGACGGAGAGCGAAACCGCGGGCGGATCGACAGAGACGGCAACCTCCGAACTTGCTATCGTCGGTTGCTCCGCGTTGCTCCCGCCACACCCTACAGGGAAAATGCAAAAGAATGTCGCCAGAGCCAGCAGACCCGGCTGCAGAGACTTCATACAACGCCCCGTTCTAGCTGGATCGATAGGATGTAAGTAGCCGGTTCTGAGTTGCCGGGCATCCCTGATAGGCCAAGGATAGCGGAGATTTGGGTCAGTTCTCTTAAGAGCCTGCAAACAATTTGACTTTCTCTGGCCCTCATCCGACTTTGTTGGCTTGCCGAAGCTGCACCTAAATCTTGCTACCCACTGGTATCGACCGAGCCGTCTGAATAGCGCATGGCACCTGCTCAGCAGGCTGCGGCATGTGCTTACCTTCGCGACGTGAAACGTGGTTGCGAAGGATTTCACAGTCTTAGAGTGTCTCCTTTGGTCGCCGTTCTTTCGTAATCTGCCTAGCTTAGGCACTCGATGGAACAATGACGGCAAGTCTCAGCCGCGCTTGACCATCTGGAACGATCAGCAAGCTCACAGAGGCCAATATTGCTCGCCGGGACAGGGACCTTGCTATGTCCAAGGCTCGCGTTGGCGCAACTCTGATGGTCATATCGCTTGCAGCGTTCGCGCTCAATTGCGGCGTGGCGGCTACAGCACCAGGCATCAGGTTGGATGTTGGAAGCAATCCGGATCCCGGTACCCCGTCCAATCCATCCGCTTCATCCGACACGTTCGCAGACCTGCAATTGGATAGTCATTGGAGCGGCTACGTCCTGCTTCCTCCTGCGTATAGCATTTGCGGAACTTGCCAGCCGGACGGACCGGAAGGATCCTGGTTCATCCAGCAGGGAATTAGTTCGCCTTCGCTAAGTGGGAGCTCCATGCAATTCGGTCTGGGCCCTCATAGCGTCAAATACGCCGATATTCTTTGGAACAATAAGTTCACGAAGCGTTTGGCAAATGAGAAGTCCGTCCCCAATTATCACGAATTTACGTACGAGGTGTACTTCTACGGTGAGGATCTCGAGAAATCGCAGGCATTGGAGTTTGACATCAATCAGTTTTTTAATGGCATGTCATTCATCTGGGGACACGAATGCCGCATCGCGGGCGGCCACGAATGGGACACCTGGGATAATGTGAACAAGCATTGGGTGAAGAGCGGGATCCCCTGCAATCCGCTGAGCAACGCTTGGAATCACCTCGTCATCCAGGTATCACGGACGGCGGACGATCGCTTGCAGTTCAAGAGCATCACTCTGAACGGAGTCACCCACACTGTGAACCGGTTCGATCACCCGAGCGCGACTACCTGGTACGGAATGACAATCAACTACCAGATGGACGGGGACAGCGAGCAGGAGCCTTATACGGTTTACCTGGATAAGGTCAGGTTCAGTTACAAGTGAGTCAAGTTGCGAAAGGATGGCAGCCGCCGGTAGGCCTGCGAAAGAAGATGGCGATTGATAGTTCTGACCGGCACTTGACTGAAGTCCACTACACACTATCGGAACGAATCGATCAACATCCAACGCGGATGCTGCACTCGCAGAGATCTGATCCCCATCGATCCATTCTTCTCGAGGCTGATCAATAGTAATGTCGGCGAGCAGTAACTGACGCCCTGCTCGGGACAATAGCGATGATCCTGGGCGAAAGGGGCGGCAAGAAGGTGCACGCTGAGAATGGCTCCCCCGACAGTGTTAACCGGGTCTTCGACTTCGTAGCTCAGAATGACAGGGCTGTAGATGATGAGATGGCTCACGCCTCAAGCGCCTGCCCAAGCTCTTCCCACTCTTGTACTTTTGCTTGCAATGAGCGCTTGTGCTTTTCGAGTTCCTGCGTCAATCGTTGTGTTTCATCAGCGCTGACGAATGTTTGCAACGCCGACTCGCATTCCGCAATCGCAGCTTCCATTCGCGTGATCTCATGTTCAAGTTCGCGAACTCGATCCTCCATCTGTTTACGCTTGATTGGGTTCAGGCGCTTCGATTTAGACTCTGCAGGCGCTGCTCCGTTCCCGTTCACCGGTTGAACGGCCGCGGGGGCAGCCGCGACGGCTTCCTGCAATCGCGCCGCTCCGCCCCCTTTGCGCCAACGATAATCTTCGTAGTTGCCGGGATAGACTTCTACTCGACCATCGCCAATCTCGAACACGCGCGTAGCCAGTTTGTCGATGAAGTAGCGGTCATGCGAAACAAAAACTACCGTGCCTGTGTACTTGCTTAACGCCTCCAGCAAAACATCTTTCGCGCGCATATCGAGGTGGTTTGTCGGCTCATCCAGCAAAAGAAAGTTGGCGGGATGAAGCAGCATCCGCAACAGAGCGTAACGATTGCGCTCACCGCCTGAGAGGACGCCAATGCGCTTGAAAACCTCGTCGGCCGAAAAGAGAAAACAGCCCAGCAGGCTGCGCAGCTCTGTCTGTGTGGAGCGGGGCGAAAGCTCAGCCAAATCATCGAAAATTCGAGCGTCCTGATCGAGCTCTTTGTACTGATCCTGGGCAAAGTAATCTGCCTGAACGTTGTGGCCCAGGCGGTATGCGCCGGCGCTCGGCGGTTCTTTGCCGGCGAGCAGTTTGATTAATGTGGATTTTCCTGCGCCGTTCACCCCGACCAGCGCGATGCGATCGCCGCGCTCAATCATGAAGCTGACGTCGCGAAAAACTTCTTTCTCACCATAGGATTTTGCGATCCCGGCGAACTCGGCGACAATCCGACCGCTCGCCTTTGGCTGCGGAAACGAAAAGTGGATCGTCTTCTCTTCTTCCGGCAGCTCGATGCGATCCATCTTTTCGAGTTCCTTGATCCGGCTCTGCACCTGCTTGGCCTTGGTCGCCTGATAACGGAAGCGATTGATGAATACTTCCAACTGCTCGATACGCTCCCGCTGGTTTCGGTATGCAGCTTCGAGCTGCTCGCGCCGCTGAGTCTTCTGCTCTTCGTACTTGTCGTAATTGCCGGCGTAGAAGTGAATGCGTTTGTTCCAGATCTCCACGATTTTGCCGACCGTCACATCCAGAAAGTAGCGGTCATGCGAGATAAGCACAAACGCGTACGGATATTCGGTGAGATATTCTTCGAGCCAGTTGCGAGCTTCGAGATCGAGATGATTCGTCGGCTCATCCAGAAGCAGCAGGTTCGGCTTTTGCAGCAGCAGCTTGGCAAGCGCGATGCGCATCTGCCATCCGCCCGAGAATTCGTCAGTCTGCCGATCCCAATCGTCCTTACGAAATCCGAGTCCAGTGAGCACGCTGCCCACCTGCGCCTCGATGGCATAGCCGTCACGGGCTTGAAATTCATGCTCTACACGTTGATAGCGATCGGCGACCTGTGCATACTCCGCCGAGGCGTGGTCCAGCTCTGACATGCTGGCGGTAAGCTGCTCCATTTCTTCTTCCATGGCGCGCAGCTTGGAAAATACCGACATGCACTCGGCAAAAACTGTGCGTCCCGACAGTGTGAGTCCATCCTGCGGCAGATAGCCGGCGCTGATGCCTTTGGCAATGCTGATGGAGCCATAGTCGAGTGTTTCCAGTCCGCCGAGAACTTTCAGCAGCGTGGATTTTCCCGTGCCGTTCGCGCCCACCAGACCGATGCGGTCCTTAGGCGTGATCAGCCAGTCCACTCCCTCGAACAGGAGCTTATGGCCATAACGTTTTCCGGCTGAGGACAACTGGATCATCAGGTTGATTCAATCGTCTCATGAGAGAGCCAGATAGAGAAAGATGTGGCGCGGGCGCCCTCGCCCGCGTTTATGGGAATGCATAACAGTTTTAAAAGAGTGTCTAGCGAACCGCAAGCGCCTTCGCCGCCCCAATCTCTTCCACGGCCCTATCAATTACGGCTTGCAGTTCCCGCGCGTACTTCACCTCACGCCCTTTGGCGAGAACTTTCCGCGCTTCGTCGGGAGAGTACCAGGTGGGATTTCGCATCTCTTCTTCGGGGTGAACTGCCTTCTCCACTTCCAGCAGAAAGGCTTTTATGACGAATTCCTGCACACCTGGGTTGCGCCAGAAAACTCCTTTGGAGTGAATATACACATGGAAGTGCCGAGGCTCGATATGCCCGCGAACTCCAGCCTCTTCCAAAGCTTCGCGTTCCGCGGCCTGGCTGTGCGACATAGCCGGATGGGGATCACCCTTAGGAAATGTCCATTTGCCTCCGCCGTTGGTGTTCACCAATAAAAATTCCAGCTCAGTGCCACGCCGCCTGTAACAGACGGCTGCGACCTGGAGCGGCAGAGCAAATTTAGGACGAGACGTCCCCACGTGTGCACGCCTCCTATTTGGATGTTAAGCCGAAGATATTTCAGGAATGTTAAAGTGCAACAAAAAAGGTGCAGAGCTGGATTACCAAAGAGTTACTACGTTCGCGCGGGCAGGGTGCGTCGCAAGCCTAAGCGGTTGTCAGCTTACGTTCCAAAGTATGCATAGTCGTCAGAACCGTCGAGATAACGTTTTCATCGCCGATCGCTGTGTTAATCATCACGTGATACAAACAGCGGGTCGGCCAGTCGGCGTTGAAGTAATGTTTCACAAAGGTGATGCGATCCTGGTCGATCGTGTCCACCAATTCTTCGGCTTCGCGTTGGCTCCTGCCGATTTCATGCAGACGGCGGAGCTTCTCCGCGCGCGGCGCATACAAAAAGACGTGGAACGCGTCCGGCCGCTCGCGCAGAAAATACGGCGCGCCCCGGCCCACGATGACGCAATTTCCCGATCGTGCAGCCCGTTCCATGACCTCCTGCCCGACCGCCACGAAGCGATCGGCGTCAAAAACGTTAGCGCCGGAAAGCGGCATGTTGCGCTCGTAACTTCCCCGCCAGAAAACCTTGGCAAGGCGGTGAAAAGTGCTGTCCATGCGCTCGTCACAACGCGCGACTGCCGAGGGATCGACGCCGGCAACCTTGGCGATTTCTTCGGTCAGCTCATGGTCCCAGAGTTTCCAGCCCAGCCGCTCGGCCAATTGCTTGGCAATCTCTCCGCCGCCGCTTCCGAATTCACGCTCGACTGTGATGATGCGATACACAATCCACCTCTAGTGCACGGCAACTTCTCCCCCTGGCCTGGCCCGCTTCATAAGGAAGACCAAGGGAATCATACCCAGAATAGCAGCGCCGAGGAGCCAAAAATCGTCGATGTAGGCCAGCATGTTGGCTTGCCGAAACAGATTGCCCTGCACTAGTCCGTAAGCGCGATGCATGGCATCAACAGGGGAGAAGCCGCGGGATTCCAGCATTCGTGCAGTGCTTTGCAGCATTGCCTGAAAAGTGGGATTCGATCCCGAAAGATGCGCGGCCAGATTGGCCTGGTGATGCTGCGCCCGCCTGGCAAGCATCGTGGTAACTAAAGAAATTCCCACGCTGCCGCCAATATTGCGCGCCAGATTCATGAGACCCGACGCAGCATTGTTCTTCTCGCGCGGCAGAAAGCTGTAGGCCGCGGTGTTGATGGGGACAAACAGAAACGCCATTCCAACCGACTGGATCATCCTGGCGAGCACTACCGTTCGGAAATCGACTCCCAAATCGAAGCCGGTCATGTGAAACAGCGAAAATGAAAGCACGGCGAGGCCGAAAACCATGAGTCTCCTGGCATCGTAACGCGTAAGCATAAATCCAACGATCGGCATCAGCACCATGATAGTGAATCCGCCCGGGGAGAGCGCCATCCCGGCTTGCTGCGCTGTGTATCCGAGCAGCGTCTGCATAAAGAGCGGCAGCAATAGAGTGCTTCCCAGCAGGGCAAACCCGAGCATGAACATGAGGAAATTCGCTGCTGCGAAGGTTCGCTCCCTGAACAAATGCAGGTCGATCACCGGGTCCTTCTGCCGCCACTCCCACCAGATTACAAAGAGCAGCGATGCCGCTGAGATGATCGAAAGAGCCAGGATGAAATGTGATTCGAACCAATCATCGCGTTGACCTTTATCGAGGATGATCTGCAGCGTGCCCAGCCCAAGCGCCACGAACCCAAGGCCTACATAGTCAATCTTCATTTCTGAGAGTTTCCTGCGCCGCAGGTGAGGCGGATCCTGAATCAGGCGCGAAGTCAGCAGCAGCGAAATTATGCCGACTGGAATATTCACAAAGAAAATCCAGCGCCAGGTGTAGTTGTCAGTGATCCATCCGCCGAGAGTGGGCCCGATCGCCGGGGCCATAACCACCGCGATTCCGTAGACAGCGAACGCCATGCCGCGTTTAGCGGGAGGGAAGGTGTCGGCAAGAATCGCCTGCTCGCTCGGCTGCAACCCGCCGCCACCAGCGCCTTGCAGCACGCGGAAGAAAATCAGCATGGCGAGATTCGGCGCCAGCCCGCAAAGCAGAGAGCTGACGGTGAACAACGCAACGCAGCTCATGTAAAACCGCTTACGTCCGATGATCGAAGAAATCCAGCCGCTAAGGGGCAGAACGATCGCATTAGAAACGAGATAGGAGGTAAGAACCCACGTGCTCTCGTCTGTGCCGGCTGAAAGGCTGCCGGCTATGTGCGGCAATGCCACGTTGGCGATGCTGGTATCCAGCACCTCCATAAACGTGGCCAAAGTTACGGCCAACGCGATAATCCAGGGATTAATCGCAGGCCGCGACGGTTCGGCCGCATCCATGGTGAGCGTCGCGGAACTCATCTAATCCAGACCTTCGGCTCAACTGACATTCCGGGCCGCAGCGCATGCTCTTTGGTTTCCCCGGGATCGAACGTGATCTTCACGGGAATGCGCTGCACGACTTTTACATAATTTCCCGTGGCATTCTCTGGCGGGAGCAAGCTGGTGATTGAGCCGCTCGCCCCGGCGATGCTCTGCACGTGACCTTTGTATTTCTTGCCGTTGGAGTCCACGGCGATCGTGACCGGCTGTCCTACCTGCATCTGCCTGAGTTGGGTTTCTTTAAAGTTGGCGGTCACCCAGATATCGTCGAGATTGATGATCCGCATCAGCTCCTGGCCGGGTTGAACATTCTGTCCGACCTCCACGGTCCGGTTAGTCACCACACCGTTCACTGGCGCGACCACTGACGTGTATTGCAGGTTCAGCTCCGCCTGCTCGAGCGCCGCTTTCTTGAATTGCACCTGCGCCAGCGCCGATTGGGCGCGCGAACGAATCGCCGCCACTTGCTGAGGTGCGGTACTCGCCGAGCGCAGATTGGCCTCAGCCTGCGCTAATTTGCTCTGCGCCTGCGTAATTTGTTGTTCGGCAGCAGCGGCGGAGGCTCGCGCCGCCTCCACAGCAGCCGCGCTGGCCTTCGCCGCAGCCAGTGCCTGATCATATTGCTGTTGCGAGACTTCCTCTTTGTCGACCAGTTGCTTGTAACGCACCAGATCATTTTGAGCTTTAACGTTATTCGCTTCCGCCTGCAGCAGTTGCGCCCGGGCGGCATCGAACTGCTGACGAGCAACCGAAATTCCCGCACGCGCGTTTTCCACATCGGCCTGCGCCGTGCTCAACTGGCTTCCCGTGCTCACGGAAGTGATAGGAACGTTCACCTGCGCGGCCTGCGCCACCGCCAAAGCGTCGGCATAATCGGCCTTGGCGCGATCTACTGCAACTTGGTAATCGCGGGGATCGATTTGCACCAGTGGCGTCCCTGCATTCACATATTGGTTGTCATCAACAAGCAGCTTCTCCACGTGCCCAGAAATTCGCGCGCTGATTGCGTTCAAGTGGCCATCGATCTGCGCGTCATCAGTCGATTCGTAACTGGTAAAGTAGCGCCACAGGAAGAAGCCAACCACGAGCAGCACGATCAGGATGAGAATGAGCAATCTGCGAAAGCGAGGACTCCGCGAAGCTCGCCTCCAGCGAAGGTCCCGCTCAGAAGACGGTAGGGGCGATGGCGAGGCGGGGTGAGGCCTTGATTCTGGCGGAGTCTGGGGAGTAGTGCGCACCGTCTCTGTCGTCTGTTCCATAGATTACTTACTCTGAAAGTACCTTTTTACGCCCTCTTCCGCGTAGCCGATGGCGCGAGCCAGCTCAATCTTGGCCAGATTGTGAGCGTAAAGGCTGGAAATGTAGTTTTCATTCGCGGCGGCAACGCTCTCTTGCGCTTGGACCACTTCGAGATTGTCGGTTACACCTGCGGCAAAACGATCTCGCGCTTGGAGCAGTGTTTGATTTGCCAGATCCACGGAACTCTGCGCGACCTGTACTTGTTCGTTAGCGGCCGCAAGGTCCAGCAGGGCGGTGCGAATTTCGTATTCGATTCTGCCGCGCAGATCACCTAACTGAGCCCGATTTTGCCGCAGCGTGGCCTCCGCCTGCAGAACATCTGCGTGAATCTTTCCGCCGGGAAAAATCGGGATGTTCAACGATCCAGATACCTGAAACGTGCCATGAGAATTTCCCGGGGTCACACCCAAATCACCATAATTAGCAGCGAAACCGAGACTCGGAAAATGCTCAGCCGTGGCGGCATTGCGAAAATGCTCCGCCGAGCGTACCTGCTGAAGGGCAGCTTGATAATCGGAACGCGAAGCGTAGGCCCGCTGCAGGCTTTCTTCCAGTCCCAGCGCTGCCAACGGCGCGTACGGAACTTTCTCGGTCAACGTAAATTCCTGGCCGGTGGGCAGTCCGATCGCCCGCGCCAAAGCCAGTTTCTGCTTGGCATAATCGTTGCGCACTACGATCAACTCTTGCTGCCGTGTTTGCAGCTCGACGTGAGCGCGCAGCGTGTCAATCGCGGGACTTACCCCCGCTTTTTGCTGATCTGCAGTTTTGCCATATAAAGCTTGCGCGGTTTGCACTTGCGCCTGCGCCGTATCCACACGCGCCGCTCCGGCAATCGCCTGAAGATAGGCATTGCCGACTGCCAGCACCACTAGATCACGCGCGTCTTTATAGGAATATCGTGCGGCCTGCAGGTTCGCCGCCGCTCCGCGCTCCCGGTCGAGGCTTTTCAGATTAAAAAGAGATTGGCTCCAATACACACGCGCATCGAAATAGCCGTAAGGCCCGACGATCTGAGGGATCTTCCCGAATGGCGAATTGGAAGGAAAACGAAGCCCGAGGGCCGCGAGATTCTGCTGTGCGACATTCTCGCTTACCCCCGCACTGAGATTGGGAAGCAAGTCGCTCAGTTCCTTCCACCTCTGCCCTCGCGCCGCAATCACGCTGTCGCTTTGCAAAAGCAGTCCAAGGTTATTTCTCAGGCCGCGGTCAATGGCATCTTTGAAGGAGAGCGGCAGAACCTCTGGACTGACTTTCCCCTCAGCGACGCTACCGGTGAAAGGATTTTGATTCAGACTTCCTACGCTGCTTGGAATGGAGGTTGCAGATGATTGGGAAGGGGAATACTCGCTCGACTCGGAAGTTGTATTCATCACCTGGGCCAGCGCCGGCCAACTACATCCGGCAAGAGCAAATAACAGGGCAATCGTTGCGGAGCGATAACGCTTTTTCCTCAATGGCAAGCACTGGCTAGTACTCGAATCTTGCATATTGAATCAGGGGCTGACAGGCTGAACATCGGCGGGTCAGTAAGTTATGTTGATTCTTTTTGCCGGTTCATAGATGCAAAGGATCGTTGCCGCGATGGAGATGCCGACAACATTCAAGCCCGCTGTAGCGGTTGCCTTTCTAGGCAATAGATGAGCACGTTCGGGCTTCTACTCGCAACCAGATAGCATCTAACCTTGCCTGTGGAGGAGGTCTGCTTGAGAAAGCTCACGTTGATAGCTGCGTTATGCATTTTGTTTCTTATGCCGACATTCGCTCACGCCCAGGAATTCGATGCCGCGATTGGCTTCGGGACACTGACGGCTCCATCTGGATCCGTGGCGTTGGCGAATGGCGAGAACGTTACGGAACGTGGCGGGCTGTATCCTGGATTCAGTGCCGACTTCATTATTAAGCACCGCCTCGGCGTCAGCGGAAATGTGGCTTGGCGAGCCAGCCGGAATCTTTATGCAGGAGTTCTGCCGTACCGCCCAATCTTTTACGATTTCAATGGCATCTACGCCCCGAAATTGGGCACACGGGCAACCGCCGAAATGATGGCTGGCATCGGCGCTGAAAGTCTTCGCTTCTACACCCCACAATTCCAGTGCAGCGCATTCTCCTGCACGAACTATGTCAGCAGCAATCATTTCATGGGACACATAGGCGGTGGTTTGCGCCTTTATGTCTGGGGACACATGTTCGTGCGTCCCGAAGCGCACTTATATCTGATCCATAACAACAGCGAGTTTCCGTCATCCCAGGCGACCCGTTTCGGGCTGTCGATTGGATATACCTTCGCGCCGGGATTCTGAGATTTTCTGTACCAACTTGCCTGAGGGCGGGTTGCGAGTTACCGCTGTGTCTTGAAGCCTTCCCTCTATCCCCTTAAACTTAAAAGATGCACACGCATGTTGGCCACAGCCCAAGCGAGAGGACTTCGCGGGTTCTGCGAGTCTCGCTTTTTGTAACTCTGGCCTACATTGTTCTCTTGGTTGTTGCCGGTATTCGTGCCCATTCGCTAGCCTTGCTCTCCGAAGCCGGCCACAATTTGTCTGATTTTTTCGCGTTGTTGCTATCGCTTTTTGCCGTTTATTTGCAATCGCGTCCGCCCAGCTCTACTGCAACATATGGCTATCACCGTGCCGGAGTTCTGGCGGCCCTGGTGAATGCGGCGTCCCTGGTGGCAGTTTCGTTCCTGATTTTTTATGAGGCTTTCCGCCGTTTGCAGGCCCCGCAACACGTTCATGCAGGCGTGATGATCGGCGTGGCCGCAGCGGGCGTAGTCATGAATGGTGTGATTGCCTTGTTGCTGTATCGCTCGGGGCGGGATGTGAACATTCGCAGCGCGTTCCTGCATGAGATTTGCGACACGCTCTCGACGGCGGCGGTTATCGTAGGCGGCTGGGCGATCCTTGCCACCGGACAGTCCTGGATTGACTCGGCGCTTTCAGTCGGGATCGGCGCCCTCATCCTATGGTCCGGCTTCGGCATCGTCCGCGAGACGCTGAACATTCTGCTCGAAGGCACGCCTCGCGGGATCAAGTTGGAGCGCGTGGAGACGGCGATCCGAACCATTGAAGGCGTGAACGACGTTCACGATCTCCACATCTGGAGCATCGGGTCGGAAACTCGCGCGTTGTCCTGCCACATTGCCATTGCTGATATTCCGCCCTCAGTCAGCGAACGCATTCTCCGGGACGTGAAAGACCGGTTGCATCAGAATTTCCGCATCGACCACACGACGATTCAATTTGAGCACGTGGAGTGCGAAGTGGCGCACGGATGTGTGATGCCGGTAGGCGGAGAAGAACATCATCACAGTCATTGAGAAGCTGGGATTTGGGATCTCCTTAGACCAGGATCCCAACATGGCGGCGCTGGCAAGTTCCTGTTATTGTC
>Ga0209350_1001087_pt1 | contig 12518 bp, 7 predicted proteins | sample GraSoi013_2_20cm_2_FD_185822 | JGI IMG/M metagenome (GOLD analysis project Ga0209350, IMG submission 185822) | Grasslands soil microbial communities from the Angelo Coastal Reserve, California, USA - Sample 09_27_2013_2_20cm (SPAdes) (version 2) | ecosystem: Environmental > Terrestrial > Soil >...
GTCGAGGGTGCCGGCGAACGAGGCGACGATCGGGTAGACCGGCACACGGTCGACGAACGAGCGCTTGTAGGCGGCGACGACGCGGTCACGGGGCGTGTACTGGGCGCGGCCGTGCTCCACGTCCCAGATGCGGTTGGCCTCCATGTACCGGGGCGGGAGCTTGGCCTCGTACTCCATGAACTGCGTGATCGGATAGCGGATGCCGCCCGCGTGCGTGCCCTTGAGGCCCTCGATGATGTCCTCCATCTGGGCCCACGGGATCGTGAACGCCATCTCGTGGTCCTGGGTCTGCCCGAAGATCCGGTCGCCCGAGCAGGGGAGGATGAGCTGTGGCTGGTCGGTGCGCATCGTCGTCACGATGATCTCCGAGCAATCGATGCGGCCGCCGAACGCGGAGGTGAGCTTTCCGCCGCGCTTCCAGAGCGCCGCCTGGGTGAGGCGCATGACCTGGGCCGGGTTGGCGTAGATGCAGACGACGTGCGGCTCGAACGGCGCGCGGTCGAGCGGCGCCACCAGGAGGCAGGAGTACTCGCCGGGCGCGAACTTGTCCACGGCGGCTTCGGACCGCGCACCGGCATCCTTTGTCGCGGTGTACATGCCCTCGCACAGCGTCCCGGAGTTGTGCAGGTGCGTCGGTTTCTCGAAGCCGAGCGCCGCGATGCCGAGGGAGCAGATGTGGTCCTCCCGGGTGAGCGCGATCATCCAGCCGTATCGCCGGGCCATGTCGATGACCTGGCAGTTCATGCTGAGCTTCTTGAAGTCGCGGGCCGGCCGCTTGGCCTTTTCGGGAATCTCCTCGCCGGGCTTGAGCATCCGGATCGCCACGGGGAACGTCTGGGGCCGGATGTAGAACTGCAGCTCCCGGTCGGCGGTTTTGACGTCGATCATGGGGTCTCCTTTGTCGCGGGCGCCGCGAGGCGCGTGTGGCTCCGCATCGCGGACTTCTCGCTGAAGCGTACTACCTCGCGGAGCCCGCGACAACAATGTAGAATACCGCGCACTCGCGGCGGGCGTTGCCCGCCGCGTCAAGACGGGGAACGGGCGCGTGCACCTCGGTAGGGGAGGTCCAGAATGCAGGCTCCAAGCGCGAGCTACAGCCTCACGGTCCGGCTCGAGATCCTGAACAAGCCCGGCATGCTCGGTCGGGTCACCTCGGCGATCGGCAAGGCCGGCGGCGACATCGGCGCCATCGACCTGGTCGTCGTCGGCAAGACGACGATCACGCGCGACATCACGTTCAAGGCGCGCGACGAGCCGCACGGCCAGCAGGTCGTGGACGGGATCCGCGCGGTCCAGGGCGTGAAGGTCGTCAACGTCTCGGACCGCACGTTCCTCATGCACCTGGGCGGGAAGATCGAGGTGCGCGGGAAGATGAGCGTCAAGACCCGCGACGACCTCTCCATGGCCTACACGCCGGGCGTCGCGCGCGTCTGCATGGCCATCCACCACGATCCCGAGAAAGCGTACGCGCTGACGATCAAGCAGAACGCCGTCGCGGTCGTGACGGACGGCACCGCGGTGCTCGGTCTCGGCGACATCGGCCCGAGCGCCGCCCAGCCGGTGATGGAGGGCAAAGCGCTCATCTTCAAGGAGTTCGCCGGGGTCGACGCCTTCCCGCTGTGCCTGGCGACCAAGGACGTGGACGAGATCGTGGCGATCGTGAAGGCGATCGCGCCCGTGTTCGGCGGGATCAACCTCGAGGACATCTCGGCGCCACGCTGCTTCGAGATCGAGGAGCGGCTCCAGCGCGATCTCGAGATCCCAGTGTTCCACGACGACCAGCACGGCACGGCGGTCGTGGTCCTCGCGGCGCTGCTCAACGCGCTCCAGATCGTGAAGAAGCGGCTCGCCGACGTGCGGATCGTGTTCACCGGGGCCGGCGCGTCCGGCATCGCGACGGCGAAGCTCCTTATGCAGGCCGGCGCCAAGCACATCACCGCCTGCGACCGCGCGGGGACGCTCTACGACGGCCGCGTCGACAACATGAACCCGATCAAGGTGTGGTTCGCGAAGCACACCAACGCGAAGAAGATCCGCGGCTCGGCGAGCGACGCGCTCAAGGGTGCCGACGTCTTCATCGGCCTCTCGGGCCCGGGCGTCGTCGCGCTCAAGGACATCAAGGCCATGAACCGCGACCCGATCGTCTTCGCGATGGCGAACCCGATCCCGGAGATCCAACCCGAGGAGGCCGGGCCCTACGTTCGGGTCATGGCCACGGGACGCTCGGACTACCCGAACCAGATCAACAACTCGTGCTGCTTTCCGGGCTTCTTCCGCGGGATGCTCGACGTCCGGGCGCGACGCGTGAACGACGCGATGAAGCTCGGGGCGGCGCATGCGCTGGCGGCCATCGTGTCCAAGGAGGAGCTCTCCGAGGAGTACATCACGCCCTCGATGTTCGACAGTCGCGTGGTGCCGGCCGTCGCCGCGGCGGTCGCGGACGCCGCGATCCGCACGGAGGTCGCGCGCCGGCAGCGGCGCGCGCCGGTCGTCGCCTCCAAGGCGTCGCGGTAAGCCGTGAAGGCCAAGGAGCTGCTCGCGGCGTGCTTCGTCCTGTTCGGCGCGCTTCTCGTCTGGCCCCTCCTCTCGATCCCGAATCGCGCCGTGCTCGTGGCGGGCGTGCCCGCGCTGGTCCTCTACCTGTTCGGCGTCTGGGCGGTGGTCGTGGCCGTGCTCGCGTGGGCGGCCCGCCGGTCGGGGGATGAGGACGGCCCGTGACCGTCGGCATCCTCCTCGCCTACCTCTGCTTCCTCTTCGTCGTCGCCGCCGTCGCTGAGCGCTTTGGACGGCGGCGTCTCGTCGCGCGGCTGCGCACGCTGACGTACGTCATGGCCGTCTCGGTCTACTGCACCGCGTGGACCTTCTACGGCAGCGTCGGGCTCGCCGCAAACCGCGGCCTCGAGTTCCTGACGATCTACCTCGGACCCGCGCTGATCGCGCTCACGTGGCCGACGATGCTGCGCAAGCTCGTACGGGTCGCCAAGGAGCAGCGGATCACGACGATCTCCGACTTCATCGGGAGCCGGTACGGCAAGTCGGCCGCCCTCGGCACGCTCGTCGCGGTGCTCGTCGTGGTCGGGATGATCCCGTACATCGCGCTCCAGTTGAAGGCGGTATCGGTCTCGTTCCGGATGATGATCCCGGGGGACTCGCTACTCTCCGGCTTCGACCCGACGCTGCTCGTCGCCGGCACGCTCGCGCTCTTCGGCATCCTGTTCGGCGCCCGGAACCTCGACTTCACACGACAGCAGACGGGCCTCATGACCGCTGTTGCCGTGGAGTCCATCGTCAAGCTCGTGGCGTTCCTGCTCGTCGGCGGCTGGGTGACGTGGGGGCTCTTCGGGGGCTTCGGTGACATCTTCACGGCGATCGCCGCGAGCCCGTGGTCCCGGCTCCTCACGCTCGACACGCCGCCCGCCGCCTCCTATGCGCGCTGGGCCGCGATGCTCCTGATCTCGATGATGGCGGTCATCCTCCTGCCGCGGCAGTTCCACGTCCTCGTCGTGCAAAATCCGCGGGAGCGCGACGTGCACACGGCCGCGTGGGCCTTCCCGCTCTACCTCCTCGCGATCAACGTCTTCGTGCTGCCCATCGCCTTCGGCGGCCTCCTCACGTTCGGGGATGTCGCCTCCGCCGACAGCTTCATCCTGGCGCTCCCGCTCCGGGCGGACGCGGGGCTCGTCGCCGTCACCGTGTTCCTCGGCGGCTTCTCCGCCGCGACGGCCATGATCGTCGTGGACTCCCTCGCGCTCTCGAAGATGATCTCCAACGACATCGTCCTACCGTTCCTCCTCCGCCGCCGGCGGCTCGAGGAAGTGTACTCGGCGAGCCTCGCGTCCACGCGCCTCGGCATCCTCGTGGTGGTGACCCTCGGCTTTCTGTGGGCGCGTATCGAGGCGGGCCCGTTCCTCCTCGTCGAAATGGGGCTCCTGTCGTTCATCGCGGTCCCGCCGTGCTCTTCGGCTTGTACTGGCGCCGCGGCAACCGCAAGGGCGCCTTGGCGGGCATCTCCGCGGGGTTTGCCCTGTGGTTCTACACGCTGATCGTCCCCGCCGTCGTGAAGGATGGCGCGGTGCCGATCTCGCTGCTGGAGGCCGGCCCGCTCGGCATCGGCTGGCTCCGCCCGACCGCGCTCTTCTCGCTCGAGGGGCTCGACTCGATCAGCCACGGCGTCTTCTGGTCGCTCTTCGTCAACGTCGCCGCCTACCTCCTGGTATCCATCTTCACCGCCCAGGACGCCGACGAGCGCAGCCAGGCCGCGGCGTTCGTCGGGCTCGTCGAGAAGGCCGAGCCGTCGCCGACGCCCGCGATCCTGTCGGTGCCGGAGATCGAGCGCCTCCTGCACCTGTACGTCCCCGCCGAGGATGCCGACGCGATCCTCGGCGAGCTGCTCGGCGGCAAGACGCCGCGCGAGCTGTCGCTGCCCGACCTCCTCGACCTGCGTATCCGCCTCGAGCGCATGCTGGCGGCCTCGCTCGGTGCCGCCGCAGCCCGTTACATCATCGAGGACCGGTTCACGATCTCGAAGGGCGAGGCGCAGGAGCTCGTCGAGTCGTTCCAGACCATGCAGCGCTCGCTTGGGAAGAGCGAGCGGCTCCTCGCCTCCGTGGTGGAGTCGGTGGAGGACTGCATTTTCACGACCGACGTCGAGGGGCGGCTCATCACGCTCAACCCGGCGGGCCGCCGGCTGCTCGGCCGCGACGCGGCCGCCGGCCCATTGACGCGCCTCGACGTGCTCGACGAGGCCGACCGGCGTCGCGTCGGCCCGGCCATCAAGCGCGCGGTGGCGAACGGCCGGCCCTGGCGCGGGGCCGTGCAAGGGCTCACCCGCGCCCGTCGACGCTTCCCGGCGCACCTCGCCGTCTCCTGCGTTTTCGACGAGAAGGGACAGGTGCTCGGAACCGTCGGAGTGCTTCGCGACCTCACGGAGCAGGTCGCGACCCAGCAGCGCCTCATCCAGCGCGAGAAGCTCGCCTCCCTCGGCGAGATGGCGGCCGGCGTCGCGCACGAGATCCGTAACCCTCTCGGCGGCATCAAGATGGCGACCAACCTCCTGTCCTCGAGCGCGATGAACGACCGGCGGATCTCGCAGGAGATGGCCCAGTCCATCACGTCCGGAATCGCGGAGATCGAGGCGATCATCGCGGACCTGCTCGACTACGCCCGCGAGACCCGCCTGGACTGCCAGGAGTACGCGCTCGGCCGCATTCTGGCGCCAGTCGTCGAGGCGTGCGCCGCCGATGGCCGAGCGCGGGGCGTGCGCGTCGTGGCGCACGGGCTCGAGGACGCGGTGGTCGCGTCGGTCGACGGCCAGCGCCTCAGACAGGTGTTCACCAACGTCATGCAGAACGCGCTCGAGGCGACCGAGCGCCAGCGGAGCGGGCGAGTGGAGGTGCGGCTGCACCAGCGCGCGACCGCGGGGGTGGTCGAGATCGCGGACAACGGCGTCGGCATCCAGCCCGAGCACCGCGAGAAGATCTTTCTGCCCTTCTACACGACCAAGCCGACCGGCACGGGGCTCGGCATGGCGATCGTCAAGAAGATCATGGACCTGCATGGCGGCGAGATCGAGATCGACAGCGCGCCCGGGCGGGGGACCACGATCCGCCTGATCATTCCGCGGTCGCCGCTGCCGGCCGTCGCGGAAGTGGCGTAGAGGAGGGGACGATGCGACACCGGGTCCTGATCGTGGAGAAGAAGAAAATCTTCCTGTCCGGGGGGACCACGATCCGCCTGATCATTCCGCGGTCGCCGTTGCCGGCCGTCGCGGAAGTGGCGTAGAGGAGGGGACGATGCGACACCGGGTCCTGATCGTCGAGAAGAAGAAAATCTTCCTGTCCGGGGGGACCACGATCCGCCTGATCATTCTGCGGTCGCCGCTGCCGGCCGTCGCGGAAGTGGCGTAGAGGAGGGGACGATGCGACACCGGGTCCTGATCGTCGAGGACGACGAGATCTTCCTGCGCCCGCTCCAGCGCACCCTGGAGGTCGAAGGATACGACGTGCTCGTCGCGGGGAGTGGAGAGGAGGCGATGGAGCTCCTCAAAAGCGACGACGTGGACCTGGTGCTCACCGACAAACGGCTGCCCGGGGTCGACGGGGTCGAGCTCGTCCGACGGATCAAGAGCGACCATCCCGACCTGGCGGTCGTGGTGATGACGGCGTACGGGACGATCGGTTCGGCGGTCGAGGCGATGCGCCTCGGCGCCGAGGACTACCTCGTGAAGCCGTTCGAGGCCGCCGAGATGCTCATGGTGCTCCGGCGCGCGATCGAGTTCCACGAGCTCAAGGCCGCAAGCCGCGCGACCCTGCGGCGCAACCAGGAGCGGTTCACGCTCAAGAACATCCTCGCGCAGAGCCAGGTGATGCAGGACGTCTTCGAGCTGCTCAACACGGTTGCCGGGCTCGACACGACCGTGCTGATCCACGGCGAGACGGGTGTTGGCAAGGAGCTGCTCGCGCGCTCGCTCCACTTCTCGGGCGCTCGGCGCGACAAGCCGTTCGTCGCGGTGAACTGCGCGGCGATCCCGGAAGAGCTGTTCGAGTCGGAGCTGTTCGGTTTCAGGAAGGGCGCCTTCACGAGCGCCAGCGAGACGCGCCGCGGCCTGCTCCAGGCGGCCAACGGCGGGACGCTCCTCCTCGACGAGATCGGCGAGATGCCGCTCGGGCTGCAGTCGAAGCTCCTGCGGGTCATCGAGGAGAAGCGCGTGACATCGATCGGCTCCGACCGCGCGATCGAGATCGATGTGCGCTTCATCGTCACGACCAACAAGGACCTCCAGGCCGAGGTCGAGCGCGGCGCCTTCCGACGCGACCTCTACTACCGGCTGTCGGTGATGCCGGTGCTGGTGCCGCCCCTGCGCGAGCGCGCCGGTGACATCCCGTTGCTGGCGCAGCACTTTCTCGAAGCCAGCGCCCGGCGCTCGAAGAAGACGGTGCGAGCGATCTCGCCCGCGGTGATGCAGGCGCTCTGCCGCTACGCATGGCCCGGCAACGTGCGTGAGCTGGAGAACGTGATCGAGCGCGCGGTGATCGTCGCCAAGGGTGACACGATCGCCGACGTCGAGCGGTTCCTCACGGGCGAGGCGGAGCGGCCGCGCGTGGACCTCGGGCTGCCGTTTCGCGACGCGAAGGCGCGGGTCATCGAGGAGTTCGAGCGCGCCTACATCGTCGGCGTCCTCGAGGCCGAGGGCGGAAAGCTCACCGCCGCCGCCAAGCACGCCGACATGGACCCGAAGAACTTCTACGAGAAGCTGACGCGCTACGGCCTCCGTCGGCCCGCCGGGGGGCTGGGCGACTGAGGTAGAATCGTCGGCGGACGAGGCCAATCCAGCAGTCAACGAGGGGAGCTATGGCCCAAGCGAAACCGAAGGCGGACGTTCCGATCCAGGCGTTGCTTCGCGAGAACCGGAAGTTTCCGCCGCCGAAGGCGTTCGCGAACAACGCGCTCATCAACAAGCCTTCGATCTACGCCCAGGCGCAAAAGAACTACGTGCGGTTCTGGGAACAGCGCGCCCGTGACCTCCACTGGTTCAGGCCGTGGAGGAAGGCGCTCGACTGGAAGCCACCGTACGCCAAGTGGTTCGTCGGCGGCAAGCTGAACGTCGCGGACAACTGTCTCGACCGCCACGTCTCCGGCCCGCGCCGTACGAAGGCCGCGATCATCTGGGAAGGCGAGCCCGGGGACAGCCGCGTCCTGACCTACTGGGACCTCTACCGTGAGGTCAACCGGTTCGCCGCGGCGCTCAAGCGGCATGGCGTCAAGAAGGGCGACCGGGTCACGATCTACATGCCGATGGTGCCCGAGCTGCCGATCGCCATGCTGGCGTGCGCCCGGATCGGCGCGCCGCACAGCGTGATCTTCGGCGGCTTCTCGCCGGAGGCCGTGCGCGAGCGCCGACGGCGGCTTCCGGCGCGGCTCCATCGTCCCCCTCAAGAAGAACGTGGACGAGGCGCTCCGCGGCGCGCCCGGCGTCAAGACGGTCATCGTCCTCAAGCGCACCGGCCAGGCCGTGGCGATGCAGAGCGGCCGCGACGTCTGGTGGGACGAGTTCGTCAAGGGCGCGCCCGCTCGCTGCCCGGCCGAGCCGATGGACTCGGAGGACCTCCTCTACCTCCTCTACACGTCCGGGTCGACGGGCAAGCCCAAAGGCATCATCCACACGACGGGCGGCTATCTCACGGGCGTGACCGCCACGCACAAGTGGATCTTCGACCTCCACGAGGAGGACGTCTACTGGTGCACCGCCGACATCGGCTGGGTCACCGGCCACTCGTACATCGTGTATGCGCCGCTCGCCAATGGCGCGACCACGGTCATGTACGAGGGCACGCCGGACTACCCCGACAAGGACCGCTTCTGGCGCATCGTCGAGAAGTACGGGATCACGATCATCTACACGGCGCCGACCGCGATCCGAACCTTCATGAAATGGGGAGACGCGTACCCGAAGCGCTGCGACCTCTCGAGCCTCAGGCTGCTCGGGACGGTCGGCGAGCCGATCAACCCCGAGGCGTGGGTGTGGTACTGGAAGGTGATCGGCGGAGGGCGGTGCCCGGTCGTCGACACCTGGTGGCAAACCGAGACGGGCCAGATCCTCATCACGCCGCTGCCGGGCGTCACCGTGCTCAAGCCCGGGTCGGCGACGAGGCCCTTCCCTGGCGTGGAGGCGGACGTGCTCGACGAGAAGGGCAACCCGACGACGTCGGGCTATCTCGTGCTCAAGAAACCCTGGCCGGCAATGCTCCGCGGCATCTGGGGCGATCCCGACCGCTACGTCAAGCAGTACTGGTCGAAGTACGACAACATTTATTTCACCGGCGACGGCGCCAAGCGCGACGAGGACGGCTATTTCTGGCTGCTCGGCCGCGTCGACGACGTCATGAACGTCTCGGGCCACCGCGTCTCGACGATGGAGGTCGAGTCCGCGCTCGTCGATCACAAGGCGGTCGCCGAGGCCGCGGTCATCGGCAAGCCACACGAAATCAAGGGGCAGGCGATCGCCGCCTTCGTCACGCTCAAGCAGGGCATCGACGGGACGCCCGCGCTCCAGGACGAGCTCAAGCAGCACGTCGCCAAGAAGATCGGCTCGCTCGCGCGGCCCGACGATCTGATCTTCTCCGCCGAGCTGCCGAAGACGCGGAGCGGGAAGATCATGCGGCGCCTCCTGCGTGACATCGCCGAGGGCCGGGCGCTCGGCGACACGACGACGCTCGCCGACCCGAACGTCGTCGCGACGCTCAAGGAGAAGTACGAGGCCGAGGAGTCGTAGCGAGCCCGCCGTCTCCGTATGGTCTCCACACCCGACCCGATTGGTTCCAGTACCATGGCCCGTCCCCCGGCCGGTCGGACGAGGGACACAGAATCAAAGGCTTGCGCTGGTCTCTCGCTTGGCATCGGGGCTGCAAAGAGCCGCCGCGGCTCGGTGAGCGGCTGGATGAAGCGCAGTAAAACAACAGAGGAGGCTTATGCCGGCGTCTAAAGTTCCACTCAAAGAGCTCCGCCGCGTCGTCATCGCCGCGTCCGTCGGGAACATCATCGAGTGGTACGACTTCTACATCTTCGGCAGCCTGGCCTCGATCCTCGCGGTCAAGTTCTTCGAGAAGGGCCACCCGGTGGCGGCCTTCCTCAGCACGGTGGCGATCTTCTCGGTCGGCTTCCTGATCCGCCCACTGGGGGCGTTCCTCTTCGGCTGGCTCGGCGACAAGGTGGGCCGGAAGTACACGTTCATCGTCACGCTGACCGGCATGGGCGTGGGGACGGCCCTCATCGGCTTCGTTCCCAGCTACGCGTCAATCGGGCTCGCCGCGGCCTTCATCCTCTTCGGGCTGCGCCTGATCCAGGGCCTCTGCCTCGGCGGAGAGTACGGCGGCGCCATCACCTACGTCGCCGAGCACATCTCCGACGAGAAGCGTGGGTACTACACCGGGTGGCTGCAGACGTCGCCGACGCTCGGCATCGTCCTGTCGCTTGGGGTTATCATCGGAATCCGCAGCTATCTTGGCTTCGACGCCTTCCAGGACTGGGGCTGGCGCGTGCCGTTCATCATCTCGCTCCTCCTCGTCGCAATCGCTATCTGGATCCGGCTCTCGCTCGGCGAAACGCCGATCTTCCAGGAGATCAAGAGGAAGGGCCAGACCGCGACCAATCCGTGGCGCGAGGCCTTCATGAGCAGCAACTTCAAGTATGTGGTCATCGCCAGCGTGGTCGTGCTGGGGCAGGGTTGCGTCTGGTACAGCGGCCAGTTCTGGGCGCTGTTTTACCTCCAATCGGTCAAGAAGCTCGACGTGCTGACCTCCAGCTATATCATCGCGGCCGCGCTGCTGATCGCGACCCCGACGCTCATCTTCTGGGGCTGGCTCTCGGACAAGATCGGCCGGAAGCCGATCATCCTCGGCGGCATGGCCCTTGCCTCCCTCACGTACTACCCCCTCTACACGGCGCTCGGCGGCTACGCCGATCCCAAGACCCTCAACCCCACGATGGCGGTGATCATCGTCGTGATCCTGGTCAACTACGTCGGCATGACGTATGGACCGATCGGGGCGTTCCTGGCCGAGTTCTTTCCCTCGCGTATCCGCTATACGTCGGTGTCAGTGCCCTATCACATCGGCAACGGCTGGGGCGGCGGTCTCGTGCCTTTCATCACCACGGCGGCCTACGCCAAGGCAGTGGAGAACGGCTCCAGCGACCCCCTCTTCTGGGCTCTGGTCTATCCCATCGCGCTTCCCGCGATCATGTTCCTGATCGCGGTCTTCCTGATGCCGGAGACGCGCAAGCACAGCATCTGGGAGGAGGGGGCGATCGAGGCGACTCGCGCGGCTCGCGCGTGAGCCGCCGCCGATAGTTCTGCCGGGTTTGATGGACGCTCGGGGGGTCTCGGGCCCCCCGGACGTCCTTCGTCTCGGGGTGGCCGGGCCCGCGTCAACACGAATACTTGTTGAGCGCCTGATACCCGACAATCCACAGGTTCAGGTGGAGTTGCCGGTCCCTGAGGCTGTAGTAGAGCTTTTGAGGCGTCCGTAGGCGAACGGTCACGTTCCCCGAATCCCCGGCCAGAACGACGGAGTCTTCGCCCTCGGCGTTGTCCGCCAGCTCAGCGAGCGGCGGGCCTTCGTCGGCCCGACTCGCGATCTGATACCGAAAGGTGATAGCGACCGTGTTCGGGGGCACCGCCTCCGAGAGGTCGATCTCCTTGAACAGCCTAGCCCTCCGTCCCCTGATACGACCAGTCCAGGAGCTCTACAGGGTGCACCACGCGGACGTTCAGTCCTCTTTCCTTCAGGCCCTTCTCGATCTGGAGGGAGCAGCCGGGATTCCCGCTCACCACCACCTCGGCCCCCGTCTCTTTGATCCGCTCGATCTTCCGATCGAGAAACTGCCGGGCCAGCTCCGGATAGAGGAGATTGTAGATTCCAGCGCTTCCGCAACAGTCATCTGATTCTCTCAGCTCGACGAACTGGAGTCCAGGGATCGCCTTCAGGATTGTCCTGGGTTCCTGCCGAACCTTCTGACCATGCGCGAGGTGGCAGGCGTCGTGGTACGTGACGACGCGCTTCAGCGCTCGGAGCCGGCCGTTCAGTGGAGCCTGGGCGAGGAGCTGGGAGACGTCGCGCACCTTCTTGCTGAAGGTCTCCGCCCGCTGCGCGTAGGCCGGCTCGGTATGGAGCAACTCCCAGTACTCCTTCATGACCGAGCCGCACCCCGCCGCGTTGACCACGACGAGATCCACGTGAGCCCGCTCGAAGACGTCGATGGTCCTCCTCGCCAGCGCCTTGGCCTGTTCGCGCTCTCCTTCGTGGACGAGGAGCGATCCGCAGCAGCCTTGATCGCGGGGCACCACCACGTCATACCCGTTCTCGCTCAAGACCCGGGCCGTCGCGCTGTTCACGTCGGCGAAAAAGAAGCGTTGGACACAGCCCACGAGCAGCCCCACCCGCCCTCGTTTTTCGCCCTTGGCCGGCATGACCTCGGGCAGCTCCTTGCGCCGGCGCTTGTCGGGGATGGCGGGGAGCAGAGCCTCCATCTTTCCCAGGCGACCGAACAAGCGCAGGGTCCCTGAGGCCCGGACCAGCTTCTGGAGGCCCGAGCGCTGATAAAAGCTCAGAAGTCCGGTCACGGCGCGTAAGCGCCTGGGGTCGGTGAACGTACGGAGGATGAGATGCTTGAAACGTCGATCGGCCGCGGAATACTGATAGTGCCGCTCGATCTGGCCCCTGGCGCTCTCCATCAGGAAGCCGAATTTGACGCCCGACGGGCAGGCTGTCTCGCAGGCCCGGCAGAGCAGGCAGAGGTTCATGTGCCTGACGAAGTTGTCGGAGATGCCGATCTTCCCCTCTGAAGCCGCCCGTATGAGATAGATCCGGCCGCGTGGGCTGTCCATCTCGTTGCCGAGGACGAGGTAGGTAGGACACGTGGGAAGACAAAAGCCGCAGTGGACGCAGTCAAGCTGGAGCTCTGCATCGGGCGGATCGATCTGATCGAAGGCGCTGGGGGCGGTCTTCCCCGTCGGTTGGACG
>Ga0209350_1001089_pt1 | contig 12504 bp, 10 predicted proteins | sample GraSoi013_2_20cm_2_FD_185822 | JGI IMG/M metagenome (GOLD analysis project Ga0209350, IMG submission 185822) | Grasslands soil microbial communities from the Angelo Coastal Reserve, California, USA - Sample 09_27_2013_2_20cm (SPAdes) (version 2) | ecosystem: Environmental > Terrestrial > Soil >...
TCTACAATCTCGTACCTGCCGACAGTTCGCGGGACAACCATGGGGGTTTAACCTTAGTGCAAATCTAAGGGCCGTGTGAGGCCGCTTTCTTCTCTCTCCAGTTTGAGCGCAATCTTGTGCGCTGTCAGCTGTTCTGCGGGCTCGCTCGGGGCGTTCGCGGAGTCGCCGCTCAATAGGCACGCGGCGAGATTGCGCAACGCAACAAACACATTCGACTCGACCCGCCGAATAGTCGAGCGGAGAATCACCGAAGCGGCCTTCGTCAAGCGCACTCCAGTCCGGAATCGACGCGTTTGAGGAACCCTTCGAGATCGGGCAGTCGCTCGATCTCGGAGGCCATGACGGCGGGCTCGATGCTCAGGTGCTCGCTGGTCGTGGTCGTCGGCACCCAGTCGGAGGATCGCCGGCTCCGTGAGCGCGTGATATGAACGACCTGGCGCTGGCCGATGAGCTTCGAGGTTATTGTGTCAAGTAATATCTAGGTCATTGTGTCATGTGATCTCTAGGCAAGCGCAGCGGCCTGCAGGCGCGGCTCCTGGGTCGCATTTTGCGGTCGGCGCCGGACGGGCCATCGAATTCGAGCGCCACCGGCAGTCCACCCGTCGTCAGTCCGGCTGGCAACGCTCGCAGGCGGCCATCTGGTTGCCTTCCGACCTGACTGCGGTGGACGACCAGCCGTTCGAGCACCTGGTCGAGGCATCGCGGGTGCGTTCCATCCGCTTCCATTGGTTTCTGCCGCCCGATGCGCCGGACGTGCCGCTCATTGAGACGATGTATCAGCGGGCGATCGAGATCGAGCCGGCAGAGATTGCGCGCCGCATTGCCGTCATCGAGAAGGGACGCGGCGCGACCGTGCGGGTGACCGCGCCCAACGGTACCGACTTCACCTGCAAGATTCCTCAGAATGCGCACATGCACCGCAACACCGGTGAGGCGACCAAGGAAAAAGTGCGCGATGCGGGCTCGGTCCGTGACCGCGAAGAGGAATTGCCGGCGGCTCGCACTAAACACCATTGAATAGCCGACACGGGCCCGCCGGTTACTTATTGCCCGCCGGTTACTTATTGCCGATAGGCGTTTCCACGGCGCGACAGCGGGGTGAAGTTGTAAAGTTGCGCGCCATTGCCGCTTCCTGTGTGTTACTGATAAGAGCGTCCGATGAAGACATCGGGCAGTGCTCTTGGATTCGCAAAGGGCAAACCCGCCGAAAGGCGGCGACGCAAAGTCTCCGGTCTAGGGAGCCTCGGCTCTACGACAGCGGGACCGCCGTAATCCAGTCCTTCCACCGGACTGTATTGGTGCGTGTTGTTCGTGCGTCACGGCAACGAGTGGAGGGAGAGCAGGCCATGCTTGCATACGATTCGAACGCGGTGAGCCGCACGCTTGCGGGGCGTCCCGAGGCTGCGAGCGCAGCGCTGCGGCTTCATCACGGGGGCGCCGCACCGGCATCTGGCACCCGGTAGAGGCGCGCGCACTGCGCGCCTGGTGAGCGGGGCCGATCCGGCCTTCCAGCCCTCGCCACCTGAGTTTCATCAGGTGGGAACCAACTCTGAAACGACAGGACAAGAGCAAATGCGCAAGCATTTCTTGATCGTCATGAGCGCTCTGCTGTGCATCTGCGCACGGACGAGTCCGGCGGACGAGAGCGCTCGGGCGCAGATGAAAGGTCTGGACGAGCAGGTCCAGGAGGTCAAATCCGACGTCCTGAGCATCGCGGCGGAGCTCAACCAGCTGGAGGAGAAGCTGCTCTATCCGTCCGACACTCACCTCGCCGTGTTCGTGTCGCTGGCGCACGGCGAGACGCTGCGTCTCGATGCGGTGCAGATTCAGATCGACGGACGGCCGGCGACACATTACATCTACAGCTTCAAGGAGCTCGATGCCCTGCGCCGAGGTGGGGTGCAGCGGATCTATAGCGGCAACATTGCGACCGGTGCGCACGAGATCGAGGTCTCTGTGAGCGCCAAGCTCGCCAACGGCAAGGACTACGCCCAGACCGAGCGCTTCCCCTTTACCAAGGACATCAAGCCGAAGTTGCTCGACGTGATGCTCGCAGGTCCGGACGCCCCGCAGCCCGGGATTCACCTCGGGGACTGGTAGCCGATGCGTAGTCCGTCGCAGTGGCTGTTGCTGGGTGTGGCGCTCGCCGCAATCGCGGCGCGCCCGACCATTGCGGCTGATCTGCGCGACCTCTATTTCGGCGAAGCCCTGTACCAGGCGTACCAGGGACAATACTTCGATGCCCTCGAGCGGCTCGACGCCGAGCTCGCTCAACACCGTCGCCTCGACGAGCCGGAGCTGGATTCGCTCCAGCATCACATCAGGCAGGCAGATTTCTCGGTCGGCGACTTCGAGCTCCGCTACCGGATGCACCTGCGCGCCGGGCGTGCGATCAGGGCAGTCCTCGAGGCCGATGTGGATCAGCCCGTGAAGAACGAGGCTGCCTTCCGCCTGGCGCGCATCGAGTTCCAGAAGGGTCAGTCCGAGGATGCCCTGCATACGCTGGAGCGGATCCACGGCACGGTCCCGGAGGGCATCAAGGACGACATCGAATTCCTGCGCGCCAATGTCTACCTCGCACTGGGCCGGCCCGCCGACGCGGTGGAGGTCCTGCGCCGACTGCAGGGCGCGGAGAGTCTGAAGGGATTTGCCGCCTACAACCTCGGCATCGCGTTGCTGCAGGCGGACCACACGCCGGACGCCCTGCGCCAGCTGGATAAAGCGGGTCAGATCGAGAGCCGTGAAATCTCCACGGCGGCCATCCGCGACAAGTCGAACATGGTCCTCGGCAGCATCATGCTGCAGTCGGCGGACTACGGACACGCGCAGCAGGCCTTCGATCGTGTACGCCTCGAAGGGCCGTATTCGAACCGCGCGCTGCTGAGCACGGGGTGGGCCGAGGTCTCCGCGCATGACTACGAAAAGGCACTCGTACCGTGGGGGATGCTCATCGGGCGTGACGCAACCGACGCCGCGGTGCAGGAGGCCAAGCTGGCCCTGCCGTTCGCCTATAGCAGGCTGCAGCTGTACGGGCGTGCGGCGCTCCTTTACGGCCAGGCGCTCGATTCGTTCGACAAGGAGCTGGAGAAGGTGGATGCGTCCGTCAGGAGCATCCGCGCGGGCAACTTCCTCAAGGCGCTGGTGCGCGAGGAGATCAAGCAGGACAACTTGTGGGTCGTGCGTCTGCGCACGCTGCCCGACACCCCCGAGACCTTCTACCTGACGGATTTGATGGCGTCGAACGACTTCCAGGCGGCGCTGCAGAACTACCTGGATATGGAGGATCTGCGCCGGAGGCTGATCGCCTGGCAGAACGGTTTCGACGCGTTCGCAGATCTCATGCGCCTGCGCCGGGCGAATTACACCCCGCTGCTGCCGCAGGTCGATGCGCGTTTCAGAGAGCTGGACTCGCAGATGCGCGTGCGAGTCGAGCAGCGTGATCACCTGCAGAAGCGCCTGCAGGATCTTCTGACGGCGCCGCGGCCTGCGCTCCTGGCGACGACGGACGAGCGCCTGGCGCTCGAGAGGCTGCGGCAGATCGAGAAAACGCTAGGACACAGCCGCGGTGGAAACGGGGCCCTGTGCGCCGAGGTGCAGCGCCTCCAGGGCGTACTCACGTGGCGCCTGTACACGGAGTACCCGGAGCGCTTGACGCAGGCCCACGAGCACCTGCACGAGCTGAGCCAGGACGTGCGGATGCTGCAGGAGCAGTACACCGCGTTCGTGCGCGCGAGACAGGCGGCGGTGCACAGCTACGCGGGCTACGACCAGTCGATCAGTCGTCTGCGCACGCGTGTCGGCGATGCGCGCGAGCGCGTCGACACGCTCCTGGCCCGCCAGGGCCACATCATCGAGGCGGTCGCCATCGAGGAGCTGCGGACGCGCCGCGACCGCCTCGAGGCCTATCAGGTTCAGGCGCGGTACGCGGTGGCTGACAGTTACGACAGGGCGCTGAAGGAACACGCCGGTGGAGGTACACCGTGATGCGGCCCGCTCGTGCAGTCGGTCTAACGGTGCTCCTGCCGGTGATCGCCGCGTGCGCTCACCCTGCCGTTCGGGGAGGCACGCTGGCGAGCCTCCACCAGGTGCGGCCGGACACGAAGGAGATGCCGGTCGATCAGGGCCTCGATAGAGCGGTGCAGAGTTACCGCGACTTCCTGCAACAGGCCCCGGACAGCACGCTGGCGCCTGAGGCCATGCGGCGCCTGGCCGACCTGAAGATCGAGAAGGAATTCGGCATCCACGGCGATGGCAAGCCCGTGGGGCTGCCTGCGTCGGGGATCCCGCCCCCGAACGCGGCGCCGCAGTTGGCGTTGCCGCGTGGAATGGATGGAGATCGCGCGCGCGCCGGCCCGCTAGAGGCGATCAAGCTGTACGACCAGCTGCTCGCGAAGTACCCGCAGTACGCGTCTCGTGACCAGGTGCTCTACCAGAAGGCGCGCGCCTACGACGAGCTGGGGCAGCCCGAGGAGGCGATGAGGGTCATGGAGCAGCTGGTCAGTGAAAATCCGCACTCACGGTTCACGGACGAGCTGCAGTTCAGGCGCGCGGAGCGCTTCTTCGTCGCAAAGAAATATCGTGAGGCGGAGAGTTCGTACGCGGCAATTGCTGACGGCGGGAGTGGCTCGGGGTACTACGAGCTCGCGCTCTACAAGCTGGGATGGACGTTGTACAAGCAGCAACTCTACGACGAGGCTCTGCACCGCTACTTCGCCCTCCTCGACTACAAGGTCAAGAGCGGCTACGACTTCGATGCGAAGCACTCCGAGGCCGAGCAGCGGCGCATCGAGGACACCTTCCAGGTCGTCAGCCTGAGCTTCTCGAATCTCGGCGGTCCCGACGTGATCGGCTCGTACTTCGGCGCCAGCGGACATCGAGCCTACGAGGACCGTGTCTACCGCTACCTCGCGGAATTCTACCTGGCGAAGCTCCGGTATCAGGACGCCGCCACGGTCTACAAGTCATTCGTGGCGTCGTACCCGTTCCACCTGGCGTCGCCTCGCTTCAGCGTGCGGGTGAGCGAAATCTACGAGCAGGGCGGATTCCCGCAGCTCGTGCTCGCGGCGAAGAAGGACTTCGCGGGCACCTACGGCCTGCAGGGCGAGTACTGGCATCACTTCGATGTGAACAAGTCGCCCGAAGTGCTGAGTTACCTGAAGAGCAACCTGAAGGATCTGGCGAACCACTATCACGCCCAGTACCAGGACCCGAAGCAGCATGAACAACGAGCGGCCAACTACGTCGAGGCCACGCGCTGGTACCGGGAGTTTCTCACCTCGTTCCACACCGATCCGCAAGCGCCGCAAACGGACTATCAGCTCGCGGATCTCATGCTCGAGAATCATGACTATGCGGCGGCCGCGCACGAATATGAGATCACGGCTTATGATTACCCGCCGCACGCGAAGTCGGCGGCTGCGGGCTACGCGGCGATCTACGCACATCGCGAGTATCTGAAGGTCGCCGGCAGCGATGTGAAGGACGCGGCCCGCCGCGACACGATCGACAGCTCAATCAAGTTCGCGGACGCATTCCCGCAGCACGAGCAGGCGGCGGTCGTGCTGGCCGCGGCGGCTGAAGACGCGTACGAGATGAAGGACCTGGTGTTCGCACGCGACTCCGGCCGGCATCTCTTCGAGAAGTTCCCGAATGCTGCCGCGGGCGTACGCCGCGATGCGTGGCTGGTCGTCGCACACTCCACCTTCGGCCTCGCGGAGTATGCGGACGCGGAGCAGGCCTACGGGCAGGTACTTGAAGCCACGCCGGAGGGAGATGCATCACGTGCCGGGCTGGTGGAGAACCTGGCGGCCTCCATCTACAAGCAGGGCGAGCAGGCAAACCAGGCGGGGGATTACCGCACCGCGGCCAATCACTTCGTGCGCGTCAAGCAGGTTGCTCCGACGTCGAAGATCTGCGCGGCGGCGGAGTACGACGCCGGCGCGGCCTTGCTGCGCTTGAAAGACTGGACGGCCGCGGCTCAGGTTCTGGACGAGTTCCGGCGCAGCTTCCCCGAGCATGAGCTGCAGAAGGAGGCGACCAAGCAGATCGCCTACGCCTACCAGCAGGCCGGGCAGGTGGCGCAATCCGCCGGTGAGTACGAGCGGGTCGCGAAGGAGTCCCCGAATCCGCAGCTGCGCGCCGAAGCACTGCTGCAGGCGGGCGACCTGTATGCGCAGGCTGACAACGCCGATCGTGCCCGGGAGGCGTACTCGAGGTATCTCGCGGAGTTCCCCAAGCCGGTCGAGACGGCGGTGGAGACGCGCTCCAAGGTTGCCGAGATCTGCAAGTCGAAGGGAGAGCAGGCCCAGTACCGCCATCAGCTCGAGGAAATCGTGCGTGCCGACGGTGCGGCGGGGAGCGAGCGGACGGATCGCACGCGTAATGTCGCCGCGCGCGCGGCACTGGAACTGTCCAAGCCGATCTACGAGCAGTTTGCGTCGCTCAAGCTCGTGCAGCCCTTCGAGCGTAGCCTGCAGGAGAAGCAACGCAGCATGGACACGGCGACCAAAGCCTTCGGCGCTCTGGTCGACTACCAGGTCGGGGAGGTCACCGCGGCGGCCACCTTCTACACCGCGGAGATCTACGCGAATTTCGGCCAGGCCCTGCGCGAGTCAGAGCGCCCGGCCAATCTCGGCGTGGACGCTCTCAAGGACTACGAACAGCAGCTCGCCGACGCCGCGCACCCGCTCGAGGCGAAGGCGATCGCGGTCCACGAGAAGAACCTCGAGCTCATGAGGCGGGGGCTCAACAACGCGTGGACGCAGCAGAGCGTGGAGCGTCTCGCGGCGCTCGAGCCGGACAGGTACGCGCGGGCCGAGATCAGCAGCGGATTCCTCGGATCGCTCGAGCGGTATGTCTATCAGCCGCCGCCGCGTGCAGTTGCAGCAGCCTTCGGCAATCCGACGGCGCCGGTAACGGCCTCCGGGCCGGCCGACAGCGCGAGCGGACAGGCCCTCGCAGCGGGAGCAGGCAATGCAAACTCGCACTGATCTCGAGCGGACAGCGGGCGCGCGGCGAGTTGCGGCCGGACTCGTGCTGGCCGTGGCGCTCCTCGGCTGCGGGACCACTGCGTCGGCGGGCAAGCCGCGCGCGGCGGGATCGCTGCAGCCGGAGGCGGGTGGCTTCCAGCTCACTGAAAAAAAAGTGCGCATCCCCGCAGACGTTCGTGCCGATTACGACCACGCGATGCGCCTTCTCGACGCGCAGCAATACGAGCAGGGAATCGCGCTGCTGCTCAAGGTCACCCAGAAAGCACCCAATGCCGCCGCGGCCTACGTCGATCTCGGAATCGCGTACGGCAAGTCGGGCGATCTCGACAAGGCGCTGGCGAGCCTCGAGCGCGCAGTCGACCTCAACCCCCGCCAGCTCGTGGCGCACAACGAGCTCGGCATCGTGTATCGCAGGAAAGGTGAGTTCGCCGCCGCTCGCGACAGCTACGAGCGGGCGCTGCGAGTCTTCCCCGGATTCCATTACGCAAGGCTGAATCTGGCGATTCTCTGCGATCTGTACCTGGGTGACCTCACGTGCGCCCGCGACAACTACGTTGCCTATCAGCAGCTGGCCCCGGACGACAGGCAGGTGGCGAAGTGGATCGCCGATCTGAACGCCAGGACGAAGCCCTAGGAGGACTCATGGTACGGACGCTCATCCTCGGCCTTTTGCTGCTCGCTGCCGCGCGCGGCGCGGCGGCCGACGAGGCGGCGACGGCGCCGAGCACGCCCGCGGCGGCGGCGAGTGCGCCGGCAACGACCCGGTCCGTCGACGCAACCAAGCAAGGCAAGGCGGCCCCGGCTGCGGCGGCCAGCCAGGCAGCGCAGCCTGGCGGCGACGTGAAGATGTCGGGTATTTCGATCCTGGGAAACGAGGACGCCCCGAAGTCGCTCGTGCTCGTGCCCTGGAAGAGCTCTCAGCTCGCAGACATGCCGGGCGTGTCGAGGCTCCTCGACTCGGCGACGCAGCCGGTGGACAAGGACGTCTTCATGCGCGAGCTGGCGTACTACGAATTCAAGTCGAGCTCGAAGTGAGCCGAAGCGGCTCGCGCGAGCATCAGGTTGAGAGTGAATCGTTCAGTGGTTTGACAGATCTGTAACGTTCAAGAGGTTCGCATATGGAAGTCTTCTATCCAATCGTCAAGTTCTTCACGGCAGGCGGGCTCTTCATGCTTCCCATCCTGCTCGTGGGGGCGATCGCGACCGCGATCACGATCGAGCGCTACATCACGCTCGCGAAGATGAGCGCCCGCAATCGACGCACTTGGAGCCGGGTCGAGCCGGTGCTCGTGAGCGGCGCCTTCGACAAGGTGCGCGAGCTCACCAGCCAGGACGATTCTCCGATAGCGCGAGTGCTGAACATGGGGCTGGCGCTGGAGGGGGCGGTGCGGCGCCGCGATGACGTGGAGAAAGCGATGCAGGAGAGCATGATGGAAATAGTGCCGCAGCTCGAGAAGCGCACCCACTATCTCGCGACGCTGGCCAATGTCGCGACGCTGCTCGGCCTGTTGGGCACGGTGAGCGGCCTGATCCACGCCTTCAGCGCCGTGGCGACCGTCAACCCGGCGGAAAAGGCCAACCTGCTGTCGGCGAGCATCTCTGAGGCCATGAACTGCACGGCCTTCGGGCTCGTGACCGCAGTTCCGATCCTGGTGGTGCACGCCTTTCTCCAGTCGAAGACCATGGGGCTGAGCGATGGCCTGGAGACCGCCGCCATCCGCTTCCTGAACGCGCTGGCCGCTCGGCAGGCGGCCCGGGCTCAGAGCCGCCTGGAGCTCGTGCAGCAGGCGGCGTCGGCGGCCTGAGGATCACCCCATGCGTACTCTCCTGATGCGTCGCGAGCCCAAACCCGGCGAGCTGCTGCTCGTGCCCATGATCGACATCTTCACCGTCCTGGTCACCTTTCTGCTGATGACGGCGGTGTTCTCGCGCATCGCCGTCATGCAGATCGACCTGCCGAGCTCCGTATCCGTGAAGCCTGCAGAGCCGAAGTTCCGACTCGAGGTCATCGTCCGCCAGGACGGCTTCGACCTGAGCGACGGCAGGCAAGCGATCGGCACGATACCGAAGGTCAACGGCGCGTACGACCTGAACGCGTTGAGCGAACGCGCGCTGGCGGTGAAGCGTGAGCATCCGACCTCGGAGGATGCGTCGGTGCTCTCGGAGCCGAAGGTTCCCTACGATGAGCTGATCCAGGCCATGGACGCGATCCGCAGCGCGGAGCTGCCGGCTGCGGATGCGCTCGTCGCCGCAGCGGCCGTACCGGGGGCGCGGGCCATCGCACCGGGCGTGGGTGCGCCGCAGACCGTGACGGTCGCGCTGTTCACGAACATTGCGCTCGGAGATGCGCCATGAAAGCGATGAATCTCGGGCTGATGCCGCACAAGCGACGCGAGCGCGTCGATGCACATCTGAATCTGATACCCCTCATCGACATTCTCTCGGTGATGGTGGCATTCCTGCTGGTGTACTCGACGGATGTGGAGGTGCTGCAGAACTCCAAGGGGGTGAGCATTCCGCAGTCGCGTACCGATGTGCACCCGAAGCAGTCGGTCGTCGTGATGGTCACGAAGGAGGCGCTCCTGGTGCAGGGTGAGACAGTCGCGAGCCTCGCGGAAGTCAGCGACCCGCGCACGCAGCTGATCGAGCCTTTGCGCAAGGTGCTGCAGCGCCCGATCGCCGGGCTCGACGCGGCGGCGCGTGACGCGGCGCTCACCTCGCAGGAGGTCACGGTCATGGCCGACAAGGAGCTGCCGTACGCAGTGCTGCGCAAGGTTCTGGCGACGTGCACGGCGGCCTCGTACGGCAAGATCTCGCTCGCGGTGCTGCAGAGGGAAAAGCCGGTGAGCGGTGTCAAGGGCCGCTAGCGGCCTTCTCAGGGGGACACGGTGACCGTCATTTCACCTCAAGGTAAGGCCATGGATTCGGAAACAGCGCAGGATCAGCCGACGCTGCAGCAGCCGCGGACGCCTCAAGATCAGCAGGCGCCGAACGATCAGGCCCTGCAGGATCAGCAGGCGCTCATCGCGCAGCTCGGCACGTCGCAGGAGTCGGTCGATGCCCTGGTCGGCGAGCTGCGGGTACTCGATGCGCAGCTGGAGGCTCTCGCGAGCGAGCGCAACCGGCACCGCCTGCTGCACCAGGTCTGCGACGCCCTGGGCGAGCTCGGCAAGCTCGGGGGCGCGCAGTTGTTCTGGGGTACTGCGGAGGCAGTCACGACCGGTGAGGATCAGCTGGGTCGGGTGCGCGGACGTGTCACCGCCTTCGAGAGCCGCGTGGGCGAGCTGGAAGCGCGCCGACACAGCACCCGCGAACAGATCGACAAGGAACAGCATCGTGCGGGACTGATCGAGGACGAGCTCTTCGAAGCGCAGGAAGAGGAGGAGCGGCTCCGGCACGAGTGGATCGTCGAGCGGGAAATCAGCGGGCTTCACTCCCGTCCGCTCATCATGCCCTGGACCTGGGGAGGAGAGGATGACCGGCGCTTTCAGAAGTCGCTCCTGGGCGCGCTCGCGGTCTGCCTCATTCTGACACTGATCTTTCCCCTGATCCGTCTGCCGCTCCAGCGAGCGCCCGAGGAGACGCCTCCCGAGCTGGTGCTCCACATCACCATGGCGCAGCTGCCGAGGCCGCCTCCGCCGCCGCGCCGCTTGCCGCCGCCACCGAAGCCGACACCGCAGCAGGCGCGCCAGCCCCCAACGGAGGAGCCGGTCAAGCCGGCCGTCGAGGCGCCGCCGGAGCCGAAGCCCGCCGGGCTGATGGTGTTCAAGCAGCGGCTTGCCGCGCTCGCGGACACGCAGATCAATCCGGCGCTCGGCGCTCAGGCACGCATCAACAACGCCGACAACTCGGTTGGCACGCCGGAGCGCGCGATGCTGACCAGCAGCGCGCCAGGCTCGAGCGGTGGAATCAACCTGGCGGCCGTGAGTCGCGGCCTCGGCCCGGGCGGCGGTACCGAGCGCAACGCCATTCGCGGCGGCACCCTCACGCAGGCCGCGAGCGGCATCGGAACGGCGGCTGCGGCGAGCCGCCCGGTGAGCGGCGGGCCAGGTCCCGGACGTACCGATGAGGAGATACAGATCGTCTTCGACCGTCACAAGGCCGAGCTCTATCGGTTGTACAACCTCGAGCTGCGCCGCGATCCGACGCTGCAGGGGAAGATGATCCTGCGCCTGACGATCGAGCCCGACGGCAGCGTGTCGCTGTGTCGGCTGCACGCCTCCGACATGAACGCACCGGACCTCGCGGCGCAGGTGGTCGGGCGGGTGAAGACGTTCAACTTCGGCGCCAAGGTCGTACCGCCGGTGACCATCATCTATCCGATCGATTTCCTGCCCGCTGCCTGAGGACGCGCAATTTGACCTGAGCGATCAGCACTCCCTGGACACGACAAGGGCAAACCCACCGAAAGGTGGGGACGCAAAGTCACCGGTCTAAAGAGCCTCCAGAGCTCCACGACAGCGGGACCGCCGCAACTCCAGTCCGAAACTCGGGCTGCTTCGGCCCTCGTCGATGCGATCGATCGGCAAGAGGTATGCGATTGAGCACGAGTGGGACCACAACCAACGTCAGAGCGCGCCGCGGCTGGATGGCACTCCTGCTGCTCGGCCTCGCATTGCTGGTTGCGGGCGCCCGCCCGGCGCACGCGCAGAGCAGCTCGCTCTGCGACGCCACTTACGGTGGCGTCCTCGACGGCAACGTCACCCCGGTGCCTTCGAATCTGCAGATCGACGGCCCCTGCACCATCAAGAACTACCCGGCCTCCAACCCGTATGGGGGCAACGTCAGTCTGTTGAGCACGACCAACACCCTGCTCATCTTCGACAACGTCGACTTCATCGGCAACATCTCCTGCGACAACGTACACAATAACGTCGTCTGGTTCGTCAACGGCTCGATCACCCGCCAGCATGTCCTGCAGTGCACGAACCTCTTCGCACCGGTCGACAAGATCGACAAGCAGAACCCGCCGGGGCCGCCCCTGGTCGCGATCGGGGTGCCCTTTACCTACACGCTCACCTTCCCGTTGCTGGTCAGCGCAACGACGGGCCGCGTCGTCAATCCCAACGGGTCGAACCAGGACGTCAGCCAGGTCACGGTCACTGACAACCTCAATACGACCGGAGTGTCGCTCAGCTACGTGAGCAGTAGCGCCGCCTGGAAGGGCAGTGGCGCTGCGGTGCCCATCACGGTCGCGAACGCGGGGGGACTGCTCACCTTCAGCGGCTTCCCCACGATCCCGGCCGGGCAGCAGATCGTGCTCAAGGTCACGGTGGTGCTCAACGACGCCGTGCCGCCGAACTCGCCCGGTACGCAGTTCACCAACACCGCCAACTGGACGTTGGGAACTGTCGTGAACGGGACCTTCCATTACCCGCTGCCGGGGCAGCAGGGAGTCTCGTCGCCGCCGCTGACCATCGCGGCGCCCAACCTGGCGATGACCAAGGGCGGGCCGGCGACGATGAACCTCGGGCAGCTGGGGCGGTTCTCGCTCAACGTGCAGAACACCGGGACG
>Ga0209350_1001091_pt1 | contig 12466 bp, 10 predicted proteins | sample GraSoi013_2_20cm_2_FD_185822 | JGI IMG/M metagenome (GOLD analysis project Ga0209350, IMG submission 185822) | Grasslands soil microbial communities from the Angelo Coastal Reserve, California, USA - Sample 09_27_2013_2_20cm (SPAdes) (version 2) | ecosystem: Environmental > Terrestrial > Soil >...
CTGAAAACAGCGCAAAAACACCCGCTCCCCCAAGAGCAAGCATATCTCCTTGCAGACTGGTAAAGCTGAGAGTGAAGATGCTTCCATGCGTTACAATGACCACAATGCCCAAGAAACTTATGAATAGAGAGCAGAGTTTTTTGACCGTCGGCCTCTCCTTGAGAAGAGGAAACGCAAGGATAATGACAAGCATCGGCCAAGTGTAGGCTAAAATAAACCCTTCTGAGGCACTGGTGAGTGCTAAAGCACCATATAAAAGAACATAATACACATATGTCCCCAGAAACCCTAACACCCCTACTTTGGTGTAGTCGTGTATCGAATAGGTTGTCAATAAGCTGATCTTTTTCTGAAAGAGAATAATGCCACCCATCACCATGCAGGAGAAAATGGTGGAGTAGAAAAGCATCTGAAGGTTGTTCAACTCAACCAGGATGTTCTTTGTCACCACAGGGATCAATCCCCAGGACAGAATACATAAGCCAAGATAGAAAAATGATTGTGCTGTCTTGTTCGTTTTGCTGAGCTTTAACAATGCTAGGATTCTGCAACTTTGCTACTGGAGAGGACACACATAGACTCAACCAGTACCCATACTACCCCGCGTGTCAAGTTCCTTCATGCTCATACAGGGACGCTCTTTTCTTTCCTCTTGCGCTTCCCATTACGCCGTGTCAATAAGAGGTCATGTTGCAAGGTGCGAAACTCAGGATGGTTGGAAAGAGGGTGTTTAGGTGTTGAGGAAGTGCCAAGAAGAGCCTCAAGGACCAGGAGCATTTCCGCAGAATTCCATCGGAAGGTACTGGTACTTGCTCCTTCACGTATCTCTGCAAGGCAACAATCGCATCCCTCGTATCTGGAAATGGCTTCCACCGTCCCATCGCATTGGCGAATTCCTCGACATCCGTTTCCGCGTAGGGCACGTGGAAGTAATCGAAGGCCAGTTTCATAGTCTCGCGCAACACCTGGCGGTACGGGAGATACGGCCCCTGGATAGACTGAAACTGTACCTCTTCCCAATAGCCCTGCAATGCTCGTGCATTGATATCCGTGATGTTGTGCTCCGCCAGTTTTTGAGCGAAATATCGCTGGATCTCTGCCTCCCAATCAATCAGCGTTCCATAACAATCAAAAGTAATAGCTTTCGGCAGCGTGTGCATCAACACACCTCCTTACTAATCTCTTACTCACTCAACCCATAACTTGCAGCGCCAAGCAGCCCGGATCCTGGATTGAGAATGACGTATATCGGCACATTGTTCAGCAGCTTGACGAAGCGCCCCTTGTCGAGGAAGGCTTGCATGAAAATGTCGCTCTGTAGGAAAGGCAGGATTCGTGTTGGAATGCCCCCACCCAGGTAAATACCACCAGTCGCCATAACTTTAAGAACCATATTCCCAGCTTCAGCGCCTAAGATCTCTACAAAGGTGTTCAGTGTTGCAACACACAATGCAGAAGATTGATCGAGTGCGGCATCGACAATAATCGGTGTATAATCTGTCGACTTCGACAACTTCTCTGACAACCAGAGTGGTTCTTCAGCAAAGCCACTATCCCTGAGATATGTGTAGATATTCGGAATGCCTATACCGGAACAGACACGTTCGTAGCTCACATGGTCGTACTTTTTGCGCATATGGATAAGCAAGCCTATTTCTTGCTCGTTGGTGGGAGCAAAATCGCAGTGCCCCCCTTCCGACGTATGAGGATGGTAATGCGACCCATCATCCCAGGTAAGGAAAGCTTCTCCCAGACCCGTACCAGGTGCGATAATAGCGATATTCCCATGCTCAATGGGCTGACCTTTACTCAAAATAAGCAGTTCAGCAGGTTCCAGGTAAGAAATAGAGCGGGCAATAGCTTCCAGGTCATTCATCAGGTGCACAGAAGAAAGGTTCAGCGACTCACGAAGTTGCTCCTCATTCATATTCCAGGGCAGATTCGTAACTGTTGCCTGGCCCGCCACGACAGGGCCAGCCACTCCAAAGCTCGCTCGATCCACAGGGAGCTTGGTCTGAGACAAAAATGTGCGAACAAGCGCCTCCAGGCTTGGGTAAAGAGTGCTTGGAAATGTCGCCTCGGCCAATGGCTTGCGCGCACCAGTCTCAGCCGAGTAAATAGCCAGGTTGGTCTTCGTACCGCCAATATCACCGGCAAGTAGCATCGTCATATTCTCCTCTCAAAGAGCCCTTGGTCATCCTCAAAAAAATCGTGACATTACACATATATTGGTGTATAATACCGTGCTTAGAAGCTAGGCGTCAAAACAGAACTACATTCAGCAGTATAAACCATTCTTGCTTGGAGAGGCAAAGCGATGACCACGACGAATATCACACGAGGCAAATACCACATCTGGACTGTTGGCTGTCAGATGAACCAGGCCGATTCGCAACGCATCCAGACCATCCTGGACGAATTGGGCTGGGAAGAGGCCAGCATGGATCAGGCAAACCTCGTGATCCTGAATACGTGCAGCGTGCGTAAAGCTCCGGAGGAAAAAGCGCACAACCAGCTCGCACAGCTTAAACACGCCAAGTTGAAGCGCAATGATCTCCTTGTGGCATTGATGGGCTGCATGATCGGCAACCAGAAGACTATCGATGAATTGGGTAAACGCTATCCACATATTGATCTTTTCATGAAAGTAGAACAGGCAGATATTCTCCCCCGTTTCCTCGAAGAGCGGTGGACCCCTATTTCAGGTGCGGGTTGCCTCGACATTGAATATATGCCCGACGATGACGATCAAGATACTCAGACTCAGGCCTTTACCAGCGCACCAATCGTTCCAACCTTCGCTACCTCAACGAATACCGTTGGGAAGCGTACGGTCCTACCAATGGCGATCACCCCGAAACCAGGTGAGCGCACCGCTCACTATCCCACCAAAATCGCGCCAGCCACCGTCAGTCCCACTGCCTGGCTCCCGGTCATCCTGGGCTGCAATAAGGTCTGTACCTATTGCATTGTACCTTACCGGCGCGGTCGTGAGCGCAGCCGTCCTGTAGAAGAACTCGTGGTTGAGTCGCGTTCACTGGTCTCTAAAGGCGCAAAGGAACTGACCTTGTTGGGACAAACTGTCGAGGCCTATGGACTCGATTTACCGGATAAACCAGACCTTGCCTACCTGATGAGTCAATTGAGCGAGATCGATGGCTTGGAGCGCATCCGCTTCATGACCTCTTATCCACGCCATATGACCGATAGCATGATCGAACGTATGGCCAACCTGCCCAAAGTCTGCGAACACCTGAATATTCCCGTTCAGGCCGGTGATGACACTCTGCTCAAACGTATGAAGCGCGGCTATACACTTGACGAGTACCGCGAAAAGATTCAACGCGTACGAGAATTATGGCCCAATATTACGCTCTCTACTGACGTGATCGTGGGTTTTTGTGGAGAGACCGAGCAAGAGTTCCAGCATACGCTTGACCTGCTCAAAGAGGTCCGCTTCGATGTGGTTCACGTCGCTGCCTATTCTGTTCGCCCTGGTACAGTCGCCGCCCGTTGGGATGACGACGTTCCACTGGCAGAAAAGAAGCGCAGGCTGCATGCCGTTGAAGAGGCACAATCCGCAATTGCCCTGGAAATAAACCAGCAGTATATTGGCAAAATTGAAGAGGTGCTAGTCGAAGAAGAAAACAGCACGCATGGACGCCAACAATGGAAAGGACGCAACCGGGCCAATAAACTGGTATTCTTTCCCCAGCCAGATGCACAGCAAGCAGCAAACAGCAGTATTCAAACAGGTGATCTGGTTAAGGTAAGAATCGAGCGCACGACTGCCTGGTCATTGCAGGGTTGCGCAGTTGCGGTATAATAGGCAGACTATCAACACGATGATGGAGGAGGCGTTTGATGACGCAAGCACAATCTTCTGAAGAAAAAGCACAACTGAAAGTTCAATGGACTCGCTTGGCTATTGATCAGGCATTGGCAAGCCAGTGGGAAGAGGCTGTCACAACCAATCGCAATATCCTGAATATCTTTCCAAACGACGCAGAGGCCTATAACCGCCTGGGAAAGGCCCTTAGCGAACTAGGCCGATATTCAGAAGCCAGGCAGGCCTATAACCAGACCTTGAAATACAGCCCGAACAACACCATAGCCAAAAAGAATTTAGATCGGCTCTCATTACTGCAGGAAGAACCAGTAACAACGCCTGCCGGCTTAGAGCGCATTGATCCCCGCCTCTTCATCGAAGAAACCGGCAAAACAGGGACAACCGATTTGATCAACATCGCGCCAGCCTCTGTTCTTGCCAAGGTTGGAGTCGGCGACAAAGTACAGTTGTATGTCAGTGGTCACACCATTTTCGCTCGTATTGCGACAGGAGAAGACATCGGTCAGATAGAGCCCCGCCTTTCCAACCGCCTCATTAACTTCATGGAAGGTGGCAATCGCTATGCAGCGGCCATCCTGGCCATGGAACCTGGTCTCGTCCGTCTGATTATTCGCGAAGAATATCAACATCCCAGTATGTTCGGCAAAGTCAGCTTCCCATCACAGGGTGGAGGAGACATGATCCGCGCATATACCAAAGATACCATGGTACGCTATGACCGCGGCGATGATGAAGACGAACTGGGCAACGAAGACGAATATTACGATGGCGGAGATGAAAGCGACGAACTAACCGAAGTCGACTTCGAAGGCACTATCGAACCCGAAGAATAAAAGGAGCAACCAATGAACAAAACCAAAAAAGTAGCCTGGCACAAGCACCTTGTGCGAGCAAAAAAGAACAAAGAAAAGCGCCTGGCGCAAAAGGCCAGTGGAGCCCCAACTTCCACAACAACAGCGCGGCGATAAACGCCGCGCTACCTTATTACTGGCTTGTGAAAGATGAGTAGCGCATCTTCCCCGACATCCTCAGCCTCGGTACGTAACATACTTACCTTGCTCGCCTCGCGCGATGCCCACCTGGCAGCAGGAGCAGGAGGGTTGGAACGTCGGGTCACTTGGTCCTGTCGTATGCGTGCACGTCTACCCGCCTTTGAAAGCGTGCATGGAGGGGAACTTGCTCTCCTCGCGCTCTCTCAGTTGCGCAGGCTCGATGAATCGCTCCCCCATCTTCTCAAAAGCCTGCAACAGGAGGGCGTAGCAGCGGTAGCCGTAGCGGCTCCATCTGTCGAAGCCCTTGGAGAAGAAGCCTGCACACTCGCGAACCAGCTCAACCTCCCCTTGATTGTCCTCCCATCATCAGCGTCACTTGAAGTGATTGAGCGCGAAGTGATCACCTTCGTAGTAAGTTTTCGTGGCGAGATCGAACGAAAAGCCACAGAAATCTCTCATCAACTCATGCAACTAAGCATCCAGGGGGCAGGGATACAGGGCATATGCGAACAACTTGCCAATCGTTGCAACAAATGGGTCGTCGTGCAGGATGCCGACCACCACACCCGTCTCCAGGCAGCTCCAGCTGATACCGGTATGCTCTTCCTGCCAGCACCGCTAGATGAAGAGCTTCTCTGGCAACAGGGTCTCACTCAGATTATTGCCCCCATTCTTTTACGTCACGAAGTTGTCGGTTATCTCTCATTGATCGGGAACGACGGCGATTTCGATTACCTGGAACGCATCATACTGGGACAGGTCGTGCCAATCCTCGCGCTGGAATTCGCGCGCGAAAAAGAGCGCAGCGACGTCGAGAGCCGCTATCAACTTGAAGCCTTCATGGACGTGCTGCAGGGTAACTATCAGCAGCCGGAAGAAATGCTGGTTCGCGCACGCCTGCTCGGCTTTGATCTCACTACATCGCAGATCGTCACCATCTTTGAGATCCACGACGCTGAGCCAGAATATCCATCTGGCAGTCCCCAGGCTCAATGGGGTAGAAGAGTTCGTGACGAACTTCTCCTGGCATGGCCTTCATGCTGGGTATTACACGAGGCCCGCCGTGTAACAGCCATACTTCCACTTGCCGCTGCTGACAACAATAGCCCTCACAGCGAAAGCGACATTGAAAACACTCTTGTTACTCGCCTGGAACGCCTACAAGCGCGTCTACAGCAAAACAAAAACACAGTATTACCAGTGTTTTCAATTGGCCTCGGGCGTACTGCAAAGAATGTACAGGCTATCCCTCAATCCTTTCGCCAGGCACAACAAGCCCTTGAGATTGGTAGGCGCCTCTTCGGGGAGAACAAGATCCACTCATTTGCCCACCTTGGCGTCTACCGTCTCCTCTTCCTGCTCGACGGACAGAGCGAACTCAACGATTTTTATCAAGAGACACTCGGCCCCTTGCTCAACGCCGATACCCGAAATGACGGTACCCTGCTCGACACACTCGAAGGATACTTTCACTGCAACGGGAATCTCAGCGAGACAGCCCGCATCATGCATTTACACCGCAACTCCTTGTTATACCGTCTGGGCAGAATAGAGGAGATATTGGGGCAGTCACTGGATGATCCCGAGCTGAGACTGTCGCTACAGATCGCCATGAAAATACGCCATCTGCTACCGTAACCTTTTTCTTGATCATGTGAACCTATAGCTGGTCGATTTGCCCACGTACCGTTCGTCAATATTGTAGAGACGCTACATTTCTTGCGGAAAAGACTACCAAAGGGAGGAGATACCAGTGCGTTATATGTTGCTAATCTATGGAAGTGAAGCGGATACTTCCGGGATGACCCCGGAGGAGCGCATCGCGCTGATGCAGGCTCATGCCGCATTTGCGAACGAAGCGCAGCAGCGCGGCCTCTTGACTGGTGGAGCACCACTGCAGTCAACCAGCACCGCGACAACCGTTCGTGTCCGCAACGGCAAAACGCTGATCACTGACGGTCCATTCGCCGAAACGAAGGAACAACTCGCGGGCACGTACGTCCTGAATTGTAAAGACCTTGATGAAGCAATTACGATGGCCACTAAGATTCCCGATGCGCTACATGGCTCCGTCGAAATCCGCCCGGTCCTGGAACTGTAACTCACGCTATGGACTGCATTCCCATTCTCTTACTGCGCCGTCGCTCTATGAACTTCGTTGCCCATTGGTACAAGAAGATGAACAGCGTGAGCCATAGCGCCCCGGAGAGATAGCCTGCCAGCACATCGCCGAGCCAGTGCTCGCCTTGAAACACCCGTGAATAGCCCATCAGCAGTATATTGAGCACGGCAAACACCTGGAAGGGTAGCAGCACCCAGTGATACTTCCACGTGCGTACGGGCCTGGTGAAACTCAAATACAGTAGTGAGCCGTAAAAGACCATCATGTGGCAGGCATGGCCGGAGGGAAAGCTATTATACAGCAGGGGAACATCGACATGAACCAACGTTGGCGAGGGACGCGGCCGCAACACATAATTCCCAATGATTGTATCGAGGCCATTGCCGACCCCCACCGTTAGCGCCACGAACGCTGCCTGCAAATACCACCCCATCAGTAGTATCGCGGCACATATAATGCCGAGAACGACCCCCGTAGGCGTCGGATTATTGAACGTACCGACAAAAACGAGTACTGAGATGACCCATGGCCAGTAGTGCACGTGTTGCACAGCCTGGCTGAATGTCACTTCAATCGGCCAGGGGCCAGGATGGTTACGCGTTAGCACCGAGGCAGTGATGAGCGTGACCAGGCCCATTACCCAGAGCGCAATAGCCACGCCTCTCCAGATGCGACTCTTTCTCTCATGGACATGGCCCGTCTCTCCTGCAGAGCTCCGTTTATGCGCATTCTGTAGCGAAGTTGAACTGTCCATTTATACTCCTCTCCATATCATGATTTCGGGATGATTACACGAGCCAGGGGCTCCCGCTATGTACTGTATGATCGCAGTATCTCTCCACTCACCCGCCATAAACACCTCTAAACATCAAGCATGGGAAAGAGCTCGCACATCCGGGCCAACATACAGAACCACCAGAATCAGCGCGGCGATGACCAGGCAGGTGATGGGTGCGATGCTGCTAACTAACCTGGGTTCCAGTAGTTCAAACGCCCCTATTCCCAGGCTGAGCAGCTCAAGGAGGGTGCATCGTTGGCGCGCCCATGGCTTGAGCGTCCATAATCCCCAGGCAATCACAGGCGACGCCAACGCTACGACCAATGCAACTCCCGCAGCAAAACCTGTAAAAATGGAGATACCGCTCACTATGACGGGGTGCCCCGGTGCCAAAAGTTCTGCGATCAGAATCAGGCTGAAATACAGCCCTGATAGACATTGAACAATCAAAAGAACGACAATGGCAATAATCTTAGGCCGGAGCCTGCCCGACAGCGTATCTTGCATATTCTCCCCTTTTCTCCTCTTCATAGAAACAACAGGAACGTTTGCAAGAGAAAGAACCCTCGGCGGGCACGCTTCGACCCATACCGTTCCACTCTTGTTTCTCATGTGAATGAGTATAGAAGCTCACGTAAAGTCTGTCATGATCCAAAAGCTCCACTTTTCACAGTGTCTCTCTACTACTTTGTAGCCATGAGATTGCGCTCTATATATGGGGAGGAGTAGACAACAATGACCCTCTCAATGCTACCCAGGTAGCATGACATCCCCCCCTTGTCCTCCTTACACTGACAGTATACAATGATTTATCTGAGCAATCAATTGAAAGGAAGGACTCATGCTCATCGCATCTTCCCAAAGCAGCAAACGCAAGAAGCATAAAAGGGCCCGCCTGGTAATTAACCCGAGGGACGGGCAGAATGTGACAAACATTACCGCTATGATCGCTGTGCTATCAGCTGCCGGTTGGAAAACCGATATTGCCCTGAAAGAGTATGGTGGACAGAGTGTGGAATTAGCTACTCGGGCAGCTGAAGAAGGGTACGACCTGGTGCTGGGTTATGGCGGCGATGGAACCTTGAATCAAGTGCTTAATGGTGCCATGAATGTCAAAGGATGCCGCAGCGTCCTTGGCGTTATTCCCGGCGGCACTGCTAATGTCTGGGCAACCGAAATTGGTGTGCCTCATGATCCGCTGAAAGCCGTTCTTGCCGTTCTTGAGAGCGAAGCACGCACAATAGATATTGGCTATGTCGAGGTGCAGGGACTATCATTGCCTGCAGTAGACCAGCACAATCAGGATGAGAAACTCGGTCAGAAAAGCCGGAAAGCAAAGAAGAAGGGCGCGAAACTAAAGGCGTTGCACCACTTCTTGCTCATGGCCGGTCTGGGTCTCGATGCCGCAATTATGGAACACTCTTCCGATGCCCTCAAGCACCGCTTTGGACCTTTAGCTGTGGGACTATCCGTTGTCGAAGAGCTGCCTGCACTACACCCTTTTCCGGTAGAGATACGGATAGGTGACTCCAGGCAGCATGGGAACCTGGTCTGGAAAGGCGAGGCCTTACAAATTGTTATAGGCAATACACGCAGCTACGCCAATCTCGTTCAGATCACGCCTGATGCCTATCTCGATGATGGGATGATCGATGTCTGCGTGATCAAGCCAGGCGACCCACTGACAGGCATAGAGCAGATCAGCTCGCTCTTGTTCCGGCACAAGCCTGATCACGTGACGACCGAGCACTTCCATGGCTCCAGTACCGTGATCAGTGTCCCGGCCTCAATCGAGCTCCAGTTGGACGGCAGCCCGATGCAGCTCAAAGACTATCTGAACAAAACGGATCGTCAAGCCCTTCGCAAGGCTAGCAATGATCAAGAGGTAATGGTCAATTACCGTTTTGCTGCCCTGCCCCGTGCCATTCAGATAGCAATCCCTAGCGCATATCATGGTGGCTTGTTTAGCCAACCGCCCGCGGAAGAACCGCACCCGGAGGCATCGCAGCAGAGAAACGGGCCTCATGGGCATGTCCAGGACCATCCAGGAGAGAGTGCGCAACGGGAATCGCCAGAGCGGATCAGTTCCTTATTGGAGCAAGGGCACCGTGTAACCGTGACGGGTGTGCTTCCACAGCCGGACGATGAACATCGCTACATTATCGCGGGTACAGTCCTGAAACGGAACGGCGGAGATAGCCAACCCGTTGCCGTACAGGTGATCGATCATGCGTGCATCCTTAGATATACGGGTGAGCAAGTTGCCCCTGCGGCTTTTCAGGATTTGCACGAAGGCGCCGCAATTGTTGTAGTGGGCAAGAAGAGTAAACGTAATGTCATTCTGGCAACGCACGTTCTAATCTAGGAGGAAGGCGATGGACTCAGAGTCAGAGACAATACGCGATAAATCGCTCGAGGCGGCGCTAGTCGTTGAAAAGGACATCAAACCCCTTGAAAAGTTGTTCAAATGCAAAGAGGACTGGATTCACCACCTGGCACAGGCACTTGCATTTAGCCTGCTGACGATCCTTGTGCCCATTACTGTCCTGCTCCTGGTCACCTTTGGCGCGATTTCGTGGTGGCTGGATGCGCCGACCCAGCACATGTTGACCATGCGGCTTGAAAACATCATGCCAGCGCCGTTTTCAGCGCCGGCAACGGAGATGTTCAGCAAAGCGTTCAATGCGTATTCTCATGCCTCGATCCTTGCAGAGTTCATTATAGTTGCGCTGGCGATTCTGTTCGGCTCCTTCTTCTTTTCCCTGCTGGAGTTGTGCTTCGATGTGATCTATCACCTCCAGCCACGCCCGATGCTTCGCAGGCATATCGTAGCGATTGGCATGCTCTTCTTGTTCATCGCGCTCACATCGATCCTCATCGTGGCGTCAGTTGCGCCAACTATTTTCCTGACGCTTCTGTTTCCCGTTCAAGTGAGCTCCATTCATAATAGTGTGTTTCTGGATATTTCCAGCTATATAGGCAGTATTGTCATCTCGCTAGTCCTGTTTCAGGCTATCTATGTCATGGTTCCCCACCGGCATATTACGTTCAGGACGCTCGGTCATCATATAGGCAAGAGTTGGCGTGGCGCGCTCGTTTCAACAGCAGTGATGCAGCTCTTCCTGGTGCTCTTTCCAATCTACGCCACACTCTTCATGAATAACTACATCGGAGAGGTCGGATTTGTACTGATTCTACTGCTATTCTTCTATATCTTCATGCTCATTCTGTTGCTGGGCGCTGAGATCAACGCCTTCTTCGCCGAGGGTATTCGTGTCCCCCAGAGCGACCTCATCACCGAGGCCAGCAAAGGAGGCTATCGAAACAGCACAGAACTGACACTTAAATTTCCAGGTACGAGCAACAATCCGTAGTGCATTTCCAATGAGGTTTGTTTCACTTGTTTCATTTGTTTCATTTGTTTCACTTGTTTCACTTGTTTCACTTGTTTCACTTGTATCGCTGTGGCACTTAAACGCTTTTCATACTTACTGAATTGGCCCTGGTACCTGCTTGCTGAGGACTGACGGAGAGGCAAGATCAACAGAGAACGGCCGCAAATGCAGTGCGAACTGAAATGGTTCGCAATGTAACTCGTACTGCGGCAGTACGCCAGGGCCACAACTTGCAGACCCTATGCCATTTTGGCGATAGTCCAGATGCCAGATGAGCTGGCCCGAATCGCTCAATTCATACGTGTGCCTGGCCTTTTCCAACTGGTCCACGGTATAGCGGTGGATACTAAAGTTCATTTCTGGCATCCCAATGGCGAGTAGCCCGATTCCTCGACTATTCGCCACACTTGTCCATTTCACCTCAGTGCGGTTGCCGTTCTCCTGGGGGAACGTATACGGGGTAAACAACCCGTCGACCGATTTCGTATACACACCCACCCGATTTGCCTGCCTGGTATCGGCATACGATTCACCCGGTCCACGACCATACCAGGTGACATATTCGAACTGTTTTGGAATGCGCAGTTCCAGGCCAATTCTGGGCAGCGTTTTGGGTCCGCCTTTCGCCGGGACACCTTTCACCGAGAGTATAACGTCACCAGTGCCATATACCGTATATTCATAGATACATGACACACCCCAACTCTTGATAGGCGGTGCAACACGTGCCGACACCTCCACTTTCACCGCTCGCCCTCCTTCGATGACCTCCCAAGAGACGCGGTCAATGCGATGTTTGAGCCAATGTAACCCAAACGACTTCCATTCCCCGGCGACATCGCCAAATCCGCGGTCATTGTCCGTCGTCGCCCGCCAGAATGCAAGACGTGGCCCCTCCTCCATCAGCTGTACCCCTTCATACAGCCAGGATGAGATCACGCCGTATACGGTATTGAAGCGCACTTCCACGGCCGGCCCTTGAATGACCAGGGACGTTTCCTCGACACGACACTGGAGTGTTGGCATTGATTGAAGCGCTCCAGGCCTTGCTGGACCTGCTGACGCCACCAGAAATTGTGCATTAGCGACTTCGTGCCCCCGTTTGGCCCAGCGCGTATCAAACGCCAGGGTAAAATCCATGTTGAGCCAGTAATCCCACCCGGTGGGGTCTTCGGGAAGGGCAAATGGTATCTGGACGGTTGTGAAGCCCTGTGCCGGAATGCCGGGCAGGTGCAACGCTCCTTGCTGGACGAGCATACCTTCCTTTGTTAAGGACCAGGAACAGGCTAAGTGGTTCAGCGTAATGAAGTCGTAACGGTTGTGGATGCG
>Ga0209350_1001094_pt1 | contig 12447 bp, 14 predicted proteins | sample GraSoi013_2_20cm_2_FD_185822 | JGI IMG/M metagenome (GOLD analysis project Ga0209350, IMG submission 185822) | Grasslands soil microbial communities from the Angelo Coastal Reserve, California, USA - Sample 09_27_2013_2_20cm (SPAdes) (version 2) | ecosystem: Environmental > Terrestrial > Soil >...
GGAGGCTCCCGTAGTGTCAGGCTCGACGAATCTCCCACCCAGGACGTGTTCTCGCGGTAGATCCGTAACCGACAGAAACAGGTCTACGTCAGTGTTCGGTGCGATGGTCTCCAGCTGTTTCAAAGTAGACACTTCGACAAATGTCCGCTTTGGAGGCGCCTGAGGTTGGGTTGTGCTCTTTTTCTCTGAACCAGTTGCCTGTGGCAAAGTTGTTGTTGCTGCAGGGGATTCGCGTGGCCTTAGGGATCTGTCCTGATCGTACCTCATACCAAATTGTAAGGCTGTTTGTGCTTTGGCTAGCTCTTCACCTAGGTAGCCTGCGTGGCTGAGCTGCGTGACTAGTCCGTCACGGAGTAGGCCGAGCAGCATGGAGGTTGCTCCTCTTCCGCGCATCTCATGAGCGGGCGTGTGGTTAGGGAGGTAGTGTCGTAGGATGATCTCCTTCTGTTCAGGATCTATGCTGATCACGAAGTATCCCTTAGGATCATACAACAGGGGCTCACGTTGACCCCCGGGCCGAATGCTCGTGAAGCGCTCTCCGACTGCCGATGTAGATGTTAGGGTCTTGTCCGTTTTGAAAGTTCCCGGGTTGCGGGCGGAGAGACTTTTGACGCGTTCCTCAAGGGCCTGAAGATCCTCTTCACCTGTCCAGTCGAGAACCTCGACCTGCTTGCGGAATTGATCAATTTGCTCGGGAGTGATCGTCGGTAGAACCGGGTCGTAGCCCGTCGATCCGATGATCCGCTTTGCATCATCGACCCCTTGTTCTGCGAGCGCTATGAGGGACTGTCCTGGTTGGAAGAGAGCTGAGTCTTTTCCACAGAGGAGAAGGAAGCGGATCGATGGATTCGTTGTGATATTGAGTATGATTCGAGCAATTCCAAGATTGGCGGTATAGACCATGCCGGCGATCGCGACTCCGGGAAGTCCCGCGAGGGGGCCCATCAACCGTTCCGATGTAAGAGCACAGACGGCAACTGGTGCCTTCGGATTGCCAACCTGGTACGTGCCCGCGACAACCGGCCACGACGCGCCTGTCGAGCTCATAACCAAGTGACATGCGTAGTCAATATAAGAACGGGAAAGATACCAATAGTATACTAGGCGCGAGAAAATGCTCGCCGCGAAAGATACGAAACAAAAGACAAGGATCTCACGAGGGTCCAAACAGTGCCCAGTTGGAATAGATCTGGCAACGCTTGGAAGAAAGTGGGCTATTCACATTCTCAGAAGCATAGGAGTAGAACACATCGACCGTTTCAACCGGATTCTCCGGAGTCTCCCTGGGCTGACCGCGCGCGTCCTCATCATGAGGCTGAACGAGCTTGGGGAGAGTGGTCTCATCACGCCCGTTATCATTCAAGAGAGACCGAAACTCGTCCGCTGGATCCTCACGGAGAAAGGGGAAGATACGCTTCCGATACTCGAAGGCTATTTTTCCTTCACGACGAAATGGCATCCAGGTGCGACATTGAAGAATCATCGTAGGGATCCCATGAAACGACCCAGTCTTCCAGAACTTGTCGAACAACGCAAGCAAGCAATAGTTGGTTGAGGGTCTAAGACTGAATACTCTCAATCGATTCGGATAATAGCCGCCGTTTTCCTCGGGCGAGGACTCAGCTTCTTGGTTGGACCGCTTTGAGTTCTTTTGTGAGTTGGTTGACTGTGGTGATGCGTGCGAAGCGGCGTCGTAGAGCGTATTCTGTGCGTTCGCGGATGGCATCGACTCCGAGTTCTTCGCCTGGCTTGTCCCAGTTTGGGATTGGAAAAGTCATCGTTGCTTCGGTGACAAAGTCTACCGCGTAGCCTAAGTCGGCTGCGATCCTCGCGGTGGTCTCGCAGCACTGCTCCATCTGTATGCCTGCGATGCTGATGCGTCTCACGCCCTTTTCGATTAGATATGGTTGCAGTGTTGTGCTTGTGAAACAGTTTCTTGTGTTCTTGACCATCACAGGTTCATCGGCCCGAGGCAGGAGAAAGTCCATCAGTTTGAATGATGGGCTGTCTCTGGCAAAACCGTCATCCTTGTCAATGTGTAAGAAGAACACGACTGGTAGGTGGGCGGTCCGGTACGCTTCGACAAGCTGGGTGACGTTCTTTTCGAAAGCGGGGTTGCTCCGTCGTTCCCAGCGAGGGCCAACCTTGAACGAGTCCTGTGCATCAATCACCAATAACGCTGACTGCGAAACAGGGACCTTGTTGGAGTCCAGCATGGTCTCTTCATCAAAGCATCTTCAGTTCAACATTGCGGTTGGGACTCCCGGTTTCTCTCGTCGTAGACCGCCAATTTCGACACCTTGCTGCCTCTACTATTGGTTCGCTCGTGGTGAATATCGCTCTTGTCCTGAAGGGTCTTTTGGTTCAAGGTCAACGTTGAATTTTGGCGAGAACCCTTCAAACCTAAATATTCGACCAGGAAAAACAAGATGGAGAAAATAGCGTTGAAGATCCTCCGAAAGAAAATCGGCACTATCCTAGCGATAATGGGTCTGGGTTTGTTCTTTGCTAACTTAGGAATCATGTTTGTTCCGATTCTCGCGTCATTGTTTGTGGTTATGTTAATGCTTGACGGGGGGCTGATGTTTCTTGCCATTGGGGCAGTAGTCGTCTCAGAGTTGCGAGAACGTTTTGACCTTTAGCGGTTTGCAACGTTCAAAATCCTCGTACGCGAATCGATTTCCACCTACCGCGCATTTTGCGTAAATAGGAAAATCTGATATTAGAGAAAGCAGCGTGTCGCACCGTCATGAAGCCGGTTCGGATAGTTGCGAACTTAGTCGGAATGATGCTGTTCGTCCAAGTAATTCTCGGAGGCAGCACTACTGTCCTAGGCTTCCCCGTCATATATCACCTGGTCTGGGGAGTCCTATCCTTCGCCGTACTCATAGTTGCAACTGTTCTGGCCGCGAGAGAATATGGTTCCAAATCCACACTGTTCAAGGTGGGAATCGCTTCCATCGTCGACTTCGTCGTTCAAGGCGTTCTTGGATTGAGTGCTCTATCTCTAGGATCAGATACCCTTGTAGTAGTTCATCTCACGAACGGGTTTCTGCTTGCTGTCTTCGTTACGTATCTGATCAGTTTCGCCGACAGCGCAGACAAGGCATCGACAGCGCTCCATCCACAGCCCTCAACCGTATCTCCGGGAGCCATGCGAGCTCTTCCCCAGAGTCAATAGGACTCAGTCTTCTTCGATCTACACCCGCTCCGATTTTTCAGCGTTTGCTTTCCAGGTCACCCCACCAGGCTCGAAAGTTTTCTACCGTCTCCTTTGGCGCGTCTTCAAAGGTGAAATGTTTGACGCCTGGAAGAAGATGCGTGCTATGGCGAGGAATTTCTTCTGCCCACCGTTCAGGCCATTTCTGACGGGTCATAGGATCACGATCTCCAAACTGGATGAGCACTGCTTTGTCATGGAATGCTGGAAGGGCTCGATCGAGCTCTAGCTGGGTCTCTGGATCAAGGAAGCTGCGGAAGAGTTTGAGGGGCCGGTTTCGCGCGTTTCGATCCCTAAACGGCCCGGCGTAGTTTGTCCGCTCTGTCTTCGATAGAGATCGCGTGCCTAGGGCCATTGACGATCCCATAGATCTTGACAGTAGGTTGGCGTATCGATTAATTGCTTGGAACACGGCTCCTGTAACTAGCCAGAGGGGTCTAGAGACTCCAGGGTATCGTTTCAGCGACCAGCCAAACGTTCCACCTACAACTAGACCAATGACTCGTTCGGGTTGTTGGGCGAGGGCGAGGATTGCCGTCGGGCCCCCTCCGTCATTCATCCAGAGAACGATGTGTCTGAGGTCAAGCGTTTTGACGAATTTTTCGAGAACCCGCCCCTGTTCCATTAGCGTGAAGCTATAGCCGTGGGCGGCCTCTGACAGACCGTACCCGGGAAGATCTGGAGCGACGCATCGAAACTCGCTCCTTAGATGCTCGATCTGGTAGCGATAGGTAAAGCTCCATCCAGGCCCCGGATGAACGAACAGGAGGACTGGCTTGTCGGCGGAGCCTTCGTCAACGTAGTGTATTCGATGCCCGTCGAGGAGCATCCATTTATGCTGAAACGGATAATTTTCTCGGTCGACCCAATTAGGAACGTCATCGCCGATGTTGGACATGTCGACTTTCAGATCCTCTGCTGTGAGTCGGATTGGCGCATTTCGAAGACTGGATGTCTTCTAGCTTCTCTACAAAATCGCTTAGCGGAGCGCCGGGCTCTACTTTGAAGTGAGGCCCCAAGATTAGCTCTGCAAAACGGTTCCTCAGGAAGGGCGCGACTGCTTCCTTAAGGATCGGTGCAGCTTCTTCAGCTGTCAGTTCTACCGCGAAGATCCGGGTCTTTTGAAAGCCTCGGCGGATTGTTGCTTGTCCAGCGGCTCGTAGATTGCGTACCCAGTTGACGTTTCCAAATGTAGAGAACAAGTAGCTTCGCCCATTGTGTTTGAACAATCCTACTGGGTTTCTGCGGGATTTGCCCGTCACCCGTCCTTTCACGGTGAGGAGCCCTACTGGACCCATTGAAACACTGAGTCGGAGGAAGCTTCGAATTACGTGGTTGAATAGGCGGACGACCCTCGGAACATGAGCTACTGCGATTTTCTGCGATGTTTCAGGTTTGACTTCGATACTGGATCTCATGCCCCTCACATGGTCGCGATCGGATTTAGTCGTGTGTTAGCTCTGCCTTTCGATTCAGGGAATCTTACTGAAAAATCAAGACGCCCGACTTTTCAGGTAGTTGAAGGAAAAAAACGGGGAAGCCTAACTCGAGAGTTAGGCTGTTCTCTTACGGGTTCGCGTGGAATTGCACTGAATACGTTCCTGTTGTGGTGGTGGGACCTGTTGCAGTGAACTGGAACGGTCCCTGAGCGTGAACGCCCGATAGTCCAGTGGTGCCTTGTCTGACGATGAAGTCGCCGAAACCTGTGCCTCCGATTCCGTTGCTCTCGCCCGTGATAACGAGGGTCCCGGCTACGCCATTTGCGGTTCCCGTAAAGATTCCAGTATCGTGAGCATTGAAGGTGCCGTCGGGGTGGATTACTTCGGATCCTTGAGCGGTTCGGGTTCCTGTGAGGAATCCTGAGAGGGTCGCGATCTCAGTGACGGTAAGGATCGTGTTGCCGTCTGAGCTTGTAATGCTCAGAACTGTAAAGGATGCGGTAAAGGTTCCAGTCACAGTGGTGGGCGTAGTTGCGTGAGCGAATGAGATTGAGAGCAAGGGAAGTGCCAATATAGCGAGTAATGCGGCTTTCATTTTTCTCGTGGAAGGGGACTCTTGAGAGTCGATTTAGTTCTGTGTTAGGTGACGCTTTCGATTTAGGGAGCTTTTTCTATGAATAATCCAGCCGCCTAGTTGTGGACTCGAAGGATTTCCAGTTACTAGCTGCGCTTCACGAAAATGCGCGGCAGAGCTACAGGGCGCTCGGAAATCGAGTCTCACTCTCTGCACCAGCGGTACGCGACCGACTGCAGACTCTTGAAAAGAGAGGCATCATCCAGGGCTACTGGGTTACTCCAGACCCGACCATCTTCGACCGTCAAGACCTACTGGTCTTCTACCAGGACGAGCGGACCCGTGAGGAGGCGGTGAAGGCTCTCTCAGTTAGAGACGTGGCCTTTGTCGCCTGGAAAGTCGATGGAGGCTTGACTGTACAGCTCTGGCCTCGAAACCAGAAGGAGTCAGTTGAGGAACTTACCAGGGCATTGGGTGCGCCGTCTGGACAAGCTCTTGCCGAGCATCCCCCTCATCCTCCTCTCTCGCTTGCGGACTGGCGAATCATCGATGTGCTAATTGACGATCCGAGGATCGAGCTAGAGCGATTGTGCAAGTCTACAGGTTTGAGTCCGAAAACGGTCCGGAAACACCTGTCAGGCATGATTCGAGAAGAGGAGATTTACATCACCCCAAGGCTAGGGACCTTGTCAGGGTCCGGCGAACTAGTCTACCATCTCATGGTTGATGGCAAAGTAGCCTTCAGCGAACTGCGACACGTGCTTGGCGACACAGTCTTGGTGAACGAGACAAAAGAACCACCGATGAAATATCTTCTATGCAGGGCTCATGATCTCGCAGACGTGACCAGTAGGACCGCTCAGACAAGTAAGCTTCCGGGGGTAAGATCTGTCAGAGTCACGTTGAACCGAGAGATACTGGTCGCAACCGAATTCGTTCACTCGCTAGTTCGGGCAAGAATCGTGGCATCGGATAGCATACGATAGAATCATGCAGTTGACCAGAGTGTTCAGTCCAGGACTAGTAGGCTCATCTTAGAACTCCGTTGTCATCGATGAGGAAGAGATCGCTGTCCAACATGGGCGTTTTCTCTCTCCGCTATCTTCTCTGAAACGTGTTCCTCCTACTCGTCGTCAGTCTCCTCCTCGGGTTCCTCGTCGTCGTCTTCCTCCTCGTCCTCTCTCCCGTTAGCTTCGTCATCCTTTGAACTCATTCTTTGACTCGCCATCTCTCCATTTCTCATCCGGCCAGGGTGTCCTCTGGCTCTGTATCGGATGAGCTCTTCAGTCCCTTCTGCCATTCGTTAGCCCTTTCGACCAGTCTGGTGAGGAAGACTTCATCCTCTCGAGAGAGTTGTTCGTCGTGTTCCACTTTTCTTTTGATCTTTTGGAGCTTAGTCTCTTCTTCAAGCGGGATCTTCGAGTCTTCTATGATCCTGATTAGTATGTGGGGTCTAATCCTTTCCGATATTTCCTTGCTCTTCTGCATCCTCAGCCTTCTCCCAAGACCCTGCCATTTATGATGCTAATTCTGCTCCCTTCAATGCACGAAGAGCGTTCAGCGTAATCCATAGGTTAGAGTGTCCTACTTCGCCGAGGCTCCTGTAGATCGCTGGAGTCTCCGCAACATTTCCACCCTTAGTGTAGACGTCGGCTGGATCAAGCTTCTCGTCCCTGACCTGGCCCCACTTGCCTGTTGCCGGGTCTTTCACAAAGTTCCGTCTCAGAGCGCGGACATACGACGCCTCCAATGGCCACGTCCCATCAGCAAGCCTTTTCGACAATAACAACTGACGCGCATCACTCGTCCTCTCATCCCCAGCGTACCCCAGCTTGGACAACACTCTCAACCCGTGCAGAATATCGTAGAAGTAGAACATTGGGAAATGCAACAAGGTCCACTCAGGTCGGACAACCTTTCCTGTCTTGTCACTCTTGTAGAGTCGATGGATCAGCATGAACTCTGCGGCCCGTTCCACCGCCTCGCGTCCACCTCGAGGCCATTTTTGCCGGTCGAGAGCTGCGAAAGCCCACAAGGGCTCGATCGTCGACATGAAGGAACTATGATGAACCGCCTCTCCGTTCCTGTAATCCTCAGTCTCGCAGTTCCAGCCACCATCGTCGCGTTGATACTTGACTAACCACTCAAACATTTCACGAACCCGGCGATCGTCGCCGTATCCAAACGCTGCAAGTGTCCGCGCCATGTTTCCAGTTACGCATGGCTCCCAGACTGCGCGCCAGCCTCGTAGGTCGTCGTCAGGATATTTCGGCTGAGGCCAAGGCCGATCTTGGGCATCCATGACTTTCAAGAAATATTCGCATGCTTTCCGGATCGAAGGATGCGAGGCAGGCACACCAATCTCCGCTAGCAGTATCAAAGACCAAACGGTTGCCGTCCATTTTGGCCAATAGACGTCTTCTCCAAATCCCCAGTATCCGTCAGAGTGTTGTTCCCTCAGATACTCAGCTACAGGGGTCCAAGACGCTATGTGTTCTCGAGCTTGTATTACTTCGTCGTCAGTTTCTGGCTTGCCAAGAATGTCCTTGAGGGTCCAGTACCGAACCGCAGGGTTCTTGCTGTCCAACAACCACTCCACGGCCTTGTGCTGCGTCGCAACTTCGACAACGGATGTCAACTAGTAAACCTCAGATATCAAGCGACACTTGTACCTGGTTGATTAAGTGTGACCCTTCCTCCCACGCGGTGTGACTGGGCGACCCTCGGCAACAATCCACTGATGATCCAATATCATGACAGAGAATGGGGAGTCCCAGTGCATGATGACAGGGTGCTTTTCGAGTTTCTCACGTTGGAGGGTGCACAGGCAGGACTCGCATGGCAGACGGTCCTGAACAAACGTGAAAATTATCGTAAGGCGTTCAATGACTTCGATCCTGCAAAAATTGCCCGTTACAAGAACAAAGATGTCAAACGTCTCCTTAGTGACTCTGGCATCATTCGTAACCGTCTCAAAATCGAAGCGACAATCACAAACGCCAAACAATCCCTAGCAACACGGAAAGAATTCGGCTCATTCGACAAATACATCTGGAGATTTGTCGACGACAGACCAATTAGGCACAAGTTCAACGTGCTCAGTGAGATTCCATCGACGACTAGAGAGTCGGACGGGATGAGCAAGGAGCTACGCGAGAGAGGCTTCAGGTTCGTCGGCCCAACTATCTGCTACGCGTTCATGCAGGCCGTTGGAATGGTGAACGACCACACTACGAAATGCTTCAGATACGCCGCCGTCTAGCAGGTAGCTTTGTTATGGCGTTCGCCTCATCTTCGGCGAAATGAACTAGGTGCATCTAATTCGTGGTACACATTATTGCATTCCTAGCTCAGGGCTCCATCTCTGAGTGACGCGTTTCCGACTTGAATTATGCTCGCGGAGGATTCAGCTGTGTGCAGTTGTAGACGTTGCGCTTATTCTGGCTTGATCAAGTTCTGGTATCGAGCAGATGGACCTCTTCGTTATTCCCGGAGATGGATGGCTCAGAAGCGAGAGAGCCTCTTCAAAAGTGCCTGACACGAAGTCGCGCCTAGTCAGAGCCAAGCGTGAGCGGACATTTACTTGGCATGGTTCGAGAGCCCACACTGGTTCCAGAAGAAGAGCACTGGGAAAGATGCTTCTTATCATCGGCTTACTCGTGGTTTCATTATCTGCTCGGGGAATGGTGAGCACCGGGACCTCTTCTTTCCAGCCTCACGCTCCAATAATGATCAATGGCAACAGCGACTTCAATCCGAGCAATGGTGTCACCGGGGGAAGTGGCACTGCATCGGACCCTTACGTGATAGAGGGATGGAACATAACATCCAGTGGGACGACAGGTATCTCGATAAGCAACACCGATGCTTCTTTTGTCATCCGCAATGTATACATCAACCACTTGTGGGGAGGCTCAGGATCGCCCACTCCTTATGGCATCAACATGACGAATGTCTCAAGTGGAGCCATCGACAACTCCAGAGTTTACAATTATAATGATTTGTCCATAGTCATGACTATTGTTAGCGATGTTGTGCTGAACAATGTAATTGCTATGCCATCCACGATACTCGTCACCAATTCGACTCACGTCGAGGTCTCGTACAGCACAGCTGAACTCATCGACATAGAGGCATCGTCAGACGTGCAGGTTTCGAACAATGCTCATAACATTGATATTTCATCTTCGACAAACGTAACCATTACAGATAACCAGAGCAATATTCCAGGGTTGAAGATCGGCGTAGCATACTCGTCCAACATTACTATTTCCGGGAACTCGTATGCGTGTGATTGCGTCCCGGTAATCGTGGAGAACTCGAATCATGTTACGATAATCGGCAACGACTTTAACGGGAATGAGTTCGATGCAGTAGTCAAATTGGCCAACTCAGACTTCATCAACGTTTCAGACAATAAGATATCAGGCGACTCTGCAGGCGGCATTGTCCTGTCCTCGTGCCTTCAAGCTGTCATCCAAGGAAACCAGCTGTCACCATTCAGCGATGGGTATGGAGGGGTGGCAGGCGTAGAGGTCTCTGGCAGTCATCTCGTGAATATTTCAGATAACACTATCGCTCCGACCTTCGGCTTGTATAGCAACATGTTTAGTGATCCATACCCAGGCTCGCTTCTCAAGGTCTCCCTCTCCAGCAATATCACAATCTCAGGCAACAACCTGTCCAATTCAACCACCGGAGTCAGCTTCTTCAAGTCCTCCAACGCAACAATCACTGGCAACACTCTCCAGTCGAACGCCCAAGGGCTCATTCTCAACAACACTGCGAACATTCAGGTGTTCCACAACAACTTCCTTAACAATGCGTTACAAGCACAAGATACTAACTCGACCCAGAACATTTGGGATAACGGCTACCCTAGTGGGGGTAACTTCTGGTCCGACTATACTGGCGTAGACAATTGCAGCGGGCCCCAGCAGAACATCTGTCCAAGTCCTGACGGGATAGGCGACACACCCTACACGTTCAACAATAATCAAGACAACTATCCTCTGATGCAACCCTTCGTCCCGGACCCTCCTGCACCAGCCACACCAGCCACAGCAGCCACACCAGGAGGCGGAGGCGGCGGGGGCCTGCGTCCACTCCACGTATGATTTTCGTTCCCTGACCTTTATGAGATAGGATTTAGCCCGTGAGAGCGGGCCCGCTCACCTTCGAATACATTCGAAGCGTGCTTCTTATAACGAAGCTCAGATGTCCCAGGATTGCTGAATATTTATGATGGGAACAAGACGCAGAAAGATTGCCAGCATTGTGATGCCCGTTGTATTACTCATCACATCGTTTGTTCTCCTCAATCCGATTCTGCCGAGAGCGGTAGCGTCCCAGAGTCATTCAAGCATACTCATCGTCGGGAACGCTGAGTTCACTCCAGCGAACGGTGTGACCGGAGGAACTGGCACGGCTTCTGATCCCTATGTGATCCAGGGATGGAACATTAACATGTGTTGGCAGTGCCCGTATTACGGAATTGAAGTTGCAAACACAACTGCGTACTTCAGAATTTTCAACGTGACCGTATCTTCACTGATTACTGCACAGCCAGCAACCGATATCCTCCTGAAGAATGCGACAAACGGCAGGATAGACAACTCAGTCGTCCAGGACGAAAGTATCCTCTGCTGCGGCGGGATTATTGTAGACTCGTCAAGGAATGTAGTTCTCAACGCGAACAATGCGGAGGCGGGAACTTGTAACAATTTCAGTTCTTGCAGCGCGTACGATACTGTTGGAGCTTACGGAAGTACCAACGTTACCATCTCCGGCAACAGCATACGAGCCGATGCGTCTGGCAACGTCCTCGGAGTCAAGGGTTCGTCGAACGTGACCATATTAAACGATACAATCCTCATGAACGGTCTCGCCCCGATTGGGGCTCCGTGGGACCCGAGCAACGGAATCGTGGTATCCTCCTCTGGAAATGTCATGATCTCTCAAAACAGTGTCCGCGATGCCGCCTGTTCAGCGTACTCGCCTGCCAAGTCGATGATAGTAGGAGGATCGAGCAATGTTCAGATCTTTGGAAACAACATAACCTCGTCCTATTACTGCGGCTCTGGGATAGTTTTTCAATCAGCGACTGGAAGCATAGTCTATCACAACAATCTCGTCAACAATTCGGTCCAGGCATCTGATGATAATCCGAGCAAGAACCAGTGGGACAACGGATATCGAAGCGGTGGCAACTTCTGGTCGGACTATAAGGGCGCAGACAATTGCAGCGGACCCCAGCAGAACATCTGTCCAAATCCTGACGGGATAGGAGATACACCCTATGCATTCAGCTCAGCCCAAGACAATTACTCCTTGATGACGCCTTTCGCCGCCGATCCTCCCGCTGCAGGTTCTGCAGGAGGCGGGGGAGGTGGCGGCCGGCCTCCTCTCCAAGTATGATTGTCTCTTCTTGAATGTTATCGATGTAAGAGTTGGGCCTGCGAGCAGGAGGCTGCTCACATCTGAATACGTTCGAAGCGTGGTTCTTATATCGAAGCTCGGATGTCCTTGGATTGCGGATTATTTATGGGAAAGACGACGAAGGCCGTGGTTTCCTGTATCATTATTTCCATAGCGATCTTGTTCTCTACACCCGATCTAGCGAAGACAATCCTTCCGACGGTCGTCGCATTGCAGAGTCACCCGGTCATTTCGATCAATGGGAACAGCGGATTCACTGCGGCAAATGGCGTGAGGTCGGGGACTGGTACTGCTGCAGATCCATACGTGATCTCCGGATGGGACATAAACGTGTTTACGTCAGGAACCTCAGCAGAATATTCTAATTGTATACAGATACAGAACGCAACAGCCTACTTTGTAGTCAGCGGCATTTCTGTAGAATGCCATGAAACGGGCGTCTTTCTAAGCGGAGTCTATAACGCCAGAATAGAATCATCCACCATCTCCTCGGACTCCCAGGCATTTCAGGCCCAGTTTTCCACAAACCTGACATTGTCGGGCAATGGTATCAACGGAGGCACGTCTCCCAATGGGGGCGCCTATTCGAACGTTCTTCTCCGCATCTCGAGCGCAAGCGTAGTAGGAAACACGATTAGGGCGGACGGTTTCGAAATCGACAGTTCCAAACAAGTCATGTTCTCAGGTAATAGTGTGACAGCCTCCGGATACGCTGCTCCAGTCTGGGTGTCAGATTCTTCTAACGTTACTATTTCGAATAACTCGATGAGCGTTGC
>Ga0209350_1001102_pt1 | contig 12370 bp, 14 predicted proteins | sample GraSoi013_2_20cm_2_FD_185822 | JGI IMG/M metagenome (GOLD analysis project Ga0209350, IMG submission 185822) | Grasslands soil microbial communities from the Angelo Coastal Reserve, California, USA - Sample 09_27_2013_2_20cm (SPAdes) (version 2) | ecosystem: Environmental > Terrestrial > Soil >...
CGATACTGATCTTCTGCTGCATGCCGCGGCTCATCTCCTCGAGCGGGATGGAGAGCGTGCGGTCCTCCATCCCGAGCTGCTCCAACGCTTGCAGCGCCTGCTGCTCCGCGACCGACGGCTTGAGCCCGTAGAGCAACGCCGTGTAGAGCAGGTTCTCGCGCGCGGAGAGCTTTTTGTAGAAGGCGGCATCCACGCTCACGCGTCCGATCAACCGGCGCACCTGCGCCTGCTCGTCGGGCAGGCGGTATCCAAGCAGGCGAACCTCGCCCCCGTCGGCGAAGAGCAGCGTGGACAGGATGCGAAGCAGGGTCGACTTACCGGAGCCGTTGGGCCCGAGCAGGCCGTAGATCTCTCCGCGCGCCACGTCGAACGAGACGCCCGCGAGCGCCCATTCCGCCGCCCTCGATGTGCGTGGGCGCTTGCGGAACCGCTTTCGCAGCTCGCGTACCTGTATAGCCGGATGCATCATCATGAGCCTCCCGCGTGCGTCGCGGACACGACGACGTGCGCAGACGAACCGGTCGGAAAACGCGTTAGTACGGGGAGACCGAGATTAGGCGTCGAGCGCGCCGGGCCTCTAAATGCGCCCGCCGCCTCCCTCGCCGTCTTCGGGGCGAAGACGGGTGGGACGGGTCGCTTACGCGGCTCGCTTACTCGGTCGGATCAGCGAAATAGGTGCATCGATGTCACCTGAGCAGCGGTAGCGTACATCGGCCGGGAGGCATTCGCAAGGACACCGCAGGCGGGGCGACCGGTGATAGACTCTGCGCCGCCGTCGCGCCGGAGGCTGCCTCCCGGCGCGCCGCGGTCGCTGAAAGGAGATGCGCATGACGTCACCGCTGCCCCGGCGTTCGGTGGTCCTCCTCGGCCTCGTCCTGGTGTCGCTCGTAGCCGCGCCCGCGCGCTCCCAGGCGCCGGCGCGCGGCCACGGCGCCGAGGCCCACGACATGGAGCTGGTCGGGCACGACGACCTCCAGGGCCGGTCGGCCTATCAACCGACGATCCACGCGCAGCGCGGTCGGTTCATCGCGTACGTCGGCCATCACGGGGGGCGCGCACGCAACCCGCTCACCGGCGCCGACGAAGACAACGGGACGTCGATCGTCGACGTCACCGACGCCGCGCGGCCGCGCTATCTCGCCCACATCCCCGGAATGCCCGGCGGCGCCGAACAGGGTGGCGCACAGATGGCGCGCGTGTGTGATCGGCGTGGCAAAACGTACCTGCTGCGGACGGTCGGCAACTCGGCGCCCAACTCGGGCCACGACGTGTGGGACGTGACCGATCCCGCGAAGCCGCAGAAGGTGAGCACGGTGGTCTCCGGGCTGACCTCGACGCACAAGAACTGGTGGGAGTGCGAGACGGGGATCGCCTACCTGATCTCGGGCGATCTCGCCAAGGCGGAGCCGCCCGAGCTCGGTCCATCGGGCTGGCGCACGTGGCGCATGACGAAGATCTACGACCTCAGCGACCCCGCGAAGCCCGTGTTCATCCGCGACTTCGGGCTGGCCGGCCAGGAGCCCGGTTCGACCGGCCCCATCACGGTCGCCCACGGCGCCCATGGGCCGATCGTGCTCGGCGACCGCGTGTACTTCGCGTACGGCACGAGCACCGACGGCGTCCTCCAGATCGTCGACCGGCAGAAGCTGCTCACCGGGCCGAGGGAACCCACCGCGGCGAATCTCAACTATCCCGAGATCAGCCGGCTCTACATGTCACCCAACTGGGGCGGTCACACGGCGTTCCCCGTGCTGGGCATCCCGATCGCCGACTGGGCGCCCAACACGAAGGGACGCGTCCGCGACGTCGTCGTCCTCGTCTCCGAGGCCACCGCCAACGAGTGCCGCGAGTCGCGGCACGCCACGTTCGTGGTCGACGTCACCACGGAGGCGCGGCCGTTCTCGGTGGCCACCTTCCAGGTCCCGGAGTCGACGGGCAACTTCTGCCGCCGGGGCGGCCGCTTCGGCCCCCACTCGTCGAGCGAATCGTTCGCGCCGATCTTCTACAGGAAGCTCGTGTTCGTCGCCTACTTCAACGCCGGCGTGCGGGCCGTGGACATCCGCAACCCCTACGCGCCGCGTGAGGCCGCGTTCTACATTCCCGCGACGACGGAGCGGACCGCCGAGCGCTGCGTGACGAACGGGACGCGGAGGTGCAAGGTGGCGATCCAGACCAACAACGTCGAGGCGGACGAGCGGGGATTCGTCTACCTCGCGGACCGGGCCAACACGGGGCTGCACATCGTGAGGCTCAGCGGCGAAGCCGCGAAGATCGCCACGCACAGGGAGGTCGGGCGATGAAGTTCGGATTGCGGTACGCAAGTCTGGGTCGATACGCGAACGGCCGGGCGGCCGTCGAGCTCGCGCAGGCCGCCGAGACGGCCGGCTTCGAGTCGATCTGGACGGTCGAACACGTCGTGGTGCCCCACGGCTATCAGTCTCGCTATCCGTATTCGCCGACCGGCCGCATGGGGTCGGGCCTCGAGGACTTCCCGATTCCGGACCCGTTGATCTGGCTGGCCTACATCGCCTCCGCCACGCGCACGATCAAGCTCGGCACGGCGATCCTGATCCTGCCCCAGCGCAATCCCGTGATCACGGCCAAGGCGGTGGCCACGCTGGATCACCTGGCGGGCGGACGCCGCGTCCTCCTGGGGATCGGGGTGGGCTGGCTCGCCGAGGAGTTCGCCGCTCTGGGCGTCCCGTTCGACGATCGCGGGCCGCGCACCGACGAGTACGTCGCCGCCATGCGCGCCCTCTGGAGCCAGGAGCGCGCGAGCTTCAAGGGGCGCTTCGTCTCGTTCAGCGAGGTGTTTTGTCGGCCGTTGCCTCCCGATCGCCGGATTCCCATCATCGTGGGCGGCGATACGAAGGCCGCGGCTCGGCGAGCCGGCCGCCTCGGCGATGGCTACTTCCCCGCGCGTGGCGCGCCGGGTGATCTCTTCGACGAGATGCGCCGTGCCGCCGTCGAGGCGGGCCGAAACCCGGCGGATATCGAGATCACCGTGGCCGCCCCGGCCGAGCCCGCGGAGATCGAGGCGCTCGCCAGGCTGGGCGTGACGCGAGTGACCGTGCCGGTCAGCGCGGCCGCGGGGCTCCCGGCACAAGTCAAGACGCCTGACGACGTGCTGCGCTACGGAAGAGACGTGATCGCGCGATTGCGCGACTGATGCCTGTCCTCGGGCCCAAACGCCTACGCTGGATCCAGCCCCACGATCTCGTTGAACCGGCCGAACCCGATGTAGAGCGTCGTGTGCGCCACCAGCTCGATGACCTCGGCCTCCGAGAAGTGGGCTCGCACCTCGGACCAGAGCGCGTCGTCGACCTTGTGATGGTCGACGGCGAGCTTCTCGGCGAACCGGATGGCCGCCCGCTCGCGCGGGCTCAGGAGGTTCGAGCTCTCGTCGTCGATCGCCGCGATCTTCGCCTCGGTCGCCCCCGCATGCCGGGCCCCGGCATAGCGCAGGGTGAGTCAGTAGCGACAGTTGTTGAGGGCGGCGATCCTGAGCCGCACCAGCTCGCGGAGCACGGGGTCGATCGTCCCTTCCCGGACGAGCGCGGCGCGGAAAGCCGCGAGCGCCTTGAGCACGCCGGGGTTCCGCGCGTAGGTCCGCGCGCTCGCCGAGGTGCCGGACTGGCGCTCGGCCTCCTCGCAGAGATGCCGGATCTCGTCGTCGACCTGGTTGATGCCTAGCGGCTCGATCCTCGCCATCGTCGCCTCCTCGCGAAGCCATGGTACTCCAGGGCCCGCGCGAATGGAGCGTGCTGAGCTCACCGACCTCCCGCCGTTGGCCGCCGCGGCGTGACGAGGTCGACGAGGGTGTTCGCCAGGAGGGCTGCCAGGATGAGGGCGCCACCCAGACCCACAGCGGGCCCAGCACGGTCTCCAGCATGCCGATCAGCGAGCTCTCCGCGGCGGGAATCAGCCGCGCGCCGGCGGTGAAGAGCAGGAAGCCCGCGCCGAATTGCCCCACGCCGAAGAACGCCAGGAGGGCCAGGTCGCGCGGCGCAGTCCCGAGCGGGTCGGCCATCGGGAGCGCCACCAGCGCCGTGAGCGCCGTCGCCAGCGCCGCCGCCGGCGCCATCTGGATCTCGGGGTGCCGGCGGATGAGGACGGTGGCGATTGCGAAGCTCGACGCCATGACGATCGCGAGCAGGTCGCCGACGATCGCGCCGCGACGGTAGGAATCGGACACCATGACGATCGCCCCCACGAGCACGACTCCCATCGTCAGCCATGTGCGCGGCGCGACGCGCTCGCCGAGGAGGATGAAGCCCAGCAGCCCGGCCACGTAGGGGCCCGTGGACATCAGGATGAGCGTGTTGGCGACCGACGTGTGCGCGAGGGAGAAGATGAAGCACGTCGAGGCCGTCGCCATGCACACGGCCACGATCAGGACCGGGCGCCCGCCGTCACGCCACAGCGCGAAGATCCCGAGGCGCCGCACCACCCGCAGCACCAGGGTCAGAAAGAGCGAGGCGAAGAGGCCGCGCCAGAGGCTGGTCGTCCACGGGCCGGTGGCGACGAGGCGAGCGATGAGCCCCCCGCTGCTCCAGCAGACCGCGGCGCAGGCCACCAGCAGGGCGCCGCGCCGCGTGGCGGGCGCCGCCGCCATGCTTACGTCTTGATCCCGAGCAGCCTCATCGCCGTCCCGCCGAGCATCGCCACCTTGTCGGCGTCGCTCACCCCCGGTGTGTTGAGGATGAGATCCACGGCGGTCTTCGTCCACGGATACGGATAGTCCGTGCCCACCAGGAGCTGACTCGCGCCCACCTCGGCGGCGAGGTGACGCACCCCTTCGGGCCTGAACACCATCGTGTCGTAGTACAGCTGCTTGAGATACTCCGACGGCTTCTTCTTGATCGTCCCGTAGGTTCCTCCGGCGCAGCGGTCGGGCCGTGTCGGGCATCCATGATCGGAGCGGCCGGCGTACGACGGCAGGAAGCCGCCGGCGTGCGCCGCGCAGATCTTCAGGCCGGGGAACCTGTCGAGCGTGCCCTCGAAGATCAGGTGCGAGAGCGCGACGGTGGTCTCGAGCGGATTGCCGATCACGTTTTCCAAATAGCCGCTGCCCTTGAGCCGGTGCTGAAGGTCGGTCGGGGCGCCGGTCCCTTGCGGGTGGATGAAGACCACCACGCCGAGCTGCTCGGCCTTGGCCCAGAACGGGTGGAACTTCGGATCGCTGATCTCCGCGCCGTTGACGCTCCCGCCGATACCGGCGCCGCGCAGCCCGTACTTCTTGACGCCCTCCTCGAGCTGCTCGGCGGCGAGGTCGGGGTACTGGAGCGCCACCGTCGCGAAGGCGACGAAGCGCTCGGGGTTCGCGGCGCACGCCTCGGCGAGCTTCTCGTTCTGGACCTGGATGACCCGCCTCGCCAGGTCGCGGTCCGTCTCGTACCAGTTCGGGTTGATGCTGAGCGCCTCGACGTCGATGCCCTGCTCGTCCATCGCGCGAAGGCGGGCCGCCACCGCGGTCGCCATGTCCAGGTCCGGTCGGTACAACGGCCCGCCGAGCTTCAGGTTCATCAACGCCAGGGCTTCGGGCACGGCGCAGTGCGCGTGCACGTCCACGGTCTTCGCGCGCTTGCCGCTCACCACCACTTCGCGGCGGCGCCCTTGCGCCCGCGCGGGCGCGGCGGCCATCAGCTCGCATCCGACGAATGCAAGACCGGCGAGCGCGCCGCCGGTGGTCTGGAGGAAGTCCCTGCGCGTGGTCGTCATGGCTCTGCCCCCTGGTCGTTGAGGTGCGCGCATTATCGCGCGAAACGCGCTCGAGGGGTACCATACCGCGCGACGAAGGCTTCAGAGGAGGGACCATGACGCTGCGAGACCGGATCGGCTTCGACGCGGGTTCGAGAGAGCTCGAGGAAGCTCTCGACTGGGCCGCACGTCACGCGTTTCACTACGTCGACTTCAACGCCGACGTCGGGCCCAATCACCTGGATCGGTGGTCGCCGGGCCGCGTCCGCGCCGTGCGCGACACCTGCGCGCGCCACGGTATCCATCTCGGGCTGCACACGCTGTCCGGCGTCAATGTGGCCGAGTTCTCGCCGCACGTCGCGCCGGCCGTCGACGAATATCTCAAGGCGAATACTGATCTGGCCGTGCGGCTCGGGTGCGAATGGGTCGTCGTGCACGCGGGCTTTCACTTCAGCAGTGCGGTGGAGGCCCGTCAGGCGGCGTCGCTCGAACGGTTGAAGCGTCTGACCGGACACGCCGAGCGGGTGGGCGCGCGGCTCTTGCTGGAGAACTTGAACGCGGAGCCCGAGCGCGCCGAGGTCCACTACCTCGCGCACACGGTCAAGGAATGCCGACCGTACTTCGAGCAGATCGCGTCCGACCATTTCGGGTGGGCGTTCACCGTCAACCACGCGCACCTCGTGCCGGAGGGCATCGAGGGGTTCCTCGACGGGCTCGGCATCGCACGGATCGGCGAGGTGCGGCTCGCGGACAACACGGGCGAGTACGAGATCCATCTGGCGCCGGGCGAGGGGACGATCGATTTCGAGGCGCTCTTCGATCGGCTGGAGTCGGCCGGCTACGCGCATCACTACACCATGGCGTTCGGCGGAGACGACGCCAAGCTCGCGGCGCGGAACCGGCTGGCGGCTTCCCCCTAGGTCACACGCTCAGGTCTGGAGGTCACCCACCGCCGCCGACAGGGCCTCGAGCTCGGCGCGCCAGGACCCGGGCGCGACGACCGGACGCACGACGAACTTCGAGAAGCCGACGGCGATGAAGCGCTCGATGAGCGTTCGCAACGCGGGCAGCCCGACCGGCGTGAGCTCGACCGATCGCGGACGCCGGGCGGTCATCGTGCGTGCGGTGGCCGGGTCGATGGGCGCACGGGCGTAGCCGATGCTCACGCCGAAGTGCTCGCCGCTGATCGAGCGCCCGGCTCGGGCCGCGGCGTGTTCGATCACGACGCGTCCCGCCGCCGCCTCGTCGGGTGTGCACAGCGAGGGCAGCCACCCATCCGACAACCGACCACACCGCTCCAGCGCGGCCGGCGCCGTGCCGCCCAGCCACACTTCGAGCGGCTGCTGCACCGGTAGCGGCCAGAGCTTGACGTCACGGAAGCTGCCGGCGGCGCCGTCGTGGCTCACCGTCTCGCCTGCCCAGAGGCGCCGCAAGAGCGGAAGCGCTTCGTCGATGAACGCGCCGCGGCGCTTGGGCTCGACGCCGATGGCCTCGCGCTCCGGCGCCCAGGTGAGCCCGGGAACCAGCGTCACCAAGAGCCGCCCTTGGCACAGCACGTCCAGGCTCGCGAGCTGCTTGGCGAGCCGCACCACGTTGCGTCCCGGCAACAGCATCGTGGTCCCGAGCTTCACGCTCGGATTGCTTGCGGCCGCCCAGGCGAGGCCCACCAGGGGATCGAGCACGGGCGCGGTCAGCACCTCCGAGAGCCAGAGCGAGTCGAACCCCAGCCGATCGAGCCCCGCGACGAGCTCGGCCAGCACCTCGGGCGTCGCGGAAGCGCCTGCGGCCCCGACACCGATGCGGATCTTCATGTCAGACGACCTCCAGCCACTCGAACCACACCGGGTGATTGGCCTTGTACCACTCGAGCACCTTCCGGACCGCCGCCTGCTTCTCGCGCGGCATCACCATCTCGTTGATCCGCTCGAAGTGAACGCGGATGCGCTCGCCGTCGTGCTCGAGCGCCTGCGAGAGCATCGTCTGGAGCTCGTTGAGGATCCGCCCCGAGTCGGAGATCTTGACCGGTCGCGTGGTGTGATCGACGCCCGAGAGAAATTGCACGAGCAGCGGGCTGAACACCTGTCGCGTCGTCTCGAACGGCTCCATGAACCTGAGGGTGAAGGTGATCTGGCTCGAGGCCTTGCGCGTCGCGAGTCGCGTGGTGACGCGATAGATGCCGTCGGCCACCTGCGTGACTCCGGGGGCGCCCGTGTACGGGTCGTCGCACATGTAGCCGACGCTCGCGAGCACGCGCCAGTCCTTCTCCGGCAGGAAGTCGTCGGCCTGGAGCACCTGCTTGCCCAGTGGCATGTTGGAGGCCGCCGCCTCACGGATCGCCGCCGCGTACGTTCGGACCCTGCCCGCGTCGACCTCGCGGCCTCCGATCAGCGTGCCCAGCCGTTGGGCGAAGTCGGGCGCCGATGGGTCGAGCTGCATCAGCCGGGCCTCGACGCCACACGGCAGGGCGAAGGAGGGCGAGAACATCGCCATGGTGGCGTGGACGTCGAGGACGTCGGAGAGGCTCGCCGCCTGCACGGCCTCGGCGGTCGCCGCATAGCCGTCGCAGAGGAAGACGTGGGTGGCCTGCGCCGCGTCCCGCCAGCTCCCGACGAGGAAGGTGGGCGCATACGTCCCCGAGTCGGTGAACACCGGAAGGCCGGAGGGCGCCGTCCAGCCGTCCTCGACCAGGTGGACACCGAGCTTTTCCCACTCCTCCCACAGCCGTCCCAGACGGCCCACCCGAGTCGTGCCGCGCAGGGTCCATACGTGAATGTGCTCGCGCCGGATGCCGGGATACGCCGCCTCGATCGCCTCGGCCACCTGCTTGCGCGGCGTGCGGTAGTCGAGCAGCACCGAGGCGCCCTCGGCCGCCTCGGCCACGCGCGCGGGCACGGTCAGGCAGCCCATGTACGACTCGTACGGGCGCGACAGCCTGAGCGGCGAGTCGAAGAGGTGGAAAACCGCCATCGGCCCGGTGGGCTTGCCTTCGGCGAAGCGCGAGGTGTTCTCGAGCGTGTCGGCGGCGGCGCCCCAGAGCGTGATGCCGCGGTGATGGAGCCATTCGTAGAACTGCTCGAACGTGTGCCCAGGCTCGTTGAGCAGCCGACGCACGCGGCGGTCGACGGTTCGGGCGACTTCGGGCCGGGCGTAGACACGGCCAAAGCCGAGCATCGGGTTCGCGCCCATCTCGGGTGTCTCGCCGGCCTTGGGCATCAGGCCCTCACCGAGGCAGATCATCAGCGCGTGGTTCTCGGGCAGCGTCCGCGTGAGGTGCCAGAGCCCCTCGCTCATCACGTAGGCGCTGACGGCGTCGGCCGACTTCTTGATCTGGTTGTAGGTGGCCTTGTCCCGGCCCGCGCCCGCCCCGTACTCGCCGAAGAGGCGCGTGCCGAGCGCGGTCGCCGCGGAGGTCATGGCGAGACAGCGGGCGATGCCGCGCGGCGCGAAGGTGTGCGCGGAGACCGGCTCGGCCTGCGCGCGCTCGACCTCGACGTCCTCCAGCCAGAGGTGGAAGCGCACCAGCACCGGGCGTGTGTCGAACGCCCACTGCGCGACGAGATTCCGCTTGTCGATCGCCGTCATGAGGCGTGCACGGCCGCGAGCACCGACGGCAGGGCCGCCAGCACCTCCCGGAGGCACCGGCGGATGCGGGCGATGCTCGGGTCCGCCTTCTCGGGGATTTCTCCGCGTTTCACGCGGGCGATGAGCTCCTCGCCGGTGGTCGTCGTCAGCAACGACGCGTTGATCTCCAGCTGGAGCGCGTGGACGCGCCGGGTCTGGGGCTGACCATACGTGGCGACGATGTTGCCCCCGGTGTAGCCGCTGACGTTCTGATGCACCTCGAAGCCGTGGCGGGTGAAGATCGCGGCCGCCGTCGCCGCGAGCTCGGGGGCGCACGTTGCATCGTGGCGCGTACCGATGATCACCTGATGGTCTTTCATCCGGCGCGGGCTCCCGGTGTGGCCATCGAGGAGCAGCGCCCCGCCGTAGGCCTGACGGAGCTCGGCGAGCAGGCGCTCCAGGGTCCTATAGTAGGGGTCGTAGAGCGCCTGCAATCGCTTCTCGAGGTCGGCGAGCGTGAGCGGACGCGCGAAGATCGGCGCGTCGCGCATGGTGTGGGTGCGCACCACCCCGCGCCGGGAGCGCACCTCGCCGTCCGTGTGCTCGAAGTCATCGCGGCGGCGATTGACGTCGACGAACATGCGCGAGAACGGCGTCGCCAGCACGGTGGCCCCATCCTCATAGAGGTCGGCGTAGAGATCGGCCGCGAAGGTGTCGGCAAAGCCGTAGGCGAAGGTCGCGAACGACGGCTCGCGGTAGTCGTCGCGGGTGATGTGGGGCAGGGGCTCGGTGCCGTAGTGGGGCACGCTCACCAGCACCGGCGTGCGCGTCCCCGGCGCGGGGTGTCTGACGATCGGGAATGAGCGCTCCATGGGCTCCGAGCGTAGCGTACCGCGGATTGTGGTGTATCCGTCCGACGACATTGACCTGTCTGTGGGCCGCCGATTACCATGCGCGTGATGGCGAGCTACGAGACCAGGACCCGACGCTTCAGCCGGGCCGAGTACGAAAGGCTCATCGAGCTCGGTGTGTTTCAGCCGGGCGAGCCCATCGAGCTCATCGGTGGCGAGCTCATGGTTGCCGAGCCGCAGGGCGTCGCGCACTACACGGCGATCGTGAAGACCGCGAAGGCGCTGGAAGCGGCTTTCGGGCCCGGGTGGCACGCGCGGACGCAGGGGCCCATCGGGCTCGACGACGACTCCGAGCCCGAGCCCGACGTCGCAGTCGTCCCGGGGAGCCCAGAGGACTACAGCCGCGCGCATCCCTCGCGTCCGGTCCTCACCGTCGAGGTCGCTGAGTCCAGTCTTGCCATCGATCGCCAGCGTAAGGGCAGTCTCTACGCCCGGGCTGGCCTGGCGGATTATTGGATCCTCAACCTGGTCGACCGCGTCCTCGAGGTGTACCAGGAGCCGGTCCCCGATCCGGCCGCGCCGTTCGGGTGGCGCTACGCCCGCCGCGAGGTGTTCGACGCCTCCGCCCGCGTCACCCCGCTCGCCGCGCCGGAATCGAGCATCCCCGTCTCGCGTCTCCTCCCCTGACCGTCATGAAGCAAGCGGAGCGGCCCGCCCTGCGTCGCTTCACGCGCCACGAGTACGCGCGGCTGATCGACCACGGCTTCCTCGACGAGGACGATCCGATCGAGCTGCTCGACGGGCTGTTGCTCGTGAAGGAGCCGCAGCGGAGCCCGCACCGGACGGCGGTGCTGCTCGTGGCGAAGGCGGTGGAGCGGGCGTTCGGAGAAGGATGGTTCGTCCAGACACAGAGTCCGATCATTCTCGGCGACCAGTCCGAGCCGGAGCCGGACATTTGCGTGGTCCGTGGCTCGCCGCGTGACTACGTCGATGCGCATCCGACGCGCCCGGCGCTGATCGTGGAGGTCGCGCAGTCCGGCCTGCGCCTGGCCCGAGGGCGGAAGGCCGCGGCCTATGCGCGCGCGTGGATCGCAGATTACTGGATCGTCAACCTCGTCGATCGCGTGCTCGAAGTTCATCGCGAGCCGGCGAGACCGGGCCCGGCCCGGCGGCACTGGGGCTACGCGGCGATCGAGACGCTCGGCGCCGACGCGACGGTCACGCCGCTCGCTGCGCCGTCGGCGGCCATCCGCGTCGCCGATCTCCTGCCGTAGGAGCTAGAGCGCGCGGACGGCGCGAAGGACGTCGTCCGGGTCGGGTCGCACCTGGAAGTTCCGGCTGACCGAGAACCAGCGCACCACTCCGTCGCGATCCAGCACGACCGTCGCCGGGCGCGGGACGTCCTGCCCGTCCGGCCCGCCGCCCGCGTGCACGAGGCCATAGCGCCGCGTCACGGCGAGGTCGCGGTCGGCGACGAATCGGTAGCCGAGGCGCAGTCCCTCGGCGAGCTTCTGGCTGTGCTCGTTGGGATCGGGCGAGACGGCGACGATCTCGACGCCGGCTCGCTCGGCCTCCGACAGCTGAGCTCCAAGCCCTTGGAGCTCCGCCACGCAGAACGGTCACCAGTAGCCACGGTAGAAGACGAGGACGACCGGCTTCTTGCCGCGGTAGCCCGCGAGCGAGACCGGCCGGCCTGCGGCATCGGGCAGCGTGAAGTCGGGCGGCCGCTCGCCCACGCGGAGCGTCGTCGGAGTGTCCGGAATACGCGCGAGGACGAAGTTGAACCAGGCGCCGCCGACCAGCAGGAGGCTCGCGAGCCCGAGCGCCAGCCAGGCGGGCCACCGCCGCGCCCGCGCGCGGACCACGGCCAGCGCCGCCAGCGCCGTCCCCAGCGCGGCCGCGATCACGTAGCCCTCCGGATGGTTGCGGACGATCGCGACCCGGATGAGGAGCGCGTAGGCCGCGATGGCGCCGATCGCGACCCCAGAGCTGAGCACGGCGAGCCGTCCCGAAGTCATCATGGAAAGAGTTTGCCACACCCGTCGGATCGCCGGGGATTCGCTACAGCGGATCGGCGTAGGCGCGCAAGGCATCGAGGAGGCACCCGTCGCGAGTGAACGCGTAGACCGTCTGCCGCGTCGGGTGGCGGGGAGAGAGGCGGAACAGGCGATCCAGCGGGGGCCGGAATTTCCAGACCGTGTATGTGCGGTCCGCCAGTCGCCTCGCGCAGGCGTCGAATACGGGGCCCGCGCCGCCCG
>Ga0209350_1001108_pt1 | contig 12337 bp, 11 predicted proteins | sample GraSoi013_2_20cm_2_FD_185822 | JGI IMG/M metagenome (GOLD analysis project Ga0209350, IMG submission 185822) | Grasslands soil microbial communities from the Angelo Coastal Reserve, California, USA - Sample 09_27_2013_2_20cm (SPAdes) (version 2) | ecosystem: Environmental > Terrestrial > Soil >...
CGTGTGATGTCGGTGGCATACATCGAGTACTCCCCACCCACATCGATTACCACCACATCGCCCGCCTTCATGGTGGCTGAATCCTCCGAGTAGTGCAGGACGGTTGAGTAGTACCCCGAGCCGACGATCGGCGCGTAAGCCGGACGCTCACAGCCTCGCTTGGCGAACTCATACTGCATCAGCGCCGAGATATCCCGCTCCGTGATTCCCGGCTTCATCCCGCGCATGGCGGCGAAATGCGCGGCCACCGAGGCGTCCGTCGCTTTGCGGATCAGCTGAACTTCTCCCGCATCCTTGTAGGTGCGAAGCGAAGCGATCATGGGCTTGATGTCCTGCAAGGTCACGAAGCCGGGAAACGCGTTCGTTCTCTTCAGCCATTCCAGCGGGCCAGTCGACGCTGCAGTCTCGCTGCCCTCGGCTATGTCCGAATAGACGGTCAAACGGCCCTTGGGTAAAAACCCGGCCAGGATGTCGCGCAGCTTGTCCAGCACCTCGACCCGGTCAAACCCCGTGATCTTGGCCGCGCCCGGATTCTCCGGGCCCAGCTTGGGCCCCGTCCATTTTTCCTCCACGTAGTTGTGCGCTGGAAGAAAGAAAATCTCGGTGTAAGGCCGTGCCGGCGTATCTGCCGTCGCTTCGACGGCCGGCGCGATCAGGAGCGCTGCCCCCGGGTCGGGCCAGCCCGACAGGTAATAGAAATTCTCATCCTGGTGGAATCCGAAGATGGCGTTCGGACCCTCGGCTTCCATGGGCGCGAAAAGCACTACGACATTGCCATTGGTTTTCTTCGCCAGCGCCTCGCGGCGGGCATGGTAATCGGCGTTGGGCTGGCGCTCGAGCGCCCAGCAACACTGGCCCATCAAGAGAAGAACAAGGAGTAGCTTGCGCACGCTGTGGTCCTTTCAAGCCTGCAGGTCATCGACTCCGGCCATACACGGACTGTTCCCTGGCGCGGAAAGGTTCCCGTTCCCGTTCGCGGGTGGGTGATCGCTAGGGGATTGTAAATGAGAACCTGGTAAACGCGGAAACCGGCCAAGTGCCTCTGGCCGTTTCTAATTGTCGCTGCACTCCACTTTTTGTTCTACCTCGACTGGCTTATCGAGCACGAGATAAGGCTTAAAAATCCATTTTCGCACCGCATTCTCGCATGCCTTGTATCCCTCAGGGGGGCCTGAAATTGCATGGGCGCTTATGACATGCCCATCCTTCCCGACGACAATGTCTACTTTCACCGTAAAATGCTGTTGTCTCAACGATGCTGGCCATTGAGGAATGCTCGACATGTTTATGGGCACGAGATGCACACCTGAGACACGGTCACCGAGCGGACCGACCGCGTCGCGCGGTGGCAAGAAACTCGCGTCGTCGACATGAGATAGAAATTCGATGGCTTCGAGACGCAACTTCAGATAGGGCTTCCCACCATCTGTTACATCGACTTCTTGTGCAATGTTGCGTCCCTGAAATGGCTCAATTCGATTGTAGACCGTCTGGAACCAACCGAATCCACGGGTGTACCGAAGGACTGAACTGTCAGGTTCAAAGCAATACTGGGTGGGGTCGCTAATTCCCGAATCTCTCTCAATAAATACGCACCGAAGTTTGTAACCGCTGAAAGTGCGCTCCACATTTCTTCCATGGAAACCCTGCAGCGTCGCAGCGTAATAGAATGGAGCAATTACTTCTGACCGAACTTGTGATTGTGCGCCGTCGGGCCACTGTTGGTCTCCCTGACGAAACAGGCCCTTGTCAGTTGCATAGTCGGTTTGGTTGAAGTTATCGCTTTTGTATATGCGTTTGTACTTTTTTTCGCCTGCCCAATATTCTTCATAAACACCGCTGTGCACGTTATCGCCATCTTCATCGAATTGGTCGTAGGTCACAACAACGTGCCAGGGAAGCACATCTGCCGATTGCAGCCCGTTCAGAGCGGCCTCTTTGGCTATCCAGCCCGGTAAGTCAATAGCGTTCGCGCTCAGCTTTTTTTCCGCCCTTAAGTCGACGCTCACGGACGTTATCGGAGGCACAGCAACTACCGAATCGGACTTTGTCTCCGTTGCCACAATCAGAGTTTTCTGATTCGCAAGGCCGTTTGCCGGAGTGGGGTGACCCTCTTGACCGTGGGCTAAGGCGGAGGAAGCAAGCAGTAATATCGAGAACAATACAAAGTCAGCTTGTCTTGGCATTTGTTTGCCCGCATCCTCGTGGTTGCAGCTCGGAGAATTCTACATCATGGTGCCTGATTAAGCGCAAACCGGACATGTGGACCTGCGCGAAAATGTCGTCGCATCTTTCACGGAAGTGCCGCAATGAGCTTTTGTCGGACGTCTTCGCGATAGAGGACTTCAACGTGGGCAATCGTCCCTGCGACAACGTCAAGGATCACCATTCCTTCGGCGGCGTCTAAGTCCATGGAACGATGGCCAGGGCCGTAACTTCCTTCAGGCTTTGGCTGGGTATGGAACGACGAGCAGAAGTCGTCTCCACATCGGCAGCGGTCTACGGGCAGCCAACTCAAACTCGCCCTGCTTCTTCAGAAGCAGTTCAAGCTCACGGGCCAGCAGTGAGAGTATTTCGGTAAGCAGCACAGGTCATGCCTTGTTCTAATCAGTTGACTGCCCGACCTATGGAACTGAAGTCCACACGGTCGCCATGTCAGGTGGTTCTGGCCTGGGACGGAACCCACCACTTTCGATTAAGAATTTAGCTTGGCCGTGGGTGACGCTTAAAATTTGTTGGAGCAATGAGTCGACACGAGAAGTCGGGACAGTCACCATGAATCCTGAAGTCTGCGATTCAGATTGCGCAGATTCGATTCGAACGTCCTCTGAGGAAAGGCTCTCTTCGATCGCACTCGCGTATTCTTTCGGGAAAGTAGAACGACATACGGAAATGGCTTCCAAAAGGGTGGGATGGGCCTGCCGAAGTGCGGCCGTCGTCGCTCTCTGCGTGACCTCGCGAAATGCAGCTTCACTGGAATCTTCTTCGTGATAACTTCCATCCTCGACAGAAACGAGAACATCGGTCAGCTCAAGTCCAGCCAAAACACCCGTGCTGATTGCGTCTCGGACTCCCTGTGCCACAGCGGTTGCGAATCTTGCAGGAATGTTTGCACCTGCGTTCCATGCGAACACTGTTCCCTTGCCACGAGCCAAGGAACGAACTTCAACGCGAATCCCAGCATACACACCAAGGCTGCCATGCTGGCGAACAACTCTTTCATCGCCGACACCAGACCCAAGCACTGTTTCACGGTGAAAAGCCTGATTGAGGCTAGCAGTCATCGCAGCGTCATCTATTCTGGAGATAAGCAATCTGAACGAACTATTGTGACATGGGTAGGACTAAGTCCTGGTAAACAGCGATTGCGGACAAGTGAACCTGTGGAGAAAGCGGGCCAATCAGATTGACGCGAATGCCAGTTAGCAGGAAGTGGCTTTATCTGCTTTATCTGGCAGATTGGCCTTCTCTTTAAGGATTTCGTCCAGCAAAGCTTTCGCTAGCTTGGGCTCGCCCGGAACGTTCGAGCCGCGAATTGAACAGTAATGCAGGAAGCGGTCGACCTGTGCGTTTGGTTGACCAAACTCCGCCCGTAACTCTTGAATCTTATTAGCAATTTCTTTGAGCTGCTCTGCCTCATCCCACTGACAATATCTGGCGACTTCCGATGCGTCGTTTTGTCCGAACAGACCCCAGCGACCTCCGGCACACTCTCTCAGGCAGGAGATAAGGAGAGGTTCGAAATCGCTCTCCAAACCATCCAGCCTTTTCTCTTTTATCGGGCGACTTTTCATTCTGGCTGTCTCATCGAGTCATTGCAGATCGGAAATGAAAACCCACCACAATTCTAATAGGAAGACGGACTAGGTCCAAGCCGATGTCGCTAAGGGCCGTCAACTCCTGAGATACAGCGTTCGCGGAGAATTGAAATTCCGGAGGACAGGCGCACTGCAGCTGATGGCCAGCACTGAAAAGGCACGATCGGTCATTTGTCCGCGAACGCTTCGGTCCCTCCGCCATCAGTCACCTGCGTTGATATACTGATATACTCTCTGCGTATGCTCTTGCGCTGCTTAACGATCGCCGCATCGTTCGGGGTCTTGCTACACGTAGCACCCGTAGAGCAAACGCAGAACATTGAGGACAAAATTACCACAGGAACCAATCCGCCAGGCCTCTCATTTGTGCTGACGACAAGGAACGGCCAGAAGTTATTCCACTTGGGCGAGGTGATTGAAATTGAAGAAGACTATTCGTCCAGCATTCCAAGTCAATACTCACTTCTTCAGAACCCGCAAAAAGTTGAAGGGGGATCGCCGTCAAGTCTCACAATCGTGCCTAGCACGGAGGTAATCGATCGGGCTCACCAGACAGGGAGAGTGAGTGCTGACACAATTCTTCGTTCTCTTTGCGTCGGTGAAGGAATCGGTTTCGGTATAGGCAGCTCCTGCGGAGATTGTGACGGCGTTTATAAACTGAGGATTGAGCCTGTCCAATTTCAGTACATCTTGAACTATCGCTTTGCGATTACGGTCCTCGGAGACTATACGATTCAAGCGAGAGGGGCGAATGTTGTATCGACAGGCGATGTCAGCAAACCCATTCCAGTCACTTCAACTGAACTGAAAATTAAAATCGTTCGTGACGACAAGTGGTCTCACCAACAATTACGACTGGCGGTAGATCGCTTCGAGGAGGCCCAAAGCAAGTACCTTCTGAGGGGCTGGAATGCCAGTGATCCCGGTCCGGGGGAATTTGTTCAACAAACGGAGACAGCACTAGAAATGGACAAGTCGGCGGAGATAATCAGGTTCCTCGATACGGAGGAGTCTCTTCGGGAGGCCGTGCGCCTGTTCGATGGCTCGCCCAGAATAGCGACGTATGAAAATGCATTCTTAAAGGCAATTCTCGAATCGAGCCATCGAGATTTGGCCGTGCCTCTTTTGGCCAGTCGGATGGTGGACGATGACTTCCTCGCCTCGGAGGAATTCATCGATATGCTGACGGCTATGGCCGTTCAGATAGAAGAGCCAATCACCTTTGAACGGGCAGATCTGTCTTCTCGGCAGCAGCTTAATCCAAGAACCCTGGACATCCTTAGAGGATATGTCCTCGCGCTCGGCCATAGCCTTAGTTCAAAGCGCAGTGGGGCCCGCAAGTTGGGAATAGCGACTTTCGAGCATTATGCCGCCAAGGAATACTGCACGGGGGAGCGCCTAATAGAAAAGCGGTTGGCTGATCAGGTTCTGTTACGGGTCCAATCCAATTAAGAAGGATTTAGGAATTAGCTCCAATTGATCCGCCAGTGCCTGGGAAACAGCGTTCGCGTCGATATGGAATCGGTCGCGGACCTGGGCGGTCAAATGGACGTGAACGCCACAAATCAGATTGATAAGGGAATCCAAATCTGTGGCGACGTTCCACTGCGAACCATGCGCCCTGCGAGAGGGAATCAGCGAATCGGGCAGCCTATGCGAGAACGGGAGGGCGACCAGTATAGGAAGATCGGTTTTCCGCGCACGTCACCCAAGACAACTGGCCCAAATTCGGGGATTCGGCTGTCGAAACTATTGCCGAGGCTATCTCCCACCAAAAAGAACGTACCCTCCGGGACCCTTGCGGACTTGAACATCGAATAGTCGGCGGGATCGTACTTTTGCTGAATAGGGGCGCCACATACCTCGGGAAATATGAGCATTTTCCCGTTGACAAGGATCGTACCGTTGGGGCCGGGACCCACCGTGTCGCCAGGAAGGCCGACAACTCGCTTTATGAATAACGCGGGAGAAGATTTGTGTTGCAGCAAGACAAGGTCGCCCCGTTCGGGAGACTTCGATCTGTAAGCGCCCAGGTCCGCGACGATGCGTTCACCTGAGCAAATCGTGGGACACATGGACGCCGACGGGACCTTAAAGGCGGCGAAGGAAGTCCAGCGCTTGAAGTCATCGTACGACGGATAGAGCGCCGCGACGATTAGCACAACAGCAATCAGAGGATAAGTCAGACGCGGACGTGAGGGCGCGGACTCCGGTTTATTCGTCGTCCAACCACCGTAGGCTGCCTCGCCAGCGATGAACAGTCTCCACCCGACAAGGAGGGCAAAGAACGCCACCATAGTTACGAAGGAGAAAACGATCCGAGTTTTTGCAGCAAAAACGACCAGAACCGGAATCGGGAGCACGAGCAAGAGCGCCTTACGAGGTTGGCGATTGTAGAGCTGACCTGTTCCAGGGATGAAGAGGCTGAGAACACCAGCCAGTCCCGCCCTTTTCCAGCGAGATGACGTCGTGCGTTGGGACATCGGCTGCGCAGAGAGGAGTGTCGGATCACGATTGACGTTGAGTTCTGTCATGACTGGGACGAATGCACCGACAGAGAATATCACCTCTCTGCGCAGGAGATTATTTGCCCACAGTCGTTGCTCAACTCTGGTAAACAGCGTTCTCGTAGACTTGAAATCCGTCGTGAAGGCTGGCCGGTCAAATGGACGGGAACCCCACTTACCAGGCGCTGAGACCCGGATGGTCCTGATGGGGCCAATGACTATTTTCAAAAGTGAAAGACGAGGTGCATGACTGCAACGAAGAAGAGCAAATAAGACACTACAATCCCAAACTTCTTCCGGTCCTTATCCGACTTCGGCCACCACAGCCAAAACGCGGCGGAAAGCAGAAGTCCATGCGGCGCGACGACCAACACTTGGAGCCAGAGCGGCCAGTCAGAGTATCTCGGCCTCGGCAGGATTGTAACGCACGCGACAGGTACCGGGAGGAACTTTACCGGTTTCCCGCACGACAAACCGGGCGCAAATGCGTCTTTGGCAGGACATTCTGTCTATTGTCGTACTCGCTTGAATATTTCCCATTATTCTAAAACTTGCGTTTTCAGCGCAGTGTTCCAGGCATAGAACTTGCACATCGTTGCTGCTGTGAGAGAAGCACGCGTGGGTTCCCTACGGTGCTAGCATGTACTTTCGGTAAGAGACGAGCAGCTAGCTTAGCTAGGGGGGCACTAATGAATGTCTTGTACGCAGTTTCCGCTCAAAGCAATCCACTTTACCAAGGTAAGTTCGGACTTCATGGGCGCTATCAGACCTATGGTCAACACAGCTTCATATATGACCTCATTGCAGCCGCTTACCGGCGGGGTGTCCGTGTGACTCTGCTGGTTGAGGGCCTGAGTGCATTCCCATTGGCTGAGCCGCTTAAGAAATACGCGCGTGTTCTTGAAATGGATGAGGCGGCCTCACTTGGGCCCATCGATCTGATTTTAGTAGATGAGCCAACCGACAAACTTGTGATGTCTTTGCCTGCCGGGTGCCCAACAATCTGCGTCATTCACAAGAAAACCGCTGTTTATTCGCAAACGGTTCAGGATCGATGTGACCAGTTTCTGTGTATGACGGAAGCAGCACTGGAATATCAATCTACGCAGATCCCGCCCAGTAAACTAATAATGGTCAATCATGGCGTTGATCTCGAACGTTTCAAACCTTCGAATGATTGCGGGGGTACCCGCAAAACGCAGCGAAATCTCCTTTTCTACACGCGCTTGAACAGACAAGAGGCGACAATGTGGCGGATTTTGGAGCGGCTCTTGCTTTGCAATGTTAAATTAACGATGTTGGGAGACGGTGACGCATTTTGGAAAATAAGTGACCAATACGGACGCGATCTAACCCTGATTAACTATATACCTTGCCATTCGATCCATAATTTCTTGCACCATTTTGATATTGTCGCCTCAGCGGGTCGGGGAGTACTTGAGGCACTCTCATGTGGCCTTCCAGCCCTGTGTGCGGGCTACGAGTACGGAGGTCCTGTCCTGCCAAATAACATCCGGCAGCATATGGAAGTAAACATCACTGGGTATCGCATGGCTGCCGACCTAGCCGGAATGCCCGAGGACATTGAGATGGCGATGTCTTTAGACCGAAAAACCTGTCGTCTCATGGCGTCAGAGCACGGTTCAGTGGATACGTTCTTGGACCGGATTGGGATAGGAGAGAAAGGCCACCCAATTGGGTAGCTCCTGGTAAACAGCGTTCTCGTAGACTTGAAATCCGTTGTGAAGCCGGCGGTCAATTCGACGAGATCGGCACTTATCGAGACCTTACGCCGAATAGGTTCGAAACACACGTTCGCCCTCGCGCGCCGCTCACCACTTCCTGTATCACTATCTTTCTTGCAAATATACCACCAGAGGTGGTATATTTATTATCGGAGAATGGCATGGCAGAACTCTTTACACTTGACGAAGCGGCGGCAATTGCCGAGATTGAGCCCGACACGGTTCGAACGGCACTCGAAAAAAGAGCGGTGACCCCGTCGCGCAAGGTCAAAACTGGCAAAGCGGTGCGCTACCGGTTCTCCGAGGGAGACGTTCTCTATCTTCTCGTTGTGACGGAATTCCCCTTCCCTCTCTCGAAGGACGACAAAGACTCCCTCGCCAAGGTCCTGGCGCATGGAAGCAAGACCGCGAAACATTGGACGTCCGATGGGCCGGACCTCGTCTTTCGCTCGGGAGACATGAAGATATGGATTGAGTGCAAGCGTTTCCGCGAAACCGTGGAAAAGAACGTGTCCGCCTATCGTTGGGGCAAAGAACGAATCACCTCGTCTCCGGACGTCCTCAGCGGGGAGCCCGTCTTCCACGGCACGCGCATCCCGTTGGAGCATGTCGCCGCCTTGTTTCGCAAGAACGTTCCGGAGGAAGAGATCGCGGAGGACTTTCCCGCCCTCGACGCGAAGGACCTACAATACGCCCGGCTGGCCGCTCGATTCGGTGCTGCACCAGGGCGACCGAAAAGGCGATTGCGAATCGAAAGAGAGCACGGTAACCGCCGTTGACTCGGTTATTGCTGGACGAACACATTTCGCCGGCATTGGTGCGCAAACTGGGTGAGAAGGGCTTGTACGCGGAGGCCGTGGCCCATGTTGGTTTGTCCGGGAAACCGGACGAGCACATCTGGAACTACGCCTTAGAACACGACTTTACGGTCGTCACAACCAACGCGCGCGACTTCATCCGTCTTCTGAACGTGGAAGTGCACCCGGGCCTCATCGTCCTCCGCGAGAGCGGCCTGACCCGCGACGAACAATGGGACCGCATTCAACCCATAATCGACCACATTTTGGAATCGAGTGATGACGATTTCTTGCTGAACAAGCTAGTGGAGATCTCGGCTGCAGGCGAGTGGGAAATTCGCGAGATTCCTAAACCCTGATCAACATCAGCTTTGATAACTTTACACAAGACTCAGGCTGAATATTTTTCGGCGCGCCCTTCCTAAGCTTGAACGCGGCACGGTTGATGGCAGGCCGATTTGTTGGCTAGGTCCTGGTAAACAGCGATTGCGGACGAGTGCAATCCGTCCCGGAATCGGGAATCAGGTGAGACAGGCCCGATCTGGGAAGTTGCTCCAATGTCGCCACCAACCGATTCCGGGCGGATGACAAGGAAACCGCCCCTTCGTGCACACTTCTGGGACAGGCGCACATCAACACAAACCCTATAGACTGAACCCTTCCTTGAGACAAAGGTGTGCATCACACGTCTGTTTGGGACCTAGAAGAACCAAGAGATCAGCCTGCCAACCCTCGGATTAGCATCTACTGAGTGCCAAAAAATGCCATTCTCAATTCTCGAGCATCGACTCATGCAGTGCTCCTTCACTTTTTCCCCGGGCAAAGATCGAAGGGCCTCTCGGAAGGGGGTTTTTGCGTATCAAAAAGCGGGGCGGTCAATCTCGCAAAGTGTGCATCGTGAAACTGTCTCACTTTAGGGGTTCACAATTGAGAGGTTGGAGCAGAGATGAATCTCGTAAATGCTTTGCAATCAGAGAACAAGTTGGTGGACGTGAGGGGATTCGAACCCCTGACCCCCTGCTTGCAAAGCAAGCGTAAATTCAATCTAAGCCGTTGCGTCGGTTGCGTTTATCAGTTTGAAGCCTTTCTTAGGTTGCTCCAAAGTTGCTCCAAAAAGGCAGCCTTACATTGTCTGACAGGAGTGGTCGTAATAGTTGGATTCGAGCTCGTGGTGGAGATGAGGAACTTGGTACAGGGGAACCAATGAGGTCTTCCCCCAACTCGTTCGGTAGGCAACCGGCAGTCCCGTCCGTACAGCCACCAGAAATTGGCGAGACGCGATGTGTCCGGATCTGTGCTCTCCCCTACCTAAAGTTTGCGGAGAACTCCCCTTTGTGAAGCGAACCTGGAGCTGATGTTCAGCTACCTTCCTGGATCAAGCCAGTCAGTCTTGTTTGCGTGGACCTGACGGCGAAGGAACGGGCACAGCCAAGCTTTCGCCCGCGCCGACTCTCCGCGAAACTGCGGATGTCCTTTTCCCCGGAACGGAGGAAATCCAGAAAGCCCACACCCATGTATTTGCAGGTTTCGCAAAGGCTCAACAGAACCAAGTAGTCGCGGATGCCCTTTTCGGTGGTGATTCCCCCAATGATCTGGCGAAGCGCAGCGAAGGGTTTGACGGCGTGCTCAGCATTGTTGTTGTTCCATGGTACCCCGTCGAACTTCAGGAACGTGAAGAGCTTGTCTCGGTTTTTCTCCAACCGCTCCTTGAACTTCAACGCTGTTTCGCTGTGCAGGGTCAATTCGGGAATCCGCCGATAAAATCGATCCACAGCCACCAAGTGCTTCCTCAAAAAGCGGCTCTTCAAACCGTACCGATCAATGCTTTCGACCATTGGCTTGAGCAAGACCGTAAATGCCAGTGCGACCTGTTTCAATTCCTTGTCGTAGGGGTGCTTCAAGACATCGTCGTTCAAGTCCCGGATCAGGTGGACCAGGCACTTTTGCTGAGGGCAGTGGATTGAATCGTAGGCAGCGTAGAAGTCAGACACCAGAACGCCCTTGAAGTCTTTCAGCATGGTATGAAGCAGGTCGCCCTCTCGTGTCTCGCTATAGACGTAGGCCACTTCTTCCATGTTCGCAAACACCCACACAAATCCGCCTTTGTCCCTGACGTTAATTTTCGTCTCATCGGCGTGGAGCAATCGGCCACTGCACAGCCTCTTGACAAGAGTGTCGTAGGTTCCCTTGTAGTTCTCCGCTGCGCCAGCTTTGAAGTCGCCGATATTCGTGGAACCCAGATGAAAGCCGAACAGCCGATTCAGTTTGCTAGCAATATGCAACTGCGGCACCCGCAGCTCGATGTTGAGGTAAAGGGAATAGGCCGTGAGCTCGGAGCCAAACTTGCCTTTTCCCCAACATGTCTCTTTCGGCTGGAAAATGGTTCGGCAGCCTTGACATTGATACCGATGGAAGGCGTAACGGGTGATCCATCTCTTAATTCCGTGTCGCATGAATTTAAGATCGAAAACGGTCTTAGTGTACTTCGCGTGCTTAAAGAACTTCACCGACGCGCACTTCGGACAATTCCCTGGCCGAGGACACTCGATGGTTTTGTTCGCGGAGAAAACCTTTCTGGACTTCTGGGGCCGAGTCAAGGAGCGCTTCAAGTTCACATTTGTTTTTACATAGACTCGTTCGCGTTGGTAGTCCCAGTACGCGGCATTGTTAATGGTGTTCAGTTCTGGAATGGCGAATGTGTTGCGTTTAAAACCATAGGGGTGTTCCCACCTCAGCTTCGCTATGTTAACGATCTCGCTGAGGGGAAGGTCTCCTGCGTGAGGGGGTCCTTGGCCTAGTTTAACAAGCGCGTTCGTTAACGTCTCGAGAGCTTGGCAATCCTCCGCGTTGTAAGTAAGCAGCGCCTGTTTTGCTGCAGGCGCTTTTTGAGGTTTCCCATTCTTGTCTCCAGACGATGGTGCGGATCCCAGTCGCGGTGGAATCAGACCACCGAAACCCAAGATGCCCGGCGATTTCCTTCACGCTGTTTGAGCGGCATGGGAAGTAAACTTGAGCGAATACAACAGACAGCAGGTTAACCGCGGCTTCGATCGTTGTGGTCGCGACAGAATTTGGAAGCGGTTCTACGTGACGCTCACGCATTCGTCTCAAAAAAGTCGTCTCGTAACTTCCATAGTGAATTAGTACCGGCTTCTCGACAGTTTCGAGGATGGCAAGGAATTCTCGCCAAATCTTCCCCTCCTTCTCGATGGTGTCCGCCCACAGGCTGTGCTGGAGGGCCGATTCGCCGTTGCCGATCCGTACGCCGATGAGGTAGTAGAAATCGCGGTCGGGCAGACCTTCGACGTCCAGGTAAACCGGCGTGCCCTCGATCTTCAATTCGGGATTGCCGACGATGTGGATTTTGTTCTCCCGAATCGCGAGCGCCTTCAGGGAGTGGTGGTACTTCTCCCGTTTGTCGCGCATCCGATCCGGCCGCCGACGGGGCCGAAAAGTGTACGAGAGCTGGG